>WNGR01020010.1_pt1 | contig 11605 bp, 9 predicted proteins | sample 5407581 | NCBI WGS metagenome assembly WNGR01 (sample SAMN13153383, study PRJNA577476) | soil metagenome | isolation source: 80 cm soil or saprolite under Garry oak tree replicate 2 | place: USA:California | collected 2016-06-15
GTCTCGCCCGTAAACGCAATCTTGTTCACCCGCGGACTCGAAGCCAGCGGCTTGCCTGCCTCCAGCCCAAACCCATTCACGATATTCACCACACCCGGCGGAAGAATATCCTGTATCAGTTCCATCAGCACCAGGATCGACAGCGGCGTCTGTTCCGCCGGTTTCAGCACCACGCAGTTTCCTGCCGCCAGTGCCGGAGCCAGCTTCCACGTCGCCATCAGAATAGGAAAGTTCCACGGAATAATCAGGCCGATCACGCCGAGCGGCTCATGATAGTGGTACGCAATCGTGTTCGCATCGATCTCCGAGATCGAACCCTCCTGCGCCCGAATCACGCCCGCAAAATAACGGAAGTGATCGATCGCCAGCGGCATATCCGCCGCCATCTCCTCGCGAATCGGCTTGCCGTTGTCCCACGTCTCCACCGTCGCCAGCATTTCAAGATTGTCCTCGATGCGTTGCGCGATCTTCTCAAGCATCCGTCCGCGCTCCGTCGTCGAGGTCTTCCCCCACATCTTCTTCGCCGCATGCGCCGCATCGAGCGCACGATCAACATCCGCCGCATTCGACCGCGCAATCTCGCACAGCACCTGCCCCGTAACAGGCGTAACGTTCTCGAAGTACTGTCCCGACAGAGGCGCCACCCACTCCCCGCCAATGTAATTGTCATACCGCTTCCGAATAGTTACTGGAAACCCGTAGCTTCCAGGTTGAACCGCGCTCATCGTCGCCATAAACTTCGCTCCTTCAAAATCGATACCTTCACAGCGCTCGAAATTGTAGTCCTACCGGGCGAAATCTGTCACAACCCACATTCGAGTAGAAGACGCGTGGGCAGTAGATTTTCACCCAAAACGCCAAATTTGTTCGGCCCAGACACCGCAAAACACACACATTTCCAATGGGTCGGCGCCAATTCTGATATAGTTTTCGCCCTCAGTTCAACCCCATGGAGGCTTGCGATGAAAAGACTGTGCTTGCTTTTGGTGCCAGCGGCTCTGTTAATGCCTAAACCAGCGACGGCGCAAAGCGTCTTCGACGGCACATGGAAGGTCGACATGAACAAAGTCGATTTTTCCAAGAAGCCGGACGTCCTCGTGCTGCAGAACGGCATGTATGCGTGCAAGACATGCACTCCGCCTTACGAAATCAAAGCGGACGGGACGGACCAAGCCGTCACCGGACATCCCTACTATGACAGCGTCGCGATTAAAGTCGTGAACGACCACGCGATCAAAGAGACCGACAAGAAAAATGGCAAGGTTGTCTCAACCTCGACCTCGACGGTCTCGCCAGACGGCAACACCGTAACGTTCACCTTCAGCGACAGCAGCAATACCAACGGTGGTCCTCCAGTAACCGGCAACGGCGAAGCGACACGCGTTGCGAAAGGCCCAGCGGGATCAAATGCCATATCCGGTTCGTGGCGAACAATCAAGATTAAAGGCCTGTCGGACAACGCCACTTCCTGGACATATAAAGTCAGTGGTGACGAGATCACCATGACCAATCCCACCGGCCAGTCTTACACCGCCAAGCTGAATGGCGCCGACGCGCCGATGAAGGGCGATCCGGGCATCAACAGCGTGTCCGTGAAGATGAAGGGCAAGGACACCCTGGAGGAAACGGATAAGCGCGACGGCAAGGTGATCACCGTCTTTAAGATGACGGTCGCGCCTGACGGTAAGAACGCCAAAGCCAGCGTTGATGACAAGCTGCAAAATAGAACTACCGACTTCGATGTAATGAAGAAGTAGACGTGCAGTCGTCAGTCAAGCTTCAATGAAACCCGGCGGTCCGCCCGCATCTATCGGCGCGGGCTGCGAGTCTTAGAGTCCAGGCGGATGATCGCTCTGAGAGGGTCGCAAAGATTACGGGCACGACACGAGGTTCTCCTCCAACCTACGCCTTAAGAATCGTTTAAGCCTTGAACACTACCATCGTGTCATGTCCCCACGGCGCCTGCTGGCTCTTCTCATTGCGTCAGTAGCCTCCTTGGCTTATGCGCAGAACTTACCTTCCGTGCGCGGTTCTGTCGTGGACCCCACCGGCGCTATGGTTCCAGGCGCGACCGTGCGGCTCGAATCCCCGAACGGCGATCTTGTCTCTCAAACCACGGTCGATTCCGCCGGAAATTTCCTTCTCACCAACCTGCGCGCCGGTACGTTCTCTCTCGCGGTTCCAGCCTTCTCCGGCTTCGCCAGCCATACTCAGACACTCCGGCTTACCGCTGGCGTCACCACAGTAAAGATCACTCTCGACCCCGAATCCATCAACCAGCAGGTCACCGTCGGGGCGGAACAATCGCTCTCCACCGACTCCTCCGCCAATCGCGACACGATCAGCGTCACCGGCAACGAACTAAAAAAGCTCCCCGTCTTCGACCAGGACTACATCGCCACCCTGACCCCATTCCTCGACGCCGCTACCGGCTCCTCCGGCGGCGTCACCCTCATCGTCGACGGCGTCGAGATGAAGAGCACAGGCGTCTCCGCCTCCGCCATTCAGGAAGTCCGCATCAATAACGATCCCTACTCCGCGGAATTTACCCGTCCCGGCCGCGGCCGCATCGAAATCATCACCAAGCCCGGTTCGCCAAACTTCCACGCCGAAGTCAACTTCATCTTTCGCGACGCTGTCTTCAACGCGAAAAATTACTTCTCGCCGGTTCGCCCGCCCGAAGCTCGCCGCATCTACGAAGGCCACCTCTCCGGCCCCATAGGTCACGGCGGCCACACCAGCTTCATCACTTCGGCATCACACCGCGAGCAGGACACCGCGGCAGTCGTCAACGCCATAGGCCCCAACGGTCCCATCATCGAAAACGTCCTCACCCCCAACCGCAACTCGCAATACTCCCTGCGCGTCACCCACGACTTCTCCCCCAACCACCGGCTCTCCCTCGGCTATAACTTCGAAAACAGCAGCAGCACCAACGCAGGCGTCGGCGGCATCACCCTACCCGAAGCCGGCTACAACCTGAGCTCTCGCGAAGACGATGCCATCTTCAACGACCGCATCATCGTCACCCCCAACCTCATCAACCAGCTTCAAATCACCTTCGAGAAGGACGAAGACGTCACCCAAAGCGTCGCCAACGCGCAATCCATCCAGGTAAGCGGCTCTTTCATCGGCGGTGGCGCCCAGGCTGACGTAGCCCGTACTGAGAACACGATTCACGTCAATGAAATCGTCAGGATCGCCTCCAGCGTTTCAATCTGCTCGGCAACATCAACCCCGACCACTGGCTCTCCCTCGGCGTCGGCGCCACGCTCTACTCGGCTTCGCCCTACAACGAAACCACTGGCAACGACTACTATCACACCGGCCTCGGCAACGCCCGTCCCACAGGCGTTGGCCGCAACACCCTTCAAGGCGGAGCAGTAGCCTCACTCGACCTCCTGTAGAACCACGACTTCCGCCTCACCAAAGAAAAAGGGGACAAAGCAAAAATCCTCTCCGCCGGCGTCTCCGCCTTCAACGTCCTCAACCACACCAACTTCACCAGCTACATCGGAACCCTCAGTTCGTCGCGCTTTGGCCAACCAACCGCCGCACTCGCCGGCCGCCAACTCCAGTTTTCGATGGGCTTCCAGTTTTAACCTGCACCTGACAATCGCACGTGCTGTTGCCTGTCCTTCCATCACCCAATCCACCATCCGTTTCCTGTCCTTCCACCACCCAGCCCACCATCTCCGGGTGCCCCATCCTTCGCAGTTTCATCGCGAAGGGTGGGATGTAAACCGCCACCCAGCCACGAAGCCTTTGCACTTGCTTTTGCTTCTCGGTAGAGCGGGGCTTCGGCCCCGCGTCCAGCCGCAAAGCGGCTTACCGCTCTGCCGAAGGCTGGAGCGAAACACAAAGGGCGAAGCGACTGATCTATCGCCTTTGCTTTTGTCTTTGCATTTTTTCTGCGTTTTCAGCCCAAAAATCGCATGTCAAGCCCTGGAAACGCTCAAACTCGAAGATCAGAATCGGAAAGCCAAACAAACCAGAGCACTTACGCGCCAAAAAATAAATCCGCCAAACTTGGAATTTAGTTTCACTCAATTCGTTAAAATAGAAATATAGAAAGATAAAGAAATCTTTTTTAAGACAAGGCCCGGCCACCCAGCCGGGCTCCGCATTTAAACCAGACCTGCACCGGGAAAGTCCGGACGCAGGTCTTTTCTTTGGAAGACTTTGCACACTTTTCACGGGAGAGGGACCCAACCATGCAAGACGTCACGCCAGTTACAAAAAAGTACCAATGCCGCCACATCTTCACCGACGGCCACCGCTGCGGCAGCCCCTGCCTGCGCGGAGAAGACCTCTGCTACTACCACCACACCACCCGAAAACCCGTCGCCGGCTCGCAGCAACGACGAGGCCGCCGCTCCATCTTCGACCTTCCGCTGCCCGATCCCAACGATCGTTCCGGCATTCAGCTTGCCATCGGCGAAGTTCTCCGCCGCATCGCCTCCAACGACATCGACCCCCGCCGCGCCGGCCTGCTCCTCTACGGCCTCCAGATCGCGAGCCTCAACCTCCCCAAACCCGCGACCCACCGCAACGCCAGACCCGAACCCGCCGAAATCGTCGAAGAGATCACCGCCCACCCCGAACTAGGTCTCCTAGCCCCACGCGCCGAAGTAGGCCAGGCCAACCAACACAAGAGCGCCGTCGCCCTCCTCCTGGAATCGATGATGCAAAGCGAGCCAGAGCCCGCCTCTCCCGCACGGAACTGCGAACCGGCCACCATCCTCAACATTCAGGCGGTCGAAGCTCCCGTAGCACCCGCAATCAAGTCTTGGAGAGTACGGGCTGCGGAGGCTGCACGACAACCCGGAAGTCTTCCTGCTCCTGCGCAACCGGCACCTCCCAACCACCCGGCGGAACAAGGGTCTGCTCCACCTCCTTCGGTCCCCACGTTTGCGGCTCATACGGATACACCGGAGTGGCAGCCTTCAGCACCGGATCGACAATACGCCAGGCCTCTTCCACGTAGTCCTGCCGCGCAAACAGCGTCGCATCCCCGGCCATGGCATCGGTCAGCACTCGCTCATACGCCTCCATCTCGCCAGGGCGAGGGTGCCGGCTCGCGACCAGTTCCACCGCCTCCCGATGCCCTTCCCCGGCCGGAGACGAGGCCGACACCGCCATCGCCACCGTCATCTCGGGGCTTATCCGGAACCGCATATAGTTCTGGTGCACTTCCCCCTCGATCATGTTCGTCATGGGCGGCTTGCGCAGCCGCCCCATCACCTCGGTGCAGGTCACGGGAAGATTCTTTCCCGCCCGAATGAAAAACGGCACGCCATCCCACCGCCACGACTTGATCTCCAGCTGAAGCGCCGCAAACGTCTCCACCTTCGAGTCCTTCGCAACGCCCTTCTCATCGAGGTACCCGATGAACTGCCCGCGAACCACGTTCGTCGCCTCGATGGCAGGAATGGCCTTCAGCACTTTCACCTTCTCGTCCCGCATCGACTCGCTGTCATGCCGCGCCGGACACTCCATCGCCAGATTGCACATGACCTGGAAGATATGGTTCTGGATCACATCGCGGATCGCACCGGTCTGGTCATAAAAGCCCCCGCGCCCCTGCACCCCAAAGTCCTCCGCCATCGTAATCTGCACACTCTCGATGTACTCGCGGTTCCACAGCGGCTCCAGAAACGAGTTCGAAAAACGAAAGGACACCATGTTATGAACCGGCCCTTTAGCCAGATAGTGATCAATGCGAAAGATCGCAGACTCAGGAAACGCCGAAAGCAGAATCCGGTTTAGCTCCTGCGCGGAAGCCAGGTCGTGACCAAAGGGCTTCTCCACAATCATCCGCGCACCCTTCGCCGAACCCGATTGCACCAGCTGCTCCACCACCGTCTCGAACAGCGAAGGTGGAATCGCCAGATAATGCGCCGGCCTCTCCGCCGAACCCAGAGCCTTCCGCACCGCGACAAACGTAGCCGGATCGGAGTAGTCGCCATCAACATAACGCAGCAACGCACTCAGCTTCTCCCACGCCGCCGGATCGAGGCCGCCATGCTCTTCCAGACTGTCCTTCGCTCGAGCCTTCAACTGATCGAGGCCCCACCCAGCCTTCGCCACGCCGATCACTGCGACATTGAGAGTGCCACGCTTGACCATCGCCTGCAGCGCCGGAAAAATTTTCTTATAAGCAAGATCGCCAGTTGCGCCGAAGAACACCAGCGCATCGGAATGTGGTTGGCTCACGAAGTATCTCCTTCTAGCTGCAATCTATTTAGCCTTAGCCACCGGCTTCTCGAGATGACCACCAAACTCGTAGCGCATCGCGGACAGCAGTTTATTCGAGAAGTCAGCCTCACCGCGAGAACTGAATCGTTCATACAGCGCCGTCGTCAGCACCGGAGTTGGAACACCTTCGTCGATCCCGGCCTTGATCGTCCAGCGTCCTTCACCCGAATCCGAGACTCTGCCACCAAACTTCGACATCTCCGGATCCTCGATCAACGCAGCCGCAGTAAGGTCCAGCAGCCACGAAGCAATTACGCTACCACGCCGCCAAACCTCAGTCACATCCGGCAGATTGAAGTCATATTGATAGTGTTCCGGATCACGCAGCGGCGTAGTCTCAGCATCGATCTCAGCCGTATGCTTGCCGATATTCGCAGCCTTCAGCACACCAAGCCCCTCTGCGTAAGCCGCCATCATCCCGTACTCAATCCCGTTATGCACCATCTTGACGAAGTGTCCGCCGCCATTCCCGCCACAGTGCAGATACCCCTGCTCTGCCGTCCCCCCAACCTTCTCGCAATGAATTCCTTTTTCAGCAAGCTCCTTCGCGCGGCGAATATCGTCGATATAGTACGAATTCCCGCCATCGATCAGTATGTCGCCAGCTTCAAGATGCGGAGCGATCGCCTCGATGGTCTTCTCAACAACTCCCGCCGGAATCATCAACCAGATCGCGCGAGGTTTCGCCAGCTTACTCGCCATCTCCTGCAGCGAAGAGGAGCCGGCGATCCCCTTCTCCTTTGCCATGTCCGCAACCACCTTCGGCGACATATCGAACACGACGCACTCGTGACCATGCGCCACCAGCCGCCGAACCATATTCGCTCCCATCCTGCCCAGGCCTACCATTCCAAGTTGCATACTCGCTCCTTCTCAACAGTTCGCTGGTTCCTTGACATTGAAAACGTCCGGGATTTTTTCGTGGCGCAGCACCTGCCCTTACTTATTTTTTCTGTACCGTCGAATCAGATTCGTCGTCGAAGTATCGTGTGCCGGCGCAGGCTCTGTAGCGCTCTCCAACTCACCAATAATCCGTTGCGCCAGCACCTTGCCCAGCTCAACGCCCCATTGATCAAACGAGTCGATGCTCCAGATCGTACCCTGTGTAAACACCATATGCTCATACAGCGCAACGAGCTTGCCGAGAACCTCAGGCGTGAGCTTATCCGCAAGGATCGTATTCGAGGGACGATTGCCCTCAAACACCCGATGCGGAACCAGCCAGTCTGGCGTACCCTCCGCCTTCACCTGCTCCGCCGTCTTCCCAAAAGCCAGCGCCTCAGCCTGCGCGAAGACATTCGCCATCAACATGTCATGATGTCGCCCCAGCGGATTGAGCGTTTTATAAAACCCAATGAAATCACACGGAATCAACCGCGTCCCCTGATGGATCAGTTGATAGAAAGAGTGCTGCCCATTCGTCCCCGGCTCACCCCAGTAGACCGGCCCCGTGTCAGTAGTGACACGGACTCCCTCCAGCGTGACGTGCTTACCGTTGCTCTCCATCGTCAACTGCTGCAGATATGCCGGAAAGCGCTTCAAATATTGTTCGTACGGCAGCACCGCCATCGTCTGCGCGTCGAAGAAGTCGGTATACCAGACCGTCAACAGCCCCATCAGCACCGGCAGATTGCTCGCGAAAGGAGCAGTACGGAAGTGTTCATCCATCTGGTGAAATCCATCCAGCATCGCGCGAAAGTGATCTAGTCCGATCGCCACCATGGTCGACAGTCCGATCGCCGAATCCATCGAGTAACGTCCACCGACCCAGTCCCAGAACTCAAACATGTTCGCCGTATCGATGCCAAACTTCGCTACCTCTTTAGCATTAGTCGAGATAGCCACGAAGTGCTTCGCAACTGCCTTCTCATCACTACCCAATGCCGCCAGCAACCAGTCGCGCGCCGAGCGCGCATTCGTCATCGTCTCCAGCGTGGTGAAGGTCTTCGACGCTACAAGGAAAAGCGTCTCTTCAGCATTCAGATCCCGTACCGCCTCCGCGAAGTCGGTTCCATCAACGTTCGAGACAAAGCGAAAGGTAATATCGCGCTGGCTGTAGTATTTCAGCGCCTCATACGCCATCACCGGTCCAAGATCCGAGCCACCAATCCCAATGTTGATGACGTAACGAATCCGCTTGCCCGTGTGCCCCTTCCACGCACCGCTGCGAACACGATCGGCGAACGCAGCCATCTTGTCCAGGACAGCATGCACGGCTGGCACAACATCCTCACCGTCAACAACAATCGACTCGCTCTTCGGCGCTCGCAACGCAACGTGAAGCACAGCACGGTTCTCCGTGATATTGATCTTTTCTCCACGGAACATTGCGTCGATACGCGCCCGCAACCCAGACTCTTCCGCCAACTGAATCAACAGCTTCAACGTCTCATCCGTGATGCGGTTCTTCGAGTAGTCGAGAAAGATCCCACCTGTCTCAACTGTGAATCGCTCGCCTCGCGCAGGATCATCCGCAAACAACTGCTTGAGAGGCTTCCCTTGAATCTGCTGGTAATGCGCTTCCAGGGCCTTCCATGCCGGGCGCTCACTGAGAGGAATCAACTTCGTCATCTGCTTACTCCTTGCATCTCTTTTGTCCAGCCGAACCAGACTACTATTCCTTCGATTGCAACTAGGTGCCATCGGGTTACAAAAATGTCAGACGGTTAGCGCCTACGTGTTTCTCTCAAAGCTCCGCCTGTTGAAATCGAGCTTCAGACGAATTCACCACAAATTCAAGACCGGAACGTCAGGTTCTTGTCCGCACCGGATGACATTAGATGCCAAGTTCAGTACGAATGGCGGCAGCAATTGTATCGGCATGATGCCGCATCAGTGGTTCGGACTCGGCCTCGATCATAACTCGCGCCAGCGCTTCAGTACCGGAGTAGCGGATAACGACCCGGCCGGAGTCAGCAAGCTCGGTTTCGGCAGCGCGAATAGCGGCAGCCACAGTCGGGATGCCTTCGAGCGGCTTCTTCTCGCGAACTTTCACATTGACGATGACCTGCGGAAAAACCTTGAGGTCGGCGACGAGTTCCGCCAACGATCTGCCACTGCGGTGAACGATGTCAAGCAGCAATAGCGCGGTAAGCAGCCCGTCGCCCGTCGTGCTCCGCCCCGTGAAGATGATGTGGCCGGATTGTTCCCCGCCTAACGCAGCCCCAGTAGCGATCATCTGTTCGAGCACGTACTTATCCCCGACCGCCGCGCGCAGCATCTGAATACCGCTACGCTTCAGCGCCGCCTCGAGCCCCATGTTCGACATCGTTGTAGCAACAACGGTTGAGTTGGTAAGGAGACCTCGTGCCTGCAGATCGCGCCCAGCCAGCAGCAGAACGGCGTCGCCGTTGACCACACGTCCATTTTCATCCGCAAACAAAGCGCGGTCCGCATCGCCGTCGAAGGTAATGCCCATGGAGGCTTGGTGATGTTTTACCTGGGCTGCAACAACCTCGGGGTGCAGCGCGCCGCAGGCTTCGTTGATATTGCGGCCATGGGGACTGGCGTGCGTGATGATGACCTCGCCACCCAGATCCATGAAGAGCTGCGGAGCGACAGAGGAGGCTGCTCCATTCGCGCAATCGATGACAATGCGGCGTCCATCGAGCGAGAGCCCAGGAACAGCGGCGAGCAGGAAGCGAACATACTCAGTGCGGTCGGCCTCGTTGACCTCCGGCGGAATGGCCTGCTGCGGAGCCGTTGTCAAACCGGCGAGTTGGCGGAATATCTCCTCTTCAATGGCGAGTTCCACAGCGTCGGGGAGTTTGTAACCATCCGGACCGAATAACTTGATGCCGTTGTCCTGCCAGGGATTGTGCGAGGCCGAAATGACAACGCCGGCGTCGAAACGGTGCGCATGTGTCAGAAAGGCGACAGCAGGCGTTGTGATGACACCGGCGCTCTCTACCGAAGCTCCTCCAGCGGTGAGGCTCGCACTGAGAGTAGCAGCGATCCAGTCGCTCGACTCGCGAGTGTCCATGCCCAGCAGAATGCGTGGAGACGGTGTTGTGGCGGCGAGTGTGTGTGCGAGAGCTAGCCCAATCGCATAGACGGTGGGTGCATCGAGAGGCGGCTGGCCGGCGACGGCGCGGATGCCATCGGTTCCAAAGAGCTTCTTCATGAGTTGTTGATCTCCGTTACGTTTGCTTCGTCGATCTCTGTCTGTGTCACTTCGGCTTCAAGTGTGCCATGGGCGAGGCGTGCCCGAATCGTCTGGCCCGCTGCGATCCCGGCAGCAGAGCGCAACAGTTTGCCGTCGGCCGCGTAGACAAGGGCGTAACCGCGAGACAATACAGCGAGAGGCGAGAGAGCCTCAAGCCCGGCAGAGGCCCGATTCAGGCGCATCTGGCGTGCGTTGATGATCTGGGTCGTAGTGCGGTGCAGGCGTTGATCTACGCTCTGCAGGCGGCGATGGATGATGGCGATGCGAGCGGCGATGCCCTGAAGACGGAGGCGGTCGACCAGAAACGCAAACCGTCGCGCGCGCATGCGCAGGCGGCGATGCATGGAGGCATCGAGTCGGAGGCGCAGTTCATCGAGGCGCTGGTCGCGGCGGTTGACGGTATCACGCAGGCGAATCAGAACGGACTCCGCCGACAGACGAGCATAGCGCTGTCGTGCACGCATCAGATGGAAGTGGCCCGAACGCTGTACACGGGCGGCGAGTGTCGCGATGCGGTCTTCAACGTGCTGCTGCGCAGCGGTCACCATCTCAGCAGCCGCGGATGGAGTGGCGGCGCGCATGTCAGCGACAAAGTCCGAAATAGTGAAGTCAGTCTCGTGACCGATGGCGGATACGATAGGAAGCTCAGAGGCTGCGATTGCGCGGGCAAGCCCTTCGTCATTGAAACCAGCAAGGTCTTCTAAGGACCCACCGCCACGAGCTAGGATGATGAGATCCACGAGGGACAGATTCGTGTTGAACCAGCGAATGCCTGCAGCCCGGACTGGACGCGCCCTGCATCGTCGCGGGATAGACAAGCAGGTTGAGCCGTGCGTGTCTCCTTCGCACGATGGTGACAATATCGCGAATCACCGCGCCGGTGGGAGATGTAACGATACCGATGCACTTCGGGAACAAAGGCAGCGGACGTTTTCGCGCCGCATCAAACAACCCTTCAGCAAGCAGGCGAGCCTTGAGTTGCTCAAAGGCAAGCTGAAGCGTCCCTGCGCCGCGAGGCTCCATCGTTTCGGCGATCAGTTGAAGTTGGCCACGGCTCTCGTAGATTGAGACGCGTCCTCGAACCAGCACTGCGAGCCCGTCGGCGGGCCGGAAGCGCAGCAGGCTCGCTTGGCGGCGGAACAGGACCACCGGCAATTGAGCCTCGCCGTCCTTAAGGGTGAA
>WNGR01007441.1_pt1 | contig 11604 bp, 7 predicted proteins | sample 5407581 | NCBI WGS metagenome assembly WNGR01 (sample SAMN13153383, study PRJNA577476) | soil metagenome | isolation source: 80 cm soil or saprolite under Garry oak tree replicate 2 | place: USA:California | collected 2016-06-15
ACTGTTCCCACTCTTCAAAGCGGATATCGCGATGGTGCCCAAGATCTGCAAATGCCTCCATGACAGCTTTATGCACGGCGCGGTCGTCTTGACCCGGCACAAATGGCCGCACATGCAGTTCTTCAGGCCAGTTCGGCACAGGGGGTGCCTCGTTCATAGTGATCTCCATGCGCCAATCCTGCTTTACAAGATGATAGCCCTCTTGCTCAAGCAGATGACGATTTTCGGCATTCAAGCTCACAGCACTAACACGACACGGTTCCCCTCTTTGCAAATGCGTACAATGCCCACAGGCCAGGTTCTCAGCAAGATGGTACAGGTACCGCTCGATGCCCTGGCCGCGGTAGGCTGGATGAACGCAGGTATTGTGCGTGATATAGATATCCGTCTCGCGCTTCCAGACATCTGTGTACCCAATCATTGCACCAGCAGAGGTGACGACAACGCGCGCATCTCCTGCCAGTTCAAAACCCTTCCGTTCCCACTCAGCAAGCAGATCATCTACCGTCGTATCTGCTTCACCATAATCAGCGATATCGCAAGTAATCAGCAAGTCGGTCACCGCCTCAAGCTCCTCTCGCTCCGGCGCACGAACCTGCAAATCTGCTGGAAGTGTGTCGTTGGTCATAAAGCGATCCTTTCCTGGGTGTCATAACGAGGATGGGGATCTGCCCACCTCGGCAGGCACAAAAGAACCCCTACGTTGAGCGGTTTCATCGGACGCTTGGTAAACAATGTCTGGAAGTCCTGTGGCCTGGCACGGAGGAGGAAGTGCGCGAAGTCACCGGCGCTTTCTTGCTCCACTACAACACATAGCGCCCCAACCAGGCGATCTCCTGTGGCAACCGTCCACCCCGCGTCTCTCAAGGGTAGGTATTTTGTGAAACGAGCAGGGAAGCGGGTTCGTCTCGTAGGGGCGGGGGTGGCAGGGAAGAAGGGTGGGGACGCTTGGGTCGCCCGGCGTCCTGTTCCCCTGCCGCTTCCCACCTGCCCACCATGGGCGACGCAAGCGTCCCCACTCCACTCCTCACCTCTCCCGCCCCTACGACTGTGACGATCTGCCCCAAATTACCTACTGTTGAAAGGCGTAGCCTACCCGGACTTGCCCACGCTGCCCGCGCTCCCAGAATTCGTAAAGGAGTGTCGAGTGTTCCCGCCTGGCTGCGTCGGCTGCACTGTCTTGTGAGAAGCCACCCGGAAGACCGGAAAGGCTGCGGCCACCTTTTCGAATTCCGCAATCGGTGCATCCTTGTCCACGGGCACGTGGGGTCGCGCTCCCGGTGCGCGCTGCAGGTACGCCTTCAAGATGGGTGCACGCTGGTCGGCGGGAACCTCTTCGAGGTGGACCTCCTCACGACCGCCGCTCCGGAGCACCGCTCTTCCCCCGGCTGCACGTACGTTGTGGACCCAGTTCACGTTCTCTCCGAGCATCGACACCAGGTACCACTGTCCATCGACGACGGCCACTACCACCGGCAGCGAGACCGTCCGCCCGGACTTTCGTCCGGTCACTTCCAATGTCATCAGATAGGTGGACGCGACGCCCGAGGAGCCTACAGCAGCCCACGCTCTATTCAGCATCCTCGCGATCCAGTTGGGTCGCTGCCCACGGTACAACCATTGTTTCCCACGGTACAACCATTGTTTGAAGTCGCTTCGAGTCATCTCAGCCTCCGTCCTTCTCTCTCTTGAACATTTGATGTGAGAGAACACCAGCGTGTAACTCTTCCAATTTACAGCGGTGTGCAAAAGCTTTGAGCCGAAAAGGCAGTGGGAGAGAGCAACTCGCATCACCGCTGCGGATAATTTTCGCTAAGGGAAAAGATACCTCATTGCTCTCACGAAACTGTCTCATTCAGCTGATAGAGCATCACAGGAACATCACACTCTTCAGTGATTGATGTTTAGACTACCTAAGTTTCGCCCAAATTAGTGACATAGTACTTGGGATTTGGTGAAAAGCAGCTTCTACAGCACCAGTATGAACCTCTTTAAAGGAGGTTGGCTCTACTCACTCATAGTCCGGTTCACAGGATTGTGCTTTCAAGCCATCTGAATAGATGGTCGCTAATTTGGGCGAAATTTGGGTAGACTAATTTGGCCTGAAAAGGCCTAGATCCAATGGTTTCTCGAGCTCGAGATGCACGGATAGACACGATTTGGATGAATTATTGGCATGTTGGGACAGAACAAGGGGTGCTGCGAACATGCCAATAATTCAGGAACTTGATTTCAGAAATCCGTATCCTAAAAGTTCTTATTCTTATCGTTTTAATTGTGACTAATTGGGTACAAGCTTCCTTGATGCCAAATTAGTCTAAACGTCAATCAGTGAATCACCATATCACTCTGCCTTTCAGACTGTCAATAGCGATGGTAAAAATGATGAAATGATCTTATTCCTCTCTCATGGAGATGAAACTTGTCAGCCAATCAGGTTCTGTGATCGTACTGTGAGAAATGTATTTTGTTTTGTGCAATCGTTGAGATAGTGCTCTCTTATACTTCTCATAGGATTATCAGGCAAAGCCCATTCTGAAAGAATGTGGATATTGGCAGCTTCGGGAGGTTTCGAACCATGATGCACAGGCTTGTTGAGTGGAGCTTGAAGTTCCGACTCTTAGTAGTTGCTCTCGCCATAGCAACATTCTCCGTTGGCATCATCCAACTTCGCAGCATGCCGGCGGACGCCTTACCCGAGTTCGCGCCGCCGTATGTGGAGGTTCAGACTGAGGCCCCCGGGCTTTCGGCCCCCGAAGTAGAAGAGCTGGTCACCCTCAATCTGGAGGAGTTGCTTAATGGTACGCCATGGCTGCAATCAATCCGCTCCACGTCGGTTCCAGGACTCTCGTCGATCACCCTTATCTTCCAGCCTGGAACCGATATCATACGCGCCCGACAGTTAGTGAGCGAGCGCCTGAGCCTGGCGTATGCGTTGCCCAACGCGTCAAAACCGCCAGCCATCCTTCAGCCTATGTCGGCTATGAACCGGGTTATGGTGGTCGGGCTTACCTCGAAGCAAGTCACCCCGATCAAGATGTCGGTGCTTGCTTATTGGAACATCCGGCCCGCATTGTTGTCCGTTCCCGGAGTAGCAAATGTCGCCATCTGGGGTTTGCGGGACCAGCAGTTGCAGGTGCAAGTCGATCCTCAACGGTTGCAGGCTCATAATGTCACGCTCGATCAAATAGTCTCAACCACCGGGAATGCTTTGTGGGTATCGCCACTCACCTTCCTGAATGCTTCGACGCCCGGTAGTGGAGGGTGGATCGATACCCCCCAGCAGAGGATTGAAGTCCGGCATGTCTTGCCTATCTCATCGTCAGGCGACCTCGCGCAAGTGAACGTCGAGGGCACGAAGCTACGTCTGGGCGATGTAGCCACAGTAGTGGAAGATCATCAGCCACTCATCGGAGACGATATCATCGATAACAATCCCGGCCTGATGTTCGTCATCGAGAAGTTTCCAGGGGCCAACACGTTGGATGTAACCAGGGGGATCGAAGCAAAGCTCGATGAGTTACGACCCGGTCTTTCCGGTATCCAGATCAATACCACTGTCTTCCGGCCGGCGAGCTTCGTCGAGATGGCAATTGGCAACCCCAGCAGGGCTCTGTTCATCGGCTTTCTTCTCCTGGCACTGGTTCTCCTCGCCTTTCTTTATAGCTGGCGTGCCGCACTGATCAGCCTGGTATCCATCCCGTTGTCCCTGGCAGCGGCCGGACTCGTGCTCGATCTACGCGGAGCAACGATCAATATGATGGTCATGGCGGGGCTGGTAATGGCAGTCGGCATCGTCGTCGATGACGCAATTATCGATGTGGAAAACATCATGCGACGTCTGCGACAATATCGCAGGGCGGAGAGCGACAGGTCGGCGGCGAGCATCATCCTGGAGGCCTCGCTTGAGACGCGCGGCGCTATGATCTATGCGACGCTGATCATCCTGCTAGCTTTATTACCGATCTTCCTCCTGCAAGGTATATCAGGCTCCTTCTTCCAGCCTCTGGTTGTTTCCTATGCCCTGGCGTTGCTGGCGTCGATGGTGGTGGCGCTCATCATCACGCCGGCACTGTGCTTGATCTTCTTGCAGAAGGCGCCACTCGAACGTCGCGAGTCCCCTCTGCTGCGCAAACTTCAGCGCGGCTATGATGCGATCATGGAGAGAATCATCCGTACAGTCAGTCCGGCGTTCCTCGCCGCTGCTGTCATCACTGCTGGTGTCCTGGCGTCGGTCGGCCTTGCTGTGTTGCCATCTCTCGGTGTGCCACTACTCCCTTCGTTCAAGGAACCGGACGTCATCGTCCAGTGGGAGGGTCCACCCGGTACCTCTGACACAGAAATGACCCGCATCACAACGCTAGCCTCTCGTGAACTACGCTCCATCCCAGGAGTCCGCAATGTCGCAGCTAACATAGGACGAGCCATTCTGGGTGACCAGCTGGTCGATGTCAATTCCGCCCAGCTTCTGGTCAGCATCGATCCTGCGGCCAACTATAACGCGACGATGGTCTCCATCCAGAAGATAGTCAATGGGTATCCCGGGTTCTTTCACATTGTGCAAACATACCTGAAAGATAGAACCAGGCAGGTGCTGACGGGATCGAGCAACGATATAGTTGTCCGCATCTATGGCATCGACCTGGCCGTCCTCCGCAACAAGGCCGAAGAGGTGAGGCAGACGATCGCGCAGATCAACGGTACTGCTGATGTGCACACGGAACTCCAGGTCGACCAGCCGCAGGTAGACATCGAAGTGAACCTTGCGAAAGCCCAGCGCTATGGACTCAAACCGGGCGACGTACGCCGGGAAGCGTCCGTTTTTGTGGCAGGCATCGAAGCTGGTAGCCTCTTCCAGGACCAGAAGGTGTTCACCGTCGTGGTATGGGGCACGCCCCAGACGCGCAGCAGTTTGACCAGTGTCCGCAATCTGCTCATCGATACGCCCGACGGCGGACATGTGCGCCTGGGAGATGTGGCCGACGTGCGCATTGCACCAACGCCAAACGTCATACAACATGATACCGTCTCGCGTCGCATTGATGTGAGCCTCAACGTGCGCGGGCGCGATCCCAGTGCTGTAGTGAGCGACATTAAACAGCGTCTGCAGGGGATCAAATTTCCGCTTGAGTACCGCGCACAGGTGCTCGGAGAATACGAAGAGCGGCAAGCTGACCAGCAGCGCTTGCTTGTCTTCGGGCTCACTGCGGCAATCGGGATTTTCCTGCTCCTGCAGGCGGTTTTAGGGAGCTGGCGCCTGGCGTCTGTGCTCTTCTTCGCCCTGCCATCAACCCTGCTAGGCGGGGTGCTGGCAGCCTTCGCAACCAGCAGCATCATCTCGTTCGCTTCGCTTATCGGATTGCTCGCTGTATTCGGAGTTGGGGCACGCAACTGTATCATGCAAATCAAGCACTATCAGCATCTCGAACGCTATGAAGGCGAACGGTTTGGTCCCGGCCTCGTGCTACGCGGAGCGCGGGAGCGCTTCGCGCCGATCCTGATAACGGCGCTGGCAGCGGGGCTGGCCCTCGTGCCGCTGGTGATCTCAGGCAACATCCCTGGTCTAGAAATCGAGCGCCCAATGGCGATCATCATACTCGGGGGCCTGGTCACCTCGACAGTGTTCAACCTGTTCATTGTACCCGCCCTGTACTCAGGCTTCGGGTCAGCATATGTGCGGCCAAAAGTTGACAGACCAGAATTATCTCCGATGATTCCGGACGAGATGACGAGAGCGCCGCACAATGGTGATTCTGCTGTTTCATCACACGATGGTGATTCCACCGGTTCATCATGAAGCAAGTTTGTGAGTCTTCAATTTGCGCCGCTGAAGCGGCGCAAATTGAAGACTCACAAAGGAATAGTAGCTAACCCTGAGCCTGATACAATATGAGGAGGAGAAAGTCAGATGCGGCACAATAATCTGTGGACAGTTGCAGTATTGATTATCCTTGGTCTGCAGCTTTCGGCGTGTGCACTGACGCCTGCAAGTTCAGCAAACAGTGACAGCAAGGAGAACACCAGCCCACCTGCCAGGGTCGAGCCGATCAAGGGGACGAACCTCAATCGCGTGATATTGACCGCGCAGGCAGCCAAACGGCTCGGTATCCAGACAGCCCAGGTTCGTGATATGAAGGTTGGTGGGAAACAATTCAAGATTGTCCCCTACTCTGCGATACTGTACGACCTGCACGGTCAAGTCTGGGTGTACACGAATCCCGCACCCCTCACCTTTGTTCGAAACAGCATCAGTGTTGACCACATTGATGGTGACCAGGCGGTTCTGTCGCAGGGTCCACCTTCCGGTACTGTCATTGTGACAGTAGGCGTGCCCGAGTTGTTTGGGACCGAGTTCGAGGGAGGTTTACAACCATCATGATGCGTTGGATTATTGGATCAAGCCTCCACTTTCGCTACCTGATGCTGGCAGTCGCCGCGGCATTGATGTTCTTTGGCACCCAGCAACTGCGTGCTATGCCAGTGGACGTCTTTCCTGAGTTCGCACCGCCGTATGTGGATATTCAAACCGAAGCACTAGGAATGTCCTCTGCTGAGGTAGAATCCCTGGTCACTATCCCATTGGAGGACGCGCTCAGCAGCACTCCGGACCTCGACACCATGCGTTCCAAGTCAGTGCCGGGGCTCTCGGCGATCACGCTCATCTTCAAGTCCGGCACTGATATCATGCAAGCAAGGGAGTTGGTACAAGAACGCCTTGCTGTAGCGATACGTACATTGCCATCCTGGGCTGGCATTCCCTGGATGCTCCCGCCCCTGTCGGCAACGAGCCGAGTCATGCAGATCGGGCTGACCTCGAATACCTATTCCCTGACAGATCTGGCGATGACAGCCTATTGGACGATCAGGTGGCGCCTGATGGCAGTACCAGGAGTAGCCAATGTGGTCATCTGGGGTGACCGCTGGAAGCAACTGCAGGTGCAAGCCGATCCGCAAAAGTTGGGAACCTACCATGTCACGCTAGATGAAGTCCAGGAGATTACCTCAGAAGCCCTGGACTATGGGTTATTGAAGTACACAGACGCCGCGAAGACCCGCGTCGGCGGGTTTATCGATACCCCTAATCAGAGGCTCGCCATCCAGCACGTCTTGCCCGTCATTGGGCCAGAGGATCTGGCCAAAGTGCCCATTCCCAACAGAACCAAGCCTGATGGCTCGCCACTGACCCTGGGCGACGTTGGCAAGGTGGTGTGGGATCATCAGCCGCTCATCGGGGACGCTGTCATTAACAGCGATCGCGGCCTCCTGTTGATCGTTGAGAAATTCCCATGGGGCAATACACTGGACGTCACGCGGGGGGTCGACGCAGCGCTCAACGAGATGCGCCCGGGTCTTCCCGGTATCACCATCGACTCCACCATCTTCCGCTCGGCGGACTTCATCCAGATGGCGATCGACAACCTCACCAGGTCGTTGTTCATCTCTTGTCTGCTCGTGTTGCTAGTCCTCGGAGCCTTCCTCTATGAGTGGCGTACCGCGTTGATCAGCATGATAGCAATCCCGTTATCCCTGGTGACAGCCGGGCTCGTGCTTGATATGCGTGGGACAACAATCAACACGATGGTCCTGGCGGGACTCGTGATTGCCATTGGAGGTGTCGTCGATGACGCGATCATCGACGTGGAGAACATCGTACGACGCCTACGCCAGAATCGCAGGGAGAGGGGCAACAGATCAACAACAAGCATCATCCTGGAGGCCTCGCTCGAAGTGCGCAGTGCCATCATCTACGCGGTGCTGATCGATGTGACGGTCCTGCTGCCGGTCTTCTTCCTGCAGGGTGTGTCCGGTGCCTTCTTCCAGCCCCTGGTCGTCTCTTATGCGCTGGCGCTGCTGGCATCTATGGTAGTGGCGCTGACCGTGACGCCAGCACTGTGCCTGATCCTCTTACATAACGTACCGATCGAACGCCACGAGTCTCCCCTGCTACGCTGGCTTCATCGCGGCTACGCAATAGTTCTCGCACGGATCATCCGCACACCGCGTCCGGCGTTCATCACCGTCTGCGCCCTCGTGCTGCTTGGCCTCTCGGTATTGCCATTTTTAGGGGAGTCGTTGTTTCCTACATTCAAAGAGAAAAATTTCCTGATTCACTGGGTAGCTAAGCCGGGCACATCCGCAGATGAAGTCGTCAGGATCACGACGCAGGTCAGTCGCGAGCTGCGCGCCATCCCAGGCGTTCACAGCTTCGGATCCCATATCGGCCGTGCTGTGCAGGGGGAGGAAGTGTCCGGTATGAATTTCGCCGAGAATTGGATCAGCATCGATCCTGCCGTCGACTATGACTCGACGGTGGCTGCCATCGATAAGGTGATCAACGGCTACCCCGGACTCTATCACGATAGACGGACCTATCTGAACGAGAGGATCGATGAAGTATTGGTAGGATCGACCGATGACATGGTCATTCGCATTTTCGGCCCAGATCTGAACGTCCTACACACCAAAGCAGAGGAGGTGAGACAGACGCTCTCGAATGTCAAAGGGGCCATTGAGGTGCACACAGATTTCCAGGTTGACGTACCACACATCCAGGTGATGGTAGACCTCGCGAAAGCCCAGCGCTATGGGCTCAAGCCAGGTGATGTACGCCGAGCGGCGGGTGTATTTGTATCAGGCAACGAAGTCAGTGACATTCACCGGGATGGGAAGGTGTACGATGTGATGGTGTGGGGTACGCCTGACACACGCGCGAGCCTGACCAGTATTCGCAATCTTCTCATCGATACGCCCAACGGCGGCCAGGTACGCCTGGGAGATGTGGCCACCGTGCAGATCCTGCCAACCCCGAACTTGATAGACCGCGAAGAGAACTCGCGTCGCATCGATGTGAGCCTCAACGTGAGCGGACGCGATCTGGGTGCCGTAGCGAATGATGTCAAACAGCGCCTCCAGAGGGTCAACTTCCCGCTCGGCTACCACGCGGAGATGCTCGGAGTGTACGCGGAGCGGCAGTCTGCCCAGAGTAGCCTGCTCGGCATCGGCATTGCTGCCGCACTCGGAGTCTTGCTCCTCTTGCAGATAGCTTTCGGGAGCTGGCGCCTGGCGTTCCTGGCCTTCTTTACCCTGCCATCGGCCCTGGTGGGCGGGGTGCTGGCGGCCTTCGCGACCGGAGGTATAATTTCGCTCGGTTCGCTTGTAGGATTCTTCACAGTGTTCGGGATTGCGGCACGTAACGGCATCATGCAGATCAACCACTATCAGCATCTCGAATGGCAAGAAGGCGAGCCGTTTGGTCCGGGCCTCGTGCTGCGGGGAGCACAGGAGCGACTCGCGCCGATTCTGATGACGGCGTTGGCGGCAGGATTGGCCCTCGTTCCACTGGTGATCTCCGGCGATATCCCTGGTCACGAGATCGAGCATCCGATGGCCATTGTCATCCTGGGTGGCCTGGTCACCTCGACGGTGCTTAACCTGTTCATCGTACCTTCCCTGTACTTGCGCTTTGGGAAGAGTAAGGAGAAGGATCAGGGGGAGCAGGGTAAGGATCTGCTTTCTCACAATGGTGCCGGGTAGAATATCTATGACCGGGTAAAGCAGTTGCTGCATCCAATCTGGCAGAGAGCTGCGAGACCACAATAACTTGCATTGGTATCAACTTGATTTATCTGCTGCTTTCTTCTTCCGATTTTTCACTTTTCAAATAGAATGAAAAGTGAGTGGGGATGACTCAGTATAAACCAAAGGAGGATGTGTTAATGACAACCAATACGAACAATCCAGCAGGAAAATACGCTTCTGTCAACGGAATCAACCTGTACTATGAGATTCATGGAACTGGCAAGCCTTTGATCATGCTTCACGGTGGCTTTGGAACCTTTGAGATGTTCACTGCTCTTTCGCCCGCGCTCGCTCTCGACCATCAGGTCATTGGTGTCGATTTGTATGGACACGGACGCACAGCCCTCACTGATCGCCCCATCCGTTTTGAGTACATGGCTGACGATATTGTTGGCCTCATCCACCATCTCGAACTCGAAAAAGCCGACCTGCTTGGCTTCTCTCTTGGCGGTGCCGTGGCTCTCCAGACCGCCATTCGCCATCCAGAACGGGTCAACAAACTCGTGGTGATCTCCACACCTTTCAAACGGACTGGCTGGCATCCCGAAATGCAAACAGGCATGACATCCATCGCCCCTGAGTTCTTTATGAGTACTCCCATTTATGATGCCTATATGCGTGTTGCGCCAAAACCAGAAGATTTCCCTCGCTTTGTCGCCAACATGAAGGAAGCCCTGGGTCAGGACTATGATTGGACAGAGCGTGTTTCCGCTTTGAGAACCCCCACGCTGATTATCGCTGGCGATGCTGATGGTCTTCCTCCTTCCCATGCGGTAGCGTTTTTCACCCTCTTTGGCGGTGGCTTGAAGGATGCTGGCTGGAATGGTGAACACCTCATCCCATCACAACTCGCCATCTTGCCTGGTGCCACCCATTACAACATCGTTTTCCGAGCTGATCTCCTCCTCCCAGTTCTTTCTCCCTTCCTTGACAGTAAGCCAGCGCTGAACCAATAAGACCCGAGGAGCCGCACATATGTCCACACAAAGCTGTTATTTCATTCGAGAAGATTCGAGAAGTTTTTTTCACATTTACATGCTATGATGATCAAGAGTCGCATCTCGCCTGCCGTCTCATTGCCACGCGATGCGTGAGCAGCGATGGCCACTTTCGATGATACTCGTGAGTGTTATGGGGGACGATCCATTATGTTACGAGAAGGAGAGTTTTCAATGGAACATACAAAGCAAAAGATCACGACGTTTTTGATGTTCGATGGCAAGGCTGAGGAGGCAATGAATTATTATGTTTCTGTCTTTGACCAGGCAGAAATAGTGAGTATTCAAAGGTATGGAGCCAACGAAGCTGGTGCTGAGGGGACCGTGGTACATGCTACCTTTTCATTAAATGGACAAGTGTTTATGTGCATGGATAGTAACGTGAAGCAAGACTTTACCTTTACTCCTGCCATCTCATTGTATGTCGCCTGTGCTACTGAAGATGAGATTGATCGGTTCTTTGAAAAGTTATCTCAAGGTGGCGCAGTGTTTATGCCGTTAACGGCCTATCCATTTAGTGACAAGTTTGCTTGGGTTGCAGATAAGTACGGTGTTTCATGGCAATTGAACCTGGAAAGAAACTAACTGGTCGTTCAGGGTGATGGTTGGGATCCGCCAACCATCCGTGGCGAGGTTTGGTATAGATTTTCCCGCTTTTGCGCCCTTGAAACGACAAGAGAAGTGTATTGTGGCTCAGCAAGCCGTGCAGAGGCGAACGCAAAATGCGGATCGCGATCGTATTCGCAATGCCGGGAACGGCAAATGTGTTTTCCTGCGAAACAGCAGGTTTCATCTCATTTCTGCCTTTGGGATGCATGGACGAAGCCTTGCACTTTCCCATATTCTTCAAAAAGTTGATTGAAGAGCTAGGAGGCTTCACTCCCTTCGTGCGCTCGCCGTATGCGCCGGGCAAGCGCCTCTCCCGCTGGCCGTCCTTCGACCAGGCGCCACAGGAGGGCGATGGCCTCTGAGAAGGACTGCCCTTCAAGGGCCTTGGTGATGAACTCGTAGAGCGCTGCCTCCACAG
>WNGR01007442.1_pt1 | contig 11604 bp, 15 predicted proteins | sample 5407581 | NCBI WGS metagenome assembly WNGR01 (sample SAMN13153383, study PRJNA577476) | soil metagenome | isolation source: 80 cm soil or saprolite under Garry oak tree replicate 2 | place: USA:California | collected 2016-06-15
CGTGAGCCTGCAATCAATGTGAGTACAATGTAAGCTTCAATAAACTAATACTTATTTTTTTTGTGAACAGGTGTGGCAGGCACACGCTTGTCTGTAGAAATGAAGGGACTCCAGTCAATGGAGGGTGAAAGGGCGGGCGGCTTTAAAAGACTGTGTACTTATGGGTGGTAGTGACGTGGCAGTTTGTGGGGCAGTAGCGTGAATGAAAGATGTGTCGGTAGAGACATTATCTTCTCTGGCAGAGATGCCATGGATGGCTGTGGGAGTTGGAGGTGGTGCCATGGCGCTTGTGTGGCAGCGGAAGGCCTGCGATCAGTGTGAGTACATTGCAAGGTTACATTGACTAAAACACTTATCTTTTTTCCCCCTTTGTGGGGCTTAGACGTTGGGGGCGGTGGTGTGCTGGCTGCCTCGAGTCATTAAGAGGAAAGGAAAAAAATGAGCAGTGGGTTAATAGGGCGTCACCTTTGCTGCCTTGAATGTGGGCTCAAAGGGGAAGACGTGAGGCAGCGGTGGCAGATGAAGGTGCTTCAAGGTGGGGATGGAGAGGGGGAAAAATACGATGGTACATGGCAAGGAAATTACTGTAAACCAAAAGAAGCTTCCCATGCTTGGACCAAACAAACAAACACGACTTTGGGTTTTAAAAAAAAATTCTACATTTGTATACCACACATATGCAACTTCTCTTAGCCATTTTCCTACTGCTGCAACAAATGTTTGAAGTCCAGATCTCCACAGCACCGGCATTCGCCAACACACCACACCTGCAACAGCTGAAGCTGACAAGCTATGCCAGGTGCCTTCTTTGGCACCGTCATGCTTGCCGTCTTCTTGCTGTTGTGGAGCGTGCGGTGATGGCAGACAACTCCACTGCAAGGGTGACGACGATGACGATGATGATGACGCAGCTATGTTGATGCCAGCCACAAGCGGCATAGGTCCCTGACCACCATGATGCCTCGGCCACGTGCCACCCTGACCATGATGACCCGATGCTGCCACTCAGATGCTCCACATGTGATCCCACCATGACGCCTACAATGTCGACAATGTTGCCAAGGGTACTCCCCCACGCAAGCCGTGAGCCATATGTGACCCAAGCCACGATTATGATGCAAGCGACCCCGATGATGGCCATGCCACTGCTGCCGCCAGGAACCGCTCCGCCAACGTGAGTTGCAAACTGTATGTGATCCCAACTACAACGACAATGACATGGTGACGGCAGCAGTAATGCAAGCAGCAACCCTCGTATACTCCTGGTGACGTGACGCTGATGCGGGGGCACGGGGGCAGGGCTTGCTCTACCAATGCAAGCCACAACTCTGGTGCGCACTGGGTGCCCATCTGTGATGACGATGACACAGCAGCGAGTGGCATTCTGCCAACACGGTCCACAACTTCCTTATGCCACTGACCACAATGAAGACAGCACGGTACTGGGCAGGGGCAACACAAGCCTCAACCGCTGTGCACCTTCGATGACGACGACAATGTGGTGGTAGGGTGGCCCCTCTACCAATGTGAGACGCAGCACTTGTGCTCCATGACCGCGACACGACGACGACAACACGGCGGCGGGGGTAACACGGGCCGCACCCCCATGTGCCCTAGACGATGACAATGACGACACATGGGCAGGTGCTCTGCCAACGCAAGTTTCAACCCCCATGTACCCCCAGTGACGACAACGCGCGGCGGCTAGCTGCAACCCCCGTCTACACCCAACAACAAAGACGCAAGGGTCGGGAGATGCGCCGCTGAAGACAACGAAGATATGCCTGTGCGACCCGACTTGCATCATTTAGTTTACTGTTGTCACTTGTCATTATTTAGCCGGGTTTTAAAATACATCTCTTCAATCACTTTATAAAAGCGCTATGATTGCAGTGCTACAAGTAATTCTCGGAGACAAATGTTATATAGGCTGTAAACCAATGTATTGATGATACATAGGTACCACAGATGTTATACTGGTATAATAACGATTATATGGTCGTCGAGACCGTGACAATATCTGTGATCCGTCACATTGGGTTATGACTCTCGCGGGAATTTAGTGATGTATATGTGCCAGTGCTCACTACTACTGCATGCTGCCTCGCTCGTCCGCGGATATTCTGGCTTCGGTATCCAGGCACGCGGCTCCAAGACAGACACCCTCTGGTTTTAGGGGTGAAATTTAGTCTTTTGCACCACCTTCGACTCCAGGACTTTCGGGTACGGCTCTTGTTGAGCACCGCGATTCCGTTGTTGGCGCCGGGTCAAGTCAGCGCCCCTCTGGAGTCCTTGTCTAGCCAACGACGACGTTCTGTTATCACTTGGGGCCACCACGCGTAGATGGGCAGAAAGAAGGAGCCACGCGTGACGGGAGGAGTTGGTCGAGTGGGTACTGCGTCGGCTTGTTCTGTACTCAGACTGTAACTCCAATAAACATGTTTTGAGCAGCTCTGAGTCTTCGCCTGATCCCACTATAGCAAGAAGGGATGTGATCTCCCTGTAAAGATGTCGCGCGCCGAAAGGATTGCGAAAGCCGTTGGCTTGCTCAAGGACAGGTGACCAAGTCCTATTGCAGCTATTGATCGGGCATGGCGCAGATGTCAACACGCTGGATGGGAACTGCAAGACCCCTTTGCATCTGGCGTCGTCCTCACGGTGTCCTAAATATATGCAGCTATTGTTCGAGAACGGCACGAATGTCTCCGTCGGGCTGAATCCGACGAGAAGGCTGAAATTGTGCAGGTATTGATCCGGCACGCCGGGCACAGACGTGACTGCCAGGGATAAAACCCACTTGACCCTGTTGCATCTGGCGTCGTCCAAGGGGAGTGGCGACACTGTAAATCTACTAATCCGATATAGGGTAGATGTCAATGCTCATGATTGGAGACACTCGACACCGTTGCACCTGGCAGCATCTTCCCATTTTGGCCTTGAAAGGCAACGTCATGCGCCTGCTACTTAGCCGTGGCGCAAATGTAGATGCCAAGAATGATAGAGGCTGGACTCCATTTCGGATTGGATCGTCGAGAGGACTTGCTGAGATCGCAGAGTTGTTGTCAGATGTGTGATGGCAGAGTAGAACGTCCTACCCGCATTGTTGCTTGTCTACCCTACCGATAGTGAACGGGCGAAACCTTCCGTCGATAATTGTACCTTTTGTGATGCGATGCAAACGTGGATTGCCACTGGTCCACAGTCATAGCTTCGACATAGATGTATTCCGTATCGTGATGTTGAGTGTGAACTACTGTTTCCCGGTCAGTGGCACGCGAGCCAAATACATCACTGAAGGTGTTACAGTTACAGTAAGTGGCAGAGTGGGTGCAGTATGGAGATAACAGTAGTCTGGGATCTGGTCAGAAAAAGAAAAAATATGTCTTACGGTATTTGTTACAGCGTTTTATCTTGCACATCAAACAACCTGCTAAACAACATCCACCATGAAGGTACCTGGTCAACACCAAACCGGACGCAAGAGTAGCACTATGGAGATGATCATATGGAGATAGCTGAGAGAGGAAAGGAATGGGTTCTGTAGCACAAAAACAGTGAGACGTTGGCAGTCTGCACAGGTACTACTAGAGGTGCGCCGACATCATGATGCTAAACGAATGTGAAAAGTCAGAATATTATCCCTGCAAGGCGGAAAGCCGAGTAACTTACAGCTGATGAAGTCAATTGCTAGTTGAATGCAATGATAGTTGCACCAGCAGCATAAATGACGGTGTCATCCCAGGAATCGATGTGCCAGACCAAACGGTTTGTAGAGATGCCGTCGACGTAAGCGTTGATGCGAAGATCGGCTTTGTAAGAGATGTCGAGATAATTCAAGGCCATAAAGACGGAGGGTTTCTTGAGGAATTCGACCGAATCAAATAAGATTTCCCTACTGTGTTGTTGTTGCGGCTGGTCCGGGGGACGAATATCCATCGTACTAATAGATGTGCTAAAGATGTGCTCGCGATCCTCTGGATAGGCAATCCAGCAAGTCTGCGCGCAGTGGAGGATAGTGTCTGACCAAGTCTCGATATTGAGCGTGAATCCGTCTGCGTCAATGTCACTAGCAGTAGTGGAGACGCGCCAGTCGTGGCCCCAGTCGAATTCGATGCGGTTGAAGAAGACGACGACCTTGGGAGGAGTGACGAACGGGCGCTCAAAGTTAATGCGAACGGAGGCGGGAGCTTGGGGGTCCTTCCAGAGGTAGCGCATGTGTTCACCAGTGAGGAAAACCAGATCAGCGGGTGCGAGGGCGAACACATCATCGATGCCTCTGTGGAGGACGGAACCTTCCCAGGTGATGAAGCGGCAATTGGCCCAATCCTTGGTAAAGAACGGGATCACCGACTTGACGAGGATACGGTGGTTTCTATCCATATCTAGGTGACGGAAGCCATGGGGTAGGCGAGGGCGGGCGACGAATGGACGAGGGAAGCTCACTGTGGTCTCACTATTGGTGTTGAACGAGAAGAGGACGGGCATAACTACTAGTTATGAAGAGCAGTTGAGGGAGGGTTGAAAGTGAGGCAGGGAGAACCAGTACGGGGCCTGTTCGGCGCAAAGAATGTGGCCGCGAGTCGCAGCGTGAGAATGCAATGCCCCGGGTGGGGGAAAGAGGTCCCACGGGGCTGCTCCGTCTCTCCGAACGCCCCTCGGCCCCTCAAATCATTTTGTCCGCACCACATCGCGTGACTGTTATCTAAGGTAGCTTAGCAGCTGTGAAGCGTGTCTTACCTAGTCACCGCTGTGACAGCAGCTTTTCTCCCAAAGGGCCGAGGTCAGTAGCATATTCGAATTCGTCCGATACTTCGTCCTGTGTTGGTCATGTGTCTACTAGTAGTCAAGCTTTCCCGCGCTCCTACACGACTTCTCGTGATCACCTTTACAGCGTCACCTACTATGACAGCGTGCGACCGGACGTGTTCCCCCGTAATCCCACTGGCAACCCTCGGTGTATTCCTCTTTCCTTCCTTCGCTCTGATTTTGCACACCGCTTCTTCCGTCCTCGCGTTTTACTGAGACATCAATGTCTTGCTTTGCTTTGAGTGCCCTACTGGACCACGACGACGTCGCTCTCGCATCTCCGTCCCGCCGCGGCGGAGGCGGAAGCCTCTTTTGGCTTGAGTCCATGGCCGAGTTCTCCTATGCAGCTGCTAAGTCACCTGCCTCGGAATCCTGAACGCCTGGTGCCGTGGAGTGTTTCGAATCCCAGGAACCGCGAAGCGGCTACATAGAACACTTGTCACCCATACATACGCCATAATATGGCAGCACAGCCTCCAGCTGCAGTGGATACCCGCCATGCTTCTCGACCGTATTCCGCATCTCTTCCATTCCCTCTCCGGGTCTTCGTAGCACCGCTTAAGCATATTCCTAACTCCGTGCTTGTCCCACTGGTCAAGCCTCCCGACCCACCGAACGAACTCACGGTCCTGTCAGGTACACTACGACACGCTGCGCCTCCGAGCTTCAAGCTTCAAGAGCAGAACAAGGCTACTCAGTATACCATGAAGAGAAGCCTAACGCGAGGGCCGAAATTGTCCAGGTATTGCTGGAGCACGGCGCGGACATGACCCCACGGGATGACATTCACTCCACGCCTTTGCATCTGGTGTCGTCAAAAAAGTCTCTTGAAATTGCGCGACTATTGATTGAGAACAGCGCCGATGTCAATACGCGCGATAGGAGGCACAGTATGACTTTGCATCTGGTGTCACCCTTACGGAATCCTGAAGTTGTGCCACTATTGAACGGGCATGGTTCATATGTCAACACTCTGGATGGGAACTGCAAGACCCCTTTGCATCTGACGTCGTCCTCACGGTGTCCTAAAACTATGCGGCTATTTATCGAGAGCGGCGCGGATGTCTCCATCGGGCTGAATCCGATGAGAAGGCTGAAATTGTGCAGGTATTGATCCGGCATGCCAGGCACGGACGTGACGGCGAGGAATAAAACCTACTCGACGCTGTTGCATCTGGTGCCGTCCAAGGGGGGTGGCAACACCGTAAATCTACTGATCCGACACGGGGCAGATGTCAACGCTCATGTTTGGAGACACTCGACACCGTTGCATCTGGCAGCATCTTCCCATTTTGGCCTTGAAAGGCAACGTCATGCGCCTGCTACTTAGCTGTGGCGCAAATGTAGATGCCAAGAATGATAGAGGCCGGACTGCATTTCGGATTGCATCGCCGAGAGAATTTTCCCAGATCGCAGAGATGTGTGATGGAAGAATAGAACATCCTACCTGCATTATTGCTTACCTATAGTGAACGGGCGAAACCTTCCATTGATAATTGTACCTTTTGTGATGCGATGCAAAGGTGGACTGCCGCTGGTCCATGGTCATAGTTTGTCGACATAGATATATTCCGTATCGTGGTGTTGAGTGTGAACTACTGTACTGTGGCCAGTGTGCCCGGTCAGTGGCACGCGAGCCAAATACATCACTGAAGGTGTTACAGTTACAGTAAGTGGCAGAGTGGGCGCAGTATGGAGATAATCGTAATCTGGTATCTGGTCAGAAAAAGAAAAAGATGTCTTACGGTATTTGTTACAGCGTTTTATATTGCACATTAAACAACCTGCTAAACAACATCCGCCATGAAGGTACCTGGTCAACACCAAATGGGACGCAAGAGTAGCACTATGGAGATAATCATATGGAGACAGCTGAGAGAGGAAAGGAATGGGTTCTGTGGCACAAAAACAGTGAGTCGTTGGCAGTCTGCACAGGTACTACTAGAGGTGCGCAGACATCATGATGCTAAACGAATGTGAAAAGTCAGAATATTATCCCTGCAAGGCGAAAAGTCGAGTAACTTACGACTTATGAAGCCAATTGCTAGTTGAATGCAATGATAGTTGCACCAGCAGCATGAAGGACGGTGTCATCCCAGGAATCGATGTGCCAGACCAAACGGGTTGTAGAGATGCCGTCGACGTAAGCGTTGATGCGAAGATCGGCTTTGTAAGAGATGTCGAGATAATTCAAGGCCATAAAGACGTGGGGTTTCTTGAGGAATTCGAACGAATTAAATAAGATTTCCCTACTGTGTTGTTGTTGCGGCTGGTCCAAGGGACGAATATCCATCGTACTGACAGATGTGCTAAATATGTGCTCGCGATCCTCTGGATAGGCAATCCAGCAAGTCTGCGCGCAGTGGAGAATAGTGTCCGACCAAGTCTCGATATTGAGCGTGAATCCGTTCGCGTCAATGTCACTCGCACTAGTGGAGACGCGCCAGTCGTGGCCCCAGTCGAATTCGATGTGGTTGAAGAAGACGACGACCTTGGGAGGAGTGACGAACGGGCGCTCAAAGTTAATGCGAACGGAGGCAGGAGCATGAGGGTCCTTCCAGAGGTAGCGCATGTGTTCGCCAGTGAGGAAATCCAGATCAGCGGGTGCGAGGGCGAACACATCATCGATGCCTCTGTGGAGGACGGAACCTTCCCAGGTGATGAAGCGGCAGTTGGCCCAATCCTTTGTGAAGAACGGGATCACTGACTTGACGAGGATACGGTGGTTTTTGTCCATATCTAGGTGACGGAAGCCATGGGGTAGGCGGGGGCGAACGACGAATGGACGAGGGAAGCTCAATGTGGTCTCACCATTGGTGTTGAACGAGAAGAGGACGGGCATGACTACTAGTTATGAAGAGCAGTTGAGGGAGGGTTGAAAGTGAGGCAGGGAGAACTAGTATGGCCCTGTTGGGCGCAAAGAATGCGGCCACGAGTCACAACACGAGAATCCATTACTGTACCCCGCTCCTCCGTCTCGACCATTATTTGTCCTTTTGTATTCATCACGTGAGATGACAAATCACTACATCTTATCTAAGGTATCATAGGAGCTCTGAAGCGCGTCTTACCTAGTCACCGCGGTGACAGCAGCTTTTCTCCCAAAAAGTAGCATATTCGAATTCGTCATATACTTCGTACTATGCTGGTTATGTGTCTACCAGTAGTCGCGCTTTCCTGCGCTCCTATGTACCTTTACAGTGTCATCTGCCAGTATGACAACGTGCGACTGGACGTGTTCCCGCGTAACTTAGCCGCACTGGCAACCCTCGGTGTATTCCTCTTCCTCTTCCCTTCCTTCGCTCGGATTTTGCACGCCGCTTCTTCCGTCCTCGCGTTCCACTGAGACGTCAATATCTTGCTTTGCTCCGAGTGCCCTACTGCTGGATTAACGACGACGTCGCTCCCACATCTCAAGTCTGTTTTCTTCGGTGGGGGTGTGTGAACGTGACCAAGCAATGCGCAAAAAGCGTTCACACACAATAGCATCCCTGAATTGGTGCGTGAATGAATCCGATGCTGTAGTGATGCCGTACTCCCGGGCAGAGGGAGACATATTGAATGTGTCCATTTTCCATGCGCGTGCTGTGGCTGCCATTGTTAGGCTATGTGACAGCAAGCCGAGCCTCAGACTGGCTATGGCTCGAAAATGGGCTATAGGCGCCATGGGAGGCACAGTATGCCTTTGTATCTGGCGTCACCCTTGTGGAGTCCTGAAGTTGTGTGGCTATTGATCGAGCACGGTGCAGATGTCAACGCACTGGATGGGAACTGCAAGAACCCTTTGCATCTGGCGTCGTCCTCACGGTGTCCCAAAACTATGCGGCTATTGACCGAGAACGGCGCGAATGTCTCCGTCGGGCTGAATCCGATGAGAAGGCTGAAATTGTGCAGGTATTGATCCGGCACGGGCGGACGTGACTGCGAAGGATAAAACCAACTCGACGCCGTTGCATCTGGCGTCGTCCAAGGGGAGTGGCGACACTGTAAATCTACTGATCCGACACGGGGCAGATGTCAAAGCTCATAATTGGAGACACTCGACACCATTGCACCTGGCAGCATCTTCCCATTTGGCCTTGGAAGGCAACATCGTGCGCCTGCTACTTAGCCGTGGGAACGGGCGAAACCTTCCATTGATAATTGTACCTTTTGTGATGCGATGCAAACGTGGATTGCTGCTTGTCCACAGTCATAGCTTGTTGACATAATATAAATTCCGTATCGTGGTGTTGAATGTGAACTACTGTGGCCAGGGTGCCCGGTCAGCGGCATGCGAGCCGAATACATCACTGAAAGGTGTTACAGTTACAGTAAGTGGCAGAGTGAGCGCAGTATGAAGATAACTGGTAAACTGAGATCTGATCAGAAAAATGTCTCACGGTATTTGTTACAGCGTTTTTATCTTGCACGCTAAACAACCCGCTAGTGCTAAACAACATCCACCATGAGGGTACCTGGTCCAACACCAAATGGGACGCAAGAGTAGCACTATGGAGATAATCATATGGAGACAACTGAGAGGAATGGAATGGGTTCTGTGGCACAAAAACAGTGAGACGTTGGCAGTCTGCACAGGTACTACTAGAGGTGCACCGATATCATGATGCTAAACACATGTGAAAGGTCAGAATGTCATCCCTGCAAGGCGGAAAGTCGAGTAACATACGACTTATGAAGCCAATTGCTAGTTGAACGCGATGATAGTTGCGCCAGCAGCATGAAGGACGGTGTCATCCCAGGAATCGATGTGCCAGACCAAACGGGTTGTAGAGATGCCGTCGACGTAAGCGTTGACGCGAAGATTGGCTTTGCAATCAATGTCGAGATAATTCAAGGCCATAAAGACGGAGGGTTTCTTGAGGAATTCGACCGAATTAAATGAAATTTCCCTACTGTGTTGATGTTGCTGCTGATTACAGGGACGAATATCCATCGTACTAACAGATGTGCTGAAGATGTGCTCGCGATCCTCTGGATAGGCAATCCAGCAAGCACGCGCGCAGTGGAAGATAGTGTCCGACCAAGTCTCGATATTGAGCGTGAATCCGTTCACGTCGATGTCACTAGCAGTGGTAATGACGCGCCAGTTGCGGTCCTGGTCGAATTCAATGCGGTTGAAGAAGACGACAACCTTGGGAGGAGTGACGAACGGACGCTCAAAGTTAATGCGCACGGAGGGAGCATGAGGGTCCTTCGGGAGGTAGCGCACGTGTTCACCAGTGAGTAACTCCAGATCAGCGGGTGCGAGGGCGAACACATCCTCGATGCTTCTGTAGAGAATGGAACCGTCCCAGGCGATGATGCGGCAGTTGGCCCAATCCTTTGTGAAGAACGGGATCACCGACTCGTAGAGGATACGGTGGTTTTTGTCCATATCTAAGTAACGGATGCCATGGGGTAGGCGGGGGCGGGCGACGAATGGACGAGAGAAGCCCAATGTGTTCTCGGTGCTCTGAGTCAGAGTGTCGAATGAGCAGAGGACGGGCATAACTACTAGTTATGAAGAGCAGTTGGGGGCGGGTTGAATGCAAGGCAGGTAGAACTAGTTCAAGTTCTCTCTGACATTTTTCTTTACTACTTGTCTATGGCCAGGGCGACGAAGGCAACCCGAAGGACGAAGGCTGCGTACTAGTAGCCCCAAGAGTAGCCCCCATCAGTAAGTGGCCAAATTTGTTTTAGGTTTTTCCCGGTTTCCGGTTTTAAGAAACCGGTTTTTGGGGTTTTTCCCACCCAAAGTTTGGAAAGGTTTTTGTGGAAACTATGATATGTTTTTAAGTTTCAGTGTTTTGCCGTTTTTATCCGTTTTAGGCGGTTTTTCGTGGTTTTTCGTGGGAAAATACCAACAAAAACTAATATTCGCAAATCCTGATGCCCCTCGAGATGTCGTAGGAGGGTTGAACGTTGAAAGTTGCGGGTTGTAACATGTTTCTGTTTCTAATGTGAGAAGAGACGGTCAGGTGTGGAATGCGTCCTTGATCAATTATTTTGTGTTTGAGTCTAGCGTCCGCATAGCTGGGGCCACCGCCGGGGCCCTTGGTTTTATCATTACTGTAAGTCGAGCTCTGTTGCTTGGTCTCGACTTGATGCGGTTTTTTTTTCCCTTTGTTCTCCTATTTAAATGGTTCGTAGTCTTCATGACGAGACCTCAGCAGCTTTTCTCCCAAAAGGCCTAGGTCATTAGTATATTCGTTCTATACTACTTCGTACTATGATGCTGATCGGGTTTTACTAGCCGCGCCTTCCCGTGCTCCTACACGACTTCTCGTGACCACCTTTACAATGTCATCGCTATGACAGCGTGCGACCGGACGTGTTCCCGCATCGGCATCCCTCGGTGTATTCGCTCCGTTTACACGCCGCTTCTCCCGTCCTCGCCTTTCACCAGGACGTCAATATCTTGCTTTTCTCCGAGTGCCATACTACTGGACCACGACAAGATCGCTTCCGCATCTCTGCCCCGCCGCGGCGGAGGCAGAACTTGAAGGCTCTTTTGGCTTGAGTCCATGGCCGAGTTCCACTGTGCAGCTGCTAAATTACTCTTCACTTGCCTCGGAATCCTGCATGCCTGATGGGGGGTTTCGGATCCCAAGAACCGCGGAGCGGATACAAAGAACACTTGCTACATACGCCATAATATGGCACAGCCTCCAGCTGCAGTGGATACCCGCCATGCTTCTCGACCGCATCCCGCACCTCTTCCATTCCCTCTCCGGGTCTTCGTAGCGTCGCTCAAGCATGTCCCTAACTCCGTGCTTGTCCCACTGGTCAAACTTGCCCGACCCACCGAACGAACGC
>WNGR01007446.1_pt1 | contig 11603 bp, 10 predicted proteins | sample 5407581 | NCBI WGS metagenome assembly WNGR01 (sample SAMN13153383, study PRJNA577476) | soil metagenome | isolation source: 80 cm soil or saprolite under Garry oak tree replicate 2 | place: USA:California | collected 2016-06-15
CAGAGCTGCAACAGCGGCCCCGGGAAATCCGGCCACCAGGTACCCGATGAAGCCGGACGTAATCACGACCGGTCCGGGCGTAATCATGGCAACTGCCACCGCATCCACAAACTGGCGGTCGGTGAGCCAGTGGTGGCCCTGCACAACACCACCATAGAGAAAAGGAATGATCGCCAGTCCGCTGCCAAACACAAAAGCCCCGGCGATGGCGAAGAACGAAAAGAGCGCCCAGAGGGTTCCACCCGTCGTTGCCACCGCCGCAAACAGAGCTGCCAGGGGGAGCGGTGAGAAGCTCACAACTCCTGTCTTGCCTTTCCCCCAGCGTCTCCACGAAGACCACGGTCGGGCTTTGACCAGCCAGACCAGGAAACCAGCGGCCAGGAAGAGCAGCACCTGTTCGGTCTGCGTGAGAACGGTCACCGCCGCCATCACGAGGTAAATCCCCCAGAGCAGAGGGTCACGGCCAATGGTTCGGTTCGTCAGCTTCAAGGCGCTAACGGCGACGATGCCGATCACGCTGGCGCCTACACCGTAGAATACGGCTTGCATCCAGGGAAGGTCACCATAGATGGTATAGAGCCAGCCGAGCACAACCACCATCAGAAACGACGGCCAGATAAAGGCCAAACCAACGAGCGTTGCCCCCAGAGTACGATAGCGGACGTAGCCCAGGTACATAGCTAACTGAGCGGCGAGCGGACCCGGAGAAAGCTGGGCGAGGGCCAATCCCTCCTTGTAGTCAGCTTCGGCAATCCAGCCTCGCTGCTCGACGAGGTCGCGCTGCATATATCCGACCAGGGCGACCGGGCCACCAAAGCCGAGCGTCCCCAGGCGCAAGAAATAGCGCACCAGTTGCCAGAGGGTGTAAGGCACTGGCTCTGAGGTTTGTGCCGAGGTTGAATCGGCTGTCTGAGATGTATCCATCCATTCCTCGCTCTTCCGTATCATCAGCGGCCAGCTTTTCATCCATACAAACAATGGTTTTTATAATATATAACCACAGTTAGAGTATACCTGGAGGGTGAAAGAATTGCAAGCATTCAGGAGGAACCTCTACCTTCCAATGCAATGATCCATGGGGCACTGGCCTCATGGGAATGATGGGACCAAAGATGACCCAGGGGTACATGGTCTCAACTCTGACCGTACATTCATCTGAGCCTGCTTGGAGAGATTATCAGAAGAACGTTGTGAGCAAAGAGAGATGAAGTAAACCTCTGTTGTGACGGAACTGTGACCTGTTCGAGCGATACTTCTAGTAAGAGCATTGATTGTTCCTTTTTCAGTAGAAGCTATGCTATCGGATAGATACGAAAGTGAGGATACTCCTATGATGTGGGGATACGGTTTTGGTTGGGGCTGGCTGATGATGTCGTTGGGCATGATACTCTGGATTGCTATCCTCGTTGTACTCGTCTGGGCGCTCATCCGCTGGTTGAATAATCGGGCCAGTACGCAGGTTCCTCCACCATCGAGTGGGTTGCAAAGTGGGCCAACAGCGCTCGAGATCCTACAACAACGCTATGCACGTGGGGAGATCGATACGGCGACCTATGAGCAGATGTACGAACGGCTCCAGACCTCGGATCCACGCCGTTCTCAGTATGAGAATCCACCTACGGCAGGTGTTCGTTAGACACCGTTAGTAGGCAGCCTGCCATGGGGAAAGATATCTATACGGCTTCCATCATGGCAGGCTATCATGTTGTCATTGTGCAATTGCATCAGCAAGCAGGAAAATCCTCCAAAGATATCCACGTGTTTTTGAGTGTACGGCGATTGCTTTGGGACTCGTTGGATACGTGACTGCACCCGTTCAAGCTCAACGCTACCTTTACCCTCGTGTGGGCATGGCTGTTGCTCGGCGAAGAACATTTTCGAGAACGGTTGCTTGGTGCCACCGTAATGGTTCTTGGTGGTGCGCTCGTTGCAACGTAAAAAAGGATTTGCCTCGATAGCTCGGAATGTGGATAGCAGGAAGGAAACCCTATGTGGTATACATACCAATGTGCCAGGAAGAATTGGTGGCTCTGAAGAAAGTAGTGCCGAATGATAGAGCGAAAGCAGGGGTATGAAGCAGATGGAAACCGTCACACTACCAGTCAAAGGGTTAAACTTCGCCGGGTGCGCCCGCGAGATTGAGAAAAACCTCAGCAAGCTTGAACCAATCGCACAGGTAGATGCGAGCTATGTCTCGCAGACGGTCACGATTACCTATGATGAGACGAGGCTCGGTGAGGCGCAACTACGCGAGATGGTCAAGGATTGCGGTTTCGCCTGTGGAGCACCTCTCACCAGATTCACAGCACCAATCGCCACTGTATCTCCGCCAACGGAAGCGGCTCCATCCCATCTAGCTATAACATATCCCGCCATGGAACATCCCGCGCATATTGCGGCTGCCACGAAGATGGACATGGGTATCGTTGATCACAGCATGATGGGCCATGACATGAGTGATCCAGCGATGGCTCGGACCATGGAAGCTGACATGCGCAATCGCTTCTTCGTGTCGCTAGTGCTCACCATTCCTGTCATCTTGTACTCACCACTGGGCACACACCTCTTCAAGGTGCACTTGCCGACTCCCTTTGGCATCAGTCTCAACTGGATCTTGTTCGTGCTTGCCACACCCATCGTCTGGTGGTGTGGCTGGATCTTTCACTCCGGCGCATGGCGTGCATTGCGCAATCGCACACTCGATATGAATGTATTGGTCAGCCTGGGTGTACTCGTTGCCTACTGCTTCAGCGTGTTTGCCACCTTTTTTGCACCACAGGTAGAGACGAGCTACGACGCGGCAGCCATGCTTGTAACGTTCGTCCTGTTCGGTCACTGGATGGAGATGCGCAGCCGACGTGGTTCCTCCGACGCGCTCAATGCATTGCTGCGGCTTGCGCCTACACAGGCGAATGTCATCGGCCAGGATGGAGAGGTACGGACAGTGCCTGTGGAACAGGTTCAGGTAGGTGATTTGCTCCTGTTGCGCCCTGGCGAGAAAGTGCCAGTTGACGGAGAGGTGACCGAGGGCGAGAGCGCCATTGATGAGAGCATGGTCACAGGTGAAAGCCTGCCCAGAAGCCTGCACACGGGTGATGAAGTGATCGGCGGCACAGTCAACGGCTCCGGTTCGCTGCGTTTCAAGGCGACGAAAGTCGGTAGCGATACGGCTCTCGCTCAAATTGTGCAACTGGTCCAGACGGCGCAAAACTCCAAAGCGCCCGCCCAACGACTGGCTGACCGGGCGGCAGAATGGTTAGTCCTGACCGCCGTGAGCGCCGGGGTATTGACCTTCCTGGTCTGGTTCTTTGTGATTGGACAGACTGCATTGTTCGCCCTGACCCTGGCGGTCACCGCGATTGTCATCGCCTGTCCCGATGCGCTTGGCCTTGCCACCCCAACAGTGGTGGCGGTTGGCACAGGCATCGGAGCCAGGAATGGCATCCTGATCAAAAACGCGACGGCCCTGGAACAGACTTCAAAAATCCAGGCCATCATGTTTGACAAGACCGGGACACTCACGGAGGGCAAACCGGCAGTCACCAATGTAGTCGCGTTCGCAGCGGGCAAACTGGCCGGTTTGGACGAGGCGCGGCTCCTGCAAGTGACGGCGACGGCGGAAGCCGACTCAGAGCATCCGCTGGCAAGCGCCATTGTGGAGGGTGCGAGAGATCGCGAGCTCGCCCTGCTGCCATACAGCCAGTTCAAAGCGATTGCGGGCGGAGGCGTTCAGGCGCAGGTAGATGGGGATACCGTACTGGTCGGAACCCCGAAACTCCTGGCAGAAAACCATATGCAACTACAGCCAGCAGAACAGGAAGAACTGATCAGGCTGCAAGCGGAAGGGAAGACGGCGATGCTCGTGGCAATGAACGGCCAGGCGGTCGGATTGATCGCGGTCGCCGATCATATCCGAGCGACCTCACGTGAAACGATCGCACAGCTGAAAGCATTGGGTATCCAGGTGGCGATGCTGACAGGAGATAACCGGCGCACGGGTGATGCCGTCGGTCGCGAACTGGGCATTGAGCGGATCTTTGCCGAGGTGCTGCCATCCGACAAAGCGAACTACGTAAAGCAGCTCCAGGGCGAAAGGCTATTCACCGCGATGGTGGGCGACGGGGTGAACGATGCGCCGGCACTGGCACAGGCAGACCTGGGCATCGCCATCGGCGCGGGAACTGGCGTGGCGATTGAGACCGCCGAGGTGGTGTTAATGCGCAGCGACCCGCTGGACGTGCTGGCAGCTATTCGCCTCTCCAAAGCCACCGTCACGAAAATGAAGCAGAACTTGTTCTGGGCGGCCATCTACAACGTGATCGCCATCCCCGTCGCGGCCGGGGTGCTGTATCCCTTTGGTATTCTGCTCGCACCGGAGGTAGGCGCGCTAGCGATGAGCGCCAGTTCGATCACGGTGGCGACCAATGCGGTACTGCTCAAGGGCATGGAGAAGAAGCTGAGAGCGTGACAAAGCAAGAGCTTCTTGCTTATGAAAGCATGTGTTCTCCTCTCTCTTCAACCGCTCATTGATGCATTTCTTCGTGCCCTTGAACCATGAAGATCTCATTTCTATAGAATCTACACCTCCGGCTCTATCGCACTGAGTACCTTGTTCGGTTGGTACATCACCTGGTCTTAGCTTTTGTATGCCCACACAAAGCCCGCGCCTGGGAAAGCGGAGAATCGTAAAGGTTCCATCTCCTCCGTTTTCAGATGTTCGAAACCAGCGTCCGCTGCCATGGCAGCCAGATCTTGCATGCTACTTCCCCCGGCGTGAAAACGCGCAGCCTGTCCCTTGCGTTCCCTCTTGGGCGTGAAATCTGCGATGACCAGACGACTTCCTGGTTTGAGCACACGAGCGATTTCAGCGAGCCCCTGACGTTTGAGGTTACCAGGCAAATGATGCATCATCAAGGTAGAGAGCACCACATCGAAGGTCTGATCGGGAAAGGGGAGGTGCTCGATCACTCCGATCTGGAACGCGATGGGCAAGTTGCGCCGAGCCGCTGATCTGCGGGCACGGGCGATCTGCTGTGTACTAGGGTCAATACCTGCAACGCGGCCCGCTCTGCCAACACAGTGTGCCACTTCAATCGCTAGCGTTCCTGTGCCGCAGCCCACATCCAGCACCTGCTCTCCGGGTTGAATACTGGCCAGGTTGGCGGTCCTCTGCCTCAGCCCCCGCCATTGGCCACGGAACACAAAGGTGTCGATAAACCATCCCATCAAATCGTAGCGCCAGCCCCCGCTCCCGATTAACCCTTTTGTCTCTTTGGCCGACGACTTGCTCTCAGAACCATGAAGGCGACGTGCAAACGAATGCATACATCTAGCTCCTTTCAGCGATACTTTCTCTTCTCCTATGAATATACTGTTTGTATGAACAGACATCAGCAACCTCCCGTTCATGAATGATGTGTGGTACAAACCCTGTGACAACAGCGTTTTCACACTCTCTTTCCGAAGGTGAACGTTCAAAAAGATATGACCTTGGTCCGACATATTGTCAACACTTTGTAGTATATCTTTACATCTGTTCCTATTTCGAGTATGCTAGAGAAAGCATCAACAGTCAAGAAGCAAAAACAGCCACTTTGTAGGATAAGCGACAAAGGAGCAGGAAAGTGTCGATAAAGTCACCTTTCGAGCAAGAAGATTTACGGGTTCGACGCACCCACAAGTTGCTCTGGGAAGCGCTGATGGCGGAGCTTTCCGAGCGGACATTTGAGGAGATTACTGTTACAGATATTTGTGATCGAGCCATGGTTCATCGCACCACGTTTTATAAGCATTACGAGGATAAGTATGCCCTTCTGGAACAGGGGATACGACAGATGTACAATGACCTGCTGGCAGAAGAGGAGCATAAGCCACCCAGTGCGTATTCGGTAGAGCATCCACCTCCCTACTTTATTCGCCTGTTCGAGCATGCGGCACAACATCAACACTTCTACAAATTGATGGTGTGTGGAGAGGGGATTGGCCGCTTTCAGAAGCTGCTCAAGGAGTATATTGCCGAAGTGGTATCTGCCAAAGTGGGTGAATTGCCTCCTGCTAATCAGCCTTTCGCGGTTCCACTTGATATGCATGCGCACTTTATCTCGGGCGCCACCCTTAGCCTCCTGTCCTGGTGGCTTGAGCATGACATGCCTTTTTCCCCGCATCAGATGGCACAATACTTGCTTTCGCCTCATGGCGCTTTGTCCTCTTCTGCTTGAAGTTCGGAGGGACAATCACACCATCTCAATCTAACAGAAACTGAGAACACCCAGAGGATTATGGGTGTTTCGAAAAATGGTCTCATCGTGTTGATAATGTCCGCACATGAATCCCTTGATAGAAGAGAAAAGATAAGCTTACGTAAGGCGGAATGGTACCTGTTCTATGGAGAAAATGTTTCAAGGACTAACGAAATCGACCGAGAACTTCGAGCAAGAAGAGCCTGGAAATGGATTCCAGAGATCGGATCGTCAACGACAGCAATCAGTAAGATTTTTCTCATCTTCTTGCTTGCTCACAAACACCCTTTCTGCTCTGCGAGCCATGCCGCCTCCATGCGATTCTGGGCGCCCAGTTTTTGTATCGCCGTCGACAAATGATTGCGGACCGTTCCCTCAGAAAGATACAGCTGTGCTTGCGATCTAGGCCAGGCTCGCCCCGAAGAAAGTGTCGGAGAGCACATCACGCTCGCGGGCTGTTAACGGTTTGCTTCCTTCGGAGAGCCCAGCCAGGGTCAGATCAGGGTCAACCACCCGCTCGTTCATCATTATGCGCAGTAGCGGGACGGCTCATTCCGTGGCAAGCGCATCCTTGAACAGAATGCTCACCGCGCCACTCTCCATGACCCGTCGCTCAGAGGCTGAGTGCAAAGGCTTCCGGTCAGTATGTGTGCCAACGCGACAGTATGGCACATTTCCCTCTTGCTTATGATCTAGAGCGAGAGACGAGCGAACAGCTCAGCACCTCTTTCGTCACATTGAGCCACCAGGAACAAGGAACTGTTGAAGAAGGCTCACATGCAGCGCTTTCCGAGCATCGCATCAAACAAGCATTGTCGGCGCTTACCCTCTGTCTGTGACATGTGACTGCGCTGTGGAATACCATGTAACCAGATAGGAGCGAGTGGTCCACGTTCGTCCAATAGTACCTCAGTGGCCGTCCACAGTTCAAATCCACGAATAGGCGCGAGTCTGGCTTGAGCTACACGCAACATACGCTTCTCCTGTGCGATATCTGGCGCAACACAAATAAGTGCTGGGATCCGTGAGCACTCTTTTGCCCACTCACGCGAGGCAAGGTAGTGCCTATAGGAGGTAAACTTGATGGCGAGGTCGCGTACATTCATCATCCCGCAATCCCATTCCAACCAGAAACGGAGGGGCTGCTGTCCTATGCGATATTCGGGGGGGAGTTGCCGCCACCCTAAGCTCTGCCGTATCTTGAGAATTTACAGATAGTTGAATAGCCACTCGCCATTGAACTATTCCTTTTATCAGAACACCTATTCTCAACTGCCTTCCCACCAAGAACATATCTTCTTGACATTGTCGTTCTGAGATGATTTGAACATAAAGACGAGTTGACTTTCTGTGTTATTGTGGTAGTTAAATTCTGACATTTGTAGACAGGAGTTTATGATGGATGTACATGACTTTGTGGCACTCTTCCATGACAGGGAAGGATTGATTGCCAACGCTCTTTGGAGAGCGGGTATCACATCCCTTTATTGTTGCAGGTATCAGCGGTACTGGGACACCATTGTCTACTTTAGAGCAAGAAGTGAGTGAGAGCATTTTGGGAACTTCAGTTAAGTGCCAATGTGGAAGAACGCATCCATTTCGGATCATTACTATGGATGCGGTACACGATGGCAGACTCTACAGAGCTAGCTGCATGTGTATAGAAGTACAAACAGAAGTGGTATAACATGTTCGTGAGAGAACTTTTTGTGCCTGAGTTCTGACTTTTGGATAGGAATTATTCTATGGAATTCGAACTTCTTGCTGATCGTTACCAGTTACATGACCCCATAGCTCGTGACTGGCTGACTACTACTTATCGTGGTCAAGATATACGTACGGATCGTGTTGTTGCTGTTAATTTACTGCGTGAAGACTATACTACTGATCCTACGTTTGTGAGGCGTTTTCAACGAATGACAGAGATACAAAGAAGTCTACAGCATCCCAATATTGTACAGGTCTATGATTATGGTCAGGATAACAGCATCTATTATACTGTTACAGAGTTCGTAGAAGGGACTGACCTGCATCGTTATTTGCGCTCTCGTGGGGTACTTGATGCTTCGACTGCACTATCCATTGCCCATGATATTTCACTCGGTTTTGGTGCTGCACATAGACAGGGTATTGTCCATAGTGATGTGAAACCACAGAATGTGTTAATAGGTAGAGACGGTTCAATTAAATTGTCCGATTTTGGTATGGTTAGCATGTATAAAGATGCGCTCGAGTTTGAGGGTATCATCACCAGCAGTTTGACGGGAGGAACTGTGCAATATTATGCACCTGAGCAGGCTCAAGGTGAGATTGTCAGACCATCTGTCGATATCTATGCATTGGGCATTGTGATGTATCAGATGGTGACGGGACGTCCGCCTTTTGATGGTGACTCACCTGTAGCAATCGCTATTCAGCATATTCAAGATGTACCAACTCCACCCAGCCAACTTAATCCTTACATTCCTAAGACGCTTGAAGAGATCATCATGCGATGTTTAGAAAAACAACCAGAGTTGAGATTTCAAGATGGTTCCCAGTTGGCGCGTAAGTTAGAAGAATTAATGTAAGCTTTTCCCCTTTATCTATAGATACCAACGACACACTCCTTGCTTGATCCCCATCTACATATAGTTTGATTTGATCGCTCAAGCTTGCGACTATGCAATACGAGCTACCTTTGCTATACTGATCTGGACGAATTCATGTTGGAACATAGGTGGCGCATTGGCAGAAAAACCTGGATCGGGAGAAAACCTCCGATCATTGTGGCAGAAAATCAGAAAACTACTTTCAGTTCTTGTGATTATAGCAGTTTGTGTGTTCTTGATTGCACTGATTGTTCTTGATATAAGATTATACGGAACTGGATTTGCAGGAAAAACACTATTCGATTGGCTCAATCTTATTGGAGTGCTTGCTATTCCTGTTGTGGTTGGCGTAGGAGCAGCTTGGTTCACGGCACAACAAGGGAAAGTGAGCGAGAGGGAAACTAGAGATAACCAACGTCATGCCACGCTACAAGTCTACCTCGACAAAATGTCGGAACTCCTACTTAATGGTAATTTGGTTGAGCGAACAGCAGATGACCAATCAACCCCAGAATACAAGCAGGGGTGTCTTGTCGCAAGGGTGCGAACTATTACCGTTCTGACGCAATTAGATGCGCGGCGTGTTGGCTACGTCTTCGCGTTTTTACGTGAAGCGGAACTTATGTCAGTGACAAAAGACGTCACTGCGATAAGCTTGAAGAATGCTGATCTTCATGCAGTCGATTGGAGTCAAGCCGACCTCCGTGGAGCCGACCTCCGTGGAGTCAATCTTAGTGGAGCCAACCTCAGCGGTGCCATTTTTTCCAGTATAACCTTTGTACCCAGAGTCTTCGGTGGTACCATAATAATACCTAATCGTGCCGACCTCCGTGGAGCCGACTTAAGCAGAGCTAACCTGAGAGGAGCCGATCTGAATAATGTCATGCTACTGGAAGCCAATTTAAGCGAAGCCATATTAGATGGAGCTAACCTTAGTAAAGCCACCGTCACTCCTGAACAACTGGCTAAAGCCAAGTCACTCAAAGGCGCAACCATGCCTGATGGGTCAATACATCCGTAGCCAGCTAGAGCTTGTAGCTTTGCCCACCTGTGCTAATGGTAGGTGGTAGCATTACCCAAATCCTCATTCTGCCTGTTGAACAGGGCGGTCTAGCGACTGTGCAATACTGACTAACCCTGCTATACTGGCATGGATACATTCATGTTGGAACAGAGGTGATGTCAATGGTAGCAAGGTTTCGTTCATGGTGGCAGCTAATCAAACAACAACCAGTTCGTACTGTATTGATAGCACTTCTTTCAATAGTGGTTGTATTGATTATCTTGAGTATCCTAGGTTACATTTTTAACTGGCACTGGACAGGACTTGTACCAGAGACGAGCGAACCAAAACAACATTGGAAAACGTTATGGGACTGGTTGCAACTGCTCATTATTCCAGCAGTGTTAGCTGTTGCTGGTTATGTAATCAACCTGACCATTAGCAGAGGTGAACAAGCAGCCACCGAACAACGGGCAAAAAGTGAGCGAGAGGTAGCAGAGAAACGTGCTGACACTGAACGCCAGATTGCCAAAGAACGCTACGAGCAAGATCAACAAATTGCCCTTGACAAACAACGGCAAGACCTCTTACAAGCATACCTTGATCGCATGTCTGAATTGTTGCTCGAAAAAGGACTCCGCACCTCACAAGCTGATGCAGAGGTACGTAATGTTGCGCGAACACGCACTATTAGCGTTTTGAGACAATTAGATGCAGTGCGGGTTGGAGATGTATTCACGTTTCTATGCGAGGCAGGGCTGATGGAGACACCTGAACCCATTGTCCGTCTCGGAGATGCTAACCTCTCTAAAGTAAATTGGAGTGAAGCTGACCTCACCGATGCAAATCTCAGCGTAGCCGTCCTAAGCGGGGCCGATCTCAGACACACCCTTCTAGGCAATGCCGACCTAAGCGGGGCCGATCTCGGTGTGGCCGATCTCAGCAACGCCCTTATATGGAAGGCCAATCTCAGTGGGGCCGATCTCAGCAACGCCGATCTCAGTGGGGCCGATCTCACTGAAGCCGATCTTAGGGCGGCTGATCTCAGCAAAGCCAATCTCAGTAACGCTGACTTGGGCGATGCTAACCTCTCGATGGCCGACCTGAGCGGAGCCAACTTGAAAGGCGCTATAGGTATTGCTGTTGAAGAACTGGAAAAGCAAGCCAAATCACTCAAAGGCGCAACCATGCCCGATGGGTCAAAGCATCCATAGTGTGCTGTCAATACCTTTTGAATAATTTGTCTTTCAACCTCTTTCTATTCCTCTGTATTGCAATCTCACAATACACAAGTGTCCTTTCTAACTCGATTGATCTCATAAGTGTAATTTTAAGTTACACGCCACAGCGTATGTATTATAAGCTATACGTTCTAATACTAACGCTAGCATCCAATTCTGCAAATCCAATCGTTCTGATACACTTGGGCTAAACGTACACGGAGTATAGTGCATGATACGACTGAGAATTAAAGAGGTCGCTGAAGAAAAAGGCATAAGCATAGCTAAACTTGCGCGTAAAGCTGATTTAGACTCTAAAACCGTGTACCGTATTGCAAACGATCCTTATGCAGAAATTAGCACTATCACTTTAGGTCGATTGGCAGAGGCACTGGAAGTATCGGTGAAAGACTTAGTACAGCCGGGCGTAAATACGTTCCAGCCTCGCTGGAAAAGAACAGGAGAGCATCGCGCAGTCTTGAGGAATAGATGGTATAGGATAACGCGTTGTATAGGGAGATGTCTGGAAGATAGAATGGTTTGCCGACCA
>WNGR01007959.1_pt1 | contig 11603 bp, 9 predicted proteins | sample 5407581 | NCBI WGS metagenome assembly WNGR01 (sample SAMN13153383, study PRJNA577476) | soil metagenome | isolation source: 80 cm soil or saprolite under Garry oak tree replicate 2 | place: USA:California | collected 2016-06-15
GGCGATCTGGTCGCGGGAGGAGGTCAGGAAGTCCACGTCCTCCGGCAGCGGCCGGCGCAGGGTGCGGGCCACGGCCGCGGCGCCGCGGTCGTCCACCAGGCGCTGGCGGACCTGCGCCTCGACCATCTGGCGGAACTTGAGCAGCTGGGCCTCGTAGCCCTCGACCTCCAGCCGCCGCTGCATCGAGGCTGTGGCCTGCTCCGGGGCCTGCTCACCGCCCTCGGCCAGCCGGGCCAGCAGCCGGTCCGGGTCGACGGCGCGCAGCGTGCGGAACACGTAGTAGGTGCCGGCCACCGGCCGGCCGGGCTCGATCCCGGCGTGCCGGTCCACGAACAGGCTCGCGAGCGCGCGCATCATGACCTCGTTGCCGTCGCGCAGGGCGGTCAGCAGCAGCTCGGTCAGGGCGGCGGTGTCGAGGGCGCCGAGGCCGCCGCCCTGCCCATTCCCGGCGCCGTGGCCGTTCTGGCCGCTCAGCCCGCCCTGGGCCCCCTGGCCGTCCTGGCCCGGCGCGGCCTCGGAGTTCTCCCCGGTAGCCGAGGCCTGAGCGGGCTGTGGGGTGAAGTACAGGTCGAAGACCGCGTCGAAGGCGAGCTCGTGGTCATGGGTCTTCACCAGGACCGCGCGCAGCGCGGCCTTCACCATGGCGCGGTCGCCGACCGGCAGGTGCCGCAGGCTCTGCATCGCGTCGATTCGCTCAGCGAGCGAGACCGGGACGCCGATCTGACGCAGTTCGGCGATCATGCCTTCTAGGGCGGCGAGCATGGCCCGGCCTTTCTGGGCGTCAGCGGAATGGAGGCGGCCACCACCGCGGCCGCGACGGACACGGCCACCAGCATCACCAGGCTAACCGTGAAGCCGCCGGGTCCGGGATAGCCGAGGACCCGGCGGCCGCTGATCACGATGCTGGCGGTGACCTGGCCGCCGAGCGCACCGCCGACCGTCCGCAGGTTGGCGTTCATCCCGGTCGCCACGCCGGTCTGGTCGGGGGGCACGGACTCGACGATGACGTTCGGCATGGCGGAGAAGGTGAGCCCGACAGCCGCGCCGATCAGCACCGTGGCCAGCAGGATCTGCCACACCTGCGTCCGGGCCGCGGCCAGCAGGGCGAACGACGCACCGCCGGTCAGCACGCCGGCCAGCACCGCGCGGGCCGATCCGATCGTGGCGGACAGCCGCCCGGCGAGCAGGCCGAGGACGAACACCGTGGCGGTCTGCGGGAGCAGCAGCAGGCCCGCGTCGTTGAGGCTGACGCCGAAGCCGTAGCCGGTCGCCCGCGGAGTCGCCAGCAGCTCGGGGATGATGATCAGCGACCCGTACAGGGTGAACCCCACCGCGACCGCGACCAGGTTGGTGCGCAGGACGGCCGGGCGGGTCAGCATGCGCACGTCCACCAGCGGATTGGCCGCCCGCCGCTCAGCCACCCACCAGGCGGTGAACAGCGCGGCCGAGACGAGCAAGGCGCCGCCGAACGCGCCCGACAGCCAGCCCCAGGCCGGCGCCTCGGTAATGGCGGTGAGCAGCGTCACCAGCCAGGCGGACAGCAGGACCGCGCAGGTCAGGCTCACCCGGCCGCCGGCCCGGACGGGCGACTCTGGGATGCGCAGCATGATCAGCGCGGCCAGCACGACCAGCGGCAACGGGGCCCAGAACAGCCAGTGGTAGCCCAGCCGGGCCGCGATCGGGCCGGCCAGCGTGATACCCAGACCCCCGCCCACGCCCAGGGTCGCGGAGATGAACCCGATGGCGCCCGCCACCCGCCAGGCGGGCAGCTCGTCGCGGATGATCCCGAACGCCAGCGGGAACAGCGCGCCGCCCAGGCCCTGCACGACCCGGCCGACGACGAGCAGCTCCAGGCTGTCCGCCAGGCCGGATAGCACGATCCCCGCGGTCAGCGCGGCCATCGTCACCAGCAGCATCCGCCGCTTGCCGAACATGTCCCCGAGCCGCCCCAGCAGCGGCGTCGCCACCGCGGCGGACAATAGGTAACCGGTCAGCACCCAGGTGACGGCCTCCTGGCTGACGTGCAGCTCCCGGCCGATGGCGGGCAGCACCGGGATGACCAGGGACTGCAGCACGCTGAAGGACATCGCGGCGCACCCGAGCGCGACGAGGACCGGGCCCGGCGCGCGGCGTCCGCGCTCCGGTGCCACCTCGCGAGTGACCTCGACCACTGTGCTCTATTGCCGGCCTGCGGCCGCCCCCTCAGCCGGTTCAGCCGCGCCGGCTGATGATCTCGTCGATGAGCGCGGGGACGACCTGATGCAGGTCACCGACCACACCGAAGTCGGCGAGCTCGAAGATGGGCGCCTCCGGGTCCTTGTTGACCGCGGCGATGACCTTGGAGGTCTGCATGCCGGCCCGGTGCTGGATCGCCCCCGAGATCCCGGCGGCGAGGTACAGCTGCGGCGAGACGGTCTTGCCGGTCTGGCCCACCTGGTTGCTGTGCGGGTACCAGCCGGCGTCGACGGCCGCCCGGGACGCCCCGACCGCGGCGCCGAGCAGGTCGGCGAGCCTTTCCATCAGGGCGAAGTGCTCGGCGCCGCCCAGGCCGCGGCCGCCGGACACGACGATCGAGGCGTCGGTCAGCTCCGGCCGGCCCGAGCTCTCCCGGACCTCGCGAGCGGTGATCGTGGCCGCCGTCGCGGCCTGCGACAGCTCGACCGCCACCTCGCGGGTGGCGGGCTGGGCCTGTTCGGGGGCAGGGGTGGCGGCGTTCGGCTTCACGGCGATGACCGGCACGCCGGAGGTGACCGCGGAGGTCACGGTGAACGACGCGGCGAAGGCCGACTGGGTGGCCACGACGGCGTGCCCGGAATCCGGATCCCCGGCCCCGACGTCCACCGCGTCGCTGATGAAGCCGGAATCGAGCCGGAGCGCGAGCCTGGCCCCGATCTCCTTGCCCTCCGCGCTCGCGGTCAGCAGCACCGCGGCCAGGTCCGCGCCGGTCTGCCGGGCGATCTGCTCGAGCGCCTCGACCTTCGGTACCACCAGGTGGTCGAGCATCCGCTGGTCTTTGGCCAGGTAGACGTGTTCGGCGCCGTAGGAGGCAAGGGTTTCCACCGCCCGTTCGGCATCAGGACCGAACACCACCGCCGACGGCGAGCCGATCCGCCGGGCCAGTGTGAGCAGCTCGAGGGCGGGCTTGGGGGCCGAGCCGTCCACGGCGTCGACCACCACCAGGACCTGGGGCATGAGTCTCCTAGATGAAACGGTTAGCGGCCATGAAGCCGGCCAGCAGCTTGCCGCCGTCGCCGTCGTCCTTGACCAGCTGGCCCGCGGTCCGGGCGGGCCGCCTGGACGCTGACAGGACCGTGCTGCGGGCGGCGGGCAGGCCGACGAGCCCGGGATCGATGCCGAGGTCGGCCAGGCTCAGGGTGTCGACGGGCTTTTTCTTGGCCGCCATGATCCCCTTGAACGACGGGTACCTGGCCTCGCCGGTCCGGTCGGTCACGCTGACGATGGCGGGCAGCCGGGCGGTGACGGTCTCGGCGCTGGTGTCGGAGTCGCGGACGATGGTGGCCACCTCGCCGCTGACGGTCAGCCGGCCGGCGAACGTCAGCTGCGGCACGGTCAGCCGCTCCGCGAGCAGGGCGGGCACCACGCCCATCCCCGCGTCCGTCGAAGCCATCCCGGTGAGCACCAGGTCGAAACCGATCCGCTGGATCGCCGCGGCCAGGACCAGGGAGGTCGCGAACGCGTCCGAGCCGTGCAGGGCGTCGTCCCTGACGTGGACCGCCGCGTCGCCGCCCATCGACAGCGCCTTGCGCAGGGCGTCCTGCGCGCCGTCCGGCCCCATCGTCAGGTAGGTCAGTTCCCAGTCACCGGACGACTCCTTGACCTGCAGTGCCTGTTCGGCCGCGTGCTCGTCGAGCTCGGAGAGCCGGCCCGGCACGCTCACCCGGTCGACGGTGCCGTCGGCCTGAAAGCTCCGGTCACCGGTGAGGTCGGGGGTGAACTTGACGAGCACGACGATCTTCGGCACGGGCCACCACCTCGGCAGGTCTATCGGGGGACACGGGCAATGCTGTTAACATGATAGTTGTAAGAGCATCAAAATTATAGAGTTGGGACCGAACGGTCCTGGCCGGGGCCACGGTTGGGCGGGAGCCAGCATGACGGAGCGCGTTCAGGCGGCCGGTGCGCTGGCTGGGGGGTTTGGTGCGGCCGCCGAGGTCGCGGACCTGCTGAGCAGCGTGGGCTATCTCGCCGACGAGCACGCCTGCTCCGTGCTGCGGCTGGCCGGGCAGCTCGGCAAGCCGGTCCTGGTCGAGGGGCCGGCCGGCACGGGCAAGACCGGGCTGGCCACCAGCGCCGCGGCCGCCACCGGCGGCAGGCTGATCAGGCTGCAGTGCTACGAGGGCCTGGACGAGGCCAGGGCGCTGTACGAGTGGAACCACTCCAAGCAGCTGCTCCGGCTGCTGGCCGACCGGGTGGGCCGCGCCGGGGACCGGCCGGAAGCGGGCATCTTCACCGAGGAGTTCCTGCTGACCAGGCCGCTGCTCGATGCCATCAGGGCGGCCGAGCCCGTGGTCCTGCTGATCGACGAGGTCGACCGGCTCGACGTCGAGACCGAGGCGCTGCTGCTCGAGGTGCTGTCGGACTACCAGGTCTCGATCCCCGAGCTCGGCACGGTGACCGGCAGGCAGGTGCCCGCGGTCTTCCTGACCTCGAACGGCTCGCGGGACCTGAGCGAGGCGCTGCGGCGCAGGTGCCTGTACCTGCACCTGGACTACCCGCCGGCCGAGCGGGAGCGGGAGATCGTGCGGACGCGGGTGCCGGGCATTCCCGAGCACCTGGCCGGGCAGATCGCCGCGTTCGTCGGCTCGCTGCGGCGGCTGGACCTGCGGCAGCGCCCGTCGGTGACACAGACCCTGGAATGGGCCAGGACCCTGGTCGCCCTCGGCGCTCAGGACCTGGACGCCGGCCTGGCCGCCGAGTCGCTGCCGGTGCTGCTCACCTACCGGTCCGACATCGAGCTGGCCGCCGCGGAGCTGGGGCTGCCTGCCGGCTGAGCTGGCTTCTGGCGGCCGGGCTCAGCAGCCCAGGAAGTCGAGCACGGCCTGCATGCACCGGACGTCGCCCGGGGTCCCGAAGTGATCGACGCCGCGCAGCGTGACCAGCCGCGCGTCCGGCAGCGCGGCGACCAGGCCGTCGCCCGGTCCGGCCGGGTCTTTGTCGCCGAGCACCACCAGCACATGGGTTGTTATGCGGGTCAGGTCGTCTCGTGTCAGCGGCCGCTGCGGCCTGCGCAGGAAGGCGATCAGCGCGTCGCGGTCGTTGCCCAGGCCGTCGGCCAGGCGGCGGAACACCATGCCGGGCACGTTCTCCGGGTCCGGGTCGCCGGTGAGCGCCGCGATGATGGGTTCCGGGTCGGCCGGCTCGAGCACGCTGCGGCCGATGCCGAGCAGCGCCAGGCGGCGGAACCGGTTTGGCTGGTCCGCCGCCAGCCGCAGCAGCACGTGCGCGCCGGCGGAGAAACCGATCGCGTCTAGTGGCTCGCGGCCCTCGACGGCCGCGGCCACGTGGGCTTCTACCTCCTGGTAGGCGGCCGGATCGGCTGACCGCGGCCCAGCTGGCTGGACTGGGCCGTGGCCGGGCAGATCGACCGCGATCGTCTCCCGGCCGCAGTCGGCCAGCAGGTCGAGCCAGCCCGGCTGCCGCCAGTTGTGTTCGGCCGAGGAGGCGAAGCCGTGCACGAGCAGAACCGCGGGATCGCTGGCCTGGCTGGGCGTCATGTCAGCACTGGGTTGCGGGCTCGGCGGGCTTGGCTGGGCCCGGATGGGCGGTGCTCGGATGGGCGGGGCTCGGATGGGCGGCGATGAAGGACCTGGTGGCCTTGGCGAGCCGCCGGTCCCTGTCACCCGGCCGGGCCGTGCCGAGCGCGCCGGTGACGGCGTGCCGCAGGCCGCCGACCCGGTCAGCGGCGAGCTCGGGCAGCACGCCGTCGGCGATGCCCAGGCCGGTTAGTTCGGCGCTGGTCAGGCGGAGCGGGCCGGCCAGCTCGTCCGCCCTGGAGGCGTCCCGGTACAAGATCGCGGCGGCGCCCTCCGGGCTGATCACGGAGAAGACCGAACCGGGCAGCATGAACAGGCGGTCGGCGTGGCCGAGCGCCATGGCGCCGCCGCTGCCGCCCTCTCCCACGCAGATGGCCACGCTCGGCGTGCGCAGCCTGGCCATGGCCCGCAGCGTGGCGGCGATCTCAGCCGCGATGCCGTCCCGTTCGGCGGCCGGGCCCGGCTCGGCGCCCGGCGTGTCGACGAGCGTGAGCAGCGGCAGCCCGATCCGGTCGGCCAGCCCGATCGCCCGCCGGGCCAGCCGGTAGGCGGCCGGGCCCGGCCGAGCCGCCCCGGCGCCGTCCGCGTACCTGTCCATCGCGACCACGATCACCCGCTCGCCGCCGATCCTGGCCAGGCCGGCCCGGATGGCCGGGTCCTGGCCCCGCAACTCTACCCAGGACGAGCACAGGGCCGAAGCCCACTCGAGCCCGGAGGGGCGGGACAGGCTGCGCGCCTGCCTGACGGCCTGCCGCGCCGACGACGGCGCGGCCGGCGGGGCGGCCGGCGCCGCCGTGGGAATGCGGCCGCGACCTGCCTGGCCGCTTGTGTTGCCGTAGCCGTCGCCGCTGATGTCGCCGCCTTCGTTGCCGCCGCCGTTGACCAGTGGCCAGTCGGCCGAACCGAGCACGGCGTTCACCCAGGCCACCTGATCGGACCGCTCGACCAGCGCGTCGACCAGGCCGGCGGCGTAGGCGCTCTCGGCCGTGTGCGACCAGGCGGGCGGGGCCTCCCCGGTCACCTGGCGGACGACCCTGGGACCGGCGAAGCCCAGCGTCGCGTGCGGCTCAGCGGCCCGCACGTCCAGCAGCGAGGCCCACGAGGCGTAGACCCCACCGGTGGTCGGCGACCGGTACACGATGGCCGACAGCAGCCCGGACCGGGCGTGCTCGTCGGCCGCGGCCGCGGTGCGCGGCATCTGGATGAGCGCGGCCATGCCTTCCTGCATCCGCGCGCCGCCGGTCTGGGTGATCGCGATCACCGGGAGCCCGCGGTCGGTGGCCCGCCGGAAGGACCGAACGATCTTCTCGCCCGCCACCGCGCCCATGGTCCCGCCGAAGATGTCGAAGTCGCTCTGGATGAGCACGACCTGGGTACCGCCGGATTCGGCCAGGCCGGTGCGGACGGATTCGCCGGGCGTGGCCGCGAGCGCTCCGGCGTACCCGGGAAAGTGCAGCGGATCCGCCGAGGCCAGCTCCGTGTCCCACTCCCAGGTGAGTGGCAGCAGCAGGTCACCGTCGTGCACGGCCGCCCTCTCGTGAGTCGATTGTTCGACAGAAGTATAATAGTCGAACAATCTGGGGTCAATCGCGGGTGGCGGGTGAGGAGTCTGGTGCGCTCAGCCGGGCTTGAGCGTCCTGACGGTCTGGCGGATTTCCGTGCCGGGTGGGCAGCCGCAGCTTGACCGCAGCACGAGTTCGGTGGGTAGCAGCTGCACGACGGGGCTGAGGCTCGGATAGGCGATGCGGTCGAGCAGCCGGGCGCAGGCTCGCTCGCCAAGAGTGCGCATCGGCTGGCGGACTGTAGTAAGCGGTGGGTCGGCCAGACGGGCGGGATGGATGTCGTCGAAGCCGGTCACGGCTACCTCGCCGGGGACGCGGATCCCGGCGGCGGTGAGGGCCCGCAGGACCCCGATGGCCATCTGGTCGTTGGCGCACACCACGGCGTCCGGCAGCGCCGCGCGGTGCCTGACGAGCAGCTCTTCCGCGGCCTGCTCGCCGCTGGCGATGCTGAAGATTCCCTGCGCGGAGCCGATGAGCTGGCATCGCGGGTTACCGCGCAGCGCGTGGTCCAGGGCGAGCCGCCGCTGGATCGCGTCGGGGGAGTTCGGCGGCCCGCCGACGTGGAACAGCCGCCGCCTGCCGTGGTCGGCGATCAGGTGGGTGATGAGGGCGGCGGCGCCGGAGAAGTTGTCGGCGGAGACCACGTCGGCGGCCTGCGCGCCGAGGGTCCCGGCGACGATGACGACGGGGAGCCGTTCGGCGAGGCGCTGGATGTACCGGGAGGCGGCGAATCCTTCGCCGATGAGGATCCCGTCCACCTTGCCCGACAGGGGGTTCAGGCGGGACAGTTCCGGCTCGCCGGCTCCGTCTGCCTGCATGAAGCTGCTGAGCAGCAGCCACTGGCTGTCGCGGATCCGTGCCTGCACGCCGCGCTGTACCTCGTCGTAGTAGAGCAGGCACTCGGACTCGATGTCATGCTGGCCTGCCTGCCCGCGCTCGATGCACACCATGCCGATGATGTCCTTGCGGCGGCGGGACAGGCTCTGGGCGGCGCCGTCGGGCACGTAGCCGAGCTCCTCGATGGCCTGCTGCACGCGGATCCTGGTGGCCTCGCGGACCCGGTCCTGGCCGTGCACGACGCGCGAGACCGTCGCGGTGGAGACGGCAGCCCGGCGGGCGACATCGTAGAGAGTGACCATGGTGGCTCGGTCGGCGGCGTGGCCATGTTCGGTGCGCGTCAGGATGTAAGCGCTTTCAGCGGAATCTCGGCGGGCTCAAGCTAACTCTCAGCACGGGGGGCGTCAAGGCCGGCGGCCGGGCGAACCGCGGCGGCAGGCTCGTCACCGGCAGTGCCGGACGCGGCTCAGCGGGATCGCTGGAGCTCGGTGGTGGCCTTCTCGATGTCCGACTGGTGCTTGAGCAGCACGTGCAGGGTGCCGATGACCAGGTCGGTGCCGATCTCATGCACGCCGAGCAGGGATAGCGTCTGAGCCCAGTCGATGGTCTCGGACACCGACGGCCGCTTCTTCAGCTCGAGCTGCCGCAGCGACCGAACCACGCCAGCGACCTGCCCGGCCAGGGTGACGTCGAAGCCCGGTACCCGGCTGAGCACGATATCCCGCTCCCGCTCGGGCGCGGGATAGTCGATGTACAGGTACAGGCAGCGCCGCTTGAGCGCCTCGGACAACTCCCGCGAGTTGTTGGAGGTGAGGAAGACCAGCGGGGTCTGGGTGCTGGTCAACGTGCCGAACTCGGGGATCGACACCTGGTAGTCCGAGAGCACCTCCAGCAGCAGGGCCTCGGTCTCGGCGTCGAGCCGGTCCACCTCGTCGATGAGCAGCACGACGGGGTCGGGTGCCCGGATCGCCGCCAGTAGCGGCCGGGCGAGCAGGAACTCCTCGCCGAAGATGTCCGCCTGCAGCTCGGACCAGTCTGCGCGCTCGTGGCCGGAGCGTTCGGCCTGGATGCGCAGGAGTTGCTTGGAGTAGTTCCACTCGTATAGTGCCTTGGCCTCGTCCAGGCCCTCGTAGCACTGCAGCCGGATCAGCCGCCTGCCGGTCATCGCGGCGACGCTCTTGGCCAGCTCGGTCTTGCCGGTCCCGGCGGGGCCCTCGACCAGCACCGGCTTGCCGAGCCGGTCACCCAGGTACACCACCGAGCTGATCCGCTCGTCGGGCAGGTATCCCGCGCCACGCAGCTCGCTCCCGACCTGCCCGGGCGAGCGGAATCGGTAGGCCGGATCCCCAGCTTGGCTCGCGTCGGCCGGGTCTGCGACCTGGTTCGCGTCTGCGGCCTGGCTCGCGTCGGCGGGGTCTGCGGCCTGGTTCGCGTCGGGTCGCCGGCTCACTCGGTCCCTGCCCTTCTGCGCGGTGCTCCTGGCTGCGCGGTGCTCCTAGCCCGCACCAGCTACTTTTATTAGTTATACAACTATCAAATTATAGTGGCCTGACGGCAGGGTCAAGGCGGGTGCTGCCGCTGGGCTGCGGGCCGGAGGCGCTGCCGCCGGCCTTCGGGCCAGGATAGATCGTGGCGAGGTGCCGGGGTATCGTGCGGGTACCGCGTCGGGGCGCGGCTGCCGTGCGGGGTTTGGGCACCGTGCAAGCTGAGGGCACCGCGCCGGGGAGGCGTGAGGGACCAGCGGTGCGCCCGATCGCGCGCAGTCAGCCGATGAATGTGACTCTCTGCTGAATAGAGGGGTCTTTGATAAATCCCGCAACCGTCCGGCCAGCTCAGCGCGCCGTCTCGTGATCGAGGCCACGTATCCGCTCTGACCCGCCGGCCAGGACGCTAACGGTAGATCTGCCGGCGATGGCCGGCGTCCACGACCAAGACCACCAGCCGGTCATCGTCGACCGTGTACAGGACCCGGTAGTCACCTGCGACCCTGATCCGCAGGATTCCGTGCATTCCTGTGACCCGGGTTCCGCAGCTCAACGCGAGTCTGGTCATGCGGATCTAACCTGTGAGCTGCGGAAACTGCCCTGATTCAAGTACACGTCGCGTGTCACTAGGCGCTCGCGTTCCTGCAGGTCAGCGGGGTGCGTGGTCGTCGCACTGACTTGCTGTTTGCCGCCGCCGAACGGTGACATACACGTACATAACGCCCTGGATCGGAGGGCGTGCTGTTACGCTGAGTACAAGCCGTATGTACAGCGAGCGCGGTAGACTTGGATAGCAGGACCTGCGGCGCCGTGGAATACCCGGTCGACACAGCCTGCTGACCTGCGAGGATAGCGACTCCTAGATACACGCCGCTTCACCATGCGCACCCCTGTTTTCCCAGCTCAAGCCAGGGTTCCGTGCACCAAGCGTCAGGATCATCTGCGGAACTCAGGTGTGAGCATCTTCGCGCCCGCGGGCCTTGGATCGTCGCGCAGTGATTCCGTCGCGGCCTTGATGCACTCGACTACGGGCCTGTCGAGCTTCCGCAGCGCCCGCAAGGCGAGAGCGGGACAAAGTGGGGGAAGCCACGCCGCGAGCGCCGCGGGATCCGCTGCCTGGCCCGGCACCACGGTCGACGGGCTGGCTTTGCGAGGCTGTCTCGTCTGCTCACGCAGCACGCGCAAGCCGGCCGCCGGGGATTGAGCGCCGGCCTTTGTCCTTGCCCTTGCCTCGGGCCTGTCTTCCGCTTCACCGTGTTTCTTTTTTGTTTTGTTTGCTTCTCACCCGTATGCCTTGACATGCCTTTGATCCGGGCGTAAAAAATAAGGAAACACAGGCGAAACGGATCGGCGCGGCGGCATCACCGGAGCGGCGGCTCGCAGAACCGGACCACTACGGAGAGCCAGCGGCGAGGCCTGCGTTCCAGATCCGCGCATCGAGATCAAGCATCGAGAGCTGGTGAGCAAGATGAAGCAAATCCGGATCCGCCGCCAACCGCGCCGGCCTGAGCCGTGGTGGAGCTGGATCGACACCCGGACGCCGTCCGGCCGGGTCCTGGCCACCCTGAACCGGGCTGGAGCCTGTCCGGGACCCCCCATGCCGCAACTTTCCGCGTTCGAGCACGCACTTCGCGTGGTGGAACGGCACCCTCGGCGGGCTTCGTGCCGCCCGGGCCCGGGCCATGCGGCGGCCGCCCCGTCGTCGTTGACGACGACATCCTGACCATCGCCCGCGCCGCCGCGAGCGCGGCGAATCGGTTGCGGCCATCGCCCGGCACCTCGCCGGCCCAGCCCGGCCCAGCCGCCTTCACCCCGCGACGGCGGCAGGCATCGGTCTCCCGGCCTTCCCGAAGAGCGTTCTGTTGCTCCCGGCGGGCAGGCACCTTCGCCCCTGCTGAAGACGCCGCCACGGACCCGGCACACGGCGCAAGTCCTGCCCGGGCGTT
>WNGR01007448.1_pt1 | contig 11602 bp, 12 predicted proteins | sample 5407581 | NCBI WGS metagenome assembly WNGR01 (sample SAMN13153383, study PRJNA577476) | soil metagenome | isolation source: 80 cm soil or saprolite under Garry oak tree replicate 2 | place: USA:California | collected 2016-06-15
CAAGCCAACTCGCCGCCCTATCCCTGGCCGAATATGTGTCTGGCACCCTCAACTCACAGCAGAGGCCGCCTGAGGACGTGCTCCCCCTGCTCAGTGCGGGTGTGCAGTATGCCAATCGGGTCGTATATGGGCGCAATCGCGAGCAGCAAACCGCTATGGGTACGACGATGACAGTCGCCCTGGTGATAGAGACCACCGCGTACATCGCCCATGTAGGTGATAGTCGGCTCTACCTCTATCGCTCGCCTGCAGGACTCGTGCAGCTCACCCACGATCACTCGGTCGTGGCCGTACTTGTGGAAGAGGGCCTCATTGCACCTGAGGACATCTATACCCATCCCAGGCGCAATCAAATCTATCGCGCCCTCGGCGTGGAAGCAACTGTAGAAGTGGATACATGTACTGTGCCGCTGGCTGCTGGCGACATCCTGCTGTTGTGCTCCGATGGGCTATGGGAAATGGTACGCGACCAGCAAATTGCTGCCATCTTGACCGCGCCCATGCCTACCCCAACAGATACAGCCCATACTCTCATTCAAGCAGCCCTGGCAGGAGGCGGGGAAGACAATGTGAGCGCCATTGTAGCGCGGGTGAGCAACGTCTAGAACGAGAGGCAGATCATGGAGATTGACAAAATAATCCAGCTAGGCCGTAGGGGCCGATTTATCGCAGCCCACCGCCGATTTATCGGCCAGTGCCTGTCCCATTCTTTTGTCAACAGGCATTATTAGTCAGTGCAGCCACAACATAGTGTGAGCGGACAGAAAGTAGAAGGTAATAACTATGTCACTAGAAGAGAATGAAGTCTATGGAGAGTATATCCTCCCCTATCAACCTGCATCGCCCTGGTCAGTCGGAGTCTTAGATGCTCCTCCAGTCGCCCACGTTGCCCAAGTTGCCCACGCTCCCACAGAGCAAGACGCATTCCAGCCACCCAACTATCCACCGGGGCCGATTGTCTCGCCACCAACTCCACCACGGAAGCGGCGTGGCCGGCCAGGAGCGATTATGCTCCTCACGCTCGTCCTTGCCCTCATCTTCAGTGTTGGTCTGTTTTCCGGTTGGGAGTTCGCTCACAACAGTAGTAGTGCAAGCGCAACCACGCAAGCAGTAGCAACATCGACTGCTTCCTCATCCAGTGGAACGTCGATAGAAGCCCTGCAAGAGGCCGCCATTGCCAAAATCGAGCCAGCCGTCGTCGAAATCAAGGTGACGACCGCACAAGGTGGGCAGATTGGCTCAGGAGTCATTATCGACTCAAAGGGGGACATTGTGACCAATAACCATGTCGTCAGTGGTGAACAGAGCATTGAAGTTGTTCTGTACGATGGAAGCACAGAACAGGCCCAGCTAGTCGGCACAGATGCTGCTGATGGCCTTGCCGTGGTACGCATTGCTCCCTTCGCGCATATGACAGTCGCCCAGCTAGCTGACTCCTCCAGGCTCGTCGTGGGGCAAGAGGTCCTGGCGGTTGGCAACCCATTTGGGCTCACTGAGACAGCTACCCAGGGCATTGTGAGCGCCTTCAACCGCAGTGTAACGGAGTCAATCGGAACCACCATCTCCCATGCCATCCAGATCGACGCCGCCTTGAATCCTGGCAATAGTGGCGGTGCCCTGATCAATTTGCAAGGGCAGCTCATCGGCATCCCAACATTGACCGCCGTCAATACCGAATCCAACACCGCCGCCAACGGCGTCAGTTTTGCGATCCCCTCGAACCTCGTAGCAACAGTCGTACAGCAGATTCTCCAGCAATAGGAGCATGCAAAAAACGGATCCATTCGATGATAGCAGGGGTCTAAGAGGAACAGCGGAACGGTGGAACCCGTTCCGCTGTTCCTCTCAGGCCGTGTAAGACTGTTCGGTCCAGGCATTTGCTGTTTTCGTTATTACCCTTCTCTGAGCGATGTGCCCAAATTGCTGGAAGGATGTTTGGGCTATCTATCCATACCAGTCTACCAGTCGCCTCGGATATACTTTATACATGCGCAGAGCCCTTGAGCAACCGGCAGCAACCAGGGCTTCAGGCCCGCGTTTCATTATTTATGCCGGGGTTTGGTTCGCTGTCTTTAACTGGGGCGCGTCCTTTGTCGCCGCCCGTTTCCTCCTACATCCGGCTTCCACAGCGCTGGTCGCGCTCAGCCCTTCGTTGCTGGCAGCTCTGCGTATCTGTCTTGCCTCGCTCTTTTTCCTTGTGCCCCTGGCCCGGGCAATCGTGCGTCGGCAGCTCACTATACGCGATCTGCTCCTGATGCTACTGCTAGGCCAGATCGCCTTCTCGCTCTATTTCTGGATGCAGTACACCGGTGTCCAACAGACCAACGCAAGTATCGCCTCGATTCTAGTTGTTGGCCTCATTCCCATCTTTACCGCGCTGTTGGAACCTGTTTTCGGCAGGACGCGGCTGGTCTTCTCGCTCTTCGCGGCTCTACTGCTCGGTTTTGCTGGCGTCACGCTGATCGTCTTTCAGCAGCCGATTGCGGTGACACTCCGATCCGGCTTTCTGCTCGGTGTACTCTGCCTGCTGGGCAACGCCTTTTGCTTCGCCCTCTACACTCATCTCAGCAAACGCTGGTTGCGTGTCATTTCGCCTGTGGTCTTGACTGGCGGCACTATGCTCAGTGGTGCCCTTGGCCTGCTCCTGCTCACTCTGCTGAACCCGGCGCAGAATCGTTGGCACGACGTCATCCTGCTCAATCCCGCACAGTGGCTGGCTCTGCTCTTCCTTGTGCTCGTCTGCTCAGTCCTCTCCTACTTTGCCTACAATGTAGCCCTTAGTAAGCTGGATGCCTCGCGCGTGGCCGTCTATATCTACTTCGAGCCGGTCGTGGCGGTGCTGCTGGGTATGGTCCTCCTCGATGAGCAGCTCACCTGGCAGAGCGTTTTTGGCTCTCTGGCCATCGCTGGATCGATCATTCTCGTCAACTGGCTCAAGCGCTCAAGGTCGGCTGACGGGGCGAGGTAAAAGTCTAGAGGAGGAAGCCGCGGAGATTTCTTATAGACATGGATCTTCCTCAGTTCTCTCCCTGACCCATTTGGGGAGGTTCGGCACCTGGCACCCACAAGGGCCCCACCCCGCCAAGCCTCACCACGTGCCACTCCATTTCGGAGGGCCCACACCAGGCGACGGGGTGGCGGACGGAGGAGTTGGGCAGGGGGCCATGCGACCTGTAGTGGCACGGGGCGGGGTGGAAGGGTGGAGGGGCCCTTGTGGGTGCCAGGAGAGAGGGAGCTGGTCACCACCGGATCCAGGCAGTCCTGGACCCGGCAGAGACCGAGCACCACGGCCAGAACCGCTGATCCAGGTGAGCTGGTCACCAGGGTTCGGCGTCACGCTATCAACCGATGTCAATGCGTGTGGCGGTGATGCTCCCATCGCTGTTGCGCGTCCCGGTGACGTGAATCCGGGTGCCAGCCGTGATGGCGCTCGCGGAGACGGACTGGCCGTCCCGTGTGTACTGGGTGCTCGCCGTCGTGTGGATCGTGACCGTGCTGCCATCAGCCGCTTTGGCCAAGATCGTCCGACCGTTCACGCTCGACACAGTCAGCGCATCGCACTGGCCGTGTGCCCCCGGTGTGGCAGCCGCTGCCAGGGCGCTATTCGCATCTCCCGATGCGAAGTTCACGGCCTGGGTGCTGCTGTTGCCTCCCGATGCGGAGCTCGCGGCCTGGACAGAGCCGACCGTCGAGCCAAGCAGAGCGCCTACCCCCAGGGTGAGCGTGAAGGCGAGGGCCAGGCCCGCGATCAGGAGCCATTTGCGCCAGAGCCGACGCTGAGCGGGTGGTTGGGCCAGGTGGGTCGGTGCCGTATCTCCCATATCTCCATAGTCTTCCATTGCTATACCTCCTTTCCTTAAAGTGATATCAAATCCCGTAAATCGCTATGTCAGAATCGTTTGGAAGTGGCCTACCAGCCGCTTCGTCCACATTGCAAAGACATACCAATCAACAGGATTTGATATGAACTGCTACGGCGTATTAGTTCGCCGCAATGATAGTATAGGGTGGAAGGATGAGAAAACGGTTGGAATGAAATGTGACTTCTCTCATATGTTAGCTCCTGGTCGCATTTGATACTTCCCTGAAAAGGAGAGTGTCAACCTTTTATCTCAAGCGGGCAACTTCTGCCCGCTTCTGTTCCGTCATGGACGTTGCTGCAACCCTTGTACCATTCAGCGCACGCGGATTGCTCTGGGGAGCGGCACCCACCCTGCGATTGGGAGCGACAGGTTGAGCGGGAGCGTGATTGCGCTTCCCTTTCGAGAAGAACACTCTGCGGCAAAGGAGCGAGCCTACCAGGACGATACTGACAAGGTAGATACCCAGCGCCCACCAGGTCTGTGTATCACTTCCGGTCCCGATCCCGTGAATAGTCGCGAGTGCAAAGATGCCCAGTGTCAGCACATGCAGCTTCCGCCACAACTTGTAACCAATGAGCGGGCGCAGCCAGGTGCTGATGCCGATGGCGATGCCCAGGTACAACCCGACGATGCCAAGCGCCATCCACACCGGACGATAATGGCTCGCAAGCGGAATGAGGACCTCGTTCCAACCAAAGTTGGTAAATGGATCTATCCAGACGGCCAGGACATGCACGACCAAAAAGATCGTGCTGAGCAGTGTCAGAAAGTTGTGCAGTTCGCTATTGAGTAAACGCGGCCAGCGGCTGGGTGATTGGATCTGCGTCGAAAGCGCCAGCCCCACGACCACGGCCAGGGTGAGTAATATGTAAGCGGTGAATCCCCCAGCCCGGGCCACATCCCAGGTCACGGTTTGCCAGATGGTATTCATGATTGCTCCTCCTTTGAAGTCATACCGCCAACGCCGCGAGTCGCGGTTATGCTGTGCGTCAGGCGTGATGAACTGAAGTCCTCCATAAGTTGTACCGGCCAAGGCTCTACGGTGTCCCAGGCACCATCCTGATGTACGAGCAGACCCGCGATGCGATGTCTCCGCAGAAACTCGGCCCCTTTTTGGGAACCGAGAATGAAGGCGACTTTCGCCGCCACCTCGGCCTGTTCACATCGGTCTGCCACGACGGTGACCGACCAGAGATCGCTCTGGGCGGGTAACCCGGTGCGTGGATCGAGCAGGTGATGCCGCAGAGTATTGCCCTGCCACCAGTGGCGGCGAGCAATGCCAGAAGTCGCGACGGCTCCGTGGCGCAGCGGGATTGTCCAGAACTGCTCCCGTCCTGGCGCGGCAACCGGCCACTGTTCAGCATCGGGAGGGAGACCCAGCACGGCCAGGTCGCCCCCGGCGTTGACTAGAGCAGGACTTATGCCGCTATAGCGTAGCTCCTCCAGGGCGGCATCGACGGCCATGCCTTTGGCGATCCCTCCAAAGTCGAGCTTGATACCGACGGGAAGGGTCACGTGCCGACGTATCGGGTCTACCTTAATGCCTCGCCATCGTCCTCCTGGCTCACCAGGGATGATGGGATCGAAACGCACAGCCGGAAGGTCATCGAAGGTACGGTCATAGCCTACCCGTACCAGCTGTTCCAGCAAGGCAGGATCGTATACTCCCTCGGTGGCCTGAGCCATGGTGAGCGCAGTCGCCAGGACAGCAGAGAGCAGATCACTGACCGCCACGGGCGTTCCCGCGTGCGCATTGAGTTGCGATAACTCGCTGTCCGGTAAGAAACGGCTCAGGGTCTGTTCCCATTCACTGAAGAGCGAGCGCACGATCTGCGCTCCCGGTTCTGCCTGGCTTTCGGGAAGCAGCAGGGAAATGGTCGTCCCCATTGCTCGAAATTCCTCACGGCGTATGCCAAGGGGAGTGCTGTAGTCAGGAGGTGTGGGTTCCGCTGACGGGTGTTTGCGAAGAGCTGCTTGATCCAATGTTATTCCCTCCCTGCTGATTCAAGGAACTGCTGCTATTTTGAGTAGATGAATTCGATGATGAAGAAGTCGTCTGAGAAGACCCGGATGATGTCGAGCTAGATTGGCTCGCTATCGTCGTGCTTCCGACCTGGTGAAGGGCTACCAGCCCACTGAACGTGCCGAAGCTGACGAGCGAGGCAATGACCAGCCACCTCTTCAAGGTACTGGCCAGGGCCAACGCTCGTGCCTTCGGCATCTTCTCCGGCGGCCTGGGCTTCTGATATCCGCTTCCTGGTTGCGCCCTCTGGTTCTGTAGAACTGAGGGCTGCTGCTGGCTAGTACGTGCCGTAACATACCTGCCTTCATAGAGTTGGTTCTGTTGTGGTATCCACTGAACGGTTGTATCGTATTCGTATGGATTCGTTTCCATCATATCTCCAATCTTCCTTCTAATAGGGGCCGATTATGCCTGACATCCACTCAGAAAGCAGGAGTGCAGAGGGCCGCGGCCCTCTGCCGGGGGCACGGGGGTGTCCCCCGAAAATTCTTTTTTTCTTTCTTCGCCGCCGTAGGCGGCCTTTCGAGCTTCCTGACGCGAAGCGTAGCCGCGACCGAGCGGCGTTGGAAGCTCGCATTTCAAGGCGGCCAGTTCTGAGTGGATGTCAGGCATTATCGTGCCCACCGCTGATCCTGCTCACAACAGGACGGATAGTCCTGTTGTGAGCAGCTACCTTACTATTCGATCAGTGGGGTTCTCTTCCCCACGTTCTCAAGCATAGAGCATTCCTCTTGATTTTCCATTGGAAACACATGAGAAACTTCCAATCTCAAGGTCGAAGAATCGACCCACACCTTCAAAGGAACTGGTGGCCCGTTTCCCATGTCCGGTTCGAGTACTGCTCCGGCATTCCATGAGAATCTTCTCATGCACTTCCAATCAGAATTCAATGAAGCGCTGCTACGCTAGAGCACAGTTGAACGAAACATAGAGGTAGTTAGTGCTTCAAAGGAGGAATCATGAAGAAGCCTTACATCTTGTTGGCCGGAACCGGCCTTGTCCTCGTCATTGTCATCGCTGGTATAATGTACACGGCGCGCTTCGCTAGCGCTGTCAACCAGCCTCATACTGCTCCAGGGGCCGCAACGGCAACCGGAACACCCATTCCATCAACCGGTCTGCAGACATTTCAGATCGTGTCTGCCCAGACCACGGCATCCTACAGCGTGTACGAAAATCTGATCTTCCAAAATAAACCGAACAATGATGCGGTTGGCACAACGCACTCGGTGCAGGGCAGTTTCAAGATCAAAACCGGCGCATCCCCGCTCGTCGCCGGGATGAATATTACGGTCGATTTGAGGACGTTGCAATCGGATTCGCAGAGGCGCGATAACTACATACAACAGAACACCCTGCAAACGGACACCTATCCTTACGCGACATTCGTCTCTGTCAGCACACAAGGCTTGCCGACGAGCTACAGTGACGGACAAACTGTCCACTTCCAACTAACCGGCAACCTGACGATGCACGGCAAAACCAACAAAGAGGTGTTTGACGTGCAGGGAAAGGTCGTGGGCAATACGATCACCGGAACCGCCACCAGCACCATTTATATGACCGACTTCGGAATCCAACCGCCAGACCTGGCGAACATCGCTGTTGCACAAAATAAGGTGCTCATCACCCTCACCTTCACAGCGAAAGAAGCGTGAGGAAAGGCTTATATGCATGCCGGGGTGCAGGGGCGGAGCGCCCTGCCGGGGTTCGGGGTGTCCCCGAAAAACTCTTTTTTCCCCTTTTTGTGTGCCGCCGCAGGCAGCGTGAGATGAGAGAGGATCTGATTAAGGCAGTTCACAAGAGTTTTTGCGAACTGCCTTAATCAGATCCTCTCTCATCTTTCTGTTCTTCTTTGAGCGTCAGAAACGAGCGAGGGAAGAGCCAGAGAGCGAGCAGAAGCAATCCAAGTGAAACGAGGAACGTGATCAAGAGGTTCTGGTTTGCCTCTACTCCAGCCGCGCCCAGGGCAGCATACAGACCAATGCTCACTATCACGAGCACTGCTACGGCTGCCCACATGAGAGCAAGAGATTGCAAGACATGTTGGATATAGCCCTGCTCGGCCCCTTCTTTGAGGGTCACCAGCGAGCGGGGCAAGAGCCAGAGGGCCAGCAGGACCAATACGAGTGAAACAATGAAGGTCATCAAGACATTGTCGGTTCTCTCTACTCCCGCCAGTCGGAGGCTCTCAGAGATCCCAAATGCTGCTATAATCACTGCAGTTAAGCTCAACAAAATGGTCAAGGTAGCTTCAAGAGTTCGCTGAAGATAGCCCATCCTGGTCTTCTCCTCTGGTTGTCACGATCCTCTTTCTTCTTCCATCGTGCCTCGTCCTCCTTCCTGCTACTGTTCCCGAGACAATTCCTCTGAGCTCTCTTGTGTAGTCAAAGAGCAAATAGGCAAGGATGAAGACGTACATCACTGCGATGACCAGCGCGGCAAGGAGAAAAAAAGGTGGTTGGTTGCCAATAATCCGTAGCAACAATTCATAAATCGCGGTCACGACGAGAAATATAAAGGTAACTGTAGCTATCCCTCTAAGGGAAAGAAGTGTTGTTTTGAGCAACTGCTTCGGTTCAAACTGATGCGCAGGTGTTGAACGGGATCTCCCAAAGAATAGAATGGAGAAAAAGATCAGCGTCCCGGCGAAGCCGACTCCGATTGCCAGGAAGGAGAGCAGCTTGATCAGTTCGAGGATGTTTTGGGCAAACGCATCCTGTTGCCTTACGGCACTATAAAAGAAAGCATCCTGCTCCACGATACCGGCTAAAAATAACTCCATAACTCGCTGCAGGAGGACATCTGCTCCAAAAGCAAGAAGAAAGACAAGAATAACCCCGGCAAAGAGCTGAAGTAGTGGCGGTTTATGACTGAACCAACTGCCCGACTCGGAATGTAAAGAATTGCGCATCATCTCTTTCCTCCTTGCACTAATAGTCGAGTTTAGACGAGAAATGAACCTATACTGAGAGAGTATAGCATGGGACTCCCCCTTCCAGGCAAGGCCATCCATTGCACCGGGTGCGCCTCGTTTTTTGCGAGGAGAGCCTGGCACCCACAAGGGGTGCCACTACTCTGGACGGACCTGCGAAGCCGTAGCATAGTAGTGGCACCCCTTGTGGGTGCCAGGTCCCAAAGCAACACTTTTGGGCACAACCCATTGCACTGCTTCCTTGTAGCTGACCAATTGCTCCTGCAGCTGTCAAGTTCCGTGTATCTGGAAGAGGAGTAGGGACGTGTAGAAAAAAGAGAGAAGGAGATAATACCAGAAGAAGGAGGCGGCGATGAATCTTCCCCATGCTTTCACACGATTGGTCCGGCGAGTGTTGTTGACGTTGTGCGGTCTGTTCGCTTTTCTGGCCCTGCTTGGCAGCCAGGCGCGGCCCGTCTCCGCTGCGAGTCCGTCCTTCATTCGCCTCATCAATGCTTCCCGAGATGTGGGAACGGTGGATGTGTTCGTGGATGGCGCCAGGTTTTTGGGGAATGCCCGCTTTGCCAGCGTCACCGACTACCTCCAACTGCCCTCAGGACCGCATCGCGTGGAGCTTGCACTCGTGGGCAAAGGGGTCGGGGCCGCTGTGATTGTGCAGACGCTCTCCGTGCAGGCGGGGGCGGCCTATACCGTGGCGGCCATCGGCACCAAATCCACCGGGTTCTCACTGGAGGTCTTTGTCGACAATAATCTGATGGCCAGTGGCATGGCCAAGGTCCGTTTCTACGATCTTTCCCCCCAGTCCGGCTCTCTGAGCGTGACCGCAGGAGCAAACACATTCATTGGGCCTGTGTTCTATCGGCAAGCCAGCACGTACCGCCGATTAGCCGCCGGTCTGTATACGTTCACGGTCATCTCCTCTCAGCCTTCCTTCACCCTTGTGGACCAGGTGACACTGAAAACCAACACGGTGACCAGTCTCTTTCTGGTTGGAGTGCTGCATGGCACTCCCCCGCTGCAGGTGGTCCAGGCCCAGGTCAAGGGCCTGCCGAGTCTGTCTGGAACGGGCAGCGATCCCAATACGCTGCCGCTGAACGCCTCCCAGTTCATCCCACTGGCGGCCTTGCCATTGGGAGTGCTTGCTTTGGCAGGAATAAGTGCCGGGTGGCTCACCCGCTTCTGGCCCTTCTCTCGTCCGAAGGGTAGCGGCCGTACTCTTCGACTGGTCGGGTCGCTCCTGGCCGCGATAGTGGCCCTGGCCCTCAGTATGGGCGGACTGTCGCTCGCTTCTGTCACGATTCACCCAGCTCCTGCACCGTCCACACATTTGCTCATTCCGGTCATCGGGGTCAACGCCCCGATCGAGTCGGTGGGCGTTCGAGCCAATGGCACAATGGAAACGCCGAGGCAGAGTCCCTGGACCGATGTTGGTTTGTACAATGCCGGTCCACGCCCAGGCGAACGGGGCAGCGCCGTGATTGCTGGGCACCTGGATCGCCCTGGGGGAAACCCCGCCGTGTTTTGGCGTCTGCGTGAGCTGCACGTGGGCGACGAAGTGCAGGTGGTCGATACTCAAGGCAAGACCCTGCATTTCCATGTCACGCGCATTGCGTCGTATCCGCCGCAACAGGCCCCCGTGCAAGATATTTTTGGCAACACAGCCGGGAGCTTTCTGAATTTGACCACCTGTGCCGGGGACTGGATCCCTACCCAGGGCCAGACGACCCTGCGCCTGGTGGTCTTTACTTCCTTCGTTGGGCAAACGTCAGCAAATACTTCGACTGGTACTTCCTCCGCACCGCCGTCTTTGCTCCCGTCTGGCTCAAATTCGGCATCCTCATCCGCTTCGCCCTCGCCTGGCTCAAATTCGACATCCCCATCTGCTTCGTCCTCGCCTACCCCAAATCCGACATCCCCCATCCACTTTGCCCTCGCCTACCCCAAATCCGACATCCCCATCCCCAACGCCTATTCCAACCACGCCAACAGTGACGATCACGCTACCAAGCGTAAGTCCGAGCTCCCTCAGCTATACCTTGACATCCCTGAGTGGCTCAGCAACGCAACTCCTCAATCTTTCCAGTGGAAGCCAGGCGGAATCCTGGGCAGTGCAAACAGGTGGCTTGTCATGGTTGAGTTTGGATGTAACGAGTGGAACGCTCTCCGCTGGCCAGACTCAGGTTCTCCATGTCACGGTCAATCCAACGGCGCTCCTACCAGGAACCTACACAGCCAGTATTACCATCAACCTGAGTTCAGGAGGACCTCTTACCGTGCCGGTTACGCTGACAGTCTTGTCATAGTGGGTGCCCACAAACCACTCCTGGATATGGGGATGTCTCTCTGCCTGACTTAGCTCCATACTCCGTGGTTTCATCTGATTCTGGGATGGAACCGTTGCTAAGAAGTACATCTAGGTTGATCAATCTGTAACTGTGTCCTGCTATCCGCACAAACGAAGCATCGTGTCTGGTGGGAGCACGGAATGCAGGGTGACAGATGTGATCCAGCCGTTGACATACCTCTTTCCTGAGTGGATCAGGCGTCCCCTGGGGGACGTTGGCGGCAACCGTAGCGCCAGCCCGGCACCGATATACGATGCCGAGTTGAGAGGTTTGGTCTTCATGGTGGGACGTATCTCGTGTCCTTTGTGCTCGGCTTCCTGCAAAAGATAGGCTATGCCCAACAGGGCAATATTAATCGCGGCGGCGTAGTCCCTGGCCCCGTTCCAACCACATTCAAAGCAGCGGAGCCAGGCACCCGCATCCAGTACGGGAGCGT
>WNGR01007449.1_pt1 | contig 11602 bp, 9 predicted proteins | sample 5407581 | NCBI WGS metagenome assembly WNGR01 (sample SAMN13153383, study PRJNA577476) | soil metagenome | isolation source: 80 cm soil or saprolite under Garry oak tree replicate 2 | place: USA:California | collected 2016-06-15
TCTTCATGAAAGATCCGCCCGCGGGATACCGTCCGCCAGGCTGGCAGCCATCGGAGGCGCAGAAGCGGCAGCGCTCCGGCACGGACTACACGCTTTCGCAAGCACTCGGACGCTGGCAATGGTATGCGCTCTGGGCGATGCTCTTCCTCAACACCTCAGCCGGCATTTCGATCATTTCGCAAGCAGCTCCCATGGCACAGGAGATCACGGGTGTGACCGCGGCGGTGGCGGCCGGAATGGTGGGCATCATTTCCATTGCGAACGGAGCCGGGCGGTTTCTCTGGGCCTGGTTCTCTGACTTGGTAGGCCGCCGCGCAGTTTTCCTCGTGATGTCTCTTCTGCAAGCAGTTTTGTTCTGGGTGATGACCGATGTGTCCAGTTTCCCGACATTCACCGCTCTGGCTTTTGGCATTCTGCTCTGCTACGGCGGCGGATTCGGCACCATGCCAGCCTTTGCCGCCGATTACTTCGGCCCCGAGAACGTCGGATCGATCTATGGCCTGATACTCACCGCTTGGGGATTCGCAGCCGTGCTCGGGCCAACGCTGATCGCGCGCATCCGCCAGAGCAGCGGGCATTACACGCAAGCGCTGCACATGATCTCTATTATTGTGCTGCTGAGCGCGATCCTTCCGCTGATTACCCGCCCGCCAAGAGTGGAAGAGACGGAATCCAAAAAGAGGCTCAGAGCGGCCTAACGCACCGAAGAATAGTTCGCGGGTACCTCAAACAGCTGTGGATCAAGCAGTGTTGCTGAGGAGTCGATCAGTTCGATCCTCGTTGTGTTAGTTCGGCCTGACTCGGTTGTACGAATTGTCTCTTCGATTGGATAGCCCCGGGAGGCCGTTCCCTTCTCATTCAAAGCAATACGATCAAGTCCTAGTGTTGCAGGCCACGCGAATCCGCCACTCATATTTCCAGGTTCGTGACACGCGAGCCCTGGAACTTCAACATACCAGCCGTCCACTTCCCGTGTGCTCGACTGAGTTTTCGCCCCCGGTTTGGACTCGATCTGAATTTCTGTTTTTATGTGATGAGCAGTAAACCTCCCGACCCTCCGCTGTTCGCCGGTATCAACTGAGCTCGATGTTATGGTGACATCGGGATTGAGTATCGCCGTGCTCGAGGGGAGAGGACTTCCGGCTTTGGGCTGTTGCGATTCGGACGATTCCTTGATGGGTCTTTCATGGAAGGTCTTGAATTCTGGCTGGAGTGTCACCACGCGCCGCTGATCACATTGGTACAGGATGATCCGCACTCTTGCTAGCGGCTTCGATACGTTGTTGTGCTCCCTTCAAGTAAAGCACTTCTTCACTCGATCGAGAATCCTCCAAAACTCGCCGCGTCCTGATCGTGAAGTCCTTAAAATCAGGAACAACAACAGTGGACGGGCGCTCTGATTGGGCAAATCCAAGCGGCCAAGCACACATGAGCCAAAGAAGAGCCACGGCGCGTGGAAACATTACGGTCCTCCCCATTGAGGAGTTGAAGAAGCGTGCCGACGGGGTCAGCAGACCCGGGGAGTATCGCGACGCCTACGCCCCCGCCAGCACTGGTTCCACGTCGTAAATCGGGAACCACGACGTCGCAGCCCTCAACTTATCATTGACGTTCTTAATGTTCTTCACGCCTTCGGTCTCAAGCCAGGTGCGGAATGCGGCAGCACCCTGCTTCGCGTAAACCGGAATGCCCTCTTTCCAAGTGGCCCGTCCGCAGAGCACGCCGTTGAACTTCACGCCAGTTTCGCCGGCGAGTTCAAGCGTCTCGCTGAATTCTGCGTTGCTGACTCCTGCCGAGAGGTAGATGAACGGTTTGGTGGTGACGCTCGCTGCCTTGTGGAACAGGTCGATCGCTTCTTGTTTGGTGTAAGCCTTCTGTCCCGCGAAGGATTTCGTTCCTTCAACAAACTTCATGTTCACCGGAACCTCGACCTTGAGCACGTCAACACCATATTGCTCTTTGGTGAATTCCCGCATGCTTTCCGTGACGATGTGCGGCTTCTTTTTTGCGTAGTCGAGACCCTTCTCGTCAGCGCCTTCTTCGTATCCAACGAATTCGAGGAAGAAGGGAATGTCATTGGCGCGGCACTCGTCGCCGATACGCTCCACCCAGGCGTGCTTTTTGTCATTCACATCTTTGGGATCGTAGGGAGTGTAGTAGAGCAAGATCTTTACGCAGTCCGCGCCGGCTTCTTTCAAGCGGCGGGCAGACCAGTGCTCGAGCAAGTCGCCGAGGCGGCCGGGCCCGGTCTTGTCGTACCCAGTCTTTTCATAAGCCAGCAACAGGCCCGCATTCTTGGCGCGGCGCTTGGAGGCAGGCAGTCCCCATTCGGGATCGAGAAGAATCGCGCTGGCATGCGGGGTAAGAACTTCGGTCACCAGCGACTTGAATTCTTCCATCATGGCGTCAGTGATCTCGCTGCCCTTTTCCTTAGCCAAAGACTTTTGCAGCGAGCCACGCTGGTCCATGGCGGCGGCAGCGATCACTCCCCGTTTGTCCGACACCCGTTGCAGGCCCGCGAGTTTTCCGGGCGTAAGCTTCATAAGTCCTCCGATAAGTGCAGTGGAATGGATTGTGCCGGGCCAAACAGCGCGGCTCTTCATTGTAATACGGGCTTCGCTCAGCGTTCACTGAAACGCACAGGTTTCGATATACTAAGAACGTATGCCGATACTGAAAGACATTGCTGCAATCGCCAAGGGAATGAGCATCACCTTCATGGAGATGTTCCAGCCGACGATTGTGGAGAACTATCCTGATGGCCCAGGACCGCTGCGGGGGGCCAAATTTCAGGAGCGGTATCGCGGCACACACGTGTTGCAGCGGGATGAAAACGGGCTGGAAAAATGTGTTGCGTGCTTTCTGTGCGCGGCGAACTGTCCGGCAAACTGCATTTATATTGAGGCCGCGGAAAACACGGCCGAGCATCGGGTGAGCGGTGCTGAGCGATACGCGAAGGTTTATAACATTGATTACAATCGATGCATTTTCTGCGGATATTGTGTGGAAGCTTGCCCGACCGATGCGATCACGCACGGCCACGGATTTGAGCTGGCGACTTTCAGCGCCACGAATTTGATTTACCGCAAGGAGCAACTGCTTGCAGCTAAGCCGGCGCACCTGGGAGCGAATCCAGTGTTCAATTCCGCCGATGTGGCCGGCGGAGCGCCCACAGAAGTCGCTCCAGGAGAATAAGCGTTCAATAGCTTTGGTGGATTTATGACGCCGGTCCGATAAAGGGCCGGCGTTCGTGTATGAAGAGCAGTTCCTAGCTATTAGCTGCTAGCTACTAGCAATCGAGTTTGATTCGCTTGCTAGAAGGTAGAAGCTGATGTCTAACTTTCTCCAAACCGTGCGCGAGCGCGTCGTCATTTACGACGGGGCGATGGGGACCAACATCCAGAAGCGCAATCCTACCCTGGACGATTACTGGGGCAAGGAGAATTGCAGCGAAGTTCTGGTGTTGAGCCGCCCAGACATCATTCGCGACATTCACGCGGACTTCTTCAAAGTCGGCTGCGACATTGTTGAAACAAACACATTCGGCGCAACCCGCATTGTGCTTGGGGAGTTCGGCCTGCAGGACCGGGTCGCCGAAATCAATCTCACTGCCGTCAAGCTGGCCAAGGAAGTTGCTCAACAGTTTTCCACGAGCACAAGGCCTCGCTTCGTGGCTGGCTCGATTGGGCCGACCACCAAGCTGCCGTCCCTTGGGCACATCAGCTTCGACGACATGGTCGCGGCCTATGAGGAGCAGGCCAGCGCTCTGATTGAAGGCGGCGTAGACGTCCTGTTGGTCGAGACGGCGCAGGATTTGTTGCAGGCGAAGATTGCTGCGATTGGCGTGCTTGAGGCCATGAAGAAGGCCGGCAAGCGGCTGCCGTTGCAGGTGCAGGTCACGCTACAAGAGTCCGGGACCATGCTCCTGGGTACCGAAATTGGCGCCGCCCTCACCGCGCTTGAGCCCCTCGACGTTGACATCATTGGAATGAATTGTGCAACCGGGCCGGCGGAGATGAATGATGCTGTGCGTTACCTGGGCGCGAATTCGACCAAAGACATCTCGGTTCTACCGAATGCCGGTCTTCCGCAGAACGAAGGCGGTCATGCAGTTTACAAGCTAACGCCTGAGGAACTTGCTCAATACCACAAACATTTTGTCCAGGATTACGGTGTGCGCATTGTCGGCGGATGCTGCGGAACTACGCCGAAGCATTTGAAAGCCGTAGTGGACGCGGTTTCTGGCATCGAGCCAGCCACTAGGGAAGTGAAACCGGTTGCCGCGGCTTCGAGCGCCTACACAACAGTTCCGCTCGATCTCGATCCCAAGCCATTGATCGTCGCTGAAGAAATGAACACCACGACGCGCGTCGAACATTTCAAGAATCTGGTTCGTGGCAAGAAGTACGACGACATTCTCGCGCTCGCGAAAAAGCTGGTGAACGAAGGTTCGCACATGCTCGACGTGTGCTGCGCGATCGTCGGCGAAGACGAGAAGGGATACATCACTTCAATCTTGGAGCGAATCGCCACTCGCGTCCCGGCGCCAATTCTGGTGGACTCGACCGAAGCCGACGTTGTCGAAGAAGCGCTGAAGCGGATCCCGGGCAAGGCAATCATCAATTCAATAAATCTGGAGGACGGCGAGAAGCGAACGTCAAAAGTCTTGCCGATGGCGAAGCGCTATGGCGCGGCGGTGATTGCGCTAACCATCGATGAAGACGGCATGGCACTAACGGCGGAGAAGAAGACTGCCATCGCTCATCGGATCTTCGATCTGGCGACAAAGAAATACGGCATCCGTCCAGCTGACTTGATCTTCGATGCTTTGACGCTGCCGATTTCAACCGGCCAGGAAGAATACCGGACAGCCGGTATCGAGACCTTGAACGCCATCAAGCGCATCAAGAAAGAGCTTCCTGAAGTCAAGACCATTCTCGGTGTGAGCAATATTTCTTTCGGCTTGGACGTGTATTCGCGACGGGTGCTGAACAGCGTGTTCATGCACGAAGCAGTAAACCATGGCCTTGATATGGCCATTGTCAATTACACTAAAATCTATCCGTTGTACAAAATTCCTCAAGAAGAAGTTGAACTTGCACGCAAACTGATTTATCGCGACGAATCTGCCGGCGATCCGTTGCAGATTTACATGCAGCATTTCGCGGGAACAAAAGGCAAAGCCCAGGCCGCGACGGCTGCGCATGTCGAAACCCTGTCCGTCGAAGACAAATTGAAGTACGGGATCATCAACGGAGAAAAATCTGTCGGTGAGGGCGCAGGCAAGCTGACGCTTGAACAATTGCTTGATCAAGCGCTCGAACAATATTCGCCGCTGGAGCTTATCAATACTGTCCTGCTCGACGGAATGAAGACGGTGGGCGATCTCTTTGGCGCGCGCAAGATGCAATTACCTTCGGTGCTCGATTCGGCAGGCGTGATGAAGCAGGCGGTCGCCTATCTCGAACCGAAGATGGAAAAGAAATCCGGGGCATCGCAGAAGGGCACAATTGTGATTGCCACAGTGAAAGGCGACGTCCACGACATTGGCAAGAACCTGGTGGACATCATTCTTTCGAATAACGGATACCGGGTGATCAACCTCGGAATCAAGCAGCCGGGCGACGCTATCATCAAAGCCGCACAGGAGCACCACGCCGACGCAATCGGGTTGAGCGGACTGCTGGTGAAATCGACGCTGGAGATGAAATACGTCATTCAGGACCTGGAGCGGCAGAAGCTGGAGTTTCCGGTGATCTGCGGCGGAGCGGCGCTCACGCGCAAATATGTGGAGGACGACTTGCGCCGTGAGTACTCGAATGCTGTCTTCTATGGCGACGACGCATTCGGCGGGCTGCACATCATGGAAGACCTGACCGCTCCGAACGGGAACCGAGAGGCGCGTCTAAAAGAAGGCCGGACAGTCAAGGACTACGCAAAGGCAGTTGCAGTAGACGAAGAAACCGGGCCGGTATTCGCTGAGCGTAGCGCTGTCGTCGACGACGCACCGAATATTCCCGAGCCGCCGTTCTGGGGCGTGAGGGTGAAGAAGGACTACGAGCTGCGGGAGATATTTCCGTACATCAACGATACCGCGCTGTTCAAGAACCAGTGGCAGTTGAAGACAGCGTCGCAGGAAGATTATGTCCGGCTGGTCGAGCAGAAGTTTCGTCCGATCAAGAAGGAGCTGGAAGAAGAGATCATCGCCAGCGGATGGTTTGAACCAAAAGTGGTTTGGGGATATTTTCCAGCGCAGGGAGATGGGAACGATGTAATCGTTTACGATTGTGGAGCGACGGGCGTCCCCGCCCGTCCAAACGGAGATTCGACAAGCACGGGCGAGGACGCCCGTGTCTCCAAAGAACTGTTACGTTTCACCTTTCCGCGCCAACGCGAAGGCCGCCGCCTGTGCATCTCTGATTTCTTCGCGCCGAAGGCCTCCGGGAAGATGGATGTGATTGGGCTTTCCCTGGTGACGATTGGCGCGAGAGCATCCGTTGAGACGCAAAAGTTATTCGAGGCCGGGGAGTATACAAAATATCTCTACCTGCATGGACTGAGCGTGGAAACGGCAGAAGCTCTGGCTGAGTACCATCACAGGCGGATGCGCGAAGAGCTGGGAATTTCGGGCGAAGACTCGTCGCACATCCGAGATCTGTTTCACCAGAAGTATCGCGGATCACGCTATAGCTTCGGTTATCCTGCCTGCCCGAATCTGGAAGATCAGACCAAGCTGTTTGCATTGCTGCAACCGGAAGAAAACGTCGGTGTACGCCTGACTACCGGATTCTTGCTGGAGCCAGAGCAAAGCACGTCAGCGATTGTGGTGCATCATCCCGCGGCGAAGTACTTTGTCGTCTAGCGTCTCCCGACTCCCGCTTACGCCAACCCGAAAAGGGTCCAAAAGCATCTTCCCCACATGATCCGCAAACTAAAATCTGGAGAATATCGGCTGTACTCGCGCAAGAAAAATCCCAAAACTGGGAAGCGAAGGAACTTGGGGACCTTTTCTTCGCTGGCAGCGACGCAGAAGCACGAGCGGGCGGTGCAGTTCTTTAAGAAGCGCTGACTCAAGTGCAGCTGCGAGCGAAAGCAGGTTCCTCGGCTTCGCTCGGAATGACAAATGTTTTGGCGCTGCCTATACGGGCTGCAGTGCTTACCCCAGCGCCAGCTCTTTCGCCCGCTGCGTGGCTTTCACTACGGCCTTAATCAGCGTCACCCGCAGCTTACCTTCTTCAAGCTCCATAATCCCGTCGATGGTGCACCCAGCAGGCGTTGTCACGGCGTCCTTCAAAAGCGCGGGGTGATCGCCTGTTTCGAGCACTACAGTTGCGGCGCCCAGCGTGGTCTGTGCGGCGAGCAGTGTAGCGACATCGCGCGGCAATCCAACCTTCACGCCGGCTTCAGCCAGTGATTCCAGAATGATATAGATGTAAGCGGGGCCGCTGGCGGAGAGCCCGGTGACCGCGTCCATGTGTTTCTCGTCCACGACGACCGTTCTCCCAACGACGTTGAACAGGGCTGACGCGGTTTCCACATGTTCGGCTTGCGCGAATTTGCCAGCGCATAGTGCGGTCATTCCGCACGCGAGAACGCAGGGAGTATTTGGCATGGCGCGAACGACGGGAACATTCCCGCCGAGCGCAGTCTCGATTTGACTGGTGTGAACGGATGCAGCCACGGAGATCACAAGTTGTTTTGGCGAGACTTTGGGCCGAATTTGCTCCATCAGCTCCTGCACTACCTGCGGCTTCACGCACACGAAAATGATGTCGGCGCCGTCAACAGCCGCAAGATTGTCGGTGGTGACGGAAACCCCGAGCTTGTGAGACAGCTCGTGTGCGCGCGATTCGTGGCCGACGGTGGCGTGCACCCGCTCCGGCGAGAGCTGGTGTTTTTCAATCAGCGCCTTGACCAGGATGCCTCCCATTTTTCCGGCTCCCAACACGGCAATTCGGCTCTTTGCGAAATCACCCTGCATCTTTTCCTCCGATGGTGTGGCTTCGGGCTCCGCTTGCCTGCGCGAAAACTTCTGCTTAGTCTTCCGCTGGCCGCCAGCCGTGCGGCGCGTTTCTACTTGTTAATTGAAGCTTGAAGATACCACAGCGGGTGAATCTTCATGGAGTGACGGTCAGCGTCACTTGAACGCAAAATGCCCAGCCCGTAATAAGAATCCTCGGAGCTGTTGGTCTCCCCGGTCCCGGCCAGCACTACGCTCTTGGTTGGATCGGGATTCGACAACTGCAGTTGAATGGCGATGGCGCCAATCGCAAGGGTCGCTTGATTATCGGTGAGCGGAGTCCAGTTAACCGCTGATGGATTCGGACTCAACGCACCGGCATTCGTCGATTTCCATACACCCGCGTAAGCGCCACCCGCATAGACCGCATTTCCGCTGGCGTCGTTGGGATCAATTGCGACCGCGGTAGCGCGGCCTGACACCCAACCATAGTCTTGCAGCCCAATACCGCTGGCGTCGGAGGGGAGCGGCCGCGGTCCAAGCGAAACCCAAGAACCGCCGAGTCCAACCGCAGCTGGACTCACCACGCGGGCTGACCGCATTTGAATTTTCTGTTGAATAGCGCGATTTCGCAGGCCCGCAGAATTCATTCCCGGAATCCGGCGGCCGCTCATCTGCCACCTCTCGCGAGCGACAACATGTTGTTTGTGCTGAATGCCTGTGAGTGATCTGGCCTGTTGTCCAGTCAGCAGCCCACTTCCTGCCGTGGCCGCAACCCAGGCCAGCACGACTGCGCGCATGCGCTTTTGAATCATGGCTGCACTTAGGCGGTCTTGCGGTCCTGTGGGGCGGCAGAAATCTTGCCCAGGCGCACAAGTCGCGCAATGATTGATCCGATCGTGCGATTGTGGGTTTTGGCAATTTCCTGGAAATTGACGCCGCGCCCCAGCTCATCACAGATTTGAGCATCTTCCTGGTTTGACCAGGACTTGCCCGCATTGGCGGGCAGGAACTTCTTCGCTCGCTCCCGCTCGTCCTGAAATTCAAGCGCTCCGGCGGCGCGATGCAGAGCGCGGACTGCCTGCGGCTGCTGATAGAGGCAGTCGGTCTGAAGGATTTCGCCGGTCTCCGGATGGATACCATCAGCCAACTTGCGGACGATCTGCAGCGCTTCCTGAATTTCCATGGGTTTATCTCCCGCCAAATGCTAAGGGCTACCAGCGATGGGGCTTTGTGACCAATGAACATCTCCTCTGTGACTAGCCCCAGAATGGAAAAGGATTGGAACGCGGAAAGACTCCTGCGATTACACTGTTTCTGCCTATGGACTGGCAGGCTTTCTGGCTCACAATCCGCCTGGCGTTAGTCGTGACCACTGTGCTGGTGGTGCTCGGACTCCCCCTCGCCTACTGGATTGCGTTTTCAAAGTGGCGGTGGAAATTCATGGTCGAGGCGGTGGTGGCTTTGCCCATTGTCTTGCCGCCCACGGTGCTCGGGTTCTATGTGCTGATCGCGCTGGGGCAGCGTAGCCCGTTTGGACGATGGTGGCAGTCCATGACCGGCCACACGCTGGCATTTACCTTTGCCGGGTTGGCCATCGGATCAGTTCTTTACAGCCTTCCCTTCGCGGTGCAGCCGTTTGCCGCTTCGCTTTCTGCTGTGGATGCGAGATTGCTCGCGGCTTCGGCGGTTCTCGGCGTGTCCAAATTTCGGACTTTCTGGCGCGTGAGTGTGCCGCTTTCCGTTTCCGGGCTGGTGACCGGCATCGCGCTGAGCTTCGCCCATACCATGGGAGAGTTCGGAGTCGTACTCATGGTCGGAGGCAATATTCCGGGAGTGACGCGCACGCTCTCCATTAACATCTTCGATCAAGTGCAGGACTTGAACTACACCGCCGCGAACACGACTGCGCTGGTGTTGGTCGTGATCGCGTTCGTCCTGCTCTCGCTGGTGTATTCGCTGAACCGGAGATTCTGGAGCATATGGCCGAGAGTTTAGAGAGTGCGCGGGCGGGGACGCCCGTGCCTCCAAAATTCTCTTTGTGGCGCTCTTGTTTGTGGCGCTTCCACAAATTCGATCGTGGTGCTCCACAATCAGGTTTTTGGCGCTTTCACAAATGTGATTGTCGAGTAGCGGGCGTCCCCGCCCGCTCAAGGGCCCATTCAAGGGAAAGAGGAAGTCGTTGAAGACAACGTTCACAGAAACGGAACATGCATCGGGCGACCGCGTTGTTCCGTCAACGGAGTCGGCCGACATCAAAGTCAGGCGCAAGCTCGTCAGCGCCTCAGGAAGTTTCGAACTGGACGTCGCTTTTGTCCTGCAGAGCGGGATCACCATTCTGTTCGGCGCGTCCGGAGCAGGAAAGACCACCTTGCTCGATTCGATCGCTGGACTGGCCACGCCCGACGCAGGGCGGATCGCGGTCGGCGGCCGCATTTTACGCATTTTATTTGATTCTCAAGCAGGCATCAATCTGCCGCCCAAGAACAGGCGCATCGGTTACGTTTTTCAGGATCTCGCCCTGTTTCCGCATTTGACGGTCGAGGCTAACGTCTCCTACGGATTGAGCGGCCTTCGGGCTGCCGAGCGCCGCGAGCGCGTGGCCAGGGCGCTGGAATCGCTGGGCATTTCGCACCTTCGCAAACGGCGTCCAGCACAGCTTTCCGGAGGCGAACGCCAGCGGGTTGCATTGGCCAGGGCCCTCGTCACCCAGCCTTCACTTTTGCTTCTGGACGAGCCTCTGGCGGCACTCGACTTGCCGATCAGGATGAAAATCGCCGACGACCTCAGGCGGTCCATTCAGAATTTGCCCATTCCCGTTCTCTACGTAACTCACAGCCGCGACGAAGTGTTCATGCTCGGCGAAAGGCTGCTGGTGCTGGAGCAAGGGAAGCTCATCGCGCAGGGTACGCCGCACGACGTCATGTCCGCACCGCAGAGTGAAACCGTCGCTCAGCTTGCCGGATTTGAGAATATTTTTGACTCGCAAGTCATTTCCATTCACGAAGACCGCGGCACCATGACTTGTCGCGTCGGATCGGCACGGTTCGAGTCGGCGCAAGTTGAGCTCGAGACCCCCTTGGTTCGAGCAGAGCTAGGCGGTAACCTGCGCGTCGGAATTAGCGCGGGAGACATTTTGCTGGCCACTTCCGCGCCGGTAGGCCTGAGCGCACGCAACGTTCTGCCCGGAAAATTGCTTTCTCTTTCCCAAAGAGACGCAATCATCGTCGCTCGCGTGGACTGCGGAGTCGAGCTTTCCGTCCACCTGACGCTAGGCGCGCGTGATTCGCTTGAACTTGCACCCGGACGGCAGGTTTGGGTGATTGTGAAGACGCATTCGTGTCATCTACTCGCGGGATAATAGGGACGCTCATTCCCGAAACGCGAAACACGTAGAGCGGCGTCAAAAAGAGCGAGTGATCACAACCTTACGAACGTTTCTCGGCTACTAGTAGTATGATTCCTAAATAACATATCAACGGGGAATGGTTAGGTAGCTATTGACTCTGCGTCCGGCGTCGCCAGCTTGTACTTCCACTTGAACACCGCCGGCTCTTCATTCACATCTTTCAGGTACAGTTCGATGCGTGCTTTCAACTCGGCCTTCGAACTGACTCGTATCCCCCGCAATAACGTCCGGGC
>WNGR01017679.1_pt1 | contig 11601 bp, 9 predicted proteins | sample 5407581 | NCBI WGS metagenome assembly WNGR01 (sample SAMN13153383, study PRJNA577476) | soil metagenome | isolation source: 80 cm soil or saprolite under Garry oak tree replicate 2 | place: USA:California | collected 2016-06-15
ATAGCGGGTAGATTCATTTCCCACACGTGCAGGTCAAGAGCTGATAATAGGAGTTCTTTTTGGGCATACTCCATTATGTGTAGCATGAGACCGCGGGCCAGTCCGCGTTGGCGAAATTCTGGATGTACGATCACGCGTTTAACATATCCAGAAGCGCCCTGCCAGCCCTCTCCATGGTTGCTCAGAGGTGGCAACATCAATTCGGCTTTAGCCGCAACGACTCCGTCAACTTCGCATAGAAATATCAATGTCCTCTCGTGTGTCGTAGGGTCAACCGAGCCGAAGTATTTTTCCATTTCACGATGAATATTGCGTGTGGGTGAGGTACTCAAACTATCCAGCTCTTCAATCTGCGCAATGTCTTCGGGAGTGGCCATGCGTATAATCGAACTCGAAGTTGGTTGCTCATCGAGCATACTACTCCCCCTAATTCATAAGTTTGGCGGCTAGTTTTGTTTCTTTCGAGGTAGCAGTAAGAGTGAGACAAGTGCGTACATAGAGCAGCCCAGGATGAGGATAGCATATACGATCTGTTCACCATCCTTGTGTGGGTCGGAAAGCATCGAAATGCCCCACCATAGGAAACCCGCAAATACGGCAAAAAGGAGTAGGGTACTCATTAATTTTTTATTCATACAAAATGCGGCGTGGAGACCCGTCTGCCTTCAGGAGACGGGAGGAAACGCCGCCCTCCTTCCAAATTGATAACTGTAGCCGTCCACGCGATAAATCAGATGACAGTAACGATGGTTGATGCCCTCTATCGTCCCTGCTCCTGTCGTAATATTGAAGAAGCCAGTAGCGCGAACTGCCACCCGTCCGACATACGTTCCGACTTTCTTGCCGTGTGTCACCACTGCCTTGACGATATCGCCAGTCTGGTAGCCCTTCACTGGTTGGGTCTGTTTGGATTTCGTTCGTGGGAAGCCACGCTTGTCCATTAAGCACATGTGTCGGTTGCCATATCCATGCGCTGTGATGAGCAGCGGCACCACACCAAGGTAATGTAGGTGCTCAGGGGTGCTCTTTCCTACACACGCCGCGTCTATCCAGTGCTCTTTCGACAAGCCTCGCATCGTCCTATTGAACTTGGTCAGTCCCCCACTCCCACATTCGATGGGCACCCCCAATGCTTTCAGCCGCTCAAAAAGCGCCCACCGTGTTGTGTTCACAGCAGCAGCATCTGTGAGCGGGGCTTTCGCCTGCGCCAAGATGCTCTTCAGGACAGCGGGGTTGTTTGCCAGGAACACTTGCACATCCTGAGCCCCTTTCTTGCTGTTGCAGGGTTCACAGGCCAAGGTCAGGTTGCTTATCCGATCAGTGCCAAGTTTGGCTCGTGGATGGATATGTTCAATTTGCAATGGAACATCCTTCATCCCACAATAGGCACACTGGCGCCCCCACTTCTCAAGAAGATATTCCCGAACTTCGTAACCTGCCAGCGTCCCCTGTTGATACTCGACGCCTGAGATTTCGGGGTGCTCCAGCTTTTGTAGATCGAACTTGACCAACTCCATGCTGATCACTGCGATCGAGCACCAGCGGCGTAGTCGATTCACCCATGTCAGAATATTGCTTATTCTGCTCTCAAGGGAGGGCGGAAGCCACCCTTGCGGTTTTCTGCGATTAGCAAATCTGGCCTGACGATAGCGTGTTTTGCGCTGCCGACGTGAACGGCGCACTGCTCGACGGACATCCAGGGCCTTTTTGATGGCTTGTCCCCGATGCGTCAACTCCGCAGCGAAGACCACTTCGCCAGAAGCATCGTTCACAATGGCCAGCCCTGTCACTTTCGAGCCAGGATCAAGCTTCACGCGCAACGGTTCGACGTGCGGTGACGCTACTGCACTCTTGAGCACAATCGTAAAGGGATATCTACGAAACACCGCAGCTTTCCCTTGAGTGAGCAGTAGACGTGCCCGCCCTGGATGTACTGGGTTTAACGGTTGCTTATCGGTATCTACGACAAACACTTTTGACATCGGTGCCCTTTCGGACCTCTGGTTTCCCAGGTAATGGTGGCCTCGCTCAGTTATCGTGGCTTGTTCAGTCTCGCACACTTCCTTCACCCGCTACAGATGTTTAATGCGAGACGATAGAGCTACAAGCTGGCCCTGCACCTGGAGGTATCATGACCACGATAACGGCTACTCTTACAAGTAAGCTGGTCAGGTTGGACTCATACAAGCCCGTCCCGTTTCACGGGATTGGGTCCCTGACTGGCTCATCCTTTGGTTTGTCCAGTTCTCTTTCCACAAATACATCCCGCAATTCACGTTACTTTATCGGGGCTACAGCCACCGGATTTTATATCAATCCGGGGCTGAGTTAGTGTTTCTATTATACCATGAAGCCGTCTTCCCGTCAGTCTGCTCATACTGGGGTAGCGTATCCATTGCTAAGGGTCGAGATTGAGACAGTCGAAAGAGAGCGAGCGAGCGGTTTCCCACCAAGGTTGCTTCGACCAACGAGCATTGAGCCGTTTGACCTGGAGGTAGATGGCCACCTCAGCCCCTTTGAGACTGCCGAAGCAACACACTTGACGAAACTTGCGCCGCACCTCCCGATTGGAGCGCACCAATCGGGAGGTGGTGCGGATGAGTTCGCGTGCCACTGCTCGGCAAAGGCGGCCAACCGTCCGCTCGCTTCTTCGGCACTCTCGGCTTGATAGATGGCGCTGGCCTGCTCCATGAGCTGCTTCCTCGTCTCCTTGTTCGTCTCGCCTTTGAGTTCCTCCCGGCACTTGTCCGCCACAGTGCGCAGTTTGTGAAAAATGCAGCGTTGCTCGAGCACCGTGCTCCCATAGACCCAGGCGATGGCCTCTCCTCACTCGCCACAGCCATCGCGGATCACCGCCTGCAGCCCCGCCTCAGGACGCAAGCCCCGTTCCCATAACCGATGCACGAATGGCTCCCAGGCCGCTTTGCTCTCCCCATCGGCCACTTGCCAATCCAGGATCTCCCGCTTGCCACTGCCATCTGTCCACAACCCCAGCGCGACCAGCAACACGACCTTTTTTCCCTTGCGCTTCTTGCGTTTGCGCCCGCGTTTGTCCAGCTTGACGGTCTCTGTCTGGGTCTGCACGCGCAGCCAAATGCCATCGAATTGCACCACAGCCGGTACATCGGTGATCGATTCACTACGCGCGAGCTTTCGCAGGGGTGCTATTTGATTGATGCGCTCGTTGATGGTGCGTAAGCCCACACTGCTGCCCAGCACCGCACTCCACTGCTCGCTCAAGTGGCGCAGACTTTGGCACAGGCCACTGCCTATGAGCACCTGCTGAGCCAGATCCAGCCAAAAGCGCCGATGCTTCTCCAAGATCGTATACGTGCACACCACATCATGCCCGCAGCATTGGCACTCCACCATGGGCACTTGCAGTCCCTCGATATGCCCCCAGCCCGTCTCTAACGCGCGGCGATAATGCCCATCTCGCGTGAAGTGGTTCGCATCCCGGCACCCACAATGCCCGCACTGCCACTCAATCTCGCGGGCTTGTCCGCCAACCCGTCGTGGCTCTCGTTTCCCCCGACCCAGTTTCACTGTCAGTTCTGCTTCACAAAACTCGGTCAGCAGAGGCTTGATCGCTCCCAGGACTGCCTCTTGCAGTTGCCTTTGCACTCCTTGGATGATTGCCTTGCGTTCTTCTCCCTTCAGTTTCCCTGCCACAAATTGTATACTCATCGTGCTGAATGCTCCTCCTGATTGTAGATGTGATGGATATCAACTACTTTACCATTTGGAGGCTCTTCAGCTCTCTTTTTTCTCCTGCTTTCACCCTTTTTTCCCAACCCTTAGCCATAGATACGCTACCCATACTGGCGGATAACGGCCTCCGCTCATTCACGGGACAGCTCAAGACATTCTTTATGGAGCAACTATAGGCGATCATTACTACCTCTACCAAAGCTGGGCCCCCCCTTGTGCCTCAGAAAGCACCTTTCAACCGATTGACTCAGCATTCGCCAACGCCGCGAAAGGCATGGTTGCCGCAACAAATTAATACCAAACAGAGTTCAACACTGGTGATTACCCATAAGTCTGCAAAACAATATGGCTACACTTTGTTAATGTTCAGCTTCACAAGCGTTGTATTACACAAAGACGCTTTTAGCTTGAAATTACTACAATTATCTAAAAATACTGGAAATCACCAGGTCAACGGTATTGGCTCAAACGAGGAAGCAATTTTGGTCGCGGACATGGGGTAAGACCACAACGGATTCGACCTTCAGGTACCTACGGATGAGACAGCAACATCAAAAGGTATAGTGTGGCTATGCTTGCATATGGTTTCCTACATTAATCGCAGCACCTTAATTCACTGACTAGCGTCATTCAGGGGGGAATAGCTATGTTCGGACATCTCAGCTCCAGTTTGAAAACTGTAGCGCATTCAGCCACTAATCTGAAAACCAAGGTCACCGCTTTCACTACACTATCGATTTTGATAACAGGGTTAGTAATTGCCTTATTGAGCCCAGCTATCGACGCAAGTTGCAGCCCCAACGGAATCACGCTTAGCGGATCTAGCTGGCTGAGTGGTGGCGGCGTCAACATCTGCAACAACGGCTCAAGTTCTGCTGATGACTATGGAGCAAGCTGTGTTGCTGTATCCGGTGCGCCTGGTGATTCTCATTGCCCGAAAGGTTATGTCTATGCTGGCGAAAAATGGCAATGTGTCGAGCTAGTTAACCGCCTGTATCTGACCAAAGGATGGACTAAGGCTACCTGGTGGGGAAACGGAAATACGCTAGTCAATAACGTTCCTAGTGGCCTCGTAAAGCAGAATAACGGCTCGATTTCGTACGTTAATCCAGGTGATGTTATAACCCTGAACGATGGGGGTTTCGGGCACGCGGGAATCATAAACAGCATAGACAGCAACGGTACTCTGCACATAAAAAACCAAAATATCGGCAGCACTACGGGTAGCTCCGCTTACATCGACTCTGGGTCACTCGGCAATGGCAATGCACATTATCACATGAACGGCTGGAGCACCTACAAGGTTCAAGCTATCATCCACGCCCCAAGCAGTGGCTCTAACCTCGTCACCAACGGCGGCTTCAATGCCAACGCCAGCCACTGGAGCACCACCGCCAGTGCCAATATGGTTCAGTACCCTGGTAATTCCAACCAGGCTTCGTATGAGGGCGCGGGCTACCTGGCTACCAATTCACCCCAAATCAACGGCAGTGTCTACCAAGACATCCCCCTGACCATTGCCAGCGGTAACATGTATTGTGCTGAAGCTGAACTGACCAGCATAGGTTCCAGCGGTGGCAACGGCACGCTTGCCATATGGCTAAACGGCGGCAATAACACCGAGTCGTCGTCATATATCTTCTCTAATCTATCGACCGCCTGGACACCAGTCAAAACTTGCATCACAGCCACGACATCGCACACCAAAATACGCGTACAAATCTATGATAATGTTGGCAGCTCAACCATAGGCATTGACGCAGTAGACGTACATAAATCCACCATTAGCAACGGCGAATTCAACGTCAACGCCAGCCATTGGAGTACGACTATGAACGCCAACATGGTCCAGTACCCCGGCAACTCCAACCAGCCATCTTACGAAGGCGCAGGCTACCTGGCAACCAATTCACCCCAGAGCGACGGCAGTGTGTATCAAGACATAACGCCAACCATCGCTAGCGGGGATATGTACTGCGCTGAGGCCGAGATCACCAGTATCGGCTCTAGTGGCGCTAGTGGCACGCTCGCTATTTGGATGCCAGACGGCTCACATTCTGAGTCATCATCCTACATGTTCTCGAACTTGCCGACCGCTTGGAAACCATTCAAAACCTGTGTTACGGCTACTACGTCACACAATAAGATACGCGTGCAAGTCTATGATAACGTCGGCAGCCCGACCATAGGCATCGATGCAGTAGACGTGCATAAATCTCTCGTCACTAACGGCGAATTCAATGCCAATGCCGGTCACTGGAGCACCACCGTCGGCGCAAACATGGTTCAGTACCCTGGCAACTCGAACCAGGCATCATACGAGGGCGCAGGCTACCTGACGACCAATTCACCCCGAATCAACGGCAGCGTGTATCAGGACATCCCACTGACCATTATCAGCGGCAATATGTACTGCGCCGAAGCCGAACTCACCAGCATCGGTTCCAGTGGCGCTAGTGGCACGCTCACCATATGGCTAAACGGCGGCAATAACACCGAGTCATCGTCCCACGTGTTCTCTAACCTGCCGAGCGCCTGGACACCATTCAAAACCTGCGTCACGGCTACGACTTCGCATACCACAATACGTGTGCAAGTCTATGATAACGTTGGCAGCCCAACCATAGGTGTAGACGCGGTGGATGCACACTAAGTATTGATATCAGCAACCCATGCACTCATAACTTCGTGCCCGCTACATGGGCTTGTCTCTCCGTGATGTGGTCAGCACTCCGCGCCGAAATGACCGACCGAGACGACCGACTCTAACACTACACTTCAGTCGGTCGTTTCTCTGCTCCGAGCCCACCACATCACTCCAAGACCCTTCGCTACGCAACGGCGAGAAGCCCATTCCGCTCTATTATAGCGCACACCACAGCTTTCCTTACTCCCTTTGCTGGCCTTTTTTGGTTACCGCCATGCCAACAGTGTAGTAGCGATGGTATCTTTGCCAAGCGCCTAGCACGCCACCCGCCTGCCAACCCGCTTAGCACCGCGCCCGCTGCTAAGGAGCTTAGGACGGGTTGACCGTGCTAGGCGGTAGGTATACACTAGAGGTATAGCAACTTAAGCGGAAGGAGCTATATGCAACCATCAGACTATAAAGACCCACACGCCGCAGCGCTAGGCCAACGCGACGGCTTAAAACGCATGGAGCAATTAAACGCGGCTGAGCGCAGCGCCCTTGCCAGACACGCCGCGCGGTCACGCTGGCACCCCCGCGAAGCCCAGGCAGCGCGAGAAAAAGCTCAAGAAATCACGTACCTCATCAAACAGGCCCTAAAAGACGGCAGGCAACTACCCTTCATGTGATACCGGAGCCACCCCGCACTCCGGACACGGCACCTCCGGACCGAAGACCAAGCTGTTAAAGATCCGCAAGCACTTCATGTTACTGGCAAACTCTGGTAATTTGGACATGGGACAACCTGTCCTGCAATCGAGAGATGCATTTGTGATTCGTATTACGACCGACAGATCAGAGAGTTCTATTTGCTACAGGACGAAACAATACGTACATGCACCAACCTTGCGATATAGTTCCATTAGGAGCTTTTAGGGTTTACGTGCAAACGGTCTGAGGCCGCTAAAGTCCCGTACGGTTAATGACACTTTTAGAAAGTCCGCAATTGTCTGGGCCTCTTGTGCGAGTGGCTCGACGGCGGGGGTGTTCCATTTGAAGAGCTTTTCCGGAAACGGATACGCCCATTGGGTGTCGATGAGGACCTTACGTTGATCCTGTAGTACCAAAAATATGTTGCTGCCATCCCGATACTGCGCATCGGCTGTTCCCCTATACGTGGCAGTGTAGTGCACGGCAGCAATATCGGCGGGCGCCACCTCCTGTACTGTGGTTTTTCCGCCGATTATTCGCGACCTCTCGATGGTTGTGTTGCCGTCTTTTCGGATGACCGACCGCTGGCGCTCTGCCTTGAGAGCTCCAAACGTACCACCGACAATAAACGCAATTCCAAGGGCAACGTCTAAGAGCCCAGCGCTAAGAATCGCTGCAAGCGCCAGGGCTATAAGCCCAAGAAGGACGGCAAAAACACCTGTGTATACCATCCACACTCTGCTGAATTGAACGTCTAGCTCGGTATCGGTTTGGTTAACTATCATGTTTTGCCGTAGCGCGCGTAGAATTCACCATATCTATATACTGCTTAAATCTCCTTGCACAAACACATATTCTGAAAAACAATCGGCCCCTTTTAGTCTGACCAGATGCCTTTATCGAGCAGCGCCACAGCACTGTCATAGATGCCATCCGAGGAGTCGGCTACCGCGATTTTGACCGTAACCGGCACACCGGGCGTAACCGGGACCGAACACGTCAGCGGAACGGTCAATCCATCCATACTCGTCGCGTAGCCAGCGGCACCGGTGCCGTTGTCGACATAGTAGGCGGAGTTGGTGTGGTCATTCACCGTGTTGACGGATACCGGGACATTCGTACCAGGCACGGTGGCGCAGTTGACGCCGTTGACGAATACCGCCATCACATCGTTGAAAGCACTGCCGACGTATTCCGGATATTCTTCGCTGGCAAACACATACTTGACGTGCAGCGTCGAACCGGTAGGCACCAGAGTTACCGTATACGAGGCCGCGTCGAAGGTCGGTTCACCCGACAAGGCAGACAGGGCGGCATCACCAGGCTCGCCTAGATTCGTACTGTCAAATTGCGATGGGCTCCCAATCACATCGGCAATATTCCCCGTACTAAGGACCCATGCCGTATGCCCAGGCGCAAAGCCATCAAGGTGGCCCCACTGCGTTGAACCGCCGACAATGGTGTCGTCTATCTTAGTGACGCCCGCACCTAATAGGTCACTGCTAGGCTGCGGTTCGGCATTTTGACATCCGCTTGGCAGGTACCATGGCGAGCCAAAGTATGGCGTGGATCCATTTAAAGCATCAAGCGTAAAGCTCTTGGTAATGTCCCAGTTGCCTAGCCACGCCTTGGCAGTGAGGCTCAGACTCCTGGTGAAGCCCACCTTAGTCTGCAAGCAGGCGTTGAAGTTTGCGTCATTGACAGAGAAAACTGGCCCAAAGCTGGCATCAATGGGATCAAGCTCGCCACCGAGTCCGGCAATAACCCCGGCATCCGGTGTGCCGGCACCTGGCCCAACGATAACTTGGCCGCCGACCTTCAGTCCAATGGCTCCGTTTGCCGTTACACTGGGAGTCAACGGAACTGCTTTCATAATCGGGCTGGCCGAGAAAGACGCCCCATCAGTGAGGCCGATGTGGCCAGAGACCTGCACTCCTCCCGTTACCGCAACGCCAAGGTTTGATACCTCCAGCGCACCGCCGATCGTGAATTGGGCAATAGGATCAAGATAGAACGAGATGGGTACGGGTGCAGTCGTGATAGGAACTAACAGCGGCGGAATTGGGATGCTACAATTCAGCGTGGCGCTTGTCTTTACCGATGCGGCACCGGAGACCGTGGCCGCAACAGCCATGTCAAGAGAGGCACCCTGCGGAATATCTACGCCGAGTATGATGTACTTGTCTATCGTTCCATTAAAATGCCCGGCGAGAGCTAGCGAAGGCGTAAACTGGACTTCCTCTGTGCCGCTGCCCCCAAGACAGCTCGACAGCGCGGAGCTTGGTGAGAGCAAGGGACTCGCGAGTTTTGGCGAGCCCAGAGGGGTCACCGCAGCCGGGCTAGCCGTCAGGGTCGAGATATCCGGAACATGGATACTGTAGTAGTCGAAGGCATCGCTCAAGCCGCCGGCAACCAGATCAAGCCCATGTCCGTCTGTTGAAATTGCGGTAACAGTTCCAAGGAAACCTCCCGGTAGCGACGGCAGGATAGGCAGGATAACCGCCGCGCCGATTAATGGCGTTGCGGTCCCATCGCCCAGCACAACGTGCACTCCCCCACCAGTAGTCGATGCCGAAACCACATCTCCAGGCTTAAGGATAAGAGTGTCAGGATTGGCGACATATACTGCTTGCGACGGGTTCGCAGCATTTGCTGTACCCACGCGCAATACCATGGGACCGACCCACTTGCTTAGGTATTGGGTGAACAAGGAGTAGGTATACTGCGTGCTCGGCTGTAAGCCAGAATCATTAGCGGTACTGCCGAGTACCGGAATGTGCGTGCCTTGACCCGGCGCCGACTCAGGAGTCGTCCCAGTCGTGCGATCCACCCAGATTCTATATGCCGCCGATGCCGTCCAGGCCAAAGCAATGCTCGTCTGCCCGACAGTCGTTGCATGGAAATCCGAGGCCGAGTTTGCTAACGTGTATTGAACTTTCAGGTTCGCTGACTGGACAGCGCTGACGGGCACTTCGGGCATGGATGCGGCTGCTGTATAAAAACGGCCCGCACTCGTGACCGGGTTCGCAACGACATGGTATGCATCGGGGGATACACTCAGTACAATCGTGGCAGTCGTTCCGGTTGGGGCTTTCGTGGCGTAGTAGGTGGATTTTCCAACTAGCGCCACGTTCGCAGGCACACCTGCCGGTGTGACGAGCGTGACAGTAATAGATCCATTTCCACTGGGCGGAGTAGCTGCGAATGCTTGCATCGGTGACGCAAGCACCAGAATAAACAGCAGACTCACCGCCAGTATCAGAATGCGGGAGAGCCGGTGACGCAACCTCCCGTTACATAGTACACGTAGCGCAAAAGCATGCCCGACCATAATATCCCCCTATTGTTATAGAACTGTTCTAACACTTGTATGCAAGAGTAATAAGCATCAAGCTTGGTGAAGCTGATTGCCACCTTTGGAATGTGGCTCATTTTTAGGAGCGCTATTAACTGAAACGGATCAGCTCACATTTTTTAACTTTAATAACATGATTGTGAAAGAATTGTAATTTTTCTAAGATAATCTTTAATCTAGGCAAAATTTATTCATTTATAAATGACTTGTTATGTTGATTTTAATGAAAAAAATCAAAAATAGTAGATGCCTAAAATCGGCCGTTTTCTGCTACTATTAATTACAGCAGCAAGCTATGCAGCGGAATGAAAAAGGATTTAGTGCCGTCGAAGTGATACCCCTGCTTGCAGTGGAAGCTTTAGTCGGTGTTATGGGTTGGGTCTTGTGGCTGCGGCACGATACGAAACAAACAGTTAACATAAATGCAGAAGGTCAAATATGCAGGGCCGCAGGAACGCTAGAAGACTACTACAATGCAGCCACAGAGATTAGCCAGGCCAATACCAAAATTCTAGCCGCCGCAGCCGATATCAAGGCACTCGCCAATCAATAGCCACCTTGCGCCTCCTTGCACCCGGCGTCCCAAAAACGGCCGTTTATGCAACGCGTTGTAGTTACACTTCATGAATCAGTGCTTATGCTCGAAAGCTTTACGCCGACCGGAACATGCTGGTGGAGGAGATATGCGAGACGCTGCATATAGGGAGAAGCTGAAGGTACAAGAAGTCATTTATCAGGGGACAGACGGTGACGCATTTGGAAATTCTCTTTCCATAGATATGAGCGGGCGAGCATCTCTTCTGCGCTTTTCATGGAGAAATCTGTCGCGTTCCCGCCTAGAATGTAGGCGAGTTCGCGTACACGCTGTTCTGGACGCAGCTCGTTTACAAGTGTAATTGTGCGTTCGTCATAGACCTGCTTATTGACATTGTAATGGGTATCTGCAAATGACGCAATCTGGGGTAAGTGTGTGACACAAATTACCTGGTGGTTGCGCGTCAGTTGCCACAATTTCTCACCCACAATCTGGCTGCTTCTTCCACTAATCCCTGCATCGATTTCGTCAAAGATCAAGGTGGGGGTTGCATCTGCAGCCGCGAGAATGGTCTTTAGCGCAAGCATTAAGCGCGATGTCTCACCACCTGATGCTATCTTGGTCAACGGCTTAAACGGCTCACCCGGGTTAGGCGCAATCAGG
>WNGR01008209.1_pt1 | contig 11599 bp, 9 predicted proteins | sample 5407581 | NCBI WGS metagenome assembly WNGR01 (sample SAMN13153383, study PRJNA577476) | soil metagenome | isolation source: 80 cm soil or saprolite under Garry oak tree replicate 2 | place: USA:California | collected 2016-06-15
TCTGAAAGGGGTGGGGATCGATTGGGGCAATGCCGAAACGCTCGCTTATGCGACGCTGCTTGACCAGGGGTATTCCGTGCGGATATCAGGGCAGGATTCACGGCGTGGAACCTTTAATCATCGCCATTGTGTCGTGGTTGACAGCAACGATGAGCGTAGTTATTCGCCGCTCGAAACCGTTGTTCAGGGCGGTGCCGCTTTTCAGGCATGGAACAGCCTGCTTTCCGAACTTGGTGTGCTCGGTTTCGAATATGGTTATTCATTGGAAACCCCCGATTGCCTCACACTCTGGGAAGCCCAGTTTGGAGATTTTGCCAACGGGGCGCAGGTTGTCATCGACCAGTTTATCGCCAGCGGTGAAACCAAATGGAATCGCGCCAGCGGCCTGGTAATGCTGCTTCCGCACGGTTACGAGGGGCAGGGGGCCGAACATTCCAGCGCCCGCATCGAGCGCTATCTGCAGTTGTGCGCGTCGGAAAACATGATAGTGGCCTGTCCGTCGACCCCGGCGCAGATGTTCCATCTGCTGAGGCGCCAGATGCTGCAGTCATTTCGAAAGCCGTTGGTGGTCTTTACGCCGAAGAGTCTGTTGCGCCATCCGGCCTGCAGTTCGACCGTTGCCCAATGTTGTGACGGCACTTTCCAGACCTGTATTGTCCCGCCTGACGGTATTTCCGCCGCCAGGCAGGCAGGTTCTGTTCTGCAGCGGCAAGATCTATTATGAGCTGGAAGAAGAGCGTATCAGACTGAAGAGGAACGACACCTTGCTTGTCAGGATCGAGCAGCTGTATCCGCTCGACCTTGCGGCCGTTGAGAGTGTTCTTGGCATGTGCGGGGCCGATTGCCGGCTGTACTGGATTCAGGAGGAGCCTGAAAATATGGGCGCATGGCATCACATGGACCGGCATTTCAGAAATTTGTCAGCTTCTGTTGGGTATATCGGCCGCCCGGAGGATGCCTGTCCGGCCGTTGGGTCTCATCACGTTCATGCCGAACGGCAGAAGGAAATTCTGAAAAGGGCATTTTCACAGCTTCAAAGCTAGTCTTGTTAACAAAGTTTTTATTAACGAAAGGGAAAAAGTAGTTTTAAATGGGAATCGCCGGGAAGTTGATTGCCGCGATAGTGTAGGAAATTTAACAAGGCTCTATAGCTGCCAGAAAAGTCGCGAAAATATATCTGTCCCGGATTTCCTCGCCTCTCATTTCACCAAAAGCCTTGCACCAAACCCCACCCACGCGGTACATTCCCCTGAATTTTAGTCGTCACACTCGCAGCACGATCCGAATGTCTACCCGGCCAACTGGTACTTTCAGGGTCGCTTCGACCTGTCAAAGAAACACTTCTACCCCCTGATCGGCGAGTTGAAGGGAAAAGGCGAAGAGTTCGAATGCGCTTGTGCCATATCGGCCCTGAAAGAGGTCAAACAGTGGGTCAGGAACCTGGCGATTCAGCCGCGGGCCTCCTTCTGGCTTCCAACCGCCACCGACCGCTTCTATCCAGACTTCGTGGCCGAACTGTACGACGGCCGGATTCTGGTAGTCGAATACAAGGGGGAGGGATACAAGACCAACGACGACTCAAAGGAAAAATGCCAGATCGGTCAGCTGTGGGAAAAAAAGAGCAACGGCAGGGGCTGTTCATAATGGCGGTGGAGCGGGACGCTCAAGGGCGTGACGTGTACCGGCAACTTGCCGAGAAAGTGCGATGAAATATTGCAGATCGGGTCATCGAGCAGGTCGTCAGCTATCTGACCCGGAACGGCACCATGGACCCCGGGCTGTTTTACGAGCTACCCCTTACCGACATCCACAACAAAGGGCTGGATGGGGTCTTTGTGAAAAACTTGCAATGTCTGGAACAATCGCCTATTTAAAGGCCATAAACAAACATTTCACATGTTGGTAATAACATGAATTAGTCTTGAAGGAGGCTGAATGACACAGACAGAAATAACTATTCCTCCTGAACCGCCAACGCACAGCGACAGCTGCACGAGTTCATCCGACCTAAGGCCAAAGCGGGGGGAGACGATAGCGGTCGTCGCTCTTCTTGCGACATGCGGTTTTCTCCTTTATCACGATTTCTTGCTCTGCAACAAATTATACCTTTTCAAGGACATCGGCAGCGACGGCCTGAACTTCTTTTATCCAACTTATCTTCACATCTCGACCTACCTCCGGACCTACGGCATTCCGGGCTGGTCGTTCAACGCCGGATTAGGGCAGGATCTGTTTCCTTTCTCCATGGGCAATCCATTCGAACTTTTCATTGTCCTGTTACCGCCCGACCTGGTCGGTTACGGTTTTATCTTCCCGGAATTCGCAAAGAGCGTGCTCTCCGGCCTGTTGATCTACAAGGCATTCAGGCTCTCCCTTTTTTCCCGGCCGGTCGCACTGCTGGGATGCGTCCTGTATTCATTTTCCGGGTATATGGTCGTGGCTGGTCAGTGGATCGTCTTCTCGGTCGAGCCATTTCATGTCGCCTTCCTGATATATGCCCTTGAACGATATCTGGTTGACCGGAAAACCGGATTTCTGATCGCGGCATATTTCCTGATAGCGTCCTTTAACCCCTTTCATCTTTATCTGATGAATGTTTTTCTTTTTCTGTACGGCTTCTGGAGGCTCTGGAATCGACGGGAACCAGTGAAAGCGATTATCGGCCGAATGTTTGACGTGGGAGGGGCGCTGGTGGCCGGGATCGCCCTGGCCGCCGTCTTTTTCCTGCCGACCCTGTTCCAGCTGGCGCAAAGTCCGCGTAGCGCCGGCGTTGTCTCCAAAATAATCCAGTCATTCGAGAGCGGTCTGTTCAGGCTGGATGAGGCCGATTACTATGTCACCATGTACCTGCGGATGTTCTCCAATGATCTCGAGGGATTTTTAACCGGAAAAAACAATTATCTGGAAGCCCCCTTGCTGTATATCGGTTTGCCGGTCATCCTGCTTGCGCCATTTTGTTTCGCAGGGCAGGACCGCCGCTATCGCACTTCAACAGCCATTCTGCTGCTCTTATGCGCCTCAATCCTGATATTCCCCGCTATCAGACATATCTTCTGGCTCGGCACTACCCCCTACGTTCGCTTTACCGCGCACATGTTCAGTACTTTCCTGCTGATCGTCGCACTGAACGGCTTGGAACATTCCGATTGCTGGAAGCGAAGACATCTTGTGCTGCTCGCCCTAGCGTACGGGCTCAGCCTGCTCGCTCTCGTGCTCAATCCCGGGACAGGGATTCATTTTTGGATAAATCACGAAATAAGGAATCTCGTGCTCGGCTTTCTGACTCTACATGGACTGTTGCTAGCCGCTCTTGTCCTCTCCGGGAAGAAGAGACTTGTGCTGGCTCTCATGCTGGCGACCGCCTGTGCCGAGGTCGTCGCGCTCAACTCTTTTTCGATCACCGGTCGCCCGATCGTCACCCGTGAAGAGCAGGAGGGGCGATCCGGATACAATGATTATACCTCCGACGCCGTCCGTCTCATAAAAGACTCTGATCACGGTTTTTACCGAATCGCCAAAGAATACTTCTCCTCTCCGGCCATTATTCATAAGGGTCTGAATGACGCTATGGCACAGGGATATTACGGGGTATCCTCGTATCAGAGATTCAATCAACCGAATTTAATCCGCTTTCTGCACACAGTGGGGGTTATCGACAAGATCGATCAGGACAACAGCCGCTGGATCGATGGACTCAACGGAAGCCCGCTCCTCCTTTCGCTGCTGAATACCAAGTATTTTCTGACGAGAGAGCGCGAATCGAGGTATCTGGATGCCGGCTATATTAAGGTTGCCCAGACGGGTGATGTAATCATATTGAAGAACAGTTATTCCCTGCCGTTTGGATACTCCTACGAAAGCTATATGACTAAAGCTGATTTTGCACGGCTCACCCCTGAAGAAAAACAGATCAACCTCATGCGGGCCTGCCTTGTCGAAGATGATGACAACCGGCTTCGTAACCTGCAGTCGTACATTCCTGGTTCGGGCAACCGCTATCCTCAAGCTGCTCTGGTCCGGGATGTCGCCGAGTTATCGCAACATGCTCTCAATGTAACAGAATTTCAGCCGGAACTGATAGAAGGGAATATCACTCTTGACCGTCCACGTCTGCTGTTGTTCTCTATGCCTTTTGACGAAGGATGGAGGGTGCTTGTGGATGGAAAACCGGAGAAGCTTCTGATGGTGAATGGTGGTCTTACCGGAATCGTGGCAGGACCGGGGGAGCACAGATTGAAGCTGACTTACCGGTCACCATGGCGTGCAACAGGCGTGGTCATTACACTGTTGACCGCTCTTGCCCTGATAATGGTTCGACGGCGTTCCCTGACCCTCCCCCGCTGGTGGAGGGAATGTTTTTGATTCTGACCTCATGCCTGTGCAGTTCAGACGTATTGCTTCAACTGCCTGCGAACCACTAGGTAATCGGGCTCGTAACGGCCGACCATCCGCCAGAAGTCGGCGCCGTGGTGCCGCACCTTGATGTGGCAGAGTTCGTGGATGATCACGTAGTCAAGACAGGATTGCGGGGCCTTGACCAGATTGAGGTTGAGGGTGATTCGCCGGGTCAGGTAGGAATAGCTTCCCCAACGCGTTTTCATGGCGCGGATCGTTATGGGAGGCAGCGGGATTCCTTCTCCTTGCATCAAACGATGGCATTCGATGGACCGTTCCTTGACGATTTTAAGCGCCTGTTCCCGGTACCAGCCGGCAATCATCCTGCGAACTGTCTCTTCAGTCGGAATCCCGGGTGTTGTCAATATCATCAGATCGTCATGCAGAAGCAGCGAGCGGCGCAGACCGGTTGTGAATTCCAGCCGGTATGCATCCCCCCGATAGATGAACAGCGCCCCGCGGCCGTATTCCTGCTGGCGCCGGACCGGCTCCGCATCAAGCTTGTGCCAGACCTTCAGCACCCATTCCGCCTTGCTCGTAACAAATGACCTGATCACTTTTAGCGGAGTCCGCATCGGTACCCGTACCGATACCGACCTGTCGGGGCGAACCGTTATGCCGAGAGTTCTGCGACGTGAATGGCACCAACTGTAGGCAATGGTCATTCCTGCCCACTCGACAGAGTCTTGCCTGGTCTCATCGCCTGTTTCTTTGATTGGGGGCCTGCTCTTCGGGATCATGCCGACATTATGGCGATAGGCGTACCGGCTCTGCAAGCCCAAAATTACGGCAATACTCATATAAATGCCCGCAAGATAAGAAAGGTGGTTCACGGATACCATCAAGTGCGTCGAATCTGCATATAATAACCGTTTGAATGAAAAATAAGCTTGCATTCCCGGTGTCAGCATGATAGTCAATAAGAACAATTTATGTTCACTCGGTACGTGAGCTCGCAAGGCTCACTTTTTTTTGTCCAATCGGGAATGGTATGGCCGCTCAAAAAGAAGATACATGCACGGTAGTCACTCGTATTGCCCAGCCGATACTCGAATCAATGGGGCTTGAACTGGTTGATATCGAATTCGGCAGGGTCGGTCCTGATGCGGTGCTGCGCCTGTTTATCGACAAGGAAGGCGGCGTGCTGCTCGATGACTGCGCCGGACTCAGCCGGGAATTGTCGATGGTCCTCGACGTGGAAGACGTTATAGCCTGCAACTACACCCTGGAGGTTTCGTCGCCGGGTCTTGACCGTCCGCTTAAAAAACCGGCCGATTATGACCGCTTTGCCGGCCGCCTCATTAAAGTTCGCACCTATCAGCCTTTTCTGGATGACAGCGGCAACAAGCGCAAGACCTTTCTGGGAAAACTTGACGGGCTCGTGGATGGTGTCGTCAAGATGACGCTGACCGAGGGTCAGACCGCATCCATCCCCATCGAGCAGGTTGCCAAGGCCAATCTCGAATTTGAACTCTGATCTGAAATACATATATGCCAGCAAGGAGAAGCAACCGTGGATACAATAATTAATCTCAAACACGCTATCGACCAACTTGTAAAAGAGAAGGGCATCGACCGTCAGGTTGTTCTGGAAGCGATGGAACAGGCGGTCTTGACGGCTGCAAATAAAAAGTATCGCAATACCCGCGAACTCGAAGCCCATTACAACCATGAAACCGGAGAGGTTGAGCTTTTCGAGTTTGTTACGGTCGTGGAAGAGGTAGAGGATTCCTACAAGGAAATCGGTCTCGAAGAAGCTCACGAGATCGACCCCGAAGCCGAAATAGGCGATTCGCTGGGTGAAAAGCTGGATGCGAGCGGATTCAGCCGTATTGCCGCACAAACGGCAAAACAGGTCATTATCCAGAAGGTGCGCGATGCCGAGCGCGAAACGATCTATAACGAGTACAGGGATCGGGTCTGGGAAGTTATTACCGGCATGGTGCGGCGCTTTGAAAAGGGTGAGCTGCTGATAGACCTGGGACGCGCAGAGGCGGTTCTGCCGGCCAAGGAGCAGATGCCGCGTGAAGTTTATCGTCCCGGCGATCGTATCCGTGCGATTATCACCGATATTCGCATGACCACCAAGGGCCCGCAGATCATGCTTTCCCGTACCCATCCCAGCATGCTTGCCAAGCTGTTTGAAGCGGAAGTGCCGGAGATCGCCGAAGGGATCGTCGAGATTAATGCCATCGTGCGTGATGCCGGCAGCCGTGCCAAAATCGCGGTGTCGTCAAATGATCGCGATGTTGATCCGGTCGGTGCCTGCGTCGGAATGCGCGGTGCCCGTGTGCAGAATGTAGTTTCCGAACTGCGCGGAGAAAAGATCGATATCATTCCCTGGTCGGAAGATATCGCCCGCTTCGCCTGCAACGCCCTTTCACCGGCACAGGTTTCCAAGGTGTTTGTGGACGAGGAAAAACGTGCCCTTGAAATCATCGTTGCGGACGATCAGCTCTCGCTCGCCATTGGCAAGCGTGGTCAGAATGTCAGCCTTGCGGCCCGCCTCACCGGATGCCGGATCGATATCAAGAGCGAGTCGAAAGTCATGGAGTCCGAGCGGCAGGAGTTTTCATCGTTCGACGGCACCGATGCCGAAGAAGCCGATGAAGCGGTTGATGCTAATGAAACTGTTGAAGCCGGCGAAACGGCTGAAGCTAACGAAGCACCCGTTTCGGAGCAGGATGCTGCCGCCGCTGATAGCGGTGCCGACACCGTCACAGAGTAATCGGTAATATGGCCCCTAAAGGGAAGGCAGAGGCTCCGCAGCGAAGCTGTCTCGGCTGCAGAACCAGCAAGGACAAGGATTTACTGCTCCGGTTTGTCCTGACACCGGAAATGGAGATCCTGCCGGACCTTGAGAATCGGCTTCCCGGGCGCGGCGCATATACCTGCATCGATAAACGCTGCCTTGCTGCGGCCATTGAGCAGCGGCAGTTTAAACGCTCTTTTAAACATGACGTGACCGTTATGCCGGCAGATCAGATGGTCGAGTTTGTCCGTCAACAGCTGCACGGCCGCATCATCGGTCTGATCGGTCTGGCCAACAAGGCAGGGTTGATCACCGGTGGCGGTTCAATGGTAATGGAAGCGCTTAAGGGCAAGAAAAGACCGGGGCTAGTCATGGTTGCCACGGATGTTTCGGTGGCGATTGGTGATAAAATCATATACGCTGCGGCAGCACACCACGTGCCGCATCGAACGGTCGTAACAAAAAACGATTTCGGGGCAATTTTGGGCAAGGCGCCCAGAAGCGCGATTTCCGTAGCATCAGGCGGCTTTGTTGCGCAGCTGGTGAAGGCTATTGACAGATACAGAAACTTCCTGGGGGAGGTATAAAGGATATGGGTAAGATCAGTGTGGGCAGTTTGGCAAAAACGTTGGGCGTAGAGCCTAAGGAAGCTATCGCCAGACTTAAGGAAATTGGCGTCGACGCAAAAACGGCTACATCGCAGGTTGATGAGGGTGTCGTTGCGCGCTTGACCACCCCCCAGCCAAAGGATACCAGTACCGATGAGGTAAGGGTTGCGTCAAATATCATCCGTCGCCGCGCCAAAGTGGTTCCGGCCGGCGAAGGCGCCGAAGCAGCCGTTGCCGAGGAGACGACACCTGTTCAGCCTCCCGTGACTCAGGCTCCGAAAGTGAAACTGACCGCAGAGCCGCCTGTGGTAGCTGCCGCCGCTGTTCGAGCCGAGGAAGAGCCCAAAGAGGTTGCCGTCGCCGAGACACCGGCTCCCGTCGAGCCGGTGACGGCAAAGCCCGCGGAACCCGCAAAAGCGGGGCCGAACCAGGCCAGAATCCTCGGCATGATGGAAATTCCAGGTGTTACCAATCGTCCTACCAGGGTCGTAACCAAGGATACCCCGGTTACGCCGCGAACCGCTCCCCTGCGTACTCCCCAGGATACGACACAGCCGCGAAGGCCGGCACCCGCTGCCGGCGATCAGAGAAGACCGGCGCCCGGCACCGATACCAGACGCCCGTCACCCGGTTATGAACAGAAGCGCCCGGTATCGACGACTCCGTCCGCACCCGCAACCGAGCTTGATCGCTCGCGCATGAAGCAGGTTCAGCTTGCTCCGGCGGCGCTTCCTGGAGGTGACAACCGTCGCGGCGGCAAGAAGGATGGTCCCGGCTACGGAGACGCCGGTAAAGGCGCCAAGAAGGGAGCTCCGCCAGCCAAGAAGAAGGAGCAGCCGCGCAAGAATGAAATCATTGAAAAGCGTGAGCGCGCTTTCGATCCGGCCTACAAGGGGTCGAAGAAGCGCGGTGGAAAAGAACGGGTTTCCAATGCCAATAAAACCGAGATTACCGTACCGAAGGCGATCAAGCGTATTATCAAGATTTCCGAAAGCATTTCGGTCGGCGAACTTGCCAAGCGTCTCGGCATCAAGGCCAACGACCTTATAAAATCGCTGATGAAAATGGGCATGATGGTTACCATCAATCACCAGCTTGATTACGACACCGCCGTCATTCTGGCTTCCGAGCACGATTATGAAGTTGAAAACGTAGCGGTTGACCTCGATGAAATCCTCGAATCGACGGTCGATGCACCGGAAACCCTCGAAACCAGGCCGCCGGTTGTAACTATCATGGGTCATGTCGACCACGGCAAGACGTCCCTGCTCGATGCAATTCGCGAAGCCAACGTCATTGCCGGAGAGGCCGGCGGCATCACCCAGCACATCGGCGCCTATGATGTTGAATTGAACGGCCGCAAGATCACCTTTCTCGATACTCCGGGACACGAAGCTTTTACCGCCATGCGTGCCCGCGGCGCCAAGGTCACCGACATCGTTGTTCTCGTCGTGGCCGCCGACGACGGAGTCATGCCGCAGACCAAGGAAGCCATCAACCATTCCAAGGCCGCCGGCGTACCGATTATTGTCGCTATCAATAAAATCGACAAACCGGGTTCAAAGCCGGACCGGGTGAAACAGGAGCTGACTGATCAGGGACTCGTATCCTCCGATTGGGGCGGCGATATCACGATGGTGGAAGTTTCAGCCAAGCAGCGCCTCAACCTGGAAGGGTTGCTCGAAATGATCCTGCTGCAGGCCGACCTGATGGAATTGACCGCCAACCCGAACAAACTGGCCAAAGGAACCATTGTCGAAGGAAAACTCGACAAGGGCCGCGGTCCGGTCGCTACCGTACTGGTACAGGAAGGGACACTGAAAACCGGCGACTACTGCGTTGTTGGCGTTCATTCGGGACGTGTCAGGGCGATGCAGAATGATCGCGGTGAGAAGGTTATGGAGGCCGGTCCTTCCATGCCTGTCGAGCTCATCGGTTTGTCCGGCGTGCCGGATGCGGGTGATATTTTCGTGGCGATGAAAGACGAGAAACAGGCCAAGGAAATTGCGACATTGCGTCAGATCAAGATGCGTGAAGTCGAGTTTGCCAAACACACCAAATTATCTCTTGACGATCTCTACAAGAGAATACAGAGCGGTGAAGTCAAGGATCTCAATGTCGTTGTCAAAGGCGATGTCCAGGGCTCGGTCGAGGCGGTCAGCGACTCCCTGCGCAAGCTGTCGACGGAGGCGATCCGCCTGAACGTCATTCACTCTGCCGTTGGCGCGGTCACCGAAACGGACGTCAACCTGGCAGCAGCTTCCAACGCCATCATTATCGGCTTTAATGTCCGCCCTGAAGTCAAGGCACTGGGGCATGCCGATCGGGAAGGGGTCGACATCCGTCTCTACAGTATTATTTATGATGCGGTTGAAGATGTTAAGAAGGCAATGGAAGGGCTGCTGGAGCCGACCTTCAAGGAGAAATTCCTGGGTCGCGTCGAGATCAGGGATGTCTTCAGCGTGCCGAAAATCGGCAATGTTGCCGGTTGTTACGTTACGGACGGCAAGATGGTCCGCAACGCCCAGGTTCGCCTGTTGCGGGACAACGTAGTTATTTATGAAGGCAAAATGTCATCGCTGCGCCGCTTCAAGGATGATGTCAAGGATGTCGCCTCCGGATATGAATGCGGCATCGGGCTTGAAAACTACCACGACATCAAAGTCGGCGACATTATCGAAGCGTTTGAGATGGAAAAAATCGCCACAAAACTGTAGGGTCACGGGGGCAGGGGAGGGGAGCGGATGATACCCTCCACTGCGGCCTGCAACCTTTGAGGTAACATATGCAGCACAAACGTTCGGACAAGGTCGCTGAAACCATTCATGAAATTATCTGCTCAATCCTGTCCCGGGGCCTTAACGATCCCCGGATCGGTTTTGTTACGATTACCGGTGTCGAAGTGACGGACGACCTGAGTCTTGCCCGTATTTATTTCACCGTCATCGGTGACGAGGGTGTCAAAAAAGAGACGGAAGCCGGCCTGAACAGCGCCAAAGGGTTTATTCGCCGCGATATCGGCAAAAAACTCACGATCCGGCATACACCGGAACTCGTTTTCAAATACGATAAATCCCTTGATTACGGCAGCCGTATAGAATCTCTCCTCAAGGAGATACACACCGAACATGACGGAAACAGTTCGACAGATCATTGAAGTCATTCGTTCCAATTCAACCTTTCTCGTTACCTCCCATGAGGGGCCGGACGGCGATGCAGTAGGGTCATCGCTGGCTCTTGCGTCGTTTCTCCGTTCAATCGGTAAAGAAGTAACCGTCCATTATCAGGACCCCGTTCCCGACCTCTATTCATTCCTGCCCGGTTCAGACTCTGTCTTCAAGCACATCCCTGACAAACATTTCGATGTCGCCTTCGTGCTCGATATCGGTGAAAGGAAGCGGGCCGGGAAGGAATTCTGCGAGTTCTATAGGGTTACCACCACGGTCAATCTTGACCACCACCTCTCCTGTGACAACTTTGCCGACTACAACCTCATAGACTCCCAGGCTGCAGCCACCGGCATCCTCGTGTACCGGATCGCCTCGGCTTTCGGTTACCGCTTTGATCCGGAAACCGCACTCTGCATCTATGTCGCAACCATTGCCGATACCGGGTCGTTTCGCTACTCCAATGCCAACCGCGAGGCCTTTACAGTGGCCGGCGAAATGATAGAATGCGGCGTCAACGCCTGGGATGTGGCGGAAAAACTCTATGAAAACCAGCCGCGAAGACGTCTTGAGCTGTTGGCGAAATGCCTGCCCACCCTCGAGGTCTTTAAAGACGGCCAGGCCGCCTCCGTTACGGTGACCTGTGACATGTACGCCGCCTGCGGAGCCGACGCCGA
>WNGR01004485.1_pt2 | contig 11598 bp, 11 predicted proteins | sample 5407581 | NCBI WGS metagenome assembly WNGR01 (sample SAMN13153383, study PRJNA577476) | soil metagenome | isolation source: 80 cm soil or saprolite under Garry oak tree replicate 2 | place: USA:California | collected 2016-06-15
GCGTCCACCGGGGTTCTGGCCGCTCGTGGTAGCGGCGGACCTTGAGGTTGCGGTCGACCCAGGTGGGCACGATGTCGGCGTAGCCCATGGTGGCCAGCGCCTCCGCGGCCATCGGGGCGTGGTTGACGAGCTTCCCGCCGTGCTCGTAGCCGATGCCACGCAGGCGATCCAGCGCTTCGCCCATGGCATCGGCGTAGGTCAACGTGGCCATCGGTCACCTCAGCAGTCAAGTAGGCAACTATCAATATCCTTAACCATCATCCCATGGATCCGATGGGGTGTCCACCGCCGGCCGCCGCATCCAGCAGGCGCGGCACGATCGAGGTGTTGTGCGTGGCCGTCACGAAATCCCGGTGCTCCAGGACGCGCATCAGGAACTCCCTGGTCGTGCGCACGTTCTCGCCGGCGACGTGGAACTCGGCCAGCGCCCTGCGCATCCGGGCGATGGCCCCGTCCCGGTCTGGTGCCCACGCGATCACCTTGGCCAGCAACGAGTCGTAGTCCGGACCGACGACGTCACCGGACCGCAGGTGCGTGTCGACACGCACGAACGGCCCGGCGGCCGGCACGAACTCGTCCAGCCGGCCCGGCGTCGGCGCGAAGTCACGGTCCGGGTTCTCGGCGTTGATCCGGCACTCGATGGCCACCCCACGAGGTGTGATGTCGCCCTGTGTGACCCCGAGCCGTTCACCCGCCGCGACACGGAGTTGCTCGGCCACGAGGTCGATCCCGGTCACCATCTCGGTGACCGGGTGTTCGACCTGGATCCGGCAGTTCACCTCCATGAAGTAGAAGGCGCCGTCCGGGCCTACCAGGAATTCGAACGTGCCCGCGCCGGTGTAGCCGGCCGAGAGCGCCGCCCGCAACGAAAGGCGCCCCATCTCGTCGATGACGTCGGCACCCAGCCCCGGTGCTGGGGACTCCTCGATGAGCTTCTGGTGGCGACGCTGCACACTGCAGTCGCGGGCCCCGAGGTGCACCGCGTTGCCGAAGCCGTCGCAGAGGATCTGGATCTCCACGTGCCGGGCGGTAGTGAGGTACTTCTCGAGGTAGGTCGACCCGTTGCCGAACAGCATCCGCGCCGTCGACTGCGTGTCCCGGTAGTCCTGCTCGAAGCGTGCCGGACCGTTGATCACCCGCATCCCGCGACCACCGCCGCCCGCGGACGCCTTCACGATCACCGGAAAACCGATGTGCTCGGCGAGCGCGAGCGCCTGGTCGGCGTCGAGTTCCTCGAGGCTGCCCGGCAGCAGCGGCAGGCCGACCCGTGACATCAGATTGCGCGCGGACTGCTTGTTGCCCAACTGTTTCATCGCTGTGACCGACGGCCCCACGAAGACGATGCCCTCGGCCTCACAGGCCTCCGCGAAATCGGAATCCTCCGACAGAAAGCCATAACCGGGATGGACGGCGTCGGCCCCCGTGCGAATCGCCGCTTCGATGACCGCGGCCGCGTTGAGATAACTCTTCTTCGGCGGTGGCGGCCCGATCTGCACCGACTCGTCGGCCAGCCGCACGGACGCCGAGTCACGATCGCAGGTCGAGTGCACCACAACGGACTGGATGCCCAACTCCCGGCACGCCCGCACCACCCGTAGCGCGATCTCGCCCCGATTGGCGATCAGCACCTTCTTGAACATGGCTGTCCCGTCCACCGTTATTCGGAATCGGCCGGGCGCAGTTCCAGCAGTCGCTGCCCGTACTCAACGGCCTGGCCGTCCGGCACCAGCACCTCGACCACCCGCCCGGCCCGATCGGCCTCAACCGGCAGCATCAGCTTCATGGCCTCGACGATGCCCACCTGCCGCCCCACCTCGACCAGCTCACCCGCCGCCACGAACGGCGGCCGCCCAGGATCAGGAGCGTGATAAAAGGTCCCGACCGCGGGCGCGCACACGAAGTACGAGTCCGACAGCGGCTCATCGATCACCTGCACGCCGGTCGGCGCCACCGCCATCGCCCGCTGCTCGCCCTGCTCGACGTGCGGCGCAGGCCCCGGCGACGACCGCCAGTCCAGGTCGACGGTCACGCCCGCCGCATGGACCCGCAATCGCTTCGGATGCTGCGGTAGCGACGCCAGCAGGCCGAGCGTGGTCAGCCGCACCGCCTCCACGATCGGTCCCAGCGTGTCCTCGGTCGCGCGTTGAATTTCGCCGTCGGTCATGTGCGAACCCCCTCCGTGACGGCGGCCAGGGCGAGCTCGTCCGCCTCGTCCGACACCGTGGGCCGACCGAATCGGTCGAACCGCTCCCTGCGGTGTTCCACCAGTTGCGCCGAGTCCATGGCGGACAGCTCCGACAAGCTCGCCAGCAACGCCGCACCCAACTCGTCGGCGGCCCGCGCCGGATCAGCACCCAGGCCGGCGGGCGGCTCGAGCAGCACCCCGTCGACCACGCCGAGCCGGAGCAGATCGCGGGACGTCAAACCCAGCGCCTCTGCCGCTCTAGGGCCGAAGGCCGGGTCCTTCCACAGAATGGCCGCGCAGCCCTCCGGACTGATCACCGAATAGACCGCGTGCTCCCAGATCAGGACCCGGTTGGCCACCGCGATGCCCAGGGCGCCACCGCTGCCGCCCTCGCCGGTCACCACCGTCACCACCGGCACCGGCAGCGACGCCATGAGCCGCAGGTTCTCCGCGATGGCGAACGCCTGCCCCTGCTCCTCGGCCTGCTCGCCCGGATACGCGCCCGGCGTGTCGACCAGCGTCACCACCGGCAGCCCCAGCTTGGCCGCGAGCCGCATCACGCGGGCCGCCTTTCGATACCCGTCGGGACCGGGCATGCCGTAGTTGCGCTCGGCCAGTTCCGCCGGCGTGTGGCCCTTCTGCTGGCCGATCACCGCGACCGGCCGGCCACCCAGCCGGGCAAGGCCCGCGACCATCGCGGCGGACTCGCCGGACACCCGGTCGCCGTGCAGCTCGACGAAGCCGTCGAACGCGAGGTTGATGTAGTCCAATGTGGTCGGACGGCTGAGGTCCCGCGCCCGCCGGACCTGCTGCCACGGCTCCGGTTCGGCCAGCAGCCCCGGATCACGCACGATCGGGTCGTGGCGTGCGGTCGCGCACGACGGCACGCCGCCGCGGACCGGCGAACCGACCCGTAACAGCTTGCCGAGGGCGCCGCGCAGCGACTGCCGTGGCACGACCAGATCCACGAAACCCCGCTCGTACAGGAACTCCACCGTCTGGAACTCACGCGGCAGCCGCTGGCGGATGGTCTGCTCGATCACCCGCCGGCCGGCGAAGCCCAGCCGGGCCCCGGTTTCCGCGATGATCACGTCCGACAGGGTCGCGAACGACGCCGCCACCCCGCCGTAGGTGGGGTCGGTGATCAGCGAAACGGTCAGCAGGCCCGCCTCGTCCAGCTTGGCCCACGCGATGCTGGTCTTGGCCATCTGCATCAACGAGATGGCACCTTCCTGCATCCGAGCGCCGCCCGACGCGGTCACCGCCAGCAGTGGCAGCTCTTCCAGGAGCGCCGTGTCCGCGGCACTCGTCAGGATCTCGCCCGCGAGCGCACCCATACTGCCGCCGAGGAACGCGAAGTCCATCACCGCGACGACAACGGGAGAACCCTCAATGGTGATGCGCGCGCACAGCACCGCCGCTTCCAGATCGGTGCGGGCCCGCGCTTCGGCGATCCGTTCCGGATACGGCACTGTGTCGACGAAGCCGAGCACGTCGGACACCAGGCCCTTCGGCAGTTCGAGCAGCTGGATGCTGCCGGGGTCGGCCAGTTGTTCCAGCCGCGACCGCGCGTCCAGCGGGCTGTGTCGCCCGCATTCGGGGCACACCTTCAGCGATCTCAGCCACCGCTTGCCGTACACGATCGTCTGGCAGGTTTTGCACAAGACCCATTGACGAGTCTCGACCGATGCCGTGCTCGTCTCAGACATTCGGACAATCCCTTCTGGCGCCACACGGAAGCCGCCGCCCAGCGGTTGCTGGACGGCGGCCGGAGAGCTGACGAACGGGCCCGTCAGGTGGTCTGTGCCTGTGCCATCGGCCGGACGGTGATCAGCCCGATGATGAGGCTGACCACGTACAGCCCGGCGGCGACCAGGAAGGCGACCGTGTAACCGTGGGTCAGCGCGTCGTTGAGACCCTTGCCCTTCGACGAATCCTGCAGGGTCACCGACGTCGCGATCGTTGCCAGTACGGCCAACCCCAGCGCGCCACCGACCTGTCCACCGGCGGTCAACAGGCTGGAACCGATGCCCGCTTCCGAATTGTCGATGCCACGAACACCGATGCTCGTGGAGACGACCGCGGTGGCGCCGAGGCCGATGCCGGTGACCAACGACGCCGGAATCAGAATCGCGAAGATGCTGGAATGCACCGTCATGAAGCTGAACCACACCATGCCGCCGGCGGCCACCACCAGTGGAATCGAGAGTGCGACCCGCTCCGAGAGCTTGTTCAGCAACTGGGGACCGACGCCGCCGGCCGCGATGCCGAAGCCGACCGCGAAGGGCAGGTACATCAGGCCGGTCCGCAGTGCGGAATAGCCGAGGACCTGTTGCATGTAGAGGGTGAGGAAGTAGTACGTGGCGAACATGCCGGCCGCCGTGACGAACGTGACGATGTTCGCGCCGGCTCGACCGCGTTCGTTCAGCACGCCTGGCGGAATCATCGGCGACTTGCTGGCCCGCTGGATGAAGATGAACGAGATCAGCAGTACGACCGCGAGCGCAAGGCACGCGATGACGATCCCGTCGGTCCAGCCGTGCTCGCCGACCCGGTTCACCGCGAAGACCAGTGCGCCGACACCGAGGGTCGCGGTGATCGCGCCAGGAATGTCGATCTTGACCCGATCCAGGTCACCCTCGGCCAGCACGCCGACACCCAGGATCAGGACGATCACGATCGGCACGTTCACGAACAGCACCCAACGCCAACCGGCGTAGGTGGTCAGTACGCCGCCGAGCAGCAGGCCCATGACCGACGCCATACCGGTCGCGGCACCGTACAACCCGAGCGCCTTGGTACGCGGTTCGCCGGCCGGGAACGTCGTGACGAGCAACGACAGCGCACCCGGTGTGGCGATCGCGGCGCCGATGCCTTCCAGGCCGCGGAACAGGATCAGGGCCGTCCCGTTGGGGGAGAGCCCGCCGAGCAGCGAGGCGATGCCGAACAGGGCCAGGCCGAAGCGGAACACGTTCTTGCGGCCGAGCACGTCGCCGACCCGGCCGGCGACCAACATCAGTCCACCGAACGTCAACGAATACGAGTTGATCACCCAGGCCAGATTCGACGCTGTCATGTGCAGCGAGCGGTCGATGCTCGGGATGGCGACGATCATGATGGTGCCGTCGAGTACGACCATGAATCGCGCGAGGGCGATGACGAATGTGGCGATACCGAGCTTGCGATCCGGAAGCGGCGGCGCGGCAGCCGTGCCGACGCCGACTTCTTGCGTTGCCATAGTGGGTGTCTCCTCCAGGGGACGCGCTCGGATATTCACCCGGTCTTTTCGGGGGCCCAGAGATCCAACTCGTCGTAGGCGGCTTTCCACGAGCCCTCGTAGGAAACACGCCCGTGTGGCGGCAGGCTGGACAGGACCTTCTGGGTCCATTCCTCGGTCGCGCTGTCCAGCAGCCAGGGCAGGTAGGTGCCGACGCCGTCGCCGACCCGCTTGAGGTGCAGCGCGGCGAAACTGGCCCACTGCTGCTGGTTCAGCGTCGAGTCGATCAGGGCCAGGCCTTCGGATTCCTCGTGCTTGAGGTGCCCGCCAAGGCTGGTGACCAATTCGTCGACCAATCCGCCGAGCTGCTCGTGCCCGTTGTTCCGATCGCCCAGCGCCGCGTCGATCGCCTCCAGCAGCGGGTCGATGGCGGCGTGCTCCGCCTCCATCGCGGCCAGCAGCGCGAGATCGTCCGGCCGGCCGGCCAGCTGTTCCTCCATCAGGCCCCAGACCGTTTCGTCCTCGGTCGTGTGGTGGATTCGCAGGTACTTCTTGAAGATCTGCCAACCGATGGCCGCGCTCAGAATGTGCTTGGGGTCGTCGTCCGTGCGCGCCGTGATCTTGCCGATGCGTTCCAGCTCGCGCCGAAAGGCGTCGTGCACGGTCAACATCATCGTCATGTCCAGGTTGAAGGAGCCGCCGCTGGTCATGCCTACCTCCTTTGCTCCGGAGCACCGACGCTACCGGACATCACTCTAACTATCAATAGTTTAAACCATCAACCGGTGGAGGCAACTTCGAGCCAGGGGACGGCAGGCTCCACGCGATCACCCGACGTGCCGCGCGGAGCCGGCCAGATCCCCACATGGCCGCTCGGCTCAGGCTTCGATCTCGTCGGGCCGGGGCGTGCTGAACGAGTAGACGTGCAGCTTGATGCCGTCGGGGTCGTGAAAGAACACGATGTAGCCGATGGCGGCGATGCGCAGGCCCGAGTTCTCGACACCCTGCTCGTTGAGGTGGGCGACCCAGGCCTCGACGTCGGCGCGGTCCTCGACCGCGAAGCTGACCGGGTCGAAGCCCGTGACGGCCTCCGACAGCTCCTTGTTCTCGCGGAACGCGAGCAGCGTTTTGTCCAGGCCGGCCAGCTGGCCGACCGAGCCACGCACGATGCCCTCGTCGTCCTTGAACTCCATCGTGACCTTGAAGCCGAAGACGCGTTCGTACCAGGCGACCGAGCGCTCGATGTCGCTGACGGCAAACTTCACATGGTGAATTCCAGCGAGTTCTGGCATGTCCACTCCACTGTTGTTGTTGGGGTTTGACTCGATCTACCCGCACTCACTTCTCGGGAGTGAGGGAGATGAATTCGGTGACCTTCATCCTGGCCAACACCATGCGCAGGACCTTGGGGATCGCCACGCTGCCGTCGTCTTTGAACAGCGTCGGCTTGACCACGTGCACCCGCCGCCTACCGACCGCCAGGTCGCCGCCACCAGCAGCCAGCACGTTCTTGACCCAGTCCGTGCCGGCGCCGTACGGCAGCGTGATCACGTAGTCACCGTCGTGCCGGAACAGCTTGACCGGCGTCTGGTATTCGCGCCCGGACTTACGGCCGCGATGGTAAAGCACGCCAAATCCGGGCATGTGCGCCATCATGGGACCGGCAATACGATTGCCGACGGCCCGGTTGAAATTCGCCCACCCGCGGTTCAGTGCCATAGTGATCATCCTTGTCGAAGCTGGAGTGTCCTCGAGCACCCGACACCGTAGCCTGGTCAACCGTCCCAGATCGAATACACGGCACGAAGTTCTTCCTCGAGCGCACCGAAGGACCCCTCGAAGAAGATGAGCGGTTCCTGGCGCCGGCGTGGGATGCCCAGTTCGACGACCTTGCCCAGCACGATGGTGTGATCGCCGCCGGGGAACTCGTCGACGATGTCGCACGCCAGGTAGGCCAGTGCGTCGCTGAGGACGGGCACGCCGTCGGCGCTGTGGTGGTGGACGACGTGCTCGAAGCTGGCCGTCCGACTGCCCGCGAACGCCCTGGCGAGCCGTTCCTGCTTACGCGCCAGGAAGTTGACCCCGAATTTCCCGGACGCCCGCAGATCCTGATGGAGCCTGGACTGCTGGTGAATGCAGAACAGGACCAGCGGGGGGTCCAGGGAAACCGACGTGAACGAGTTGACGGTCGTGCCGACGGCACGGCCGTCAACTCCGGTCGTGATCACGGTGACTCCGGTCACGAACAGGCCGCACACTTGGCGTAGGGTTCGCGATTCGACCGGCTGGATCTCATGGGTCGAGCGTTCCAACGAGTTCATGAGCGTCCCCTCCTATGTGGACAGCCGGTGGATTCTGCTACTTCAGCAACTGCCTGGCCCTTGGGCCGGCCTTCAGGGCACCCGAGATCACGAAGCGAGTCAGCTTGCGCATGTCCGGTCCCGCGGCGAACAGGCCCCAGCGAATGAATCGCGCCAGCATCCAGCTACTGGGCGCCACGAACCGCAACTCCGGGTCCTTCCAGCCGAAGGTCGGATTCACCTCGGGACTCTCCTGGACCACCTTCAGGATGATGTCCGCGGCCTCGTCACCGGACAGCTCACCGACCTCGTACTTCTCGCACGTCTCCGCCATGGCTTCGAGAATGCGCTGGAACTCGGTGCTCTCCGGCCACCACAGGCCGGGGTTCTTCGTCTTCTCCAACGCCTGGAAGTGCCGGTCGTTGCCATCGACCACGTAACGCAGCCGGGCCCCGGAAAGACGCATGACGCCGGGCGTGATGAAGCAGCCCCAGACCCGGAACACCGCGTTCCACAGCTTGAAGTGGGAGAACGAGATGAACGCGCTGTTCACGAGTTCGTCGTTGAAGTTGAGCAGGCCCGTCTCCACCGCCTCGACGTACTGGAAGCGTTCCTCGGAGAAATCCCCGTCCTTCAACGCGGCCAGGATGCGCGATGCGAGCGCGTCCACGACCTCCATCGTGTTGGAAAGGCCACGTGAGAACAGCGGGTCGATGAAGCCGGCCGCGTGCGACATGAGGCACCAGCGGTGGCCGATCGTCCGGCTGGACGAGTACTGCAGCCGATCCGTCGACACCCATTCCCGGACCCGGTGCGCGCCCTCGAACTGCCGCTTGACGGCGGGATACTGGTCCAGGAAGTGATTGAATTCCTCTTCCGGCGTCATGTCCGTCGGCTTGGGATACGTGCGCTCGTCAATGGTCAGGCCGACGCTGCACAGCGGGTTCATCGACTTCTCGTAGTTGTCGAACGGGATGATCCAGAACCAGCCCCGGTCGATCATGTGGTGCAGAGTGCCCTTGTGCCACGGAATCGGCGGCCGCTTGTCCTGCGGGTGCCCGCTGACGTCGTCGAACGGCTTGACGCCGATGTAGTGCGTGAACATGGAGCGCGAGTGGTGCTTGAACCGCGCCGGCTTTTCCCGCAGGTCGAACTTCTCGGCCAGCGGCGAGCGGAAACCACTGGCGTCGATCAGGTACTTGGCCCGGAACACCTCGCCGTTGCGGCCGGTGATGGTGACGCCGTCGTCATCGAAGTCCAGATCGGTGGCGAACCACAGTTGGCGGGTGGTCACGCCGTAGCGGGCGGCCACGTGGAACATCCACGAGTCGCTGTCCTGGCGGAACAGGTGGCTGTTCTGCGCGAGCAGCTTCGGAATGGCGAACTGCGTCGTCTGCTCGGGGTGTGGTTCCTTGCCCTTGTCGTGCCGGATGAATCCGAAGTGGACCTTGGTACCCACCATCGGGCCGACTTCCCGCGTCGTGGTGCCCACATCCGCCAGCTTGGCGAGTTCGGGCACCTCGTAGCGCTCGGCGAGAATGTGCAGCCATTCCGCGAGCTGCGGCGTCTGGGACTCACCGATCGCGAACCGTGGGTGCTGCCCGGCGTCCACGAGCACCACGTTCGCGCCCTGCTTGGCCAGGATCGACGCGATCGTCGTGCCAGCGAGCCCGGAACCCAGGATGAAGACGTCGCACTGCTTCGCCGTACTCGGCACCGCCACGGCGGTCGCCGGTTGAGGTTTGGTCGCCATGAATCTCTCCCATTGTCGAATTGCCTGTGTGCGGTGGCCCTAGCGGTTACTGGGGATCACGGCCGGTTACTGCGGATCGCGACCGAACCAGCGGGATATCTGCCAGCGGGGATCGGAATACCGATCGCCCACCCAGGCCACGTAGCCGTCCGGGCGCAGCAGCACGGTCTCCAGCCCGGCCAGCGGGCCCTCGGATGGTGGTGCGGCGGCCACCAGATCCACCCAGCCGGCCGTGGCGCCACGCAGCCAGTCGTGGCGGCCGGCGCAGGCGGCGGTGTCCAGCAGGACGCCGTGTCCGGTGCGCAACAGCTCTGTCGTACTGGTCGGTCCGTCCTCGGTGTCTAGTTCGATATGCGGAATTCTGGCCCCCACCAACGGATGCGGGTCGTCGCCGTAGCGCACGTCGATGCCGCTGATCATGGCAGCCAGCCGGTCGCGCACCACCGGGTACCGGATCAGCTCGGCAAGCACGGCCCTGGTCGAGTCCACTTCCGGACCACCGAGCAGAAGTAGCCCCTGCGCCTCGATGTTGCTCAGCACCCGCCGGCCGACCTCGTGCCGCTCGTCGTGATAGGTGTCCAGCAGTCGCGCCGGCGCCCGGCCGGTCGCCACGGCCGCCAGCTTCCAGCCGAGGTTCGCGGCATCCTGGATGCCGAGGTTGATGGCCTGCCCGCCGGACGGCATCTGGCAGTGCGCCGCGTCGCCGGCCAGCAGCACCCGACCGTCGAGATAGCGCGACACCAGCCGGCTCGTGTTGTCGAAGGCGTTGCGCCAGATCGGCGTACCGTGCCGGATGTCCTCGCCGGTGACCAGTTCCCAGACCTTGGTGATCTCTTCCCAGGATGGTGGCTCGACGCGTTGCCCCACCGGGCGGTCGAACGTCGAGACCATGACCCTGGTGACACCGTCCGGCCGGCGCGACGAGATCGCGAGCCCGTTGGGCAACCGTTCGAAGCGCCGGTCGGGTACGTCGATTCCGACGACATCGGCACGCAGCAGTTCGTGGGTGGCCTCGACACCGGGAAAGTCGACGCCGGCCAGCCCACGGACCGTGCTGTGCTAGCCGTCGCAGCCGACCAGATAGCGACCGGTCAGCTCGACTGTGCCGGTGGGGCTGCCGGCGTGTAACCGAATCCGGTCGTCGCCGAGTTCCAGTCCGCAGACGTCGTGCCCGCGTCGGATGTCGGCGCCGAGTTCGGTGGCCCATGCGGCCAGCAGTTCCTCGACTCGCGTCTGTAGGACCTTCCACTGTCCGGGATACCGCGTCGGCAACCCGCCGAAGTCCAGTGGGATGCCGCCGAAGTGGCCGCCGTTCTGGCTGGGTGGCGGCGTGCCGAGTCGGTCCAGGAGGGCGCGCTGGTCGAAGATCTCCATCGTGCGCGCGTGCAGCGTGGACGCGCGTGATTCCGTTGTGGCCTCGGTCAGCCGTTCCAGGACGACGACCCGCGCTCCGCCCAGCCGTAGTTCGCCGGCTAGCATCAGGCCGACCGGGCCTGCGCCGACGACGATGACATCCGTGTCCATGTCGCCTCGTTCGTTGAGTTGTCCACAGGCAGCCCGCAACCACTTCCGCCCGTTTTGAAGATCGAGTAGGCTTGAAAAGGGCCGTAGCCCCCGGTGAGGGCGGGGGCTGTCTCCTGGTGGCGAATTTCGGCTCAGCGGTGGGATTCCGCGTGTGCCTTGGCGTGGCGGAGCGTTGCCGTGCTGTTGGTGCTGAGTGCGGCGCGGACGAACTCGCGGGCCTGCGGGACGCCAGCATCCGGGCCGAGGACCGACGCGATGTTCGCCTCGTTGATCACCACCGTGTGCTGCGACGTCGCCAGGATCGCGTCGACGTCGTCGGGTGCCTGCTCGAACAGCCAGTAACCGGTGTGCAGCGTCATCAGCGCCGGCAGTGTGGTCTGCTTGTAGGCGATCTTGTGGTGCGGGAAGCAGACCCGGACCGACTCGGTCGTGTGCGTCGAGCCGTCCTTAGCCTGCGTGTCCATCCGCAGCACCTGGAGGCCAGGCGTGTCCTCGGTGAGCTTCACCTGGACCACGTGCGGCAACCGCTCCGACCACAGGTGCGCCTCGTTGATGAAGTCGTAGACGTCCTTGGCGGAACCGTTGATCCGCACGGTGTCCGAAAAGGACATTGTGAGTT
>WNGR01007454.1_pt1 | contig 11598 bp, 11 predicted proteins | sample 5407581 | NCBI WGS metagenome assembly WNGR01 (sample SAMN13153383, study PRJNA577476) | soil metagenome | isolation source: 80 cm soil or saprolite under Garry oak tree replicate 2 | place: USA:California | collected 2016-06-15
CAGTAATGATGTCATATGGAACGTTCCAGTAAGTAATGAGTCATGCTTCGCAAGTCAGGAATGAGTCATGGGGGACGGCACGTGTAAGGTAAATGAGTCATGAGAAGAAAAGAAGTGAAACGTGTCCGAATCGTAACATCATGTACGGCGAAGACGGCAAGGAGGCAGATCCCAGCCTTTATGGCGACGGTGAGAGTTGAAGTCGAGCTGACTTCAATCCTAAGAGGGGGGTAATGTTACGATCTTGGACATGCTTCATTTTCCATTACCTACATGACTCATCATACTTACGTGCCAAAACCCCCATGACTCATCCTGACTCAGAACGCTAACTCATTACTTACCGGAACATTCCATATGACATCATTACTGACGTCACTATGACGCACGCTTACTCAGTACCTACGTCACCATGACTCATTCCTAGGAACCAGATACTAGGATCGCATCATATGTTTGTTCAACACAAACATCCTGTAACAGTATATAAACCCTAGTCTACCTAGCTTGTACAGTAGACTTGACTTCTTCCACAATCACGACATAGTCTCCACCAGATAGGGAACTCTTGGGTTGTTCCAAAGGAGGGCTTTCATCTATAGCCTCTCATCGACACGGGCCTTCGTATTTTGCCTCGCATACCCAACCAGATGCAGACCTTCGTATTTTGTCTCGCACCCGCTAGTCGTGTTGACGACTTGGCATTTCCTCTCACACCAGTCTTGAGCAAGGCTTGACTTGGTACTTGTGCACCACTGAACTGAGGCCCTGATCCGGCTTCGCTCTACAAAGAACCAGACCCCGACTGCACGTCGCACAATAACACCAGTCGTGGCGTTACACCACTCCTGACCTTTCCACCTGATCACTGATGCTAGTGATTTTGCTACGGGGGCCATTCTGGAACAACCTGATGCACTTGACAGATGGCATCCGGTTGCATTCATTTCCAAGTCACTCCTTCCAGCAGAGTGCCATTATGAAATTTGCGATAAAGAGTTACTTGCAATCATCCATGCCCTTCATGCATTCCAACACTACCTTGAAGGATGTAGTGATACCACTGAGATCTGGTCTGACCATGCAAATTTGGTTTATTTTCAGATGAAGCAGAAACTTTCCCAATGACAGGCCCGATGGGCCCTTTTCCTTTCGAGATTCCAGTTCATCATCATCCACAAACCTGGTATTCAGAACAAGTCTGATGCACTGTCCCGGTGTCCAGATCATAAAAAGGGGATAGCGGATGATGATGAGAAGCGCATGCTTCTGGATACACAATTTTTCTGTATCAGTGCGATACAGCAACAAACCCTCACGGTGTTAGGAGACACCACCCTGCGACAATGCATCCGAGACACACAAACCTACAACAAAGAGGTCAGTGAAGCGTTGGAAACCCTGCTTGTTACGATTTCGGACACGTTCTCTTCCTTTTCCATGTCCTTCCACTACTTTCCATTATGTGCCGCCCCCATGACTCATACTACTTACGAGCTGCTGACTGATCGATGATGTATTCACTGACTGATCATTCCATATGACATCACTATGATGTCACTATGATGCACGCTTACTCATGTACGATATCTATGATGTATTCCTAGGATCCCGGTAGATGGGTCACGTCATGTGTTTGTCTTGGACAAACACCGACCAATACTATATATACCGTAGTCTACTTAGCTTGTACAGTAGACTCGATATCTCTCTAAATCACAGCATCTACTCGAATCTCTAGGACAGTCACCCTTTGCCCTCCCTAAGGGTGCGAGAGAGGGCCTTATAGTTTTGCTCCTCGCCGGCAGACAACATACGTTCTGCGTCCCTGGTAGAGATCCCCGCTACATCTGGTTGAGCCTTGCTCCCACAATCTTATTCATCACCGAACTGAAGCCCTGATATGGCTTCACGCTTGACAAACCGAAACCAAGCACGTCGCACGATAACACCGGCTGTGGCGTTACATTATATTGAGTCTCTCCAAACGTGGCATTAACCAGCAGAGCCAGAACCAAGTTCCAGCCATCATATATCGATAGAATCGAAAGCGACACCTTATCACAAAATGTCAAAGGAGTTGCCGTTTGGAGACGAGATCCAGGAAGGGAGACCAAAGGATATTACATCTATTCACACAGGCTTTCCAAATATCGACCTATCCACTACATCGAAGAAGATCGCCTTTGGGTTTACATCGCAGTCGACGAAGCAAACAAGTGGTACACTATTAAACCAGTCCCACTCGGACTAGGAGTAGGACCCACTCTTAGACCAGTCACCCCAATAGACGTAGACCAACCAGATGAAACTCCTGCAGAAGGATCAGGAACTACATCCCTCACCACCAGACCACTTGACCCCGCATCAACAATAACCATCACCCCTGCAACACCAATGTCAACCGCCACAACCACCACTACACAACCCACGGGAACCATCCCCAGTGGGACTGCAACCATCCCCACAGGGAGTGGAGGCAGAGGTGGAGGAGGAGGAGGAGGAGGAGGAGGCGGTGGCGGCGGAGGGCTACCTGCAGGAGCACCACCTGCAGGTGGAGCCGCACCCCTTCACGGAAAGCTGGGAGGAAATCCTCCAGCCGAATTCAACGGAGATCGGGAGAAAAGCCACGCTTTTCTCCTTGCATTCACCCTTTATAGGGGAATGAACCTGACAGTGGAACAGTTAATGGTCCCATACCAACGAGCCATGACATTCCTCTCCTATATCAGAGGACCCTTAGTCGACGATTGGGTCGACGAACAGGCACAATGGTTGATGGACCAAGTCCAAACCAGAGTAAATCGCGCAGAAGAAAATCTATGGAGAACCATTGAAATCCGATTCCGACAAGCATACACCAACACCGCTGAAAAAGCCAAAGCTCAACACCAACTTCGAGATTTCAGAATGAAGGGAGACGACATCGATACCTACATCTCCACATTCCAAAACCTAGCTCGAAAAGCCAGCTACATGCTCGACGAAAACGTCACACTCGGAATGTTTGCCGATGGTTTACCACCAAAACTAATGGTCAACTGCGTCAAATTTGACCACCCAGCCGACTGGAATGATTGGACCAATTCGGCACACCTCCATCATGAAGAATATATACAACTGCGTGATAGACTCAAAGGGGGACCAAGGAACCAAGGGCATACGCAGACGCAATGGAGGAATGCACTCAACAGAAACCCGAACACCATGGACATAGGAAGGACGAGAGCACGAGTAACCACCACCGACGACAAAAGCAAACAACGAAACGAGGGACGTTGCTTCAGATGCAACCAGCAAGGACACATATCACGAAATTGCCCCCAGCAAAGCAGCGGACCCTCAGCCATCACTGCATCCGTCGCGCTCACCTCTCCGACCCCACTTTCCAACCAACAAAAAGCGCAAGCTTATCTAGCCACCCTCCACAGCGAGCCCGAAGAAGTGCGAAACACATTCGCAGAAGAACTATTTGCAAAGAAAGAGGATTTTCTCAATGCCTAAACCCGACAGCCTGGGCTAAGGCACTTCGAATTAGCGTGTATAACAGCAGATACAAGTCCATACGAATACCAGTATTATTCGAAACTGCACACGCAACAGCTGAACGAGAAGTCCTAATTGATTTGGAGGCAACCGACAACTTTATATGCAAAAATTTGCTCCAACGACTCAAAATCGCAACGTTACCAATAGAAGTTCCCCTGAAAATCTGGAACGTGGACGGAACGCACAACCAAGATGGAAAAATTACCCATTTCATGGATTTGCAAGTTCGCACAGGCGCTGATACAAAAATTCTCTGCTTCCTACTTACCAACTTGGGAAAAGACGAAGTCATCCTCGGATACCCATGGCTCACGGCATTCGAACCAGTCATCCATTGGAAAGACGCAACCCTAGATAAACAATACCAACCCATTGTCATATCCTCAATAAACCCCAGAGAAATACAAGTATCAAGTGCGATTACAGAAGACAAATGGGCAATGATGAACGAAGACCCGGAGGAAGTGCCATATCTGGCTATCCGGAGGATCCACTCCTGCGCCCTGGAACCTGAAAAGGTTGGCAAGGAAGTGAGTTCGGAGATGGAGTCTAAGGAAATGACTCTCTGAAGAACCACTGTGGCATCAGAATTGGCCCAGTTGGCTAGGGATAAAACGCAACGAACCTACGAAGAGATGGTTCCAGGAGAATATTGAAAATACCTGAAGATATTCAATGAAGAACAATCCCATTGATTTCCGCCAAAGCGACCATGGGATCACGAAATCAGTCTACTCCCGGAAGCCCCGAATACGATTGACTGCAAAATCTACCCCACTACGCAGTCAGAAAAAGAGGCGCTGAATGAATTTGTCAAGGAGCAGCTGGCCAAGGGATACATTCGACCATCAAAGTCTCCCTACTCCTCACCGTTCTTTTTCATCAAAAAGAAAGACGGAAAACTTCGACCGGTCCAAGACTACCGAAGACTGAACTCCCTCACAGTCAAAAACCGATATCCATTGCCATTGATCCCGGAACTAATTGATCAAATAAGGCACGCTCAGATATTCACCAAATTGGATATACGATGGGGATACAACAACATCCGTATTAAAGAAGGAGACGAATGGAAGGGAGCCTTCAAAACCAACCTAGGCCTCTACGAACCATGCGTCATGTTCTTCGGACTGACCAACTCCCCAAGCACATTCCAAACAATGATGGATACCATCTTCCAAGAACTAATATCGACGGGAGAAGTCATCGTCTACATGGACGATATCCTAATCGCTACCCCTGACAACCTACCACATCACCGACACTTAGTCCACCAAGTCCTCATGAAACTAGAAGAACATGACCTCTACCTCAAACCAGAGAAATGCGTCTTCAAAGTACCAGAAGTGGAGTATCTAGGGCTGATAATTGGGTACGGAAGGATATGAATGGACCCAGTCAAAGTAGCAGGAGTAAAGGAATGGAAGCCGCCGAAGAACCTCACAGAACTACGAGGGTTCACAGGCTTCATCAACTTCTACCGCCCATTTATCAAGGGATTTTCACAAGAAGCCAAACCGCTCAATGAATTGACAAAGAAGGACACGTCCTGGGAATGGACCCCGGAAAGACAACAAGCGTTCGAGAAGCTAAAAATGCTAGTATGCAGCGAACCAGTACTCCTCATGCCAAGCCTTCAAAATCCGTTCGAACTAGAAGTAGATGCCTCTAGTTTCACCATAGGGGCAACCCTCAATCAACAGGACAAACGAAAAAGATGGCACCCAGTGGCCTATTACTCCGAAACCCTTTCCGAAGCAGAACGCAACTATGATGTATATGACAGAGAACTCCTTGCCATAGTCAAATCCCTCAAACACTGGCAAGTATACCTCGCAGGAGCACCTCATCAGATCATCATTCATACCGATCACACCAATCTGCTATATTGGAAAGAGCCAAGGAAAATCAGCCAAAGAGTAGCAAGGGAGTTTCAGGAGCTATCAGAGTACAACTTCGCGCTAAAACACGTAGCGGGAACAAAGAATGCAAGAGCGGACGCTCTATCATGAAGAAGCGACTACGACACAGGAAGCGAGGACAACGACAATGTTATCGTCCTCCCCGAAGAAAGATTCCTCAAGTTAGCTGGCAAAGAACCAATAGAAGAAGTTGACTTACGATCAAAAGTCAACACCAGCAACTTAGCTCACGAAAGGACAATTCGGCAATGGGCAAACTTGCACCAGCTTTGCTATGAGCACGACACCTGGTGGAAAGATGACGCGGTGATTGTTGCCGGTGGCAACAAACTTAGAAGGGGGGTGATATCCATTTTTCACGATCCTCCTCATCGCAGACACCTGGGAATCGCCAACACTTACCACCTACTACGACAAGAATACTGGTGGCCAAACATCAGAAACGACATGGAGGAATACGTCAAGGGGTGCGCCATATGTCAAGCAGACAAAATAAACACCCACCATCAGAAACCCCGTCTGTTCCCGATCACAACCGATCCCGAGGCCCAACCTTTTGAAGTAGTCGCGATGGACTTCATCACAAAACTCCCCCCATCCAAAGGATACGACTCCATACTCACGATCACAGACCACGACTGTACCAAGGCTGTGATATTCATCCCCTGTAACGAAACCACGACGTCAGAGGGACTCGCCAAGTTATACCTACAGCACGCGTACCCTCACTACGGTATCCCCAAATGACTCATCACAGACAGAGGAACCCAGTTCATATCGATCTTCACAAGAACCCTCTGTGAGGCACTAGGGGTCAAACAAAACATATCGTCAGCCTATCACCCGCAGACAGACGGGCAGTCAGAAAGGAGCAACCAATGGGTAGAACAATACCTGCGACACTGGAGTAACGTCCAACAAGACAACTGGGCCGACCTCTTACCAATAGCCCAGTTTGCACACAACTCCTGGCCTAACGCAACCACAAAACACTCACCATTCAAGTTGCTCATGGGAAGCGAGCCAAGGACAACATGGGAGGAAAAGATCACAAAGTCGCCATCAGTAGACCAACGACTGCAACAAATAAAGGAAGCCAGAGACAAGGTGCAAGATTGCATCAAGCATGCGCAACGGCTGATGGCTGAAAGGGGCAAAACCAAGTTTACGCCCTACAAAATAGGAGCCCTAGTCTGGCTCGAAGGGGTCAATCTACGCACTCATTACCCCACATCAAAACTAGCTCCAAAACGATATGGACCATTTCCCATCAAGAAAGTTCTATCAGACGTCTCATACGAACTAGAACTACCGCCCCAGTGGAAGATACACCCAGTAATCCATGCGAACCTCCTGACACCCTATAAGGAGACAGCGCTGCACAGGCCGAACTATACCCAACCGGCACCAGACCTTATCAATGGAGAAGAAGAATACGAGGTCGAAGAAGTACAACAAGTACGCCAACAAGGATGGGGGCGCAAGCTGCACTACCTAATCAAGTGGAAGGGTTTCCCCATGAGTGACAGCACCTGGGAACCCATGGAGCATCTGAAACACACCCCGGAACTTATTGCCGACTTCTATCGCCGATACCCTAATGCCGAAGGAGCGCCCGATAGAGGATAAAAGACAGACCCAGAGGACGAACAGAGCCCCATCACCTTCACTTCCCCTCACATCCACACCACCAAACCTCCACTATGACTTCCTACCACATTGACAAATATGAGAGTGTTGGCGAACGAGGGGCTTACCGTAATGCCATCCTCACCAATGAAGCTCTAAGAGCCCGCGTCTCATCCCCAGCGGACTCTAGAATGGCAGTAGGAGAAGACACCGCCACTCCACCTCCCATGATGATACCCTCCACCGATATGATCCAAGAGATGGCAGAGGACCGCTTCCTCCAGTTTACGGAGGAACTGGGAATGACTATCATAGAAGAAGTCAAAGAACCCATCGACTACCACAGGACCGCCAACCAGCCCACCGATGACGACCCAGGCATCCCGTTCTTTCCAAACCTCCCCTCCTCATTCTGCTACTACCCCCTCCTCATTCAGTCTGATGACTTGTACAACGCCACACAAGTAGTGGCGCCATTTATCTACTACCGCAACCAAGGCCAAGAGGTTGTGGGAATGATGGGACGCGACAAACCCCTATACGCCGCCCCCGTTTACCTCTCCACTCCCAATCCGACACATCTCCCCATCCCCCTTACCAATTCACAGGTGCTCCAATTCTCACGAGAAAATCCACACACGTACGCCATTGACGAGACACTACGACGCCTAGAAGATCCGTGCATCGACGCGGAGGTGTCGCGTCTCCACGAGAAACTCGAGTTGCAAATCAAAATCAAAAAGCAACTTGACGATCTCCATCAGCAGGAGACTAGACTCCGAGGCGCACGATTCGACGTGGAGCAGACGATCGGGGCGATCCAAGATTGGATGGAAAGGGCAGGGCTGTACCAGACCCTAGCTGACGCATACGCCCGCATGATCACAGGGCCAATGCGTTCGCCATCGGATGCACCTCTCGGGCTTAGGCCAAGAGGACCCCTTGAGATGCCGCGACTCAACAACACCCCGCACTCGAGCCTATGTTAGCAGTGCAACAGCCCCAACCACAAGTGGAGGCGTTGCCCCCAGCAAAAAGGACCAAAGAAGTGCAATTGGTGTGGGAGCTACTCGCACTGGTCCAACAAGTGCCTGTTCAAGAGGCTGAAGATTGAGGTACCGCACAGGAGTCGCACAGTAGAGGAGGCGCTAGAGCAGAAGGAGAACATACCAACATGGTGCGGTAAGTGTCTGCGCAATAACCCAGGACACACGGAGGTCGACTGCCCGACACGCAAGCAATGCCACGTATGTGGAAGACGAGGGCCACTAGGGTTCATGCGGGCCCATCGCTGCCCACCAATCGATGACGAAGACCCTGCAAATGAGGAGGTAGACATCAAGCTCTACGGCGACGGTGAGAGTTGAAGTCGGGCCGACTTCAGATCTGAACGGGGGGCAATGTTACGATTTTGGACACGTTCTCTTCCTTTTCCATGTCCTTCCACTACTTTCCATTACGTGCTGCCCCCATGACTCATACTACTTACGAGCTGCTGACTGATCGATGATGTATTCGCTGACTGATCATTCCATATGACATCACTATGATGTCACTATGACGCACGCTTACTCATGTACGATATCTATGACATATTCCTAGGATCCCGGTAGATGGGTCGCATCATGTGTTTGTCTTGGACAAACACCGACCAATACTATATATACTGTAGTCTACTTAGCTTGTACAGTAGACTCGATATCTCTCTAAATCACAGCATCTACTCGAATCTCTAGGACAGTCACCCTTTGCCCTCCCTAAGGGTGCAAGAGAGGGCCTTATAGTTTTGCTCCTCGCTGGCAGACAACATACGTTCTGCATCCCTGGTAGAGATCCCCACTACATCTGGTTGAGCCTTGCTCCCACGATCTTATTCATCACCGAACTGAAGCCCTGATACGGCTTCACGCTTGACAAACTGAAACCAAGCACATCGCACGATAACGCCGGCTGTGGCGTTACACTGCTCAAGAGCGGGCCCCGATCACTCACCAAGGGATTGGAAGAGTGGAACCTGGAAGATAGCGTCATCTTATTTTGAGGACAAGTTTACGTTCCTAAAGACAAGGAACTGCAACGAGAGATCATCAAGAAATACCACAGTCACATCACTATAGGACATCCAGGAAGATGGAAAACCTATGAGCTGATATCCCGAGACTTCTGGTGGCCTGGCATGTCCACCTTCATAAAGAGCTACATGGACGGGTGTGCTACCTGTCAAGCTACGAAGATTAAACCCAGAACCCAAGTACCCCTGCGACCCAACCCGATTCCCACAGCGGTGTGGGAAACCATCACTATGGACTTCATCACTGACCTCCCCATGTCCCTTGGTTATGACGCATTGTTTGTGGTTGTAGATTGATTTAGTAAAGCCACTATCATTTCCCTGTGCAACAAGACCATTACAGCTGATGAAATGGCAAAGCTGTACTTGGAGAGTGTTTGGCAAAGAACAGGATTACTGAGACAAGTAATCTCCGATAGAGGACCCCAGTTCACATCAAAAGTGATGCAAGAAGTTTGGAGCAAACTTGGAGTCAAGTCCACCCTGTCTACTGCATTCCATCCACAAACCAATGGCGAGACCGAGCAAGTCAACCAAGAGCTCGAGCAGTACCTCCACATTTTCTGCAATTTCCAGCAAGATAATTGGGCAGAGTTGATCCCATTTATGGAATTTGCACACAATGTTCAGCAACATAGTGCTACCAAGAAATCACCCTTTAAAGTGTGGTATGGGTACAAGCCAGAGTTCATTCCTCCCATCCACTTCATGACAAGGATCCCGGCAGCTGAAGAAAGGCTGAACACCCTGAACCAAATCCACAGCGAAGTTACCTCAGCACTGAAGGTAGCAGTGGAAGTTATGAAAAATTCCAAGTCACCCACCACGTTCCGAGAATTCAAGATAGGAGACTTAGTCTGGTTGGAAGGTACCAACATCCACACCACGCACCCCAAAGCTAAGCTGGCCCCAAGACGACATGGGCCTTTCGAGATCCTATCCACCTGGGGAGTTAACTGCAAACTCCAACTGCCAAAGACATGGCGCATCCATCCAGTCTTCCACAATTCCCTGATCTCCCCATATGTTGAGAACATCACCCACAGACCAAACTTCACCTGACCCCCTTCTGAGATTGTCCAAGGTGAAGATGAACACTATGAAGTCGAGAAGGTTCTGCAATCCAAAATATCCCCAAACCATAAAGGGATACTGTACCTGATCAAGTGAAAGGGATACCCCGATTTCAAGAATTCCTGGCTTCCATCTTCTGAGATGACCCATTCCCAAGACCTGGTCCAGAAGTTCCACAAGGACCAGCCCCATGCCCCTCAACCAAAGACTTTCAGTGCTGATGGTGCAGCATGGCATTAAAAAGGGGATACTATCATGAACCTATAAACTCGGGTCATGACTCAGGCGTCTAAGACTGGTCCGCATTGGGCTGGCCTTATGTAATCACCTTCCTAAAGAGGAAATCCGAAAGCGGAGTTTGAATTCCGTACTCCGACGATCATGTGACAGGTCATGTGACTTCCCTGTGTTTATCAAAGTCACGTGCTGGGCCATGTGCAGAGTCAAGTCGTACCATCCCATGGATTTATCCTATTGGACTGCAGAGCAGTCACACCACAATGGCGCAATTGACTGCAGGGCAGTCATACCATTCTCCCTGTGTTATTCTGATTGGATGACAGAGTCGTACCACTTCCCTTGTGTTATTCTGATTGGTCGATTGAATCGTACCACTCTTACATGTTATTCCCATTGGACACTAATCTTAGATGTCTCTTGAAGGTTCCTTTCCACAGTATTCTGCAGCACCCCACAGGTGGCCCTAAGCCTGCCCCAAACCTTACACATGGACCATTCCCTTAGGTATATAAGCTAGCATAATACAACAGACAGTCCCTCAGACTGTCCACCTTGTGACATCCTCCTGCTTGCCCCTTCATCCAGCCTGTCAGCGGTGAGTGCCCCTCCCGTCTGAGCGCCACTCATCCTTGGTTGTATCTGAGTTCTGTCGAAGTGCCAAGCAGCTCCCTTCCAAGTCTTCTCTGCTCCCCGCCAAGTCCTCCAAGCCCGTGGTCTTCTGACCCCCATCATGCCTCCACTGTTGAGTGACAGTGAGTCATCACACATGAGAGGGTCCTCAAGATGCTTCAGCAAGAAATTGTGCAGCTTCATGACAGCCAGAAGACTCTAAATACCATGTATGATGGAAAGAGCTATGATCTCATGCCATAGCTATAGTTTAAGTAGACTGTGGCCATTGTGAGTGTAACAATACAAAGCTCATTGGTAGAACACATGCATGCACATCATGGGCCCATACGAAGCTTTTGCTCGGCAGCTGTCCTACCTGCTCTTGGCCATCATAATATCATTGGCAGTAACACAAGCTCCCCCAATGGGCCCAGACATGTATATTGTCACATATACAATAGGTTGAATTGGGCCAATACAAGCTTGTCAGTAGAATATACA
>WNGR01007455.1_pt1 | contig 11598 bp, 10 predicted proteins | sample 5407581 | NCBI WGS metagenome assembly WNGR01 (sample SAMN13153383, study PRJNA577476) | soil metagenome | isolation source: 80 cm soil or saprolite under Garry oak tree replicate 2 | place: USA:California | collected 2016-06-15
AGCAGCGCCTGCTCGACGCCGATCCGCATCGCGTGGCCGTACGGTCCGTCCAGCGGGCGTCCGTACTCGGGGATCGTGCGGCGGATCTCCGTGATGATCTCTTCGCCGACCGTGGCCAGTTCCGGCCGTATCAGCCCGGCGAGGCCACGAGGTAGCGCCGCCGGTTCACCGGCGGGTTCCAACGGATGCGTCATCGAGTCCGTGCTCCTCTCGCCGTATCAGTGCCGTCTCGGGCCCGCCGGCCGGTGACTGATTTTCGACATCGGGGAACACGTGGTGACAAGGCACATAACCGCAGGCTAGCGCCACGTGGACCGCAGGCCAGCACCCGAACGGTGCTATCTGATGATGCGGTTGGCACTATTCGTCCGCCGCTGAACGGTGTCGCTTCACGTCACTTTGACGTGCTGATGCCCGGAATCGCCGCCAGCCGGAGCATCGCGGCGTCGTCGAGCGGAATGCCGGCGCCGGCCAGCGAGTCGAGCGAGACGATCAGCAGCATGCCGTTCGGGTAGGCGACCTTCAGTTCGGTCTGCAGGCCCGACGGCGCGCCGGTGGTCACGTCCGACGCCATGGTCTGCGCGAAGACCGGATTGCGGACCACCTTGGCCAGCACACCGTTGGGGAACGATCGCTGCATGCACGACGGTCCGACGTAGCGCGGCGTCTGGTCACACCTGGCCAGGTCGGCCGCGTCGATGCCACGCCCGTCCGCCTGCCACACATCCACCACGACGTGGTCGAGCACCCCACCGTCCCTGGCCCGCACCAACAACCCCTCCGCCGTGTAACGCACCAGGACCCGGTCGACCTCGGTATCGACGAACCGCCGAAACACAAAGCCCGGCGGCGTCCCCGGATCATCGGCGAACCGCACCGAAGCCGCCAACAGCGGCGTCTCGCGGAAATCAGCGGTCAACTGCCACGACCGCGCATCCATCACCGGACCGCTCTGCCCGACCGACGGAACCGGCACCGAAGGCGTACGCAACACAACCACGGCGGCGACCACGGCCACCACGACCAGACCCGCACCCAGACCGGATCGAAGCCGCATCCACCCAGGCTAACCGGTTTGCCCGACGACACGGCTTACAGTGGACGTACTCACAAGGAGGGGCGTATGTGCCGAAACATCCGTGTGCTGCACAACTTCGAGCCGCCGGCCACGGACGACGAGGTCCAGGCAGCCGCGTTGCAGTACGTGCGGAAGGTGAGCGGGTCGACGCGGCCGTCCGCGGCGAACTCGGCGGCTTTCGACGCGGCCGTCGCCGCCGTCGCCGCGGCCACCGCCACACTGCTGGACAGCATGGTCACCAACGCGCAGCCGCGGGACCGGGAGGTCGAGGCGGCCAAGGCCCGCGCCCGCGCCGCGGAGCGGTACGGACCAAAGTCCGCCTGATCAGTCACGCCAGCACGGACAGGCTGGTCAGGCCGGCATCGCCGGGGGTCCACGTGCTGACCGCGAGTGCGAGATACCGGCCGGTGGCATGCACGGCGAGTGTCTGGACGATCCCCGCGCCGACCTGGGTGTAGGTCAGGCCGTCGGCGGACACCGACACCGTGCACGGCCGCACCCGGCCGGGGGTCCACGTCAACGCCACCGTGCCGAACGTCAGCGACGTGCCGAGGTCGACGACCATCCGGCCGCCGGTGCCGGCGCCGGGCAGCCACGCCGTGCACGGGTCGCCGTCGACGGCGAAGCCGGGGTCCGACATGCCCGGCGGCAGCGGTGAGGTCGGATACGTCGTGCGACCGAGCGCGAGATCAGCCGTCGGCGTGGTTCTGCCCGCGACGAACGTGATCCGGGTGGTGCCGCCGGGGAGCAGTGCCACCACGTGTCGCTCGCCCGTGGCGGACGAGGTCACGGTCACCATGCCGCCGGCGCCGGTCGGTGCGGTCAGCGTGACGTGCCGCGAGTCGTCGACACTCGCCGCGAGACCGGTGGGAACCGTGCCGCTCAGGGCGAACCGCGGCGCCTCGACCCGCGCGGTGGCCGCGCCGAGCGTGACCACGTACTGACTGCCGGATCCGGTCGTGATCTGGCGTCCCCGGTAGAGAAGACCCCGGGGCAATGTGATCGGCACCGCGGTGATGTCCTGGTCGCCGAGGTTGAACAGGCTCAGGTGGCCCGCCACGACGCTCGCCGCGAGCGCGGCGGGGCCACTACTACTAGGCGTCGCTCGCGCCGCCGCGACGGCCGTCTCGCTCGGCTGCTGCGCGGGATATCCCTCGACCACCATGCCCGCCGCGCCGCTCGCCGGACCGTCGGACAGGACCAACCCGGTCGACGAGACGGTGATCGGGTTCGCGCTGCCGCGCACCACGAACCCGGCGCGCCCGTCGACGTTGACCCAGTCCCCGCCCACCGTGTGCGTGGCCGGCACGGTCGCCGCGGTACGCCAGGTTGATCCGTCCACAGAGGACTGAACGGCGAACGCGGCGGCGAACGCTGCCTCCCAGACGATCGTCACCCGGCCGATGGCGGTGACAGCACCCAGGTCGACCTGAAGCCAACTGTTGTCGACCGCGCGGTCCGCGACCGCCACCGCCCAGCGGGTGGTCGAATCGCCATCGGTCGCGTTGGCCTGCGGGAACGCGGGCGTCGCCGAGGACGCGGTCGTCGGCCGGCCCACCGCCAGGTCGGTCGTGCCGCCGGCTGCGAACACCCGCATCTCGAAGATCGAATAGCCGAACCCGGTCGCCGGCCGGACGCCGAGCATGCGCACGTAGCGGGCCGACACCGCGGGGAACGTCAGGTCGTTGGTACCGCCCGCGCCCACCTCACCCGCCGCGACCGTGACCGCGCCGCCCGCACCCGTGTAGGTCCGGGTGCCGTTCAGCCCGGCAATGCCGGGCATGGCGAGGTTGAACACACTGAGCGTGCCCTCCCCTGCGCCGGTGCCGCTGGTCGCGTACACCACGGCGCCGCTGGGCAGCGTGGCGAATCCGGCGTGTCCACCGGACAGGCGCAGCAGGGCCGCCGTCGCGTCGAAGCCGTCGCGCAGTGCGCTGTAGGCCACGGCGTACCGGTTGGTGACCGTCGCGGCGGTCGATGGCAGTAGTGACGGTGTCGACGCCGCGACGTCGAACAGCCAGTCGTCGTGGTTGGGCGCGTAGACGAACTTCACGAAGCCGGGTTTGGACACGGTCGCCGCGAACGCGGTGGCCGAATTCTGCGCGAGCAGGCCGGGCACGTCGCCGTAGTCCGTCGTGCCGGCCGCCGCTGCGAAGAACTCGGCGGGACCGACCGGCACGACCGGGCCGCCCTGCTGTGCCCGCCACACGTGGAACAGGTAGCTGATGGCGATCTCGGCGCGGGCCTCCGGCTCGTATTTGGCCTCACCGCTGAACTTCGTCAGCTGAAATGTCGGCGGGTACAGCTGGTAGGGGCCGAGTTGCGCGGCCATGTTCGCCTCAGCACGCGCGGCGTCCCGGTCGCCCACGACCTGGGCCAGGAACGCCAGCGGCAGGACATCGCGGCCGAACAAGTGGTAGCGGTCGCCGTTCATCGGCATGAACGGTTCGCCGCTGTCGCTCTGCACGCGCCGGATGGTCTGCCACAGCCGCGTGCCGTTCGGCTTGGCGGTCAGCGCGGTCGGCATCGGCTGGCCGGCGGCGAGAAAGTGCGCGGCGATACGACCCGACATCCGCCACGTTTCCAGCTGGTAGTGCGGTTCGAACGAGCCGTGGTTCTCGACCAGGAACGTGTCGAAGATGTTGTGCGCGGTGTTCCAGCCCGAGATCGGCCAGCCGTCCACCACGGTGGGGTTGGCCAGGTCGGCCGCTGGCAGGCCGGAGCCGTTGAGCAGCCACGTGTTCAGCCACCGCCGCCAGGTGGCGATGTCGGCGTGGCCAGGCAGCCAGGCGACCGCGGGGCCGAAACACTGTGCGTAGACGGCCATTTCGTCGACCTTGGTGTCGCCGACCCAGCCGCCCCGCAGGCCGTTGGGCGACCAGCCGATGCTGCGTGGATCGTTCCCGCTGCCGACGGCGGCGGTGTAGGCGGCCTGGCCGGCCGCGATGGTGTCGACGTTGCTCCGGGTGGCCGCGTCGAGGTCGGCCCACAGCAGCTTGGCCGCGAGTACGAAGTAGAGCTCGAAGGTGGTGTCGAAGAACATCGTCTCGCCCCACTCGGTGCCGCCCGTCAGGACGTTGCTGCCGGCGAAGTGGCTGATCGTGGCGACGGTCCTGGCCTTCAGCGTGGCCGCGTCGACGCCGGCCACGGTCGCGTCGTAGTTGCCGTGCGTCAGCAGCACGGCGTTGCCCAGCACCACGGCGAACGCGAAGTTCGTGCTCAAGTAATGACCGGCCACGGCGTCCCACTGCTGTTCGACCCAGTTCGTGTGGCGCAGTAGCAGTTGGTAGTAGGCCGCCGCGACCTCGTCACCGACGGCCGGCTCGCCGCCGAGCGGTGGTTCGGCACCCAGCGGTCCGGCCCACGCGGTGGTACTCGACAGCGTGGCAGCACCGAGCGTGAGACCGCCGACCGCACTGACGAACTGGCGTCGGGTCAACCGACCGGCCATCGCAGCCTCCCGTTCGCTCTGACAACGTTGTCATCGAGCCGTATTGCCCCATGAGTCGGGATCCTTAACGGCGAAGGCAAGCGTAGGGGGCGCGATCGATCGTGCGCTACGCCTCACCCGGCTTGTGCATGGCGGGTGAGGACACCGTCGAGCAGGGCGCTGAGGTAGCGGTCGGGCAGGGTGGGGTCATCGGGGTCGGCGGCGTGGCGGATGGCGAAGCCGATTCCGCACAGCAGGGGCATCATGTCCGCGACCGTGAGTGCCGGGTGCAGTGCGCCGTCGGCGTCCGCCCGGGCGAGCAGTTCGAGGAACGCGTCCTGGAGTCGGTGGCGCAGGGTCTGGATCTCGGGTGTGGTCGGGTTCGGGTCGACGATCGCCGCGGCGAAGGCGTCGTCCTGCAGGTACGCGGTCACGGCCGCCTTCAGAAAGCCCCGCAACGCGTCCGGCGCCGCAGCGGACTGTTCCGCCTGGTCGATCAGGGCCGTGAACCGATCCGCGGCCAGGGCTTCGACCAGGGCTTCCGGCGTCGGAAAGTGGCGATAGACGGTGCCGACACCGACGTCCGCCGCCTGTGCGACGGCGTTGAGCTGGACCAGCCGCCCCGTGTGCACCAGCGCCCGCGCGGCATCCATGATGCGGCAACGGTTGCGGGCGGCGTCCTTGCGCAGCACCGGCTGCCGGGTGGAAGCCGTGTCCTCCATGCGTCCATACTAGCGACGAAACGGATGTGCAGTCCGTTCGGATAGTTCATCCGCTTCTGGCTATAGTGGTACCAGGACACCTATTCGATCGAGTGGAACGGAGCAGGTATGCCCAGCGACTTCGCACTGAAGGCCATGAACGCCATCCACCGTGGACTTCTCAAGGTCAGCGGGGGCAGGGCCGGCTGGCACATGTCCGACATGCCCGTGCTGGAGCTCACCACGATCGGCCGCAAGTCGGGTCAGCCGCGCTCGGTGATGCTCACGTCACCGCTCCAGGAGGGCGAGACGCTGGTCGTCGTGGCGTCACGCGGCGGAGACGACAACCACCCGGCCTGGTTCCTCAACCTGCGCGCCAACCCCCAGGTGAAGGTCGCCTACAAGGGCGGGCCTACCCGGCCGATGCAGGCCAGGGTGGCCGACGCCGAGGAACGTGGCCGCCTGTGGCCACTGGTCGTGGCCGACCACAAGAACTACGCCGAGTACCAGACCAAGACCACGCGGGAGATCCCGTTGGTACTGCTCGAAGAACCAGCCGAAAGTGCCTGAGGTTTCGGCTCAACTCGGCTGCCAGAGCACGTGCAGCGCCGGCGGTTTCCGGAACACCAGACCTCGCGGCGCCGCCGGCCGCGCCGGGTCCAGGTGTAGACCGGGCAGCCGCGTGAACAGCGCCTCGAGCACCGCCCGCGTCTCCAACCGCGCCAGATCGGCCGCGACGCAGAAGTGCGGGCCGCGGGCGAACGCCAGATGCTGGCGGGCGTTGGCCCGGTAGACGTCGAACCGGTTCGGCTGCGCGAACACGTCCGGATCACGGTTCGCGCCCGCGATCGACACCGTCACCAGGTCGCCCCGCCGGATCGGCGCACCGGCGAGTTCGGCGTCCCGCGTCGCGTACCGGTCCACGACGGCGGCGGCCGGCTCGAACCGGATCGACTCCTCGACCGCGTCGCCGACCACGTCCAGATCCGCCTGATCGGGATGGGACAACAGGTGCAGCACCGTGTTGGTGATCATGCCCTCCGTCGTGTCGATCCCGCCGAACATCAACACGGCCGCGTTCGCCACCGCGTCGTCGACCGCGAGACCGTCCCGCACGACGTCCGCGAGCACCGAACGACCGGCGATCGCGGCATGCACTCGTTCCGCGAGCGCCGCGAACGCGTCGGTCGCCGCGACCGTGACCTCCCGACCGGCCGACACACCGGACACGGCGTCGCTGATCGCCGCGTACCACGCCAACACCGTGTCCGCGGCGACATCGAGCCCCAGCAGGTCGGCGACCACCCCCACGGCCAGCGGCCCGGCCACCTGACCGCGCACCTCACCCGCACCGGCCGGCACCAGCACGTCCACCAGATCCCGAACCCGCTCGTGGACGGTCGCCGCGAACCGCGCGTGCACCTCGGCCGGCCGGAACACCCGCGCGAACGGGCCACGGTGCCGCACGTGCTCGACGCCGTCGGTGGACAGCATGCTGGTCCCGACCACCCTGGCCGTGGAGAACCGCGGATCGTCCACTGTGTACGTGCCCGGATCGCGCAGCACCCGATCGGCCGCCGCGTAGCTCGTCACCAGCCACCCGTCCAGCACCGGCAACCACGACACGGGTTCCGAACGCCGCAGCCGCGCCAACAACGGATGCGGATCGGTCGTCAACTCGTCAAGGCCGGCCCGCGCACCGATCGGAAACTCCGTCATCGCCGCGTTCGCACGGCATCGGCAAGTTCGTCGAGCAGGTCAGCGGTGGTCGACCAGGCCATGCACGCGTCGGTGACCGACTGACCGCGGGTCATGTTCGGCCCGACCTCCTGGCGGCCCGCGACGAGGAAGCTCTCCATCATCAAGCCGACCACGCCCCGTTCGCCACGCGCGATCCGAGCGGCCAGATCGCGGACCACGACCGGTTGTCTGAGGTGGTCCTTGCCGCTGTTGCCGTGGCTCGCGTCGACGACCACCCGGTCCGGAAGATCGGCATCGCGCAGCCGCATCCGGGTGGCCGCGATGTGGTCGGTCGAGTAGTTGGGACCAGTCGCGCCGCCACGCAGGATCAGGTGGCAGTCCGGATTGCCCGTGGTGGTGACCAGCGCGGCCAGGCCATCCGCGTTGACGCCCATGAACGCGTGGCTCGCGGCCGCCGCGCGGATCCCGTCGACCGCGTCCCCGATGTCACCCGAGGTCGAGTTCTTGATGCCGACCGGCATCGACAGCGCGCTGCACAGCTGCCGGTGCGTTTGACTGGCCGCTGTTCGCGCACCGATCGAGCCCCAGGTGACCAGATCGGAAATGTACTGCGGCGTGATCGGGTCGAGGAACTCGCAGCCGGCCGGCAGTCCCATTCCGTTGAGCTCCAACAGCAACCGGCGAGCCACCCGCAGTCCGGTGTTGACATCGAAGCTGCCGTTCAGGTGCGGATCGTTGATCAGGCCCTTCCAGCCGACGGTTGTCCGCGGCTTCTCGAAGTAGGCCCGCATGACCACCAGCAGTTCGTCAGAGACCACCGCCGCTTGCCGGGTGAGCCGGGCGGCGTAGTCCAGCGCGGCTTCAGGATCGTGGATCGAGCACGGTCCGACAACGACCAGCAGCCGGTCGTCGCGGCCCTCAAGGATGTCGACGACTTCGGTCCGTGCCCGGACGACGGTGGTCGCCACCTGGTCGTTGGTCGGTAGTTCGTAGCGCAGCAGGGCGGGCGACATCAGTGGGCTGAACCCGGCGATCCGATGGTTGTCGAGCGCGATCGCACTGGCAGTGACCGACATGGCGGCTGTCCTCTCATGAGCGAGCCGCCCGTCAACACTCACCGAGCCGGCTCACTATCCGGCTCGGGGTGGTTGGTCAGCGCAGCGAACAGCCCGCCGACCCAACCCGGGCCGGGGAACTAAACCAATACTGCCGCTGCATGATCGTGACTGTACCAGCCTTCAGGATGTGGACGCGGCCGGTATTGGTACCGTCGGCGTGTGCCGGCCACGCCACGGGTGTTTGTGTCCTACGCGTATGACAGTCCGGCGCACCGCGCCGCCGTTCACCGGCTGTCCGCACTGTTGCGGTCCAGTGGAGTCGATGTCCAACTGGACGACTACGACAGTGGCGAGCGCAGGGACTGGTACGCGTGGATGATCGACCAGATCGAGAAGGCCGACTACGTCATCGTGGTCGGTTCGCCGAACTATCGGAAATTCGGCAACGGCGGTGCGCCGCCATCACGGAGTCGCGGTGTGCAGGCCGAGGCCGCGGTGTTGCGCGAGAAGCTGTACGCGGACCGATCCACCTGGACACGCAAGATCCTGCCGGTGGTGCTGTCCGGCGGGAAGGTCGACGACATTCCGACGTTCTTACAGCCCTTCAGCAACAGTCACTACATCATCCCGGAACTGACTCCGTCCGGCATCGAGCAACTGTTGCGCACCATTACCGGTCAACCCCTCCACACACCGCCGAATCTCGGCCCCATTCCGACATTCGGCCCGACAATCCCCACCCAAACGGCGTCGGCCGGACTTCTCGGCCGCCGCCGTTTGGTATGGCTGGCCATTGCGGTCACCGTCGTGATCGTGGTGGCGGTGGCCGTGGTTCTGGCCCGGTTGACGACATCCGGCGCGCCGGCGGCGTCCCGGCCGCCGGCCACCTCAACCGATCACCTTCCGACGACAATCCCGGTAACCACCACCACCGCACCGCCGCCCACGACGGCCGCCGTTGGCCCTCGGTGGCACGGCACGTTGCAGTTGGGCGGATTCGGTGGACCGGGTGGTGGCTGGTACCTCGACTACGTTCCGCCCCAGCAGGCGATCACCGGCGACCTCTACTACAGCGACATCAACGAGATCGACACCAATAACTCGATCGTGCCGTGGAATCGTCCGTACTCACCCAGTGAAAACCAGTGCGCCACCCTCCTGAACACACATTTGGGGCTCCACACATTCGATGCCGTGGTCGGTAACACCGCCTGTTTCACCACCAGCGCCAGCCGCGTCGGCTTTCTGACGGTAACCGCCACACCCGGCGCGAACGACATCAATCCGACCATCTCGGTCGACGCGCTCGTCTGGCAGAAACCATAGGTGCTCAGTGGTCGGAAAGATCGAGCCGCAGCACGATCTCGCCGTCTTCGATCTCCCCGGTAGGCCGGAAACCGAACCGTTGATAGAAGGGCCACGGCTCACCGTCGCCTGGCTGGTAACTGGTCAGCAACTCGGTGGCGCCGTCCGCGTGAATCAGGTCCACGATCTGTGTCAGCACTTCGCGGCCGAGCCCTTGTCGTTGGTGGTGCTCGTCGATGAGCAGCCGCCACAGGTAATACGGCCCCATGATTCCTGGGCGGCCGGGCGGCACGTTCCAGCTCAGCATCACGAAACCGACCGGCTCGTCGCCCGAGTAGACGGCCCGGTACCAGGGCTCGCCCTCCGGTGTCGTGGCCGCATGTTCGAGCGACTTGGCCACCGAGGCGACGAAGCGCTCCTGGCCGGGGCGGACCCGCAGCGCGCACACCGCGTCGCGGTTCTCGTCCGTGATCTCGCGCAGGTGCACGCCTTGCGGGGTCATGTCGTGCCGTCCGATGGCCGGTCGGGGTCGTCGGCTTGTCCGGCATAGGCGCTCGTTCCGTCCGGCAGGAACGCCGCTGCCGGAGAACCGCCGGGGACGAAGACCGCTACCTCACGGATCGGGACGTCACCGGTGTTCTCGATCTGGTGCAACACCCGGGCCGGCAGCAGAATGCAACTCCCGGCGCGCAGCGGATTGTGCTCCCCCTCGATGTGCAGCACACCCTCGCCTTCCAGGACATAGATCACCTCGTCGTAGCGGTGATAGTGCACCGGCGCCGGCGCACCGGTGGGGATGTAGCCGACGAAGTGCGTACCGGAACGGAAACCGGTCTCCGGACCGGCAAGGATCCGGTACTCACGGCCCGCGGTGGCATGGCCGAGGTCCTGCTCGTCCAATCGGGAGATCACACGCCGCAGACCGGCCGGCACCTCGTCGCCCGCCGGATGCAGCACCCGCACACCGACCAGTTCGACGGTGACCGAACCGTCCGCCCGCAGCTGGTACGTCTCCCCCAGCGCGATCTGGATGCCGCTCTCCGGCCCGAACTCGATCTCCTGCCCGCCAACCAACAGCGCGCCCGTACCGGCGAGGACGAACAGCACTTCCTCGTGCCCGCCGGACTCATAGGGGCCGGCCGTCGTGCCCGGATCGAGCGAGCGAACAGACTCGGTCAGGAACGCGCAACCGAAATCCTCGGTCAGGATCGGCCGCTCGGTCGCGCCGTCGGCGGGCCGGCCGGCGATCTCGTCGCGATGCACCACGAAACGACTACCCATCGATCGCCTCGATGATGCGCGGACGGAGTTCGGCGGCGCGGATGACGGCGTCGACCGAGCCGAACTGGACCGCGCGCTGGATGTTGTGCACCCGGTCGAACTCCGCGGCCACCTCGCCGAGCTTCTCGGCACGGACCGACGACCGGAGTTCGTCCAGCTCAGCGGTCAACGCGGCGCGGTCGGCACCAGCGGCGGCCGCCACGCGGGCCTCCAGATCCCGCACCCGCGGATCGGCCGCGGTCCGGGAATTGACGTCGCCGGCGAACACCACCGCGGCAGCGGGGGCGCCGCCGAGCACCGACGCGAACGAGCCTTCCAGCGCGAGCACGGTCATGTTCGGGTTCAGCGCCTTGGAGAACACCACGAACGCACCACCGTGGTACCGCGAGATCACGCAGAACACGATGGGCCCACGGAAGTTCACGATCGCACGGCCGATCTCGGCGCCGTACTCCAACTGCAGCTTGCGCATCGACTCCGGCGAGCCGTCGAAGCCGGACAGGTTCGCCAGCACCACCAGCGGCCGGTTGCCGCTGGCCGCGTTGATCGCCCGCGCCGCCTTCTTCGATGACCTCGGGAACAGCGTGCCGGCGGTGTAGGCGTCGGGGCCGTCGGTGGGCGGGAAACCGCGCCGCGGCACCGACCGTGACTCGATGCCCAGCAGGCACACCGGCATGCCGCCCAGGTGCACGTCCTGCACCACCGAGGTCTCCGCGTCGGCCATGCCCGCCCAGCGTTCCAGCACCGGATGGTCCTGGTCGGCCAGCGCCCGCATCACGGTCCGGATGTCGAACGGCTTCTTGCGGTCCGGGTTGGCCTTGGCGGAGAAGATCTCGCCGACCGTGGTGAAGTCGCTGCCCGCCACGATATGCGGGAAGTCAGAGACGTCACGGTCCACCGGGTCGGTCGTCCGCGCTCGGCGCGGCGCCGCCTCACCGGGCGCGACGTACGTGTGGTCGTAGTGCGACATCAGCACGTCTCGGGCAGCCTGCAGGTTCGGTGCCCAGTGCTGTGCCTGACCGTTCGGGCCCATCACCCGGTCGT
>WNGR01011403.1_pt1 | contig 11596 bp, 13 predicted proteins | sample 5407581 | NCBI WGS metagenome assembly WNGR01 (sample SAMN13153383, study PRJNA577476) | soil metagenome | isolation source: 80 cm soil or saprolite under Garry oak tree replicate 2 | place: USA:California | collected 2016-06-15
AAGCAGACGCGAGAATCCTTGGACCTGGCGAAGTTCTACAAGGATGCAGCCTAGAAGATACTGGAAAACATCTAGCTCGATGTGGCTTCGAGATCGTAGAGGCCAGCGAGAGCGTCTTGTAGCGGATGGTTGTCGAACAACCGGAAGAATCCGCCTAGGACTAGGAATAGGCCGCCGAGTTGCAGGCTGAGGACTGCTCTCTGGTAGCCGAGTACTCGGGAACCTAGGAGGAGAGACGAGAGCGTCAGGGTAAGGCCGAGGAAGGCGACGAGCTTGGTCTTCAGCATACAAGCACTACAGCATCAATCACAAGATATGGAATGGAAGATGTAGCTATAATGCTGACCCGACCTTCTCACGGAACTATGGTAAAAACAGGGAAGAGAGAAGGCACTTGCGCGCCGCGGGTTGCTTGAAACATGCCTCGTTTCCAGTCAACGTGGCCAGCTGCGTGGCGTTGATTCTGGGCGATTCCGTGGGATTTGAAAGAGATGATTTGATTCGGCCTAGGGGTTACTTTCACAGGGGTCCGCGGAGACAGCTCATGCCACGCAAAACCGCTGAAACATACCCCACTTTTTTGTCGAGACGATTTTCTGTCTAATGGTGATAATGGGCGAGAGAGGCTGATCACGGCGTAGTTTGGGCTTCGATGCCGAGGCGAAAGTTGCCCTTTTTTCTCCAAGCTCCGAACGATTCTCGGCGAAGGAAAAGACCGCATCCCAGAATCGCGAACAGGGCAGATAATAGCCGAATTTTGGGTTCACACGTCTCCCGTCGACGACTCATGCGACGCGAGGGTCGGTCGCTAAGACCCCCTATTTTCTAGAAACCGTTTCCTGTCTGGTAGTGATAATGGGCGAGACAGGCGATTCGGGGCATGGTCTGGGCTTAGGTGAGATAGCGAAACTACGGGGTCTACCGCCCTTTTGGGAACGATTTGCTGGGTGCCATCGGGGCGACCTCCCAGATTCGAGATCAGGGCTGATAATGGGCGATTTCTTTCATGTCTTAGGCGACTTCTTGCATCTCTTGTAGAGAGAGAATGTACAATGGCGCGTTGTATGCCTTGGAATGTGAGAGAAAGCGTCGAGAAAGGCGATTGGGCCGTGGGGGTTTCGACGGGTATGTCTTACCGGAACTTGTCAGGAAACTGTTTGACAATACCCTTGTAGAGTGCGTCCGCGAGAGTCAGTATCTCAGTGTAAATATCGTCGAAGGCTAAGACTGCGTCCTTCCATTTCTTGCCGATTATTGCTACAGCCTCCTTCTTGGTCAGATCAAGGTGCTGTTTCAACAAGTCGGAAACGTCGCGCCTTGGCCAGTTAGGGTTCGCACCACTCAGGAATTTAGCAATCTCTTCTGCGTTATCAGACCATTGCTTGTCTTCTTCCTGGAATTTCTGCTGGTTTCCATTCTTCGCAGCTCCGACTAGCTCGACGGCGATCTTGATGTGCTGTTTCAATAAACCGGTGAGCTTGTTTCCGGCGTCCTTTCCATAATACTGGGAGACAGCGTCGCCTATGTGCTCCTGATTCTTGAGCAATCTCTCTGCAGCCGCATCAGCGTTTGACGTGCCAAGCCCAGCAGCAATAATGTACTCGCGCGTATAGAATACATGGTCAGACCAGAGTTTCCGCATCCCAACTGCAAGTGAGTGCTCCTTTTCATTCGTGGTAGTCTGCATGATCCGAACCGCTTCCGAATTTCACGATCTCGCGTATTTAAGCGCGAAACATGCGAGAACCTTCAATTGTGCGTGCGCGAGTCCACCGTGCAATTTGAGAAGGATGGACCAATTGTCTATAGGCTTAAACCAGCAAGACGCGTTTTATTCCTATAATGTCGAAACCTGTGTTGACTGTCGAACTGAAAGCTTTGCAGAACCGCTCGAGCGAGGCCGCTCAGTTTCTAAAATCCAAGGTCGAAGGGAAAATGAAGACCAAAGGAACGCAGCTCCAGATCGAAGGCGCAAAGACCAAAGAAGTCAAACTGCTACTCCACAAATTCCTCCACCACCAAGGGCTAAACCACTACAGGGTCCTCAGCCAGAGCGGGGTTCTGGAGGTTACGCCGCCAGAAAAGCGTGTCGTGCATGAACCGGAACGCGTAGGATCTTCACCGACTGCACCTCAAACGACCCCATACTATTTCCCGCAAACACCAGTCCTAACGCCTGAGAAAAAGAAGAAGGCTAAACCCAAACACAAGCACGAATAACTCTGGTCGCGTCCCCCACGGCCGGTTCGTGGGAGGATCGTCGAACTTCAAGCCTTTAGACCTGAGAGATGAATAGACTTCATCGACATCGTGAACCTCCAAGTGTATCTCTACGGTTGAACGGGAGAGAGGCTGGGCCTTGGTGAGCCTATGAAATGCGAGCCGGGACCCTTTAGTGTCAAACATGATGAAGTTCTCGTTCTCATCGGCAACTGGAAGACCGAGAGTATCCTTGTAGAGCTTCTTCACCTGATCGAAATTGACTGCCCAAAGTGTCAGGTAAGATAGCTTGCTAAGCCTCATGAAACTAGTCGCAACTTGCCTCGCGAGATTGCGATTATTAGCATCTTCGGGAGCTTATCGAGGATTCCAGAACATGACTCTATTAGGCGCGGCGACAGTGGTAGGTGGTATTAGTTTGACAAAATTTATGATGTCGCTCCGCGACGAGAATTATCGCGTCCTGACCGGCGCTGCAATCGACCGAGGAATTTCCGTTCAAGAACTTCTCCGAGCCGTGATCATACCCGACTGGGTCAAGGAGACTCCCAGAGGAATCGTCGCCGACAACTGGCCGTCTATCAGACCGCGCCACTAACCAACGCGACGCCAACAACTCGGTCTTCCTTATCACCATCTTATTAGGCACGACTGCGAACGAACCAGGCGAACAAACATGGCGAAACAAGTAACTTGCGACTGCGGCTTCATGCTACGCACTCCATCTGACGATGAACTAGTGAAACATGTCCAACTTCACGCAAAAGACACTCATAGCCTGGATCTCACTCCAGAACAAGCCCTAGCACGGGCCGTCTCAGTAGAAGCAACAATACAAGCCTAAAAGTTCGGGGAACCCCACCGGAAACCTCCTTCTTTATTTTCACGTATTCAGCCAGCGACTCGACCTCTAAAGCACCGCGTTAGCCAGAAGATCTTGAACTTGGCCCTAGCTGCTTAGTCGGATCTAGACTTGGTCAGGGAACGATCTTCTTATCAGCGAGAATTTGCAAACTTGGTCTGAGGGATCAGGCGTGGGAGATAGCGAATTGTTTCTCGGTGGATTCGCAAGCGGATTTCTCGCGAGAGGCCTTACTCATATCGGATATGGAATCTACTTCACAACGAGTCGACTGATTGGCATAGACCTGGGTGCGAACGGCGGTGGTGCCTTAGGCGGCACGATGGCCGGCTTCATTCACGGCGAGCTCATGCCACAGCTCTCTCCAGAAGAGAGCGCCAAGACGATTACAGATCTCGAACGGATGAGGGACTTCGAGATGGAGAAGAATCAGATAAGTCGAATAGAACTCAAGAAACCAGGACTGCTCGGAACTGGCCATATCGTGATTACGCCGAAAGAGGGGAAACCGGAGAAGATTACTCTGCGGCACCGGATAGCCTACGATAGACTGATGACGCTCACACAAGCCTTCAGCCCTGGACTAGTGAAATCGTCTTAGAACCTTTAGCCCGATAAGCGCGTCGTTTGCGACTCCTCGTAAGTCTTAAAACAGCGTTACCATAGCGCGTTGGAATTAGTCGGCGCGTGAGTGGGGCCTTCCACCCGTTGCGCCATACAAACCCCGGAGTAGGGAGGCAAAAAATGCAAGCATGGAATAGAATAGGTCAGACTCGAGTCACAACAATAGAACTGGCGTTAACTTCAACTCTCGCCGCTGTCTACATTGTTTCAGCATTCTTCGCCCTTACCCCGTTTATCGGTGGCCCGGGATTTATCACGCTAGAAATCGTTATGCTCCCGATCATAGCTTTTCTACTCAGACCAGTTCTCGCCACGGTTGCCGTTCTCATTGGTAGCCTCGGGTCAGTATTCATCCAGACAGGCTTCTACTCTGCTTTTGGGTTTGCTGGACTCTTGATCCCACTTCTGGCCGTTGCGTTGGGGAGCATTGCCTTCCACTACGAATGGGGAGCAATCGTTCCATGGGGTTACGTCCTAGCAGGTGCAGTCTACTACATTCTATTCTCGAAAGGAGGAACTCTATTCTGGCTTGCACCATACATCCTCGTGATAGCATCCTTACCAGCGGCCCTAAGTGTCAGAGACCCCTTTCGGCTAGGTCTTCTCGCCCTTTACACTGCAATGTCCGAGCAGGTGACCTTGAATGTCCTCAGCATTTCGCTTCTGAATCTCAGCGGAGTCTTTTGGATTGGTGTTACACCACTCATGTTCCTTGAACGGACAATAGCGACCCTTGGAGGATTAGCGGTCATCGTCGCCCTTAAATCCCGACTTGGAACAGGACTCGAACTAGGACACGTCCTGAGGGAGGTGAAGTAGAAGGCATGTGCGTTACAGCAGTAGTGAAGTGTTGGCACTGTGGAGAATGGTTCGCCAAACAAGCTAACCGCGGCGAGTTCGAAAACTGCCCGTTCTGTGGAAAGGGCTTCGAACAACTAAGCGTTGAGGCACAACGGGCTGTGAAAGCAACCCTTGCCCCATTCTTCGAAGTGCCTCATCTGAAAGAGAGACCCCTCACGGCATAGGGCGAACGCTTTCGGGTCTAATCGAGGCCCTTTTTCACGGGCCCCCTTTCCCTAATTTGAGTCGGTTGAAATCGGTTCTAGGCGAGTTTTGCCTGCTTACCTTCTGCAGGTTTAAGATCGGAGAGCCTAACTCCGACTAGTCGCATCTTCCGTCGGTCTTTCTCGAACTCCCTGAATAGCAACTTCACATATTCACGGATCACTCCCAAGTCGTCTACATATCCGGTGTGGGTTTTTTCTCGGGTAAACGTTACGAACCCTTCGAACCGGACCTTGATCCCAACTGTCCGATACCACAGGCCTTCAGCCAAGAGTCTGTCGTGAACCTCGTGACTTAGAGATTCTAACGCGTCCCGGACCATCGTCTTGTTCTGGATGTCTCTCTCGAAAGTTTGCTCAACACTAATCGATTTCCGCAGACCCCTTTCTTCCACAGGTGTCTCCTCGATTCCGTTCGCTATGGCCCAGAGCCATACACCGCCTTTTCCAAACCAATCTGTGAGCTTCTTCGCCTCTACCCCGCGCAATTGACCAATAGTTTCGATCCCCTTTTCACGGAGAAATTCAGTTGTCTTCTTGCCAACACCGCTGATCCTATTGACGGGTAGCGGTTTGAGAAACTTGTCGACCTGTTCTAGCTGAACCGCGGTAAGTCCATCTGGCTTCTGCATGTCCGAGGCCATCTTCGAAATGGACTTGCTTGGAGATATCCCGACGCTGACGGTAAGACCTTCTCGTTCTTTCAAGGCCTCTTTCAGTTTGGAAGCTAGCAGTTTCGCGTCGTCGTAGGTCTTGCATCTCTTGCTGACGTCCATGTAGGCTTCGTCGATGCTGGTCTGTTCGAAAATATCCGCAAAGTCCCGCATGATATTCATCACTCTCTCCGAGGTTTCGCCATAGAGTTCGAAGTCTGGCGGGACATAGATTCCTTGAGGGCATAGCTTCCAGGCCGTACTGATTGGCATACCGGATCGAACCCCAAACTTTCGGGCCTCGTAGGAACAGGAGGTTACGACTCCGCGGCCCTTGCCATTTTTCGGGTCGGCGCCCACGATCAATGGCTTACCCTTCAACGAGGGGTCGCGGTGGATCTCGCAAGATGGATAGAAAGCGTCCAGATCGCAGTGAAGAATAATTCTGGTTCGGGAGCTAGTAGACATCTTCTAGGGTTCGAAGTTATAGGCAAAGCCCGGGTGTCTCGTTGGCGCCAAAGAACCAGATTCTGAATCCATTCTGAATCCAAAGTCTTCAAGAAATTTTGCGCCGAAGATCGGAAGGGCACCCTCGTAGGTCGTGGCTAGAGTCACGTTCTCGCGGCCGTGAGCTGAGACAATGACCGAGAAAATTGGAGCCTCAACAATACTGCCGTCTTTCAGTTCCAATCTCGCCTTTAGGGGCTCTGAAGAAGCGCCTACCTCAAACAAGACTTCAGTTGGAAGAGTTGTGAAGAAAATCGATGGATCGATTGAAATTCCAGATATGTCCTTGTGGCCCTTCTCGCCTTTGACCGAAGCGCTTGTGAAAGCCTGGGACACGGCTCTGACCGTAGAGTAGTAGGGGCTTCTGCCAGATAAGCTTCAGAGGAGGTCGTTCCCCTTGGAGAGCGTTCACAGCTCAAGATTGCTTCTATTCAGCCGTTCCGGGATTCTAGCACGGCTATCTCACAATAGTCGTGCCCACATACGCGTAGGTTTCAGGGATATCCATTTCGAGTAGCGTCGAATGGCGGCAGTAACCGTCGACTAGGAGGTTGTCTTCGCGCAAGACGACTATCGGCCAGATAATTGTTCCACGTGCCTCCAACGCCTTAGTCAGCTCCGACCGGCGTTCTTTCAGCCGCTCAGTGAACCTTCGACCGGTCCTCATGTCCGAGGAGTTCACGATCATAGGATTCAGCCGTATATTACCGAGGGTGACAATCTCCAGCTTCCACTTCCGTTTTGGAAGCGAGTTAAGCAGAGCGTCGTCTCGTGGGTCCTGCCCCATGCTCCCAAGATCCGCTTCCAATTCCCTCCGCACCTCCGTGTTGATGAAATCATGGATGTCATCCGAATCCTCAAAGACTCGATATTCGATGCTGTGAAGCCGACGTACCGTCGTCAAGTTCTCTGTTGTAGGACGAACTATCGTAACGTCAACGCTCCTCGAACCGGGGAACAATCAGTCAATGCATGTCGTATCTCGGACTACGCGCGTCTCGCTCTTAAGACTCGCTCTTCTAGAATCCTGAATAATCGCCAAGCTCAAAAACAGTTTCGGTTGTCTCAACAAGAAATTGACCATTAACCCTTTTACAGTAGCAAGCAGTCGAAGGTTCTAACGTGCAAGTTCTCGAGAACCGGCCCATCCAGGTCTATTCGAAGAAGATCGAGGATGAATACAATCGGCAGTACGGAATCGCGTCAGAGGCCCGGTCCAAAGGACTCGACCCCTCATGGAAGGTTGAATCACAGACAACCTATGATCTTGCTGAACGTGTGGAGAAATCGGTCGGACCAATCGGAGTCGCCGCTCGAATCCGAGAATTGAGCAAACTAATCTCCCGTGAAGAAACGGCGCTCAAGATTAGCGAAGACATCGTTCTGGGCCACTTCGGAAGCCTTGAGCCTGAAGACGCCGCCGAACAAGCAATTCGTACGGCGCTAGCGGTGTTAGATGAGGCCGTGACAGTGGCGCCAATACAGGGAATCCACGACGTCAAGATCCGAACAAACGTGGATGGATCAAAGCACCTAGCCGTCTACTTTGCAGGCCCAATGCGGGCGGCCGGTGGGACGGAGATGGGCTTGACTATGATCGTTGCTGACTACGTACGTCGACAACTGAACATTTCACCTTATCATGCCTCAGAACAGGAAGCGATGAGATTCGTCGAAGAGCTACGTTTGTACGAGCGATCTATCGCCCGTTTCCAGTATCGGAACCCCGATAGCGTGCTCAAAGATGCGATCATGCGTCTAACTGTTGAGCCAAACGGAGTGGAAACAGATCCCGTCGAGGTGACGGTCAACCGGAATCTGATGAGGATAGAGACAAACAGGGTACGGGGCGGAACACTGCGAGTGGTAAATGATGGGCTGCTCGGAAGATCAACCAAGGTTCTGAAGATCGTTGAGAAGCTAGGCCTGGAAGGCTGGGGATGGCTGGCCATGATGAAAACCTCGTCTTCAGAAGGAGAAGAAGCGAAAGAATTCATGTTCATGGAAGATGTCGTCGGAGGGCGCCCGATCTTCGCCTTCCCCGGTGCAGCAGGAGGATTCAGAATTCGGTATGGCCGTTCGCGAAACACTGGAATGGCATCCGTTGGCGTTCACCCAGCTACTATGGAGGTTCTCGGGGGCTTTCTGGCCGTAGGGGTCCAGATGAGACTGGAAAGGCCTGGGAAGGCAGGCATAGTCAACGCGGTCGATAGCATCGAGCCTCCCATCGTGAAGCTCATCGATGGATCAGTCATGAGGATAGAGTCACCTCAAGAAGCAAAAGCACTACGGGACAAAATCCAGAAAATACTATTCGTTGGCGATCTGATGGTTGGATACGGTGAGTTTCTTGAGAACAATCGGGCCCTGGTCCCATCAGGATTCGTCGAATCCTGGTGGGCGCAATTACTGGAAGAGAAGCTACGCGACCAGAAAACCGGCAACGAAGCACAATCACTGAATATCTCAACTGAACGGATACATGAATTCGCCAAGAACCCGTTCTCCATCAGACCACGAGCCAGCGAAGCAATCGGATTGTCCCAGAGTCTCGGGATTCCCCTGCACCCGGCATACACGCACTTCTGGAGCCAAGTCACAGTCGAGGACATACACTATCTCCGAGAGAAACTCATCCACTACCTCGACGAGTCCAACGTCCTGCCTTATGACGAAAAACTGAAGGACATTCTCGAACAGGCTCGAATGCCACACAAGGTGGTCGCTGGTGCAATCCAGCTCGGAGAGGATGATGCCTTAGTTCTCCGGACGATTCTGAAGCTTGACGATCCCGGAACACAGGTCACGGGAGACAGCTCGCTAGAAGCACTGAGCCTACTAGCGGGATTTCCAATAAAGAACAAGGCGCCGATCTTCGTCGGGGCCCGCATGGGACGTCCCGAAAAGGCCAAGGAGAGAATCATGACTCCGCGCGTCCACGGGCTATTTCCAACCGGCCAGGCTGGCGGCCCACGCCGTGATGTGATAGAGGCATCCAAGAAATCAGTCGTCACTTTGGAACTAGTTGACCGAGCCTGCCCGAAATGTGGTCGGTGGGAATCGAAGCTTAGGTGCCCGACTTGCGGACAGGAGACGCGGATGAGCGTAACCTGTTCGAAATGCGGCCAAGCATCTCACGATTCATCATCCATCTGCAAGGGATCGCTCGTCGCATACCGAAGCGTCAACGTAAACCTAGTCGAAATGCTGGAAGAAGCTGTCGGGAGGCTGAGATTGGGAAAAATCGAGGGGTCGGTGAAGGGAGTAAAGGGCTTGATCAACAAGACTCGAATGCCCGAGCCCTTAGAGAAGGCATTGTTACGTGCCAAATCAGATGTGTCCGTGTTCAAAGATGGGACACTACGATTTGACGCGTCGAACGCTATACTAACCCAGTTCAGACCCGGAGAAATTGGGCTGAGCCTGGAGAAAGCCCACGAGATAGGGTACGCAATGGACATGAACGGTCACGAGCTCTTGGACCCAAGACAGTTGTGCGCTTTGGAGATACAAGATCTCGTTGTCTCGGAGGCTTGCGGCGAGTACTTGTTGAAAGTGTCTCGTTTCCTCGACGACCTCCTTACCGCTTACTATGGGATGGAGAAGCTCTACAATGCCTCGAAAAGAGAAGACCTCATCGGACATCTTGTCGTCGGACTATCCCCGCATACATCTGTTGGCGCAGTGGGAAGAATCGTCGGATTCACCAAAGCAAGCGTTTGCTACGCCCACCCGCTGTATCATGCTGCGAAGCGGCGAGACTGCGACGGAGACGAGGACTCCGTGTCCCTTTTGCTAGACGTGTTGCTGAACTTCTCCAGGGAATACCTTCCAGATAGAATAGGAGGCCTAATGGACGCCCCGCTGCTACTTGCGCCGCTGCTAAACGCAACCGAGGTAGCGCGACAAGCATTCAACATTGAAACAATCACCTCTTTCCCTACCGCGTTCTACGAGAAAACGCTAGTCGGAGCAAATCCCAAGGAGATCGAGGATCTCGTCCCAACCCTCAACAACGCCCGAGAATCGTCCTCGGGCAACTGGAACATTGGGTTTACCCACCCAACAGAAGATCTAGACCGAGCGCGATTGACCAGCGCCTACAAGGAACTACCAACAATGCTAGACAAAGTCAAGGAACAACTAGATCTCGCGGACAAGATCGTAGCCGTGAGGGGAGAAGAGGTAGCTAGGAAGGTACTAGGAACCCACATTCTGCGAGACTTGGTAGGGAACCTGCGAACGTTCACGTCGCAGAGATCTCGATGCTCAAAGTGCAACTGGAAACCCCGCCGACCGCCCTTGAAGGGAGTCTGCGTGAAATGCGGAGGCAAGTTGGGACCTACCGTCTTCAAAGCAGGAGTCGAAAAATACCTCCAAGTCGCCTTTGACATGGTCAAACGATACAACGTCGGCGAATACTACCGACAGAGACTCGACTTGATCAAAGTTGAACTCGACGAGACCTTCAGGCCGATTGAGGAAGACCGAACACAGACTAAGCTCTTGGTGGGAGATTTCGCTTAGAAAAGGGCGCCAAGCGTGACACCGCCCTACCATCCACGAGCCTACATTTCTGGAATGAGAAACGTCAACCGAGGACTCGCATCCAGATCGAAGATTATTGAGACCATGGAGAAGGGAAAGGCCCGAATCAATGAGATTAGCGAGAAGACGGGTCTTACTGAAGGCTGCGTTAGTCATCACTTGAGACTGCTTTTGAGACAAAGGGTTGTTTCCTCAGCGGCTGTCGGGCGTGGTAATAGGTGGACTCTGACAAAGTACGGTCAAGAAAAACTGGGCTGAACGTCCGCCTAATGCTGAAGCCCACGAAAAAAGGGGATGGTCGATGGTGCGCGGCTAGCGCTAATCGTTGCCTTGTTCGTTCTCGCTCTCGTTCTCGTGCTCGTGTACTAGCTGGCCTCTGATCTCGCCAAGTGGATTTGCTTTGGTATGGACGTTGACGTATGTATTACCCGCAAGGAGAGCGTTGACAAAGTCGTTCCAGTTCTTTACCGATGGGTCGGCGTTGGTGTTGAGGTCTGCGGCGGTTCGGGTCCCTTCAGCTAGAGTCCTACAACCGTGTGGCGAAGAGAAGAGGGGTTGGTTGGTGAAGAAGGGAATGATAACCTTCCCATTTGTCCCAACTGCTCCTACGTGGATGTGCGATGCTGTAACGTTGAAGATGTCGCAGACTATTACACGGAATGATATTGCGGTGCCGTTGTCAATGAGCCTAACTGTTGCCATTCCGAATGCGTCAGTGGTTACCCCTGGAACCTGTTGGCTCCCGGTGAGGTCGATACGGAAACGAGAAGAACTATCGACAATTGTTTTTTCAAACTAAAACCTCCGTAGCTCCCGTATCTTCCTGCATGAAGATTTATGATTTTTCTAGGCAAGACCGATGCTGGGATAGACGAGGATAGAGAGAGCTGTTCATAGAATCCTGAGAATCGGCCACGTTCCCGAGAGGGAAGCACGATCCGCTATTGAGCGGACGCCGCAAAAGTTGGTTCCTTTTGGATCTTCACGGTGACAGAGACCGCTCGGTCGTCTGCATTCTCTACGACGAAGAACCATTTTCCGTTTGAGGGCGCAGTAAATTCGAGTGTCGCAGTTTCAACACCTTCTTCGCCTGTCTCGCTCCAGAATTCCTCGCCCTG
>WNGR01007460.1_pt1 | contig 11595 bp, 9 predicted proteins | sample 5407581 | NCBI WGS metagenome assembly WNGR01 (sample SAMN13153383, study PRJNA577476) | soil metagenome | isolation source: 80 cm soil or saprolite under Garry oak tree replicate 2 | place: USA:California | collected 2016-06-15
GTAAAAAATTGCTGGTCAACGGGAAAAACACGGGCGTGACAGTGCTGCAGGCGGAAGGCCGCTTCTATGTGGATATCGAGACTTTGGCCCGGATCACCAGCGGAACGGTGACAGTCGAGCCGACTCAGATCGTATTGACGATGCCCAGGGCGAACTCTGACGCTTCGTCTCCGCAAACCACAGACGTATTATCCAAGGAATTTGTCAGCGCGGCTATCGTCTCCTTAGCGGATATGAAAGAGTGGAAGGGGGCACTGAGGACAATGATTACCTACGGATTGGCGGTCGACGGATCGCTGGCTCAAACGTATCGCGAGCAGGCGGAGACGAGCCTGGCGCAAGCAGCGGTGGAGGCGTCCACCAACGCGGACCGCAGCGCTCTGCAACTGCTCAACAACCAGTTTGCCCACCTGGCGAAATGGGAAAGCGATGTATTCGCAGATCGGAAAGCTCTCAATGGGGCCGAAACAGTGGACCCGAACGCCCTGCAGGATGATCCGGCGCTGACGAAAATCTCGAGCTGCGGCAGGTTTCTGAATAACATGCTCGTCGGCCGCACGTTTGCCGATAATGCGAGTTGCGACTAGCCGCCTCAGTCCGGAACCTTTCGCGGCATAGCGGCCAATTTCTCTTCTCTTGAAACGCGTTTCGGGGTATGAAATGAGCACGACACCCCGTCTGACCCAGGGCGAGGATCGCTGGCCCAGGAGCGTTTCATGGAGCGCAATATTCGCGACCTTCTTAATTTGTACAATCCAAATGATCCGCTGGATCATGCTTGGACGATTCCTTCGCCGTGGTACTTCGATCCGGGCATCCACGAACTCGAACAGCAGAGCGTGTTCGCGAAAACGTGGCAGGTGGTGGGCCGCGCCGATCAGGTGCGGGACAAGGGAAGTTTCTTCACCGCTGACCTTGCGGACGAGCCCATCGTTGTCGCGCGAGGCGATGACCGCCAGTTGCGCGCGTTCTACAACGTCTGCCGGCATCACGCTGCCGCCGTGGTCACCGAAGCGCAAGGCTGCGCGAAGCAGTTTCGTTGCCCGTATCACGGCTGGACTTACGGCAACGATGGCGCGCTGAAAGGCATGGTGGAATTCGAGGGGGTTTGCAATTTCGACCGCGCGAAAAACGGTCTCGTGCCGGTGAAGGTGGACACCTGGGAAAATTTTGTTTACGTCCATCTGGACGGCCGCGCCGCCCCCCTGCTGGAATTTCTTGGAAAGGTTCCGGAGCTGGTGGCGCCGCTGCAATTGCAAAAAAAATTAAAATACTTCGATCGCCGCGTCTACACGCTGCACTGCAACTGGAAAGTCTTCGTGGACAATTATCTGGACGGCGGCTATCACGTTCCGCACGCCCACAAAGGGCTGAGCAGCGTGATCGAGTACACGAAATACACGATCGAGAATTTCGAGCGCGCCTGTTTGCAGTCCAGCCCGCTTTCTTCGGACTCCAAGTCGAAGTCAGGCGTCGCTGCCACGCGCCAGGGCCGAGCGTTCTATCTCTGGATTTATCCGAACTTCATGATCAACGCCTACGAAGGCGTGATGGACACCAATCTTGTTCTTCCGATGGGCGTGGACAAATGCGCCGTGGTTTTCGACTACTACTTCGCGGACACCAGCAAGAAAGCGTTGAGAAAAAACAAAGCGAGCATCAAGGTCAGCGAAAAAGTGCAGGAAGAAGATGAAGCCATCTGCGACGCCGTGCAACGCGGGCTCGCTTCACGAGCGTACGTGGCGGGCCGCCTCTCCGTGCGCCGCGAAGCCGGCGAGCATCTTTTTCATCGCTTGCTGCACGCCGACCTTACCAAGGCGCTTAGCCAACCTGCGGCAGCGGATTAGCCAACGCCCGATACTATCGGAGCGAGGGTTGCAGGCCGCGTGTAGTTGATCCAAATTTCTGCCGCGATCGTCTGTAGGGTAAATCCAACCCAGAACGCCGTGCCGAAAAATTCTTTCGGTTCCGGCGCATGCCCTCGCAGCAGCGCCGATGCAAAGAACGCCGCCATGATCGGGCGGATCGTCGCGACGGCAAGTCCGATGGCGTAGCCGCGAATCATCCACTCGCGGTGCTGGGCAAACTCCCCCCGAAGCGCATGCCACAGCGCTTTGGCCAACGCGATCAGGAAAAAAGTTCCGAAGAGAGCGATGGCCGCCTTCTCATCCACGCCGCCGATAGTTTTTCCGAAGGACATGGTCAACCCGGTGACTCCCACGACGGCGCTGGCGGTTAGGAAGATGCGTCCCGACCAGCGGTGAATCTGCGGATGTTTCGAGCGTAAGCTGCGCACGAATTGCAGTGGTCCCAGCACCATGAAGAGCATGGCCGGCAGAATATGCGCGAGCGTCAAAGTCGCGTGATTCGCAAAGTGGGCGTCCAACTGCGCCGCTGGATTTTTCGCCCCGCTCAGCGCTCCCGGCTTCAAGAGCACGATACTTCGCCGCGCAGCGACCGCGAGCCCAAGGAAGGTGAGAAAAATCACCGCGGTCCAGAGGAATCGTACCAGCGTGCGATTCGGATTCATGACCTGCGTTCGCTCCTCTTATGCATACGCAGGCAGCTGTCGATTTATAACCGCGAGGGGCGACGAATGGATGCGAACTCCAAGGGACTCAAAGTTCTTGTGCAATTCGATTCGCGCGAGAATGCGCGCGATCTCCTTCGCAGGATTGCGTCTGGCGCAAGTGATTTGACAAGTGGTGAACCAACGAACTGCGGCAGACTAGCCAGCGTGAGAAAGTCTTGGTAAGATTGTCTTACCGTGACAACGAAAATCTCGACAAAAGGACAAGTAGTGCTGCCGCAAGCGATTCGCAGAAAGATGAACCTGCGCGCCGGAGACCACTTGGAAGCACGCATCGAGGGTGAGCGCATCGTGCTGATTCCGAAAAAGAAACGATCGCGCAAGGGGCGGATTATCAAAGACCCCTTAACGGGACTTCCTGTTTTGACGGCCGGTCCGGGTGCTCCAAAGCTAACGAGTAAGCAGGTCGCGGAGATTCTCGCCGAATTTCCATGAAATATCTGTTGGATGTGAATGCGCTGGTCGCGCTGTGCCTGGGCGATCATGAGTTTCACGAACGAGTGTCTGCGTGGGTGAACGGGTTCGCAGTGGCCGGGCATTACGAGCTCATGACGTGCTCCATAACGGAACTTGGATTTCTCCGCATCCTCGCTCAAGTACCCTCGTACAGTTTTACGATCGAGCAAGGAAAGCAGCTGCTTTCGCAGCTGAAGTCCAACAGCAAGATCCGCTTCAACTTTCTTGCTGACGACGCCGAGATCGAGCAGCTTCCATTATGGGTGAAAGGGCCAAAACAAATCACTGATGGCCACTTGCTCGGGCTTGCGAAAGGGCACGGAGCCATGTTGGCGACTCTGGATGAGCGGATTCCTGGCGCGCTTGTTATTCCTCGCAAGATTTGACCGTGCACGCGAAACGAACTGTTGGAAGTCATCGCAGATTGGTAAAGTTTGACCGCGCGGTCACCCTCGCCTATACTGAGTTTTCGCGTTGCAGGGTGGATTCTCGCCTGATTGGCCTCTATAGACAATGAACGCCTGGCTTGGACGTACCCGCTGACCAGGCGCATGCCGCCGAGACCCGCAACCGTTTCATCACGAATCTGAGAGTTGTCCCGGGAAAGGACTGTTGTATGGCTGAAGCAACGTGCCGCCGCGAGCTGGAACTGGAGATTCCCGCGGAAGAAGTGTCGAAGAAGATGGAGAGCGTGGCGAAGGAATTTGCGCGCATCGCGAACGTGCCGGGATTCCGGCGCGGCAAGGCGCCGGTTTCGTTGATCCGGCGGAAGTTTGCGGAGGACATCAAGGGAGAAGTGCTGCAATCGCTGGTGCCGGAGCACGTGGAGAAAGCGGTGGCGGAGCAGAAGCTGACGCCGATCTCGCAGCCGCAAGTGGACAAGCTGGATTTCAATGAGGGCCAGCCGCTGAAGTTCCGCGCGGTGTTTGAAGTGCTGCCGGAATTCGAATTGGGCGATTACAAGAACCTGGCGTTTGAAATGCCGACGATGGACATTACGGACGAGGACGTGACGAAGACGCTTGAGGAGATGCGCGAGCGCGCGGCGGCGTTTGCGCCGGTCGAAGGGCGGGCGATTCAGGACGGCGACTTTGCGCAGGTAAAGCTGCGGGGCACGCCGGAAGGCGGAGGCGATCCGCTGCAAGCGGATAGCGTGCTCTGCCACATCGGCGCGGAAGAGACGATGGAGCCGTTCAACACGAATCTGAAGGGCGCGAACGCGGGCGACCACAAAAATTTTGATGTGGAATATCCGGCGGACTATCCGGACCCGAAGCTGGCCGGAAAGAAGTACCACTATGCCGTTGAAGTGCTGGGCATCAAGACTAAGAAGCTGCCGGAACTGAACGACGAATTCGCGAAGGACGTGAGCGAAGCGGCTTCCCTGGACGAACTGAAGAAGAAGGTTCACGAAGGACTGGAGCATCAGCGCGACCACAAGCACAAGGAGCTGCTGCACGAGAAGGTTCTCGCGGAACTCGTGAAGCTCCATGAGTTCCCCGTGCCCGAAGCGCTTGTCGAGCATCAAATGGATGTGCGGTTGGAGCGCGTGGTGCGGTCGCTGGCGGCGCAAGGCGTGGATCCGCGGGCGGTGAATGTAGACTGGGTAACTCTGCGGAAGCGGCAGGAAGAGCGCGCGAAGGATGACGTGAAGGCCGAACTGATCATTGACCGGATCGCGACGGCGGAAAACATCGACGTGACGGACGAAGAGGTCACGCATGAACTCGAGCACCTGGCTAGCCATGGTGGCGAATCGGCGGAAGCGCTGCGCGCGCGTTTGACAAAGCAAGGCACGCTCGATAGGATGAAAGCCAAGCTGCGCAGTGACAAGACTCTCGACTGGCTGGCGCAGAATGCCAAAATCAAGACCGTCGCGGCAACGGTTGCGGTTGCGGCGACGGATGCAAAGTGAAGCACTCCAGTTCGGCGGCAGCAACCATCACCCCAATGAAAAATTTCGAAGAACCCCAGTATCGCGGAACAACGCTCGTACCGATGGTGGTGGAACAGACCAGCCGCGGCGAACGCGCCTACGACATTTATTCGCGGCTCCTGAAGGAGCACATCATTTTTATTGGGACGCCGATTGACGACCACGTCGCGAACCTGGCGACGGCGCAAATGCTCTTTCTGCAGGCGGAAGATCCGGAGAAAGACATTCAGCTTTATATCAATTCACCGGGCGGCTCGATCACCGCGGGATTCGCGATTTACGACACGATGCAGTTCGTGAAGCCGGACGTGGTGACCACGTGCGTGGGGCAGGCCGCTTCGATTGCGGCAGTGCTGCTGGCGGGCGGCGCTCCGAAAAAGCGTTTTGCACTGCCAAACGCGCGCATCCTGATTCACCAGCCGTGGATGTCCGGGCTGGGCGGGCAGGCGACGGACATTGACCTGCATGCGAAAGAGATTCTGCGCATGCGCACGACGATCAATACGCTATTGGCAAAGCACAGCGGGCAGCCAGTGGACAAGATTGAGAAAGACGTCGATCGCGACTACATCATGAATCCCGAGCAAGCCAAAGAATACGGGATGATCGACGAGATTATTTACAAGCACCGCTAGATTTCGCGCCGCGGAGTGCTTTGCGGTTTGAAGAAGGAACGAGCGCCAGTTCCAAAAAGTTAGTAACCCATCGACTTTCTCTTTTGTTCCGGGTAATAATCGGCCTAGAATAGGGTTACAGACTCCGTCAAAGCCCAGCGGAGACGAGGCCTCCATACCAGTGAAAAAATTCAACCCAGACGAGCCCTTGCGCTGCTCCTTTTGCCACAAGACACAGGAGCAGGTCGAAAAGCTGATCAGTTCGCCTTCGGACTATCCGCGCGCCTATATTTGCAATGAGTGCGTGGGCGTTTGCCAGACCATTCTGGAAGATGAGAAGCGCGAACAGACTGCCGCGCCGGCGAAGCGGCTTCCGCGCCCGCCGGAGATCAAGCAATTCCTGGATGGCTACGTCATCGGGCAGGACCGCACGAAGAAGAAGCTCGCGGTGGCGGTTTACAATCACTACAAACGGATTTTCCTGAACAAGCAGCCGGGCGATATCGAGCTCAGCAAGTCCAACATTTTGCTGATCGGCCCCACCGGCACTGGCAAGACGTTGCTGGCGCAGACGCTCTCGCGCATGCTGGATGTGCCTTTCGCCATCGTGGATGCCACCACGCTGACCGAAGCGGGCTACGTGGGCGAAGACGTCGAGAACATTATTTTGAAACTGCTGCAAGCGGCGGACGGCGACGTCCAGAAGGCCCAGCAAGGGATCATTTATATCGACGAGATCGACAAAATTGCCAAGAAGGATGAGAACCCTTCGATCACTCGCGATGTTTCCGGTGAAGGCGTGCAGCAGGCGCTGTTGAAGATTCTTGAAGGCACGGTGGCCAATGTGCCTCCGCAGGGCGGCCGCAAGCATCCGCACCAGGAATTTACGCCCGTGGATACGACGAATATCCTGTTCATCTGCGGCGGCGCTTTTGTGGGCCTGGAGAAAATCATTGAAAGGCGCGCGGGCCGCCGCTCGCTGGGATTTCACACTGACGCCGCGCCAACGACGCCGCAGCGCCGCAACACGGAATTGCTGGAGCAGGTGCAACCCGGCGATCTGATTCGCTACGGGCTGATCCCTGAATTTGTGGGCCGCCTGCCGGTCGCGGGCGTGATGAACGACCTGGACAAGGGCGCGCTGGTCAAAATTCTGACGGAGCCGAAGAACGCGCTGCTGAAGCAATACCAGCGGCTGTTCGAATTCGAAAACGTGCGCTTGCGATTTACGGACGATGCTCTCGAAACGGTAGCGGAGTTGGCACTTCAGCGCAAAGTCGGCGCGCGCGGCTTGCGTATGATCCTCGAAGACCTCATGCTGGAACTGATGTACCACCTTCCCATGCAGCGGAAGGTGCGCGATTTCTTGGTTACGGCGGACATGGTCCGCACGCGCGAAATCAATTGGAGTTTGCTCGAGAAGGCCGGATAAGCGGCTCGGGCTTCAATCTTGATCTACGGCCGTTCTGGGGCCGCAAGGGCAGAATCCAGGGGACTGAATGTTCACTCGCGAAAAACAGGAAATGAAGCGCGTGCCCATGATGCCGGTGCGCGACATGGTCATCTTCCCGCAGCAGATGACCCCCTTCATCGTCGGCCGCGAAGCCAGCGTGCGCGCGCTCGAAGAAGCGCTGGCCGGCGACAAGAAGATTTTTCTTTCCACGCAGCACGACGCTTCGGTCGATGACCCCAAGCCGGAAGAGATTTACGCCGTGGGAACCCTCGCCAACATCGTGCAGAGCGTCAAGCTTCCGGATGGCAATATCAAGGTTCTCGTGGAAGGCGTGGAGCGCGCGCGGGCGCTTTCGATCGCCACGGAAGAAGGCTTCTTCCGCGCCACGGTTCGCCTGCTGGGGGCGCGCGTCGAGCCATCGCCGCAAGTCGATCAGACCGTCCAGAAGATCACCGGCCTCTACGAACAGTTTATCAAGCTTTCGCAAAGCCTCAACTACGACACCATGATCGCAGCCGCGCGCGTGGATGATCCCGCGCGTCTCTCGGATACGATTGCCGCAAACCTGCAACTGCCGGTGGATGAAAAGCAGGATTTGCTCGAAACCGTCGATCCCGTCGAGCGGCTGAACCGTATCGGCGACATCCTGGAAATCGAGCTTGAAAAGCTTAACGTCGACCGCAACATCAATACGCGCGTGAAGCGCCAGATGGAGCGCGCGCAAAAAGAGTACTACCTCAACGAAAAGCTCAAGGCGATTCAGAAAGAACTGGGACGCGGCGAGAAGAGCGAAATCGACGAGTTGAAAAAGAAGATTGATACCGCCGGGATGTCCAAGGAAGTCCATGAGAAGGCGATCCAGGAACTGAAGCGCCTGGAACTCATGCCTCCGATGTCCGCGGAGTCCACCGTCAGCCGCAATTATCTGGATTGGCTGCTCGCGGTGCCGTGGAAGAAAAAATCGAAGGAAATTCGCGACATCAAAGCCGCGGAAAAGATTTTGAATGAGGAGCATTACGGCCTTGAGAAGGTCAAGGAACGGATCCTTGAATTTTTGGCCGTCCGGCAGCTCGTGAAGAATCCGAAAGGGTCGATTCTCTGCTTCGTCGGGCCTCCCGGCGTGGGCAAGACCTCCCTGGCCATGTCCATCGGCCATGCGACTGGCCGCAAGTTTGTCCGCGTGTCGCTCGGCGGCGTGCGCGATGAAGCCGAGATTCGCGGGCATCGCCGCACCTATATCGGCGCGCTGCCTGGCCAGATTATCCAGATGATGAAAAAAGCCGGCACGGTGAACCCGATTTTCGTGCTGGACGAAGTCGACAAGATGTCCACCGATTTCCGCGGCGATCCGTCAGCGGCGCTGATGGAAGTGCTCGATCCGGAACTGAACGGCACGTTTACAGACCATTACCTGGACGTGGAGTACGACCTTTCGAAAGTCATGTTCGTGTGCACGGCCAATGTGCTGCATACCATCCCGCAGCCGCTTCAGGACCGCATGGAAATCCTGCGCCTCCCCGGCTATACGGAACAGGAAAAACTGGAGATTGCCAAGCGTTTCCTGGTGAAGCGCGCGCGCGAAGCGACCGGCCTGACCGACAAGAATCTCAAATTCACGGACGAAGGCATCCTTCACATCATCCGGCATTACACGCACGAGGCGGGAGTTCGCAGCCTGGAGCGGGAAATTCAGAACATCGCGCGCAAGATGGCGCGCAAGGTCGTGACTGAAAGCGCCGCCGTCGGCGTGGAGATCACTCCCGCTAACGCCAACGATTTCCTCGGCGTACTCAAGTACCGCGAATACTGGCTCGAAAAGCACAACGAAATCGGCCTGACGACCGGCCTCGCCTGGACAGAAGTCGGCGGTTCCGTTCTTGTTACCGAAGCCGCCATAATGGAAGGCAAAGGCCGCTTGACTCCAACCGGCAAACTCGGCGAAGTCATGCAGGAGTCCGCGCAAGCAGCCATGAGTTACATCCGCTCGCGCTCCGCGGCGTTCGGCCTGACCAAGGATTTCTATCGCAACATCGATATTCACGTTCACGTTCCCGAGGGCGCCATTCCGAAAGACGGTCCTTCGGCGGGTATTACCATCTGCACTTCGATCGTAAGCGCGCTTACGAAAATTCCTGTGCGCTGCGACGTAACCATGACCGGCGAAATCACCTTGCGCGGCAAGGTCCTCCCGATCGGTGGTGTTAAAGAGAAGCTTCTCGCCGCGCACCGAATGGGCTTGCGTACGATAGTGCTTCCGAAGGACAATGAGAAGGACCTAGCGGAAATCCCGCAGGAGATCCTCTCCTGTCTCACGACACATTTTGTCGAGACCATGGATGAAGTGCTGCAGATTGCGCTGGAGCGGCTGATTGTGCCGCTTGAGCATGCCGCGGTTGCGCCCGTAGCGGAACCTTTCGTGGCCGGCGCCGAGAAAGACAAGAGTTTGACCAACTAAGCAGCGTAGTTTTTGGGTTCGCCCTTCCCCGCGAGTTGACCCCGACCTGGTCGGTGTTACGCTTGAGAAACTCTCAGGTTTGCCGCGGCCCGGCGCTGCCTCCGGTTGCAGAAAGTCTGGTTTGCCCCATCCTGGCAGGTTTTCGCTTGTCCGCCAGTGCGGCGCGCCACCTCAAAAACAATCCGGATTCCCAGGGTCAATTTTTCACAATCATAGCTAAGGATATATGCCAAAAGAAACGAACGTTGAAGGAAGCAATCAGATGAGCATCAGCCTTGCCGAGCTGAAGGAAAAGAACATCACCGACCTCGCCAAGATCGCCAAGGAATTAAACATTCCCGGCGCAAGCGGCATGCGCAAGCAAGAGCTGATCTTCCAGATCCTCCGTGCGCAAACCGAAAAGAACGGTTTAATCTTCTCCGAAGGCGTCCTCGAATGTCTCCCCGATGGGTTCGGCTTTCTGCGCGCTCCGGAATACAACTACCTGCCCGGGCCGGACGATATCTACGTTTCGCCCTCGCAGATCCGCAAGTTCGACCTTCGCACCGGCGACACGGTCTCCGGCCAGGTGCGCCCGCCGAAAGACGGCGAACGGTATTTCGCGCTGATCAAAGTCGAAGCCGTCAATTTCGAAGACCCGGAAGTCGCGCGCAACAAGATCTTTTTCGATAACCTCACGCCGCTCTATCCCCAGGGCCGCTTGAAGATGGAAACGACCAAGGAAAATTTGACCGGCCGCGTGCTGGATCTTCTTTGTCCGGTCGGCAAGGGCCAGCGCGGCCTGATCAACGCGCCGCCGCGCACCGGCAAAACCATGATGCTGCAGTCCATGGCCAATGCCATCGCGATCAATCATCCCGAGGTCGCGCTGATCGTGCTGCTCATTGACGAGCGCCCCGAAGAAGTCACCGACATGCAGCGCACCGTCAAGGGTGAAGTGATCAGCTCGACTTTCGACGAGCCGCCGCAGCGCCATATCCAGGTCGCCGAAATGGTCCTCGAAAAGGCCAAGCGTCTCGTCGAACACAAGCGCGACGTGGTCGTGCTGCTGGACTCCATTACCCGCCTCGCTCGCGCCTACAACGCGGTCACTCCGCCCTCCGGCAAAGTGCTTTCCGGCGGTATCGATGCCAACGCCTTGCAGCGCCCGCGGCGATTCTTTGCCGCCGCGCGCCATGTGGAAGAAGGCGGCTCGCTCACTATCATCGCCACTGCGCTGATCGACACCGGGAGCCGCATGGACGACGTGATTTTCGAAGAGTTCAAGGGCACCGGCAACATGGAAATCTATCTCGACCGGCGCCTCGCCGATAAGCGTGTCTTCCCGGCCATCGACATTCAACGCTCCGGCACTCGTAAGGATGAACTGTTGCTGCCACCGGATGAATTGAGCCGCGTGTGGGTGCTGCGCAAGGTCTTGAGCCCTCTCTCGACAGTCGAGGCCATGGAGCTGTTGATTAGCCGGCTGTCGAAGTCGAAGTCCAACATGGAATTTTTGAGTTCGATGTCGGCACCGGCCTGAGCATGCGGGAGGCCTTCATTCATACCGCAGGCAAACGATGGGGTCGAGGTTGGCGGCGAGATTCGCCGGATAGTATCCGAAGAACAGTCCCACGCCGACGGAAATCGCAAATCCAATCGAAACCCATAGATAGGACAGTGTCGCGGGAATCGAAGGCACTAACGTGCGAACGAGTGTGGATACACCCGCCCCGATCAGAATGCCGATCGAGCCGCCTACTAGCGTGAGCACCACCGCTTCCAGCAAGAACTGCAGGCGGACATCCGCGCGGCGCGCTCCGATGGCTTTGCGCACGCCAATTTCCTGCGTGCGTTCGGTAACCGAGATGAGCATGATGTTCATTACGCCGATGCCGCCCACCAGCAGCCCGATCGAACTGATGACCGTGGTGAGAATCACCAGCGCGCCGGTCAGCTCGTTCCACAGATTGCTGAGGAATTCCGGCGAGCTCAACTCGAAATCATTTTCCTTCCCGGCGGGGATACGGCGGAGACGGCGCAACGCTTGTATAACTTCACCGTGCGCGGTTTCGACGTTGACGTTCTCCGGAACGGTGAAAGCCATGATCA
>WNGR01007461.1_pt1 | contig 11594 bp, 8 predicted proteins | sample 5407581 | NCBI WGS metagenome assembly WNGR01 (sample SAMN13153383, study PRJNA577476) | soil metagenome | isolation source: 80 cm soil or saprolite under Garry oak tree replicate 2 | place: USA:California | collected 2016-06-15
CCCGGGTCAGGCCGTGCACCACGCCGGACTTCTCGTACCGGTACACCGTGCCGAACTCGAACAGCCGCAGCGGCAGCTCGCGGTAGGACCGCCCGCGCGCCGCGTAGATCAGGATGTGCATCGGGCAGTTCATCGGCTTGTTGTAGTAGGTGACCCCGTCCAGTTCCATGGGCGGGAACATGCCGTCCTTGTACCACTCCAGGTGCCCGGAGGTGATGAACAGGTCTTCCTTGGTCACGTGCGGCGTGTTGACGAACTCGTAGCCGGCCTCCTCGTGGCGGCGGCGCGAGTAGTCCTCCATCACCCGGCGGATGATGCCGCCCTTGGGATGGAACACCGGCAGGCCGCTGCCGATCTCGACCGGGAACGAGAACAGATCGAGTTCCGCGCCGAGCTTGCGGTGGTCCCGCTTCTCGGCTTCGGTGAGCATCCTGACGTACTGGTCCTGGGAGTCCCTGGTCTCCCAGGCGGTGCCGTAGATGCGCTGCAGCTGCGGGTTCTTCTCACTCCCCCGCCAGTAGGCGCCGCCGGTGCGCATGAGCTTGAACGCCGGGATGGCCCGGGTGGTCGGCAGGTGCGGGCCGCGGCACAGGTCCTTCCAGCACAGCTCGCCGGTGTCCGCGTCCAGGTTGTCGTAGATGGTCAGCTCGCTGCCGCCCACCTCGACCGACTCGCCGTCGGCGTCCGAAGGGTGGCTCTTGAGGCCGATCAGCTCGAGCTTGTACGGCTCGGCGGCGAGTTCCTCCCGCGCCTCGGCGTCGGTCACGACCCGGCGGGAGAACCGCTGGCCCTGCTTGACGATCTGGCGCATCCTGGCCTCGATCGCCTTGAGGTCCTCCGGGGTGAACGGCACCTCCACGTCGAAGTCGTAGTAGAAGCCGTTCTCCACCGGCGGCCCGATGCCGAGCTTGGCCTGCGGGAACAGCTCCTGCACGGCCTGCGCCATGACGTGCGCCGCGGAGTGCCGCAGGATGTAGCGGCCGTCATCGCTGGCGATGTCCACCGGCTCCACGACGTCGCCGTCGGCGACCCGGTAGGCCAGGTCGCGCAGCTGGCCGTTGACCTTGGCGGCGATGACGCCGGGGCCGGATCCGAGGACCGCTCCCGCCGTCGTGCCGGCCTCGACCACATGCTCGCTTCCGGCGAGGGTGATACGAGGCTGCTGGCTGGACACGGCGGGCTCCTTCATAGGTTGAACAGAACTGGTCACCCGATGCTACCGGCGACGGCGGCGATCCGGGTCCTGCGGGGGCTTCGGGATGTTCGGGGGCTTCGGGGGCTTCGGTACAAGGCCCGCGCGGCGCAGCGCGTCGGCCAGCGCCCCGTCCGGCGGCTTCGGGTCGGCGCTCTTGGACCGCCCGGGACCGCCCGGACCGGAAGCGGGGCGGGCAGCACGGCCCGTTCGGGATGATGGGCTGAACGGGCGGCCATCGTCGTCTAGCCGCAGGGTCAGTGAGATCCGGTGCCGGGCGATTTCGACCGAGAGCACCTTGACCCGTACCACGTCACCGGACTTCACCACCGAGCGCGGGTCCGAGACGAAGCTGCGCGACATGGCCGACACGTGCACCAGACCGTCCTGGTGCACGCCGATGTCGACGAACGCGCCGAACGCGGCCACGTTGGTCACCACGCCCTCGAGCACCATGCCGGGCTCGAGGTCCTCCAGCCTCTCAACGCCCTCGGCGAACGTCGCGGTGGCGAACGCGGGCCGCGGGTCGCGGCCGGGCTTCTCCAGTTCGCGCAGGATGTCGGTGACCGTGGGCAGGCCGAACCGGTCGTCGGTGAACTGGTCCGGCTTCAGCGCGCGGAGCGCGGAGGCGCTGCCGATCAGGGCGGCCGCCGTGCCCCCGGTCGCGGTCAGGATGCGGCGGACCACCGGGTAGGCCTCGGGGTGCACGCCGGACGCGTCGAGCGGGTCGTCCCCGCCGCGGATGCGCAGGAACCCGGCGCACTGCTCGAAGGCTTTCGGGCCGAGCCGCGGCACACCCATGAGCTGCTGCCGGGTGCGGAACGGGCCTTCGGAGTCCCGGCGGGCCACGATCGCGGTGGCCAGCCCGGACGTGACGCCGGAAACCCGCGCCAGCAGCGGCTGCGAGGCGGTGTTCAGGTCCACTCCGACCGCGTTCACGCAGTCCTCGACCACGGCGTCCAGCGAGTGCGACAGCTTGCCCTCGGCCACGTCGTGCTGGTACTGCCCCACGCCGATGGACTTAGGGTCGATCTTGACCAGTTCGGCCAGCGGGTCCTGCAGCCGGCGGGCGATGGACACCGCGCCGCGCAGCGAGACGTCCAGGCCGGGCAGTTCCTCCGAGGCGTAAGCCGAGGCGGAGTAGACGCTCGCGCCGGCCTCGGACACCACCACCTTGGTCAGCTTGAGCTCCGGGTGGCGCTTGATCAGGTCGGCGGCCAGCCGGTCGGTCTCCCGGGAGGCGGTGCCGTTGCCGATGGCGACGAGCTCGGCGTGGTGCTGCTTCGCGAGCCTGGCCACGGTGTCGATGGCCTCGTCCCAGCGCCGGTGCGGCTCGTGCGGGTAGATGGTGGCGGTGCCGAGCACCTTGCCGGTGGCGTCGGTGACCGCGACCTTGACCCCGGTGCGGAAGCCCGGGTCCAGGCCGATGGTGGTGCGCGCACCCGCCGGGGCCGCCAGCAGCAGGTCGCGCAGGTTGGCGGCGAACACCCGGACCGCCTCGTCCTCGGCCGCCTGCCACAGCCGGACCCTGATGTCGACGCTCAGGTGCATCAGGATGCGAGTGCGCCAGGCCCAGTGCACCGTGGCGGCCAGCCACTGATCGGCGGGGCGTTTCTCGTCGCGGATGCCGAACCGCTCGGCGATGCGCTGCTCGGATTCCGCGTCCTCGGCGCCGGGTTCCAGGGTGAGGTCGAGGATCTCCTCTTTCTCGCCGCGGAACAGGGCCAGGACGCGGTGCGAGGGCAGCCGTGCGAACGGCTCGCTGAACTCGAAGTAGTCGGCGAACTTCGCGCCCTGTTGTTCTTTGCCCGCGCGGACCCTGGAGGTCAGCGAGCCGCGGCTGGCCATCGACTCGCGCAGTTCGCCGAGCAGGTCCGCATCCTCGGCGAACCGCTCGACCAGGATGGCGCGGGCACCGTCCAGGGCCGCGGCCGCGTCCGGGACGCCCTTGTCCGGGTCGGCGAAGGCCGTGGCGGCCTGCTGGGGATCGTGTGACGGGTCACCGATCAGCAGGTCGGCCAGCGGCTCCAGGCCGGCCTCGCGGGCGATCTGCGCCTTGGTGCGCCGCTTCGGCTTGTAGGGCAGGTAGAGGTCTTCCAGCCGGGCCTTGGCGTCGGCGGCACGGATCTGGGCCTCGAGCTCGTCGGTCAGCTTGCCCTGGGCGGCGATCTCCTTCAGGATCGCGTTCCGGCGCTCGTCGAGTTCGCGCAGGTAGCGCAGGCGCTCCTCGAGCGTGCGCAGCTGCGCGTCGTCGAGCGCGCCGGTGACCTCCTTGCGGTACCTGGCGATGAACGGCACGGTGGAGCCGCCGTCGAGCAGTTCGACCGCGGCACTGACCTGGCGCACGGCCACGCCTAGCTCGTCGGCGATCCGCTGGTCCACTGACTGGTTCTGGGTCACCAGGCAATTGTGCCAGCGGGCCAGCGACGCCGCTCCCATCACTCTTGACGGGGGAGGCAGCTGAGTCCGTAGATGGTGACCATGGCAATGTGGAGAATCCAGCCAAGCGTTGTTCCCACTCATAAGGTCGCCAGGCCGGTATGACCGAAGACGTCCGAGAGAGCACTAGCTCGCCTCAGGCGCAGCATCTCCTGCGTGGCTGGCGCTCGGTCATGTTCGCCCCGGTCGGCAGCGGCCAGCGACGCCGGCGCGGGAGCGACGGCGTACGCCTGGCCATTGCCGTCCTCGCCCTGGGATGCTGCCTGCTGGTCATCCGGTACGACTCCCGTATCGACCGGGCCATCACCCAGGTGATCCATCCGCCGCCGTGGAGCATCACATGGCTGGTGACGGTGGTGTACCAGGCGGGCTCGCTCGGTGTCGTAGTCGTCCTGACGGGACTGGCCCTGCTCGCGCGCCGCTGGGAGATCGCGCGCGACATCGCGCTGAGCGCGGCCGGGACGGCGGCGGTGTGCGGAATCCTGATCGCCCTGCTCGGAAGCCGTGGCGGACGGCCGGGCGGAATCGTGATCGCCGGCTACTACATGAGCTTTCCGGTCCTGCAGGTGGCCCTGTTCATGGCGGTCGCCACGGCCGGGCGGCCGTATCTGGCGCGCGGTATGCAGCGCCTGGTGGAGATCTTCATCGCCCTGGTCGCCCTGGCCTCCGCCGTCGGAGGCCACGGGCTGCCACTCAACGTGCTGGGGAGCCTGGCCATCGGCTGGGGAGCGACGGCGGTGGTCCGGCTCGTATTCGGCTCACCTCTCGGCCTGCCCTCGGCCGATGACGTCCGGCTGCTGCTGGAGGGGTTCGGTATCCGCTCGGTCGATGTGCATCCGGTGACCCGGCAGGTCTGGGGGGTGGCGAAGTTCGAGGCGACCGAGATACGCCCGGCGAATACGCTCGGCCGCCTCGGTATCGCGGTCTACGGCCGGGACGCGGCCGATGCCAGGCTGCTCACCAAGGCGGGCCGGTTCCTGCTGTACCGGGACTCCGGGCCGAGCCTGACGATCGCCCGGCTCCAGCAGGTCGAGCACGAGGCCTACGTCACCATGCGAGCGGGCCTAGCCGATGTCGCCGTGCCCGAGATCGTCGAGGCGGCAACGGCGGGACCGTCCCAGGACGCGCTGCTGGTCTACCGGATGCCGCCCGGGACGGCGCTGTCGGACACGGACGCCGCCGAGATCAGCGACGCCATGCTCGACGAGCTGTACCGCCAGTTGCTGACCCTGCGGCGGGCACGCATCGCGCACGGCGCGATCAGCGGTGACGCGGTGCTGGTCGACCCGGTGGCGGGGACCGTTGTCCTGGCGGACTTCCGCAACGCCTCGGTGCGGGCTTCGCCGGATCAGCTCGATCGCGACCTGGCCAGTGCCATCGCGGCCACCGCCGTGGTCACCGGCGCCAAACGAGCCGCCGATTCCGCGGCGCGGTGCCTGGCGCCGGACATGCTGGAAGGGGCGCTCAGGCAACTGCAAAAGCCAGCACTCGACCCGCTGCTCGTCCGGAGCCTGCGGGGCCGCCGTGACCTGCTGCCGGAGGTCCGGGGGCGCGCCGCGGCGGCTGCCGCGATCGAGCTGCCGGCCCTGGCCGAGCCGCGCCGGGTGAGCTGGCCCACGCTGATCATGATCATCGGCAGCCTGATCGGCGGCTGGGCCCTGATCGGGGTGCTCATCGATGTGGCCGGCTCCTTCGACACCGTGATCGGGGCCGACTGGCTGTGGGTCATTATGGCGTTCGTCCTGGCCCAGCTGGCCTACGTGGCGTCGGCCGTTGAGAGCCTGGGCAGCGTGGCCGGGCCGTTGCCGCTCGGCCGCACGATGGCCGTCGAAGTGGCCAAGGCGTTCAGCGGGCTGGCCGGCGGCGCCCCCGCGATCTTCGCCACCCGGGTGCGCTATTACCAGAAGCAGGGCTACGACACGCCGGTGGCACTGAGCTCGGGTGCCATCATGACCACCGCCAGCTGGATCTCGACCGCGGTGCTGTTCGTCGTCTCGCTGCCGTTCGCCTGGGGATCACTGGACCTCGAGGCCACCCCTCAGGGCGGGGGAGATTCGAAGCTGGTCTGGATCATCCTGGCCCTTGTCGTCCTGATCGGCCTGGTCGTCGGCCTGGCCGTGGCCGTGCCCAGGCTCCGCAGGCTGGCCGCCGAGAAGATGCGCCCCAAGCTGCGTGATATCTGGGGCAACCTCAAGGTCGTGGCCAGCTCCCCGGGCAAGCTGGTGCAACTGCTGGGCGGCGCGTTCGGCCGGGACCTGCTGGTGGCCATGGCCCTGTCGGTATCGCTGCGCGCGTTCGATGACCATCTCCGGCTGCCGATCCTGATCGTGGTCATCACCCTGGCCGCGCTCATCGGCGGGATCGCCCCGTCGCCTGGCGGCATGGGAGTCGTGGAAGCAGGCATGATCCTCGGCCTCACCGCGGCTGGGGTCGGGGAGGCCGATGCCACCGCCGCGGTCTTCATCCAGCGCCTGTTCACGTCGTACCTGCCGCCCATCTGGGGCTGGATCACCCTCGTCTGGATGCGAAAGAGGGAGTACCTATGAAAAAGGGAAGCGTCATCACGCAGGGTTCGTTCCAGAGCGCGGGCGTGCCGCCCGATGCGGTAGGACCGTTCGCGTCTTCCTGGCGGCGCAGGCACCTGACCGTGGACGAGCGCGTCGCCCGGGGCCATGCCGCGCGCCGGGACGTGCCACGGCCGAGCCACGGACGGTGGGAGCCCGCGCCGGACCGCCCCGATCCGGTCACGCTGCTGGAACAGCAGGCGGCGACCCGGGTGCGCGACATAGTCCCGATCCGCTACGGGAGGATGCTGGCCTCCCCGTTCACCTTCTACCGGGGTGGCGCGCTGATCATGGCGGCCGACCTGGCGGCGACCCCGGTGACCGGGGTCACCGTGCAGGTGTGCGGTGACGCCCACCTGTCGAACTTCGGCCTGTTCGGCACGCCGGAGCGGCAGATGCTGTTCGACATCAACGATTTCGACGAGACCCTCCCTGGCCCGTGGGAGTGGGACGTGAAACGGCTGGCGGCGAGCTTCGAGATCATGGGAAGGGACCGAGGCTTCTCCCGGGCCGACCGCCGCGCCGTGGTCATGGCCGGGGTCCGGGAATACCGGAGCCGGATGCGCCGCGCCGCCGGGACGGGGAGCCTGGACGCGTGGTACGAGCATTTCGAGGCCGGGATGCTGCTCAAGCTGGTTCGCCAGGAGGTCCGGGTCAAGCGGGTGGGCAAGGACGAACGCCGGGCGATGGAGGAGATGGTGACCAAGGCGAGGACTCGCGACAGCACCCGGGTGTTCGCCAAGCGGGCCGAGGAGGTCGAGGGTGAGCTGCGTATCGTCGCGGACCCGCCGGTCATCGTCCCGATCGAGGACATCGTCCAGCCGGGGTCGGAATGGGAGAACCCGGTCCCGCTCATCAAGAAACTGCTCAGCTCGTACCGGCGCACGCTCGGGCGTCATCACCATCCCCTCGAGGAGTACCGCTACGTCCACTCGGCGTACAAGATGGTGGGCGTGGGCAGCGTCGGGACCCGCTGCTACATCATGCTGCTCATCGGCCGCGACTATGACGACCCGCTGTTCCTGCAGGTCAAGGAGGCGCAGCCCTCGGTGCTCGAGCCTTTCCTCGGCGCGAGCACCTACCCGCACCACGGTGAGCGTGTCGTCGCGGGACAGAAGCTGATGCAGGCGGCGACGGACATCTTCCTGGGCTGGCAGCGCATCAAGGGCCTCGACGGCGTGACCCGCGACTACTACGTGCGCCAGTTCCATGACTGGAAGGGCAGCGCGGACGTCGAGACCCTCCTCGTGCCGGGCGCCACCCTGTACGCGCGCATCTGCGGGGCGACCCTGGCCCGAGCGCACGCCCGGTGGGGGGACCGGATCGCCATCGCCTCCTACCTCGGCAAGGGGGACACCTTCGACCGCGCCATAGCGGACTTCTCCGCGGCCTACGCGGACCAGAACGAGCGGGACTACGCCGCGTTCGCCGCCGCGGTCGACTCGGGGCGGATGGTCGCCCGGACCGGAGTGTGACCGTGGCCTAAAGCCCGGCTTATGCCGTGAGCCTGGCTTATGCCGTGAGCCCGGCTAGGTCGAGCAGGTCGTCGAGGATGCGGTCGAAGGCGCTCACCGTCATCGACAGGTGGCCCTCGCCCGGCATCAGGTGAACCCGGGCCGGGCGGCCAGGACCACGCGCAGACCGCGGATCGCGGCGGCCCGCACCGTCGGCGGGTACAGGACGAGGCCGCACGGGGTGCCCTCGTGCAGCACCAGAGGCAGGCCGTCCGCCGGGCCGGCCGCCAGGAATTCGATCACGCGACCGTCCGGGCGGGTGAGGCTGCGCCGTTCGGGGTGCACGGGCGCTCAGCCGCGCGGCGAGATCCGGGCCGGGCTGACCAGCACGGCCACCCGCCGTTCCTCGGCCATCACCCGGTCGTAGCTGCCGAAGTCGTCGTGCGTCCCGCCCGCGGCGGTAAAGATCTCGCGCAGCAGCAGGCGCAGCCGCTCGGCGTCGACGCCGGGCATCGGGTCGTCCGGCCCGGCCAGTTCCGCCGGCCCTTCGACGCTGGCCCACTGCCAGCCGGCCCGGATGACCACGCTGGCCCGAGGCCGGGCCCGCAGGTTGGCAACCCGGTGCGCGTCGCCCCGGCTGACCAGGCCGACGACCTGGGCGCCGGTCACAGGATGCGGGAGCACGCCTGCGTTCACCACCGACGACTGGATCGTGCCGTCCGGCCGCAGCGTGGACACCACGCACAGGCCGTGATCACCGTCGACCAGCCGGGCAAAGTCCTCGAGTCCGCTCACGGGTGAAGCGTAACCTGTGCCGCGCGGGCGCGAAGGAGAGCATCACGCGATCTTCCACCGGGTGGTAGCCCAGACGCTGGTACAAGCCGTTGCTGGTCGGGTTGGCCAGGTCGGTGTAGAGCACCACGTCGCGCAGGCCCGCGTCCAGCGCGGCCTGGCTGACGACCGCGGTCGCGGCGCCCGCGTAGCCGTGCCCGCGCAGTTCCGGGGGCGTGTAAACGGGACCCAACCGCACCATCCCCGCCACCGCCCGGGTCCGGCCGGCGACCGAGACCGGGACGCCGCCGGCCTCCCATACGGTGATGCCGCCGTAGGCGAGCCGCCCGGCCGCGGCCCGGCCGTGATCCTGCCCGGGCGGGTCGCCGACCTCGCGGGCGAACGCCTCGAACCACCGGGCCACCAGGTCACGGTCGGTCTCGACGGCCAGCCTGGCCGTCCCCTCGGGTGCGGGCCTGGGCGGGATGAGCTCGCCGAGCCGGAACAGGCGCATCCGGCGGTACACCGCGACCGCGTCCCCGGTGCGGTCCCGCCAGGCCGCCGCGAACGCGTCGGCCGCCTCCTGGCCGGCGTTGACGCCGGGGATCCGGCGGCCTGCTCCGGCGCTCGCGGTGAGGTCGCGGGCCAGCGCGGCGGCGGCCTGAACGCTTGCCGTGGAGAGCATGACGGGATAGTCCGGCGTGTGCATGAACGCGGCCCGGACCGGCTCTCCGTCCGGCTGCCACCAGCCGAACAGGGTTCCGGCCGAGGCCGCGGTGACCCTGAGGTCCTCGGTCACGGTCAGCATCACCGTGTTCCTGGCCGGATCGGCGCGCAGGAAGTCCCCCGCCGTGTCCAGGAATCCTCTGGTGTCCGCGGTCATGAACCAGCTCATCGGGCCATGGTTTCACCTTCGGCGGGTAGGTACGGACCGTGCGGGACGAACCAGTGGCATCAGGCGGCGGCCCTCGGGCCGCCCAGCGCCGGACCCTCACCCGCGAGGCCGCGGAGGCTGACGCGGCGCTCGGCGTGGATCTGTACGGTGTGCTGGGCGCCGACGCCGAGGACCTGGTCTTCTCCCCGGCCAGCGTGGCCAGCGCGTTGCAGATGGCACTGTGCGGGGCGAGCGGCCAGACCGCGGCCGAACTGGCCACGGTGCTGCACCTCGGCAAATACCCGGAGCCGCAGAACGTCGCGGCCACCGGCCTGGGGCTGATGCCGGCCCGGCCGGGGGACGGCGAGCCCGGCAGCGGGTCGGCCATATTCCGGGCGCCGGCCACCATATGGATCCAGTCCGGGCTTCGGCTGGGCGGCTCGTTCCAGGCCCGGGTGGTCACGCCCGGGGTGACGCTCGCCGACGCCGACTTCGCGGCCGGGCCCGAGGCGGCGCGGGCCGAGATCAACCGGGTGATCGCCGAGCAGACCGAGGGCAAGATCACCGGCCTGCTGCCGTCCGGCACCGTCACCGCGCTGACCAGGCTCGTGCTGGCCAGCGCGGTCTACCTGAAGGCGGCCTGGACGGACCCGTTCCCTGAGCACGCCACCGCCGACGCGCCGTTCTACCCGGACGGCCCGGACGGCCCCGCGCCGGCCGTGCCGATGATGCGCGGCACCGCGCCACGGGCCTACCTGCGCGGCGACGGGTACCAGGCGGTCCTGCTCCCCTACCGGGACATCGGCCTGGCCATGGCCGTACTGCTGCCCGACGGGCCGCTGGCGGCGCTGCGGCCGAAGCTCGCCGCGGCTGGCCTGGGCGGCCTGCTGGCCGGGACGGCCAGGCACCAGGTCATGCTGTCGCTCCCCCGGTTCCGGGTGGAAGCGACGTTCGACCTCATCCCGGCGCTGCGGCGGCTCGGCGTCGTCACGCCGTTCGGCGCCGACGCCGATTTCAGCGAGATCACCGCGGACGCTCAGCTGCGGATCGGCGCGGTGGCGCACAAGGCCTACATCGACGTCGACGAGCAGGGCACCGAGGCGGCGGCGGCCACCGCGGTGGTCATGCGGACGGCGGCCGCCATGCGGCCGCCGCCGCTGGTCACGATGGTCGTAGACCGGCCGTTCCTGTTCGCGATCATCGACACCGCGACCGGCCTGCCGGTGTTCCTCGGCCAGGTCAGTCATCCAGCCGCGGGGTGATCAAGGTTCCTCCGGGGCGGTGAGCGGCTCGAGCAGCGCGACGAGCTGCTCCTGGCCGAAGTACCGGGCCCAGCCGAGCGGGGTGGAGTCGAAGCGCTGATCGCGGATACCGGGGTCGGCTCCCAGCCCGAGCAGGCTCCTGGCTAGGTGCAGGCGGCCGTCCATGGCCCGCGCCGGCCTGGAGCAGCATCCGCGCGGCGCCGAGCACGGCCGCCTCGCCGATGGCGGGGTCGCGCCGGGTGTAGGCCAGGTAGAACAGCGGCTCACAGCGGAACGGCCCGCCCGGCCGGCTCGCCGCCCCCGGGTCGGCGGCCAGGTGCGCGGCCAGCCGCGGCAGGTCGGCCGCTGCCGCGGCCGCGGCCACGCTGAGGTGGCTGATCTCCGGGTGATCCAGCAGGACCCGGTGCGCCTGAGCCCAGCGTTCTGGCTGGTCATCCTCGTAGTACAGGCAGGCGAGGCGGAGGAACTCATCGGCCGGGTTTTCCGGGCCGCCGACCGTCATCCGCTCCGGGAACCGGCTGTACCGCTCGACGACCTCGACGTACCGGCGCAGCCTGGCCCAGCTCGGGAAGTCGTAGCGCCTGGCCACGACGAGCTGGGCGGCGCTCAGCGGGAACGCGGCGGCCGCGGCGCCGTCCGGGCGGCCGGCCGGATGGCGACCGGCCACCTCGGCGAGCGCGTCCTGATCGCCGCGGCGTACCGCGCGCTGGAGATCCCTGGCCTGGTAGCGCAGCTGCTGGAGGCTGGGCTCGCTGGACAGGTCGGGCATGATTGCTCCTTTCGCGCCTGCGGTCCGCGTCGCAAGCCGAAAGGAGGGATACCTAACCATCAGATCACCGGCCCCGCACAGGTGGACTTCTGTCCTTCCCGCGGACGGGGGTGCCCTGCGAACCAGGATCTGGTTTACTGCCCGCCCAGCGCTATCGGCTGAGCGCTATCGGCTGAGCGCTACCCGCTGATGTGGCGCCAGCCGAGCCAGGCGCCCGGATGGAGTGCCGCCAGCTGGCCGGCCAGGTCCCGTCCGGCGTTCACCAGGCC
>WNGR01008029.1_pt1 | contig 11593 bp, 10 predicted proteins | sample 5407581 | NCBI WGS metagenome assembly WNGR01 (sample SAMN13153383, study PRJNA577476) | soil metagenome | isolation source: 80 cm soil or saprolite under Garry oak tree replicate 2 | place: USA:California | collected 2016-06-15
TCTCGAGCTACGAGACCGGCCAGGAAGTGAAGCTGATCACCGGCGTGCCGAGTCCCGCGGACATCGGGTACGACGGCAAGCGCAAACGCATCCTGATCCCGGTCTTCACGGGAAACAGAGTGGAGATCTGGCAGCTGCCATAAGACAGTGCGGAGTGCGGAATTCGGAATGCGGAATGAATCGCGCGGGCGTCGAGCGGAACGGCCGGCACCGCGGATCGAACCTTCCTCATCAATTCCGCATTCCGCACTCCGCATTCCGCATTAGATCTGCAGAACCGCCGCCCGGCTCCGGAGTCGGGGTGTCGGCCGCACGCAACGGGCGGGGCGGCGCGTCGAGCAGCATCGCCCGCATGCGGCGAAACATACCTGCCGGCCCCGGCACTGTGGCGGCCGCGCAACTCTTCCGATTGCGCACAGATCCTTGTATGAGTGAGGAGGTGAGTACGGACCGAGGAGCATCGGTGTTCGATACCGGCGGCGCCAGCAGTACACGAGAAATCCGAGTTCTCTTGGCGGACGATCATGCCGTCTTGCGGGCCGGTCTGCGCGCGCTGCTCGAGAGAGAGCCGGGTCTGGTCGTCGTGGGCGAGGCGGGAAGCGGGAGTGAGGCGGTGGCGCTGGCCAAGACCACACGACCGCACGTCGTCCTGATGGACCTCGCCATGCCCGGGAACGGGGGCATCGAGGCCACGCGCCGTATTGTGGCGCTCGGCCTTGGCGCCAAGGTCCTCGTGCTCACCGCGCTGCCGCAGGAGCTGCAGCTGTGCGACGCGCTCGAGGCGGGCGCGAGCGGTTTCATGCAGAAGGTCGCTCCGGTGGAGGAGCTATCCCGCGCGATCCGGTCGGTGGCCGCGGACCGACTCTTCCTCGACGAAGACGCAGCCCGGTTGATCGTGCTGGAGCGCTATCGCAAGGGCGGTCAGGTAGACGACGAGAAAGTGACGGCGGAACGGTTGAGCACGCGCGAGCGCCAGGTGCTGAAGCTGCTAGCGCTGGGGCACAGCTCCAAGGAGATCGGCCTGAAGCTGTCCGTCAGCCCGAGGACGGTGGACGAGTACCGCGCGCGCCTCAAAGGCCGACTCGGACTGGTGCGGCGACCGGAGCTGGTGCGGTTCGCGCTGCGCACGGGGATCATCGCCGAGCCGAGCGCTTAGTTCCAGCCCTCCTCTTTCACTTCCGCGAGAACCGACTCCAGCGGGTTGAGCTCCAGCCGTTTCGGCTCCGCCGGCAGGTCCAGGGTCGCCTCGGTGACGGGTCCCGTGACCTTGATCCGCACGTACGCATGCATCGAGGTGTCGGCGAACCCGATTCTCAGGGGCACGGGCATGACGAAGTGCTCGGGCACGTCCTCCTGGCGTAGACGCAGCTGCAGGGTGTAGTGCCCGCCCTGTGTCGGCTCGGCGTGCCAGGAGAAGGTATAGCTGGGGATGGAGGTGCCTTCGACCCACTCGTCGAAGAACCAGCTCATGTCCATTCCTACGTGCTGCTCGACCACCTTCTGAAAATCGCGCGTCGAGGCCCGGCGGCCGCGATACTGCCGATAGAAATCCTGCATAGTCGCGATGAAGGCATCCTCCTTCATACCGCGGAGGTCGAGCATGAGGTTCCGGAGCATATGCAGCACCCAGGCTCCCTTGTAATAGGCCGTGAGCGTGGCGTCCCGGGCGTTCAACTGTACTGCGCGCCATCCGATGCCGATCGGCGGCGCCTGGTTGCGTCGGGCGCGGATCTCTTTGCGCCAGTGCTTGAGGTGCCTGAAGAACTTCTCGTTGTCGTGGAGGACGATCTGCATGTACCACAGGCCCGAGAACTCGGCGAACCCCTCTGACAGCCATCGGTCCCGGTATCCGGCGGGCTCGACGCCGATGCCCCACCATTGATGCGCCATCTCGTGAGAGCGGAGGATCTCTTCGTAGCCACTGTCGCCGATTGCCTGGAACGTCCACACCGGGAGGTACATGAGTCCCGGGAAGGCTTGCCCGTACGGGAACGGGATCTCGGCCGCATGGTACCGGTCGAACAGCGGTGCACCGTACACGCGGGTAAAGAACGCGAGACTGTTCGCGACGTCGGCGCCGACGTCCTGCTCGGGGGCACGCTGCGAGAGGAACTGCTGGACACGGGCATGGGACGCGCCCAGCTCATCGCGCAACGCGAGGAAGAACTTGTCGAGCTGCTGGTGCGCGTCGCGGTTCGTGTGGACGATGACCGGTGGGATCCGGGGATCGCTGATCTTGAACTCGTCGAACTCGCCCAGGCTGAAGCACACCTGGTCGGCAGGGTGGACCGTGGTCCAGTGCGACGTCGCGACCTCCCCTTCCACGGACGATCCGACCAACCGGCCGATGCTCGCGAGGCGATACCGCTTGGGTGCGTGAAACGTCAGGTCGACGTCTGCCGCACCGTCTCCGTAGCGCGGGAACCAGTTGTAGGATGACTTCACGAAGAACCACTGGTCCGCGCCAGGCGGCAGCTTGGCCCGCGCCGAGGCCGGGGCCCACCGCTGCATGTCCTGCACGATCGAGTGGTACCCGATGAGGTCGCCATGATAGGCGACCTGCACGGCCAGTGTGTCCCCTGCGTGCGGGGCTGGGTCGAGCCGAACCCACAGCTCGGAGGTCTTGTTAGGGCGGAAGAAACTCACCGTCCTGCCGCCCGCTTCGCTCACCGAGTCCACCACCAGCTCCGAGAGGAGGCTGAAGCGAGACCAGTGGACGCCGCCGCGTCGGGCGGTCAGTCGGACGGTGGCCGCCCCCGAAAACCCGAGTCCCTTCGCGATCGTGGCTTCGATCCGATAGGCGCTGAGCTTGAGCGCGTCGCGCTGCGCAGGTTCCGCGGTCGTAGTGTCGTTCGAGTCCTCGGCGCGCCGGAACTCGGAGACGACTTGCACCTTTTCGCCCTCGCGACCACCGCGCAGGACCGAGACTTGCTCGTCGTCTCCAGGATCCACCATGAACATCAGATCCTCCCCGCGCTCCCGCTTGACGTGCGCATAGAAGAACCCGTCCGTGTCGCCGTTCAGGAGGGCCTTCATCAGCGTGGGTTGCACGACTCGACGGCCGTCCACCAGCCGGTCGATGACGTCGCTGAGGACGCCGGAACCCTGGTTCGCGGCGGGGCGCGGGCCGAAGGTGAGCTGCCGCTCGAGCTCGGTGAGGGTGGAGTCGGTGAAGACGAAGGCGGCCGCCGAGATCCGTGCATCCACAATGGAATCTTCGAGCAGGCGCTTCAGCTCCAGCCGTTCGATGGCGAGCGGTGGCGTGACCGAGACGGAGCCCCGTCCCACGAACACCGCGCCGATCGTGCGGCCCGCGACCGGCGTCGCCAGGAAGAGGTTGCCGTCCTCGAGGTGGAACACGATGGCGTCGCGTCGCAGTGTGAGATTCCGAACGGGCGCGACCCGCTCGAGTTGCTTCATGTTGCGCAGACCGTCGAACACCGGCTCGTAGCGCTCTGAAGCCGTGCGCTCGAAACTGGATTGTGACGATGCGGGAATGGACGCCGCGCTCAGGCGCTGCTGGCTCGCGAGTGCGACGGGACTGTGCAGAGCCAGCAGGGCGCCGATCGTCCGAGTGACCCCAAGGCATGGGGAGGAGGCCACGTTGGCGCTCATCGTTGCTACGGCGCAGCAAGAACTGTGTCGCCTCGCTCGGGCGCGCGAGAGCGGCGCCGGGGTTCATCGGCGCCGCCCAAGTGCAACGTCTACGTGATTGGTATGTGGCGTCGACGCAACGCAGGTGGGATCTACCCTACCAGCACCGGCTCGAACTCCGTCGGCGGGCGGAGCTCGGGTGTTCCGGGTTGCCGGTATACGTACCGTTTCCCCGCGTAGTTCCTGAGCACGACCGCGTCGTCGCTGATCGACTCCACATATTCCGGAAGCAGCGGGATCTTTCCACCGCCCCCAGGCGCGTCGATCACGAAGTGCGGCACGGCGAGCCCCGAGGTCCAGCCGCGCAGCGCTCGGATGATCTCGAGGCCCTTCTCGACGGTCGTACGGAAATGCTCCGCCCCGGCCACCTGGTCGCACATGTAGATGTAGTACGGCCGCACCCGTGCAGCGAGCAGCTTCTGCATCAACCGCTTCATCACCTCGGGATCGTCGTTCACGCCCTTCAGGAGCACCGTCTGGCAGCCGAGCGGCACGCCGGCGTCGGCGAGACGGCCGAGCGCCGCCACCGCCGCGGGGGTGAGCTCGTCGGGGTGGTTGAAGTGGGTGTTGATGTAGAGCGGATGGTATTGCTTCAGTATCCCGCACAGCTCCGGGGTGATCCGCTCGGGGAGGTGACACGGGACCCGGCTGCCGATCCGGATGACCTCGAGGTGCGGGATGGCCCGCAGGCGCTTGCAGAGCTCGTCGATGCGCCGATCGGAAAGGAGCAACGGATCGCCGCCCGACATGATCACGTCGCGGATCTCGACGTGCTCCTCCAGGTAGCGAAACGCGGACTCGAGCTGAGCCATAGGAATCTTCTCGGGGTCACCCACCTTGCGCCGCCGCGTGCAGAAGCGGCAATACGCGGCGCACACCGGGGACACGAGGAACAGTGCCCGATCGGGATAGCGATGGGTGATATTCGGCACGGGGGAGTGCGCGTCCTCGGCCAAGGAGTCCACCAGGCCGTCGTGCACCTCGAGCTCCTGGAGGTCCGGCACGTACTGCCGCCAGATGGGATCGCCCGGCGACTTGATGAGGTCCACCATCGCGGGGGAGATCCGGAACTCGAAATTCTCCGCCGCTTGTCGCAGTCGCTCGAGGTCGGGGAAGTGTTCGGCGCCGAACCTGGCGACGAGGGCTTCGAGCGAGGCGATGCCCTGCTTACGCAGTAGCTGTTGCCAGGTCTCCATGCGTCAGGTCCTTGAGATAGATCACCAGGTCGTCGCCGGGGGCGTAGTAGCCCGGGAGCCGGGCCGCCTGGGTGTAGCCGCGCCGCTCGTAGAAGGCGCGCGTGGGTGCGTAGTCGACGCGCGACGAGGTCTCGACGACGACCAGTCGTCCGTCGTCGGTCGTCAGCTTGTCCTCGACCGCCCGCAACAGCTGGGTGCCGACTCCCTCGCCCTGTCGGGCCGGATCCACGACGATCCAGTAGAGATCGAAGGTTCCGGCGGTACCCGGGGTGGGGCCCCAACAGGCGTACCCCACGAGGTCGTCGCCCGCGTATGCGCCGAGAAACCGATAGTCGTCGTCACCCGCGAGGGCGTCGTCGAGCAGCTCCACGGCGATGGCAACCTCGTCCGGCCGGAACAGGCCGGTGGCTGCCGTGAGCCGCTCAAGCGGTGCGCGTTGCGCGCGGTCGACGCGACGGAGCGAGCAGCTCACGCGCGGCCTTGGCGCCCTGCGCCTCGCGCAGCGCGACCTCGGCGATCCGGCGCACCAGCTCGGCGTAGTCCCAGCCGGCGACTTTCGCCATGCGGGAAAGACCGGCGTCGTCGTTCAGGTCCGGATTGGGGTTGACCTCGAGCACCCAGGGCCGGCTTTGGTCGTCGAGGCGGAGGTCGATGCGGCCGTAGCCCTTTCCCTGCATGGTCCGCCAGGCGAGCTCGGCCACCCTGACCAGGCGATCGGCGAGCTTCTGCGGGACGGCGGCCGGGCACACAGGCACCGAGCCGAGGTCGTCGGCGGAGCCGATCTCCCACTTCCCGGCGTAGGTGAGGATGGGCCAGGCGCCTTCGGGCATCCGGCTGAAGTCGATCTCCGCGATCGGCAGCACGCGGCTCCCCACGAAGCCGACGTTGAACTCGCGGCCGCCGACGTACTCCTGAACGAGCACTTCGTCGAACTGCTCCGTCATGGCCGCGACGCGCGCGCGCAGCGCCTTGCGGTCGCTCACGACGGAGCCGCGGTCGAGCCCCGCGCTCGCGTCCTCGGACGCCGGCTTGACGATGGCGGGCAGCGGGAAGTCGTCCTCGATCTTGCCCTGCGCGACGGTCCAGCGGGGGACGGGGACCCCGGCCTGCTGGAGCAAGGCGTTCGCTATGGGCTTGCGGCGGCACGCCGCGAGGGTCCAGAGGGTGGCGCCGGTGACGGGAATTCCCGCGAATTCGAGCGTGCCCACGACGTGCTCTTCCCACTCGCTCTTCCCGTGGACGCCCTCGCACAGGTTGAACGCGAGGTCGGCCCGACGCGCCACCTGGAACCAGCGCATGTCGTGGCGGACCGGCACCTTGCGGATCTCGTGGCCCATCGACGCGAAGATCGCGCCGATCTCGTCCACGGCTTTCATCACGCCCCGGATGTCCTCCGGCGTCCAGTCTTCGGCCCCGGGGTCGAACAGGATGGCGACTCTCACGCGCCCACCACCGCGGTCCGTGTCTCCACCATCGACTCCCGTCCCGTCAGCCGGCGCCAGGCGATGCGGACCACTTCCTGGATGAGCTCGTCATAGCCGAAGCCCGCGGCGCGCGCCGCCTTGGGGAAGCAGGAGTTCATGGCCGGATCGGGGATGATGCCCGGTAGCGGGTTGAGTTCGAGGACGTTCGGCACCCCGAAGCGGTCCACCCGGAGGTCCACGCGACACCAGTCGCGGCAGCCGAGGGCGTGGTAGGCGTCGAGCGCGGTGCGCTCGATCTCGCGGTACAGCGTCGCCGGCACGCGCGCCGGGCACTGAAAGATCGCGAGCGGTGCTTCAGGGCGGTCCCACACCCACTTCGCTTCGTAGCCGTACACCGGGGGTGCGCCCGCGGGAAGCGCCGAGAAATCGAATCCGATCACCGGCAGGCAATACGCCTCCGGGCCGTTCCCGAGGATCGCGACGGTGAACTCGGGGCCCGGCAGGTAGGTCTCGACCAGCACGGGCTCGGCGTAGCGGTCGAGCAGGAACCGGGCGCGCTCGCGCAGCGCGGCGACGTTCGCGCACAGGTTGGTGGCGAACACGCCCTTCCCCGACCCCTCAGCGACCGGCTTGACGAACACCGGGTAGGGCAGCGTCATGCGCTCGACCTGCTCCGCCGCATCGAGGCAGGTGAACGGCGCCGTGGGCACGCCGCGGTACGCGAGCGTCTCCTTGGTCCGGCCCTTGTGGAGCGACAGCGCCAACGTGAGCGGGTCCGAGCCCGTGTAGGGGATGTTCAGGTACTCGCAGATCGCGGGGACGAGGGCTTCACGACTCTGGCCATGGAGTCCCTCGGCCATGTTGAAGACGATATCCGGGCTGGCGAGGACGACGTTCTGCGGAAAGAACTGATCGGCTTCGAGGCGGATCACATCGCCGAAGAGACCGAGAGCCTGCTCCACCGCAGCGATGGTGGATGGGTCGTCCCACTCTGCGAACGCGTCGCCGGAACCGTCGGATTGCGCGTCGGGCGCGGGATCGGGTTTTTCGTTGTATGCGAGACCGATGCGCATTTGGTCTCGGGTGACCTCCCACAAAAAAAGGCCGCTCGTGCGGTCTGTGGATCGAAACGCGTTGTCGAGTAGACAATAAGGAACACCGGAGCGATGCGCAATAGGCAACTCGGAAATTTTTTCGTCGTCGACGCGCGTCAAACTTTGTGATACGCGACGCGCGCGGCGTCGTGTTTGTCGTCGGCGAGATAAATCTCGAAATCGGAGAACAACGCCGGTGCCTCGCGCTCGAGGACGCGAAGGCACGCGATCGCCATCCGCCGGATCTCGAGCTCGGCGCCCTCGCTGGTGCGCAGCTCGAGCATGGTCCGCCATGCGCGCGCGTTGGCCGACACGACGATCTTCACCTCGGTGGCGTTGGGAAGGACGCTGCGCGCCGCCTCGCGCGCCACCTTGCGCCGGTGCACCTTGTCTGCGATCCAGGCATAGCGTTGCACCAGCGCCTCGACGGCCCTCACGTACGCCGCCTGGGCGTCCGCCACTTCTCGCTCCCACTCCGATTCGAGTGCCGGGTCGCCCAGCATTGCGGGCGGCACGACGAAGGCGGCGTGCGATTCGTCGACGTAGCGCTGCGACAGCTGGGAATAGCCGAACCCCGCACGGTGTCGTACCAGCTCGTGCGAGCAGGAGCGCGAGATGCCTTCGATCAGGAGCACGTAGACGGCATGCTCCAGCACCGAGCCGTGGCCCTGCTTCTTGATGTTCTCGAGGTACTCGGCCGTGGACCGGTGGGCGGGGTTGTGCTGGCTCATGTAGCAGAGCCGGCCGGCGAATTCGGCGAGCCGCTCCCCGGCGGAGGCGGTGCCCTGCCACTGCACCGGGAGGTGCTCGGGCTCGAGGAACTCAGGTCGGGCGATGAGGGTGACGCGCGGAGCGCGGAAGACTTCCATAGGTGCCGGGTGTCAGGGGCTCGGGGTCGCCAGGTCGAGCTTCGGGATCGCCCAGCCGGCTGTCCGCTCCACCTCGCGCAGCCGGGCGGCAATGTCATGGGGAATCGGCGCCGCCTCCGGCCCGACCTTGAGATCGGCGAGGGGCGCCCAATCCGCCGAGGGGATTATAACACCCGGGTTGAGCGTACAGCGCGGGTCGTACGCCTGTTTCAGCCCGCGGAACAGCGCCGTCACCTCCGGGCCGTAGAACCGCTCCAACAGCCCGGCGCGCAGCCGCCCCACGCCGTGCTCGCCGCTCGGCGTCCCGCCCAGCCGCAGCAGCAGCTCGGCCGCGTCGGCATACAGCGCCGCGAGCGCATCGCGCCAGCCGGAAACGGTCAGGTCGGGCAGGGCATTCACGTGCACGTGGCCGTCGCCCGCATGTCCGAAAATCGCGACAGGAATACCGCACGCCTCCGCCGCCGCGCGGATCCCGCCGATGTAATCGGCCAGTCGCTCGAGCGGCACGCACCCGTCCTCGACCACCTGCAACGAGCGTCGGTTCTCCGGAAGGCGGGCCAGGGCAGGGCTCGCCAGGCGGCGCGCCGCCCACGGCGTCTCGAGGCCCGCGCGGTCGACCGCCGTGGCGACGTGCGCGATGCTGGTGCGTAGGCCCCGCCCCGCGTCGCCGACCACCCCCCGCGCCGCCGCCTGAGTCTCACGCTCGAACTCGATCAGCAGCAGTCCCTCGAGCCCCTCGGGCACGTCGGCGGGGGGGGCGCCCGCATCCCGCACCACATCGAGCAGCGTCCGGTCCAGAAGCTCGACCGCCGACGGATTCAGGGAGACGAGGTAGGGGACGGCCTCCGCGAGCTGCCGCAGGTCCGCGAACCCGAGGGCCGCGCCCGCGACGTCGACGGGGATCGGCTCGAGCCGCCACTCCACCGCGGTAATGAACGCCAGCGTTCCCTCCGACCCGACGAGGAGATCGAGCTCATCCCCCGAGTCGGCGAAATGATTCAGCGCGTAGCCGGCCGAGTTCTTTCGGGTTTTCGGGAAGTGGGCCTCGATGAGGCGCTGTTGGTCGGCCGACAGCGCGAACCGCTCCCCGGCCCCCGCTCCCCGAACGACCCGGCGGGCGTCGCCTGCGGCGTCGATGATCTCGATCGCCTCGATCCAGCTCCGGGCGCTGCCGCACCGCACCGACCGCGGCCCGGCCGCGTTGGTCGCCGCCATGCCGCCGGACGTAGCGAACGCGCCGGAGGACGGGTCGGGGGGGAGTCGCAGGCCAAACGGCCGCGCGGCCGCCGCCAGCTCGGCCCACGTCACCGAGGCGCCGGCCCACAATCTCCGCCGAGCCCAGTCGGGCGCCGTCCAATGGAACCCCTGACTCAGATCCACCACGGCTCCGCGCCCCACGCTCCCACCCGCCATCCCGCTTCCCGCACCACGCGGCACGAGCGGCGTGCCCGTCGCGCCCGCCCACCTCACGACCTCCTGCAGCTCCTCCACGCCCCGCGGCACGGCGACGGCCGTCGGGACGATCCGATAGATCCCTGCGCCCTCGGAGTAGGCGGCGCGGATGCGGGGATCCGTGAGTAGGGGCGGAGTCGGTTTCAAGGGTGTGCGCGGTGCGCGGTTGTTCTTCAAAAGCTACCGCACACCGCACCACTCACGCTTGACACCATTGGAGCCCCGGGTGATGCTTGACGCCGATATGACCGCCGACGCTCACCGAGCCCAGCTGATCCACATCGAGACCGACCGTCGTCTCGGTCACGAATGGGACGAGTGGGACGGGCGGCCGCTCCCCGGGAACGGGGACTTCTCCGCACCGCCCGGACTCTTCTTCGGCTTCGCCACGTTGACCATCGGCATCGGCATGGCCGTAGGGGCGGCCCTCATCTTCCTGCTTGGCCCGCGGCTCGGCGCCCTCTGGTCCATGCTGCCCCGGACGCTGTGGCTCGCCCTGGGGGCGGCGACGGTGGCGACCTGGCTGTGGTTCGGGGTTTTGCTCCTTTCCTTCTATGGAGGTGTGCTCGGCCTCCCTGAGAGCTGGCTCGAGCGGGGGCCGTATCTCCGCCTGATGAGCCTCACGTCCTACGTCTCGCGTGGGTTCGGCAGGCGGGACTGGGTGGAGCACGCCGCGATCGACGTGTACAACGCGCTTGCGGAGCGCCGCCGGCGGAAGGTCGGGAAGGGCGAGCTGCTGGTCCTCATCCCCCGTTGTCTGTCCAAGCAAGCGCTGGACGGGGTGCTGGCGATCGCCGGGCGGTACGAGGTGCCCGTCTTCGTAGCGACGCGGGGGCAGCTGGCGCGGCGGGTCATCCGCGAGCGCCGGCCTCGCGCGGTCGTCGCGGTGGCGTGCGAGCGGGACATGATGACGGGCCTGCGCGACGTGGCCGGCCGCCTGCCGGTGCTGGGGCTCACCATGCGTCTCCCGAACGGCCCGTGCCGCGACGCCATGCTCGATCTCGACGTGATGGAGCAGTGGGTGAAACGCCTGGTCGAGGCGTAGCACGCCGGGCGCTACCGGGCGGCCTTCGGTACCCCGAATCTCTCCTTCAGTTTGTCCACGAACCGCTGCGCAAGCTTGTAGCCCTCGTGCTCCTTCGGCACGATCACCTCGAGCTCGCGCTCGACGCGTGACGGGTCGTAACGGGGCCGGTACACCGGCTCGACGGTGAGGCGGGTTTGACCCGGGACCCACGGGTCGGCCCAGAACCGAATCTTCACGGTGGCGCCGAGATTCGTGATCTCGCGCTCGTGATGGCGGCTGCGATGGGCCTGCGTTTCGTACCACGCGGTTTCGACGTAGCCGTCTCGCACGTTGGAATGTGCGACCTCGAGGCTCTCGGCCGGCACGAGGCTGTCGAGCGCGGCGGTGACCCGCTCCGGTCGCGCATCGAGCGTGACGAGAAGGGCGCTCGGGTCGGGGCGGAAATCGGGCTCGAGGCTCTCGGCCGGCACGAGGCTGTCGAGCGCGGCGGTGACCCGCTCCGGTCGCGCATCGAGCGTGACGAGAAGGGCGCTCGGGTCGGGGCGGAAATCGGGGCGGGTGGTGATGGGGGTGCAGGCGGCCACGACAACACAAAGGTGGAACGCGGAACGCGGAACGCGGAACATAAGGGTGGGCGTCCCTGCGCGCGACCTTCCCCTGCTGTTCCGCGTTCCGACTTCCACGTTCCGCATTAGTGTTTGTGAGGCGGCGTGCCAGGCGCGTGCGTGTGCCCGCCCCGCTTGGCCGTATCGGCGGGCGCTGCGTGCTCGTGCTCCTCGGCCTCGCCCGCCTCGTGGTGGTGCCCCGCTTCCCGGTTCTCCATCTCCTGCTGCATGGCGGCGTTGGGAATGCCCGCCGCGTGCTCGAACATCAGCTT
>WNGR01007465.1_pt1 | contig 11591 bp, 10 predicted proteins | sample 5407581 | NCBI WGS metagenome assembly WNGR01 (sample SAMN13153383, study PRJNA577476) | soil metagenome | isolation source: 80 cm soil or saprolite under Garry oak tree replicate 2 | place: USA:California | collected 2016-06-15
CCCAGATCCGGGCTGACAATGCCGGGAACTTCTATGGCTCTTCTGAGCACGGGCTGGGCGGGGGCACCGATGCCTGGAAATCGACCGATGGTGGGTTGCATTACACCACTCTTGTATCACCCAATGCAGGATCCAGCGCCAATAATACTGGCTTTGCACCAGGGGGTGGTGATACTGACCTGGCAACGGCACCTGCCAAGAATTCCAGCGGTTTCTATAATGTCTACGTTGCCAGTCTGACTCTTGCCAACGTGGACGTCAGCACCAGTACGGACGGAGGCAAAACCTGGGCACTCAATCCGATAGGAGCCACTATTTCTGGTGATGACCGCGAATGGATCGCTGCTGATGGGGCATCCAAGGTCTGTATCTCCTACCACGACGTCGCGACATTCAACCTCGACGTGAACTGCAGTTACGATGCTGGAACGACTTTCACTCAGTTTGGCGATGCCATCGATACCAACCATGCCTTCCTGATCGACGACAACGAAAGTGGGAACCTGGCTATTGATCCCAATAGCCACATTGTCTACCAGGTCTTCAGCGGCATCGACAACGCTAGTGAGGCTGTATGTACCACCTGTGGATTCCATGATGTCTGGGCCGCTGTCTCCACCGACGGTGGTAAGACCTTCACGGATATGAAGGTTTACTCCAACCCAAATACCTCGGTCAGCTATGGACATCAGTTCACAAATGTGAGTATTGACAACGCAGGCAACGTCTACGTGGTTTACTGCGATAACCACAACATATACTATAGTTACTCAACTAATCACGGTACGACGTGGTCGGCACCTGTCCAGGTGAACAAATCACCGTCCGCCACGGCTATCTTCCCATGGAGCGTTGCCCACGGTGCCGGACACATCGATATCGTCTGGTACGGCACCTCGTACTATGATGGCGTCAACCCACCGGATAGCTATCCATCGAGCGCGGCATGGTACGTGTACTTTGCACAGAACCGGAGTGCAACCACTGCGGGCAGTAACTTCACTCAAGTGCAGGCGACTCCGATCGTTCATTACGGTGGTGTCTGCGAGGGAGGAATCTCCTGTACGGGCAACCGCGACCTCTACGATGACTTTGGGGTGGCAGTGAACCCAAAGACTGGCCTTGCTTCGATCATTTACAGCGATGACCAGTACACCAATGATGCGAACGATCCACCTCAGTCTGGATGCACACCATCAAGCTCCAATTCAGGTAGTTGTGACCATACGTCCATCGCTACCCAGACGGCTGGGATGGGGATTTAGTTCATAGGGTGATTCTTGTGATCGCCCCAGGCAGGAACGTAAGCAGCGTACCCGTATGGCAGCCATGACAGCCCATACGGGTACCTTGCTTATACTCCTGTAAAATTGTCGGTGAAGCTCTGACCTGTCCTGTAGACAGTTGGTTTCCCGCCACGGTAGAGCGTCACCGATCCCTGCCCGTAAACTCGCCAACCTGTCTTTCTCCCACCCTCAGCATCGTCGAGCATGCCGGTTCGCTCATCGATGCCAAGCAGCACGACGTTGGGGAGTAACTTTGATAGTTGCCCTGCCCAGCCTTTGCCGAAGGTATTATGGTGGGGCAACACACAGGCATTGGGCACAAATCCCAGGCCCTCGACGACCTGCGCCTTGCCAGGATCGAAGTAGTACTGGCACATGACCATAGCTCCAGCACTGCTGCCAGCGATGACGGCTCCCGCTTCGTAGGCTGTGAGCATAGCTTGCCAGCTGGCACTATTTGCAAGTGTCTGGCCGAGGTGGCCAGTAAAGCCACCAAGCATATAGACCAGGCGAGATTGGCTGATCTGCGCTGCTATTTGCGGATCGTTGGCGGAGGTCTTGTCGATGAGGGGAAGCACTTCAACTCGCCTGGCACCAAGGCTGCGAAACCAGTTCTCACCATTGCGGCCTGCACGCTGATGGTTGTTATCAGGAGCGGCTGCCGTGGGAATGATACAGATAGGGGCATCGGGACCGCCTGCAAGTTCAATTGCACGGCGGTCGGGTTCGGACATGAGACCGCCGAACTCTGCTCCCCCTTCTAATAAGAGATACCCTGGCATGTGGTTATTTCCTTCTCCGGTTCCGCTTCCGAGTATCCCTGACCAGCTTGCGCCTTGTCTTTTCGGGATTCTTCCCTGTGCTTCTGGCCTTCTTCCGAGGCGGGGAGAAGAAGTTTAAGGGAGGCGGTGTTCCGATTCCTGCCGCTATTTCGGCATTGTAAGTTGCCATCCACGTATTCAGGCCCTCCTCAGTACTCAGGTCGAAGCCGCGCTCAAGGCCCTGCATGACCAGTGACTTGGCGAAACCAAAGTTCTCCGGATTGCTCATCTCCTCTTGCATCTCAGTGATTGCATCGTCGTCCAGCACTTCCAGGCAGGCGGCAGCGTTTTTCAAACCAAACTCGCGCTGCATGAATTGCCAGAAGGCTCGCAACTCGCGGATAATCTCAGGTGCATCCTCTGCCGGAGCTGAGACTTTACGAGGGAAGAGATCGAACAGGATTTCTTGCAAGGCATCAGGCGATATCTGCGGCGGAGTGACGCCCAGGTAGTCCATGCCGAAACCGATCATCATACGGGACCAACCTGGCTCGATGCCCTCTTTTCGGAGCGCCTGGCCTTCTGGTGATTCCTCGAATAGCCGCTCCAGTTCCTCGCGGTATTCTGTCGCCGTTTCCTTTAGTTCACCATCGCTGGTAAACACGTTCTGATGGATGTCGAATGTCATAGTTCACCTCCAGATATGTGTACGGTTCGTTGTCGCGGTCCATCTAGTTCAACAAGGACTATACGCTGCCATGTTCCCAAAAGCAACTGGCGATTTCTGTATGGGATGGCAAGAGATGGGCCAATGATTGATGAGAGGATATGATCGGGTGTGTGAGAGGGATCGTGTGGGTGGCTATAGGAAATCTGTGGGAGCATACGCCGTAGGGCGTGTAAGAGGTCGAGATCGGTTCCTGGGTCCAGGTCTGCTGTGGTGAGGGCACAGGTGGTATGGGAAACAAAGAGTATGCAGATGCCGTTTTCGGCTTCTACTTCCTGCAAAAAGGTTTCTATTGTTTCGGTGATATCTATGACCTGGTCTTTTTTCTTTGTGGTGATGGTGATTGTTTTCATGTGTTCCTCCTAATTTAATGGTCACTCTAAGGTGCCTCTTCAGGTACTCCATTCATGCCGCCTGCGGCGGCGAAGGAGAGAGAAGCTTGGGGGACACCCCCAAACCCCCGCCAAGGGGCTGGCCGCCCCTTGGAACCCTCCGCTAAGAGTTACGTCATACCAAAGATATGGAAGAGAAAGGCGTAGACATCGCTTTGTTCTTCGATGACTTTTGAGGTTGGCTTGCCGAAGCCGTGCCCCGCTTTTGTTTCTACACGTAGCAAGATCGAATTGGTTCCACCGTTGGCAGCCTGGAGTGTGGCGGCTAATTTCTTGGCGTGGGCTGGCACGACTCGATCATCGGTGTCTGCGCTGAGGATGAGGGTAGGTGGATAGGCCACGCCATCTCTGACGTTATGGAGTGGAGAGTAGGCGTAGAGGAATTTGAAATGTTCGGGGTTGCTTTCGGCATTGCCATACTCTGGGATCCAGTAGCGCCCGACGGTGAATTTGTGGTAGCGCAGCATATCGCTTAGCGGCACTCCACAAATGACAGCACCAAAGAGGTTGGGGCGCTGCACCATACATGCACCTACCAGTAAGCCACCATTGCTCCTACCCATGATCGCCAGGCGAGAGGTATTCGTATACCTGTTTGCGATTAACCATTCGGTTGCCGCGATAAAATCATCGAAGACGTTTTGTTTCTTTTCCAGCATACCGGCCTGGTGCCACTCCTCACCATATTCGCCGCCACCCCGTAAATTAGCTTCGGCGTATACGCCGCCGTTTTCTAACCAGGCGATGGTTTCAGCAGCAAAGGAAGGCGTCAGACTGATGTCAAAGCCTCCATAACCGTAGAGCAAGGTGGGATTGTTGCCATCGAGAGATAGTCCCTTCTTGTGTGTAAGAAACATTGGTACGCGGGTCCCATCCTTCGATAGATAGAAGACCTGGGTCGTCTTGTAGTTTGCCGGATCGAAGCTCACGTCGATCTTATGAAGCAACTGCAATGTGCTGCTCGTAAAATCATAGCGGAAGATGGTCGGGGGATAGAGAAACGAGGTGAAGCTGATGAAAAATTCCGTGTCTTTCGGCTTGCCGGAAATTTCCAGGATGGAGCCGAGTGTGGGGAGGGGGATATCGCGTATAATACTGCCATCGAGGTTGTAGAGTTTCATCTGGTGATGGGCATGATGCATGTAGGTCACAACAAACTGGTTGTTGACCATGATCGCAAAGGCGATGGCATCGGCCTGTTCTGAAACCAGCTCCTGCCAGTTTGCCCGTTCTGGATTTCGCGTATCAATGGCGATGATACGGCCTCGTGGCGCGTTCAGCGTGGTGTGGAAATAGAAGAGAGGGCCGCTGTTGCCGATGAAGTTGTAGGTGGCATCTGCTTCGTCCAGGAGACAAATGAAAGGTCTATCGCTTTCAACTTCACGATAGTAGATGCGATTTTTCGGGTCGGTGCCATGCCAGACACGGAGTAGCAAGTAGGTACCATCATCGGTGATGAAGGGATCGAAGGCGAGCTCTTTGGCGTCTGATCGCTCGTAGACAAGCTGATCTTCGGATTGCGGCGCGTCAAGCGTGTGCCAGTAGACACGATTAAAGTTGGTCTGGTCTTCTTCTGGTACCATAGCTGGTTCTGGAAAGCGGCTATAAAAGAAACCGCTGTTATTGTGCCTCCAGGCAATATTGCTGAACTTAGACCACTTGATGACCTCAGCGTAGTCGGTGCCGCTATCAATGCGACGAACTTTGATCTCTTGCCAGTCGCTGCCACTGCTGGATGTGCCATAGGCCAGCAGGGTTCCATCCTTGCTGAATGCCTGATTGACGAGGGCTACTGTGCCATCTGCGCTGAAGGTGTTGGGGTCAAGGATGGGCAGGGGTTCGCTTTCCAGCGTTTGTTGCATATAGAGGACGGATTGATTTTGCAGGCCGGAGTTTTTGGAGAAGAAGTAGCGACCTCCCTCTTTTTCAGGCACGGAGTATTTGGGATAGTTCCATAGCTCGGTCAAGCGTGCCTGTATTTTTTCACGGTCAGGGATGGCAGCCAGGTACTGGGAGGTTGCCGCGTTCTGGGCTTCTACCCAGGCCTGTGTTTCTCCTGAAGTTGGGTCTTCAAGCCAGCGATAGGGGTCAGCGACTTTGGTGCCGTGGTAGTCTTCGATGATGTTGTCGCGGCGGGCGATGAGGTTGGGCAATTTTTGCTCCTTACGTGCTACAATCTTTAAAGCTCAGAAGGAATTGAAGACGCTTCCCTTCAAAATCTGTTGGGTTCTCTCCGCTGAGAGAAGCATGCTGGCTCAAAGATTTCACGAACCATAGATCACCTCATTATATCCTACAGATATCGTCTTACGGAGTTTCTGCCCTTTCAGAGGGTAAGTCTCTTATTTCCTTCCAATTGTGAGGGCGTGATTTGTTCTGTTAAGAAGCGCCGGAAGACGGTAAGCTTGTCTGGTCCCTGCAGCCACATCACAAAAATAGGTATTTATACCGATGTATTTGTTGTGTTTTCCGTGTAATCTCTTTATTTGGAGTGTATTTCCATTTCTGCGCCTTGTGTTGTTTTTCTGTCACCTCTCTCCGTTTCTCAAGGAGAGTGCAAATCGGTTCACTAGAAAGGACCCCCTCGTATGTAATTATACGATGAGCGCCCTACGAAAGGAGTTTTCCCATGAAAATCCTCCGCGTCACTTGCTGTCTGTTCGTCCTTCTGTTGTCCCTTGTAGCATTGACCTTCTCAGCCACCGCCCCAAGGGCTCATGCAGCAGGGTCTGGAAGCGTCACCGTGTTCAGGTTCCAGAGCATGACCGCCTTCGCTGACTTCGACAGTACCAGTGGCTGTATCGAGACCTTCGCGGAAGTCGATGGCACTCAAAGCGGCACAAGCCCGGAGGCCGACGTCTTTATCGGCCAGTTTGACAACTGCACACAAACGCAGCTGCTGGGTGCCTTCGGCTCGACTTTCACCCCTAATTTCCAGGTCGGTGGGAAACTCGCCTCGGCGAGCTTGAGCGCGACCATTTCTGTCTTCGACTTTGTGTCTGGCAACACATTCAGCGTGTCTGTGAACACGACCTGGACGGCTACCGGCCCCCTTTCGCACGAAATTGGAAGCTTCCACTTCCACACCAAGAACTTCATTGAGAACTTCCACTTCAATGACGACTTCCGGGACGCTAGCGCTTCGGGCACTGTCTCTGATGGGACGACCAACTTCACTCCATCTCCCTCGGTGTTCGCCCAGATCGCGTCGTTCAAGTCTGGCGATGTGATTATCAGCCATTCCTAAGCAGAGCGAATGGCAGGACGAGGATAGCTCAGCATCTCGGACCATTAACCTGCTGACGGAGCCGCCTCTTACAGTTCGGAGGCGGCTTCCGCGCTGCATATGTCTGCGAGCCACGCTTCCTCCGCACAACCTTCCCTATCCTAAACGATGTGTCAATTTTCCGCGTGTCGTACTCATAGAAATATAAAAAGGGACCAAACTAATGAGCAGAAGAGTCATCAGTACGAGCATCCTTATCGCGTGCGCCATGCTGATGTTGGCCAACTGGCTGCCCGCCTCGGCGCAAGGAAACCCGAATCCACAGGTCGCTCCCATCAACTCCCGGCCGTATGGCATGACCTACGGGCAGTGGAACGCTGGGTGGTGGCAGTGGTTCTTCTCCGTGCCAGCATCAAAAAACCCAGGGCTCGCCACGAATGGCGCGCTTGACTGCAGTGTGGGTCAGTCTGGCGCCGTCTGGTTCCTGGCAGGCCATTTCCAGGGCAGTGGCAGTTTCACTCGGAGTTGTACTGTTCCGGTTGGAAAAGCGCTGTTCATTCCCCTCATCAACTCATGGGCGGACAACGTCTGTAACACACCCCCGCTCACCGTGGACCAGCTACGCGCCTCCGCGGCAAGCGGAGTGATCCCACCAGCGAACCTCCACGCCAGCATCGATGGCAATCCCCTTAGCAACCTCGAGTCCTATCGGGCCATTTCGCCAGTATTCAGCTACACGCTGCCACCATCGCCGGACAACGTGATTGACGCTGCATTTGGAGTGTCGCTTCCTGGGCCCTGCTGGCCAAGCCTGACCGTTACCCCAGCTGTCGCCGATGGGTTCTACATCATGCTTACTCCGCTCCCTGCGGGCTCGCATAGGATCAACTTCGGCGGCTCCGGACCGGGAATCACTTTGGATGTGACTTACAACCTCACAGTGAACTAGGCGCAAGGCCGGTGCGGTGCCGTTTTCTTGCCGAGCAGATACGACGGTTGACGTGGCGGGAACGGCCGGTCGTCAACTTCTTACGTAATTGAAACGTCATGCGCCTGCGGCGCATGACGTTTCAATTACGTAAGAAGTTGGGGAGCCGTTTTACTTCCACTTTGCTGAGAGAACATACGAGGAGGTTTGCCAATGAACGAGATCGAAACGATCCTCCAACACGAAGAAAAAATCGAACGGGGAGGCAAAGAAGTCAGAACACTCGCTCAAGAGATGAGTCAAGATGCCTCAATCGAAGAAAACAAAAAACGGGCTTATGCCCTTTTTTCTCATCAAGAACTGGCAGCACAAACGGAAGATGCATTAACCTTTCTCAAAGAAGGTGTCAGCCAGGAGCAGGACTGGCGCATCCAAGAGATTTTAGCACAAGCCTTCGATCGCTATTGTGCCGATATCGGCTATGAACGTGCACTACCGACCATCAAAGCCTGGCTCAATGACGAACGTGCAAATGTCAGAAGGGCGGTCTCTGAAGGATTGAGGATCTGGACAACCAGGGCCTATTTTCAGGACCATCCCCAAGTCGCCATCCAACTGTTGAGTGCACTGAAAGATGATGAAAGCGAATACGTGCGAAAATCAGCCGGGAATGCACTCAGGGATATCAGCAGAAAACACAAAGGGCTTCTTTCAGAAGAGTTGAAGACCTGGGATACTTCTAATAAGAAGGTGCTCTTTACGTACAGACTAGCGAGTAAGTTTTTAGAGGAGACCGCACAGAGTAGCTCTCAATGACCTGAATTCTGTACGCCAAGTACATGCTACGATAAAATCGTTCCGTTTGCCAGAACGCAGCGGTAAGGCAGAGCCCTGTCATGCTGAGCGAAGTGAAGCATCTGTCGGCCCTTCGAGACAGACCCTTCGCTTCCCTCAGGGTGACAATCGAGGACCGCAGATAGACCCTTCGCTTCGCGACAGCACTGTCATCCTGAGCGAAGTGAAGGATCAGCGAAGCGAAGCATCTGCCGACCCTTCGAGACAGCTCCTTCGCTTCGCTCAGGATGACACGGTGAAGCCACTTCGGGGGAGGCCTATCACCGCCGATTCTGACCATTCCCACCAGAAAGGCTACACCATTGGGCGTAACCTATGCGACTTCATAAGTTCATGTTCATTATCGGCGGTGGGCGGCGAAGGAATTGTTAGGCGCTCCGCAAACTCCGCTCAGGCCCCTACGGTATGGCCGGTGCAATCGCTTTACACCTCCACCCACCTGACACCTGATGCAGTGCTTTCCAGGCGACCGACGGGCATATGGGCGGGAACGAGGAGGGCATTCTCAGCTAATGCAGCTTCTACAAGGGCTTGACGGCTGGCGAGGTTGGCTTCGACGTTTGCCCATTGGGCCATCCAGGTGGGCTGTTCGACCTCAACTGCGTGGTGGTAGAGATCCCCCAGGCAGTAGAGGGTCTGGCCTTCCGAGTGGATGCGGACAATCTGGTGACCGTCGGTCTCGCCAGGTGCGGCGATGATTTGAACGCCGGGTAGGAGATCGCGGTTCCCTTCGACCAGTTCAAGTAAACCACGCTGATGAAGGATGCCGAGGGTATGGCTGTCTTCAGAATTGAGGTTTTGGAGGGCTTCCTGGGTCTCCGGGTTTTCCCAGTCGGCCCGGCTTATAAAGCAGTGGGCGTTGGGAAAGCTGGGTACATATTGTCTGTTCTGCCTGGTTGTGATGCCAGAATAATGGTCGAAGTGAGCATGAGTGATGATGAGGTGAGTGATGTTTTCAGGCTTGACGCCGTTGTTGAGGAGTTGAGTGATCAGGCCCGGCGGAGGCTGGTAATTTGGGGGCAAGTAGGGTGAACCGGGCGGGAAAGAAAGGTGGTAGTCGTTGGCGTCAACCAGTACTGAGGATCCGGGCAGGGTGATATGGATACACTGGCTGGGAAATGGGGACGGTTGCTCGAAGGCGGGTGCGTAATGAGGTCGCCATTGGCTTTCGGGGACGTTCATTACTTCTGATAGAGGCAGGAGCAGATCACCCACGTTGATGATGGTGATGGTGGCTGCGCCAATGGGGATGGTCCGGGTGTGGTTGATCATGGGTTGCTCCTTATATAGCGACCATTGGTTATTACGAAATCGGCAGTAGTGTGCATTGGAACGAGCGCTTTGGATTAGCATGTTACGATTTGCTTTGCCTGCTGTCAAGCACCAGGAGTCTGACATCCACTCATAATTGGCCGCCTGCGACGGCGAAGAAAGAAAAAAAGAATTTTCGGGGGACACCCCCGAGCCCCTGGCAGAGGACCGCGGCCCTCTGCACTCCCGCTTTCCTTGCGTGCCTGGGGACTTTCTGGTAGACTTCAGGTATGGAATGGTGGGAAGATATTTATAACAGGCAGATCTATTTTGATCTGTATGAACAGGAAGATACACTACTGGCTGAGAAGGAGGTTCAGCAAGTAGTGACGTTGCTGCATCCACCGAATGCGGCACGAATTCTCGACCTATGTTGTGGATATGGGAGACACAGCATTCGGTTGGCTCAACGTGGGTTTCGGGTAACTGGTGTTGATATTTCCGAAATGCAAATTCAACATGCCGTGGAGGAAGCAGGGAAAGCTGACGTTCAGCTTGATTTTCGTGTTGCTGATGCGAGGACACTTGACTTTCAGGGAGAGTTCGACTTTGTTTTCAATATGTTTGTGTCCTTTGGCTTCTTCAAGGATGAGGACGAGAATAAGCAGATGCTGCAGGGCGTTTTCAGGGCATTAAAACCTGGGGGCAGGCTGTTACTGGATTTTTGGAATAGAGAAAAAGAAATCAGGGATTTCAGACCAACTAGCTGTGAAAGAATCAGGGACATTCTTGTATTCAAGGAATGGCAATTCGATGCGCTTGCTGGCAGATTAAACTGGAAAAATACGGTTATCTTTCCCGATGGGAGAAGAGAGTCCTGGGAGCATTCTGTTCGGGCTTATACGGTGGCAGAATTGAAGGCGTTGGTAGAAGAGGCCGGTTTGGAATTTGAGGCGGTGTATGGAAGTCTGGTTGGGGAGGAGTATGTGCTTGACTCTCCTGCGGCCATTATTGTAGCGATGAAGCCTGTGTTGTAGGGTTTGGCTGATAACGAAAAAGGGCCCCCCAACTGTATTCTCCAACAGACCGCACGTACCGAAACGAAACAAAAATGAGTTCGGTAGCATCATACTACCGAACTCCTGAGAGATCAGGTTGATCTACCCTCCTGATGGCCCCTGGAACGCCACACTCCCAGCCTTGCGCATCGCCTCCATCGTCTCCTCGACGGTGAATAACTTGGTCGTCTTGATCGCTTTGATGTGCCCTGGGGAGACTGCCACCAGGCTCGTTGCTATGGCAGCGTTGTCATCGGGGAGGTCAAGGAGCCCAACTCCATCGTACTCGCCAAAGCAGTAGTAGAGGCCGACCAACCGGCCACCGAGTTTCTGCGCCAGTTCCCTGACAGGTACACTGCGGTCTTGCGGGTTCTTCGCCAGTGCTGCCCACGCTTCGGCAGTGTAAGTAAATTGCGTCATGTAGAGTGCCATGATGTTCACCTCCTTTTGCGGTTATGCTTCCTTGCTCGTAGAAAGGGTGACGCGAAAGCTGAGATACGACTGGTCAACAGAAAAACGACGAGATGTGCAGAAATCAGGGTAGCCATCAGCTAGTATAGATGAAAGAATACCACTTCTGCAACAAACGAGCCGTCTTTTTCCCGCACACGGTTGATTTGCTGACCTTCCTCCTTCCTTCATGGGCAGATGTGAGAACACGAGAGGAGAGTGCGAAGCAGACACTTTGCGGAGATAATCTCAACGACAGATGGTCCCTATTTGGGCTCTCCCTCAAATCGATATTGGTGGCGAAGTGTGGCCCGCCCCCACCCAGGGCGCGATCATGGACGTTGACGAAATAATCGGACAATCACTAGCCGATCAATCGGCGGTGGGCGGCGATAAATCGGCCCCTACGGTCGGGCCGGTTACCCCTTGAGGCCTTTGAGGAGCCACTTATAGTCTTCAAGAGCCTTGACGACTTGCGTGCGCTGCTCGGAGGTCAAATCGGTGCGCTGCGCGATGGTCTCCCACATCTGCTTTTTCGCTGCCCATTGTTGTTGTTCTAACGCTCTGGTACTGCCTATGATGGCCCTCTCGTAATCGAGGACTACGGCATCCTCAAATGAGAGGCCAGGTCGCCGGGTCAGTTCTATCAGCGCCTGG
>WNGR01009851.1_pt1 | contig 11591 bp, 12 predicted proteins | sample 5407581 | NCBI WGS metagenome assembly WNGR01 (sample SAMN13153383, study PRJNA577476) | soil metagenome | isolation source: 80 cm soil or saprolite under Garry oak tree replicate 2 | place: USA:California | collected 2016-06-15
GGCACGCTTTGGCGATCAGTCATACTCCCCAGCGCATAGACCAGGTAGTCGTATGTCAGTTCATGCTGCTGCTGCTGCTGCTGATCCTGGACCGTGACGCGGTGCTGGCTGGGATCAAGGCTGGTGACTCGCGCCTGAAGAAACTGGACCTGCGTTTTGCGCAGGATCTGAGAAAACGAGCGCCTGAAGACGCGCTGCTTGGTGGCAAACTCATGGAGCCTGGGGCGCACGGTGAAGGTGTCCGATTCGTCGACCAGGGTGATCTGGACGGACTCGCGGGCCACTTTGCCGGCCAGGCGCAGGGTAAAGAGCAAGCCCGCAATCCCGGCGCCAAGAACGAGAATGCGTGTGGACGGTTGTGTCATGACCGTCCTCCTTTCTATTGCTGAAAATGTGTTCGGAATGGTATCGCCATGACCACCACATGTGATCATCACTAATAAAGAGGGTTGAGCTGTTCTTTTTGGGACAGCTTTCCTGTCTGGTTTTGCTGACATCCACTCATAACTCGCCTCTTTCGGAGGCGAACAAAGGAAGGAGGAAGATAGGGACAGGCACAAAAAATGGTAGCCTCCAACGTCTATCTCATAAAGGCAGTGTGAGACCCCTCTGCTGTGATGAGCTACGCGTATTTCCGTTCGCCCATCTCCTGAAAGGAGAACACGCGATGAAGGATGAAGATCTCTTCTCCTACAAGGAATCACCTCCCACCGCTTCTGATCAGGAACTTGGTGGTGACAGTGACCGTCGTGCTCTCTCACCAGCTTCCCCTGTGTCTCAAGACGCACCACCGGCTCATCCGCCTAAGACGGAACGGCGGCTTACAGCGCGTCATCACCTGCGGCTTCTGTTGGTGGCGATGGTGGTGGTGGTGCTCGTCGTTCTGGCTGGAGGGTATGGTGTCTTTCGTGCTCTCTCACCACTATCTCGCCAGGCATCCTCTGCCTTCCAGCAGGAGGCCCCCTGTCCTTTTCCTCTTGGTGCCGGTCTGTTCGAGGTTCAGAGTGTCAGATGCGGCTTCCTGACCGTGCCTGAAGATTGGAGCCAGCCGCAGGGTCCCACCATTCGGCTGGCGGTCGCGATTTTCAAGACATCCAGTTCCCACCCAGCCCCTGATCCGGTACTCGTTCTAGGTGGAGGCCCTGGTGTTGCGCTGCTGGAGACAGTGGGATCGACCCTCCTCTTAAATCGGGACTTGATCCTGTTGGATCAGCGCGGAGCAGGCTACTCGCAGCCCTCGCTGCGCTGCCTGGACAACGAGACGCTGCAGGCGTGTCACAGCCGCCTGGTGAAGTCGGGCATCGACCTGAACGCCTTTACGACGCTGGAAAATGCGGCCGATGTGCATGCTCTCATCCGAGCGCTTGGCTATCGGCAGGTGAACCTGGACGGCATTTCCTACGGCACACGACTGGCACTGACGGTCATGCGCCTGTTTCCCGCTGATCTGCGCAGTGTGGTCCTCAATTCGGTTATACCCCCGCAAGTGAATGCCTTCACCAGCATCCCACGCGCAGCCGCACGCGCTTTTGATGTCCTCTTTCAGGGGTGCGCGGCTGACCGCTCCTGCAATGCGACCTACCCGCACTTGCAAGCCGTCTTCTATCAACTGATCGCTGACCTGAACACCACCCCGATCACCTTCCAGGCGACCACCCAAACAGGCAACAGTATCACTGTGCACTTCACAGGCAACGATTTCGTGCTGTGGTTGCGAGAAGCGTTGTACTTCACGTACCTCATTCCTCAGTTACCAGCAGTGATCTTCCAAATGCGCCAGCATGATTATACGCAGCTCGCTTCCATCTATGGCAACCTCATCGACACCACATCAAGCATCGGACTGTTCTATTCAGTGATGTGCGGTGAAGATATGGCATACACCACGCAGCACGATCTAGAGACATCCGTTCAAGGACTTCCGCCTCCGATCCGACCTGCACTGCTCGACGTTGGTTTGTCTAGATTCTCGATCTGTCAGTTCTGGGGGATGAAGCCTGTCCCTGCAGTCCAGAAGGAGCCGGTCAGGAGCACCATCCCGACACTGATCTTGCAAGGCGAGTATGATCCGGTGACTCCGCCAGCCAACGGGATGCTGGCAGCCCAGACGCTGAGCAAGAGTTACTTCTTCCTGTTTCCAGGAGTGAGTCACGGCGTATATTCTCCCAACAGCACTTGTCCAAACGACATCATGAACGCCTTCCTGGCAAACCCAACAGAGAAACCCGACGCCAGCTGCATTAGCAGCATGCCCAAACCGTTCTTTACGTAATCGCTCTTCGTGGAGAGATTCCAGACAGAGGGCAAGTCGTCGACCACCAGCAGGATGTCGCGTTCTGCCAGTAGTTCCGCCAGATGCGCTCCTGCCGCGTCAATGCCTGTGAAGCCCGGTCGCTCATAACTGAGCATGTAGATCAGGTCTTCGACCTTGCCCACCAGGTTGCCCGGGTTCTCACCGAGGGTCACCCAGAGGATGCCATCGTCAAAGGCCTGTTGGATGCGCTCGTCATGGCACAGCGCCCTGGCTATGGTCGTCTTGCCATAGCCGCCTGCACCACGCAGCGCGGCCGTGATCGCCACCGGCTCCTCGCGCCGCTGATCGAGCAATTGCTCGATCAGCGCTTCAAATTCCCGTGGGCGTGGCACATAGTCCGCCGGCAAGTCTTCGACCATGAACGGGACGCGCGCCTGCTGGCAGCGGATGTTCAGGTCGTTGAGCAGCTTCTGCCATTCGTGGGCGAGGTCGTAGAAGTGGGCGCTGCGCATCCAGTGCGGCAAGCTGGTGAAATCCAGGTTCGCCTCGCCTTTCACCGGATAGACGCACACGCCCTGCTGGCGCGCATATCGCCACTCTTTGCGAACCATCTCCGACGGCATGGCCGCCGGCGTCATCACCAGCACCATGAATTCGACGACGTCGAGCGCTTCGGTAATCTGCTGCCACCAGTCACGCCCACCTTCCATGCCAATGCGATCCTGCCAGAGCGGGATGCGCTTAGCTTCCAGTTGGTGCCGCAACCGGGCAGCGAATTGCTCGCCATCGGAGCGAGCATAGGAGAGAAAGACGCGCGGGGCAACGCCGGCGTTCGTGCTCGTCTTCCTGGCTACCGTCATGCTGGTCCTCTCCGTGAAGTCATGGGAACCCATCTCTTTGATGTGGAGTTAGTATACACGGCTCCTGCTCGATTGCACAGTATGGACTGTTCGTCAGAGCAACGCTGCAACAGCGTTGGGGAGTGGGTCAGATTGAAATCCACTTCAGGTTGACACCTGAGGGAAACGCCCGTATGATGATTGAGGACCAGTCCCGACAAGATTACGAAAGGAGATGCCCATGACAGATGCACACTCACGTGCCAGCACGCGAAACTCGAAATTTATCAAGGCGACGCCCGAAGCTCTCTATCGAGCCTTTACCGATCCTGCAGCCCTGGCTGTCTGGCTTGTACCTGGAGACATGACCGGCGAAGTCCATCGTTTCGACGGCAGAGTTGGTGGAGGGTATGAGATGTCGCTGTATTATCCTTCTTCCGAACAAACCGTCCGTGGCAAGACGAGAGAAAGGGAAGATAGATATACGGCACGGTTTGTGGAACTGACGCCAGCGAGAAGAATCGTCGAAGCGATCACCTTTGATTCGGTCGATCCGGCCTTCTCAGGCGAGATGATCATGGAGGTCACCTTTGAGGCTGAAGATGGCGGAACAACCGTTTCTCTCTTGTTCAAGGACATTCCGCCGGGCATTCGACCCGAGGACAATGAGGCTGGCACGCGGTCGACGCTCGAGAAGCTGGCTCGCTATGTCGAGTAGGGAGCCAACGAGAGACGTTTGGGACCGCAAGCCGAATATGAAAAAGTTGTAGCAAAGCGGAAGGGCTGCGACTGTTAAGTCGCCCATTCAATGCCCCAGGGCGACTTGACTACGCCCTTGATCACAGTACGGGTGGCTCCGCTGCTCGGGTCGAGCAGGGTAATGCCAGTTGTGGGATCAACTCCGTAAAGTGTCTGCCCATCAGAGCTTTCGGCCAGACCGGTGAAGGCCTGCTCTTTCAGATACTCTGCCTGGACCTTCAGCGTATTGGTATTGATCACCCAGATACCATGCAGCCCTGCGACGTAGAGCAGCTTCTGATTCCGCGAAAGCACTGCTCCATTATGCAGCTCACTCGCCTGATCGGCCGCATTGGCTTCACTCACCGTACTATTGCCCGGATTGAAGTGAGCGATCTTCGCGTTAGGGATCAGCCAGGGCTGATAAGAGTTCATCCCGAGGTCAAGATTGACCGTTGCAATCGTTCCAAGTGCGGTGTTTGCCGCGTAAAGCGTGCTGCCATCCCGCGAGAGGGTCAGGGTGTAGTAACGCAGCAGCGTGGAGGAGTTGCCGACCGGCAGGTCGAGACAGCGCGCAATAGCGGGGAAGGGGACGGAGGTGTCGGCAGTATCGGCTAACCAGAGAATGTGGATGAAGGCTTTGTTCGTCACGGGGTTGATATAGAGCGTGTAGGCCATATCACCGTCCCCAGACATCTGGCGGGTCAAGGCTTCACCCTGCATCTTCTCGCCCAGTTCGTTCTTATCAACAATGCTGCCCTCCAACAACTGGTTAGCATTGACGTCATAGGCCCGCACATTGTAGTGGCTCGTTCCAGCCTGGTAGTACTCAAGCAGGTAGAGCATTGTGCCCTTAGGCGAGACTGCATCCAAGGTGAAGTCGCCTGCCAGATGGATGTTCTTCACGAGCTTTCCAGCCTGGGTATCGACCAGCGCAATACTGGTTGTTCCCGCGGGCGTATTCTGTCCCCGCAGCGCCAGCCAGCGTCCATCCCCAGAAAGCATAGAGTCAGCGTAACCCCTATCGGCTGTCGTGTAGCTTCCTACAATGCTGAATGTGCGCACGGTAGCGCCTGAGCTTGTATCAATTACGGAGATGCCGGTACTACCACCATGCACGGGATAAGCGACGTACAAGCGCTGGTGCTTGAGGTCAGTAAGCCCGGCGGGGAGCATAAGCCGGATGGTTGGATTGGCTGTCCCTGCCGGCAGGGCAACGATGTGTTGGGCGGCCTGCCTGTTTCCCGTCCCCGTATAGTTGTCGAGAACGTACAACTGACCACTTGCCGGACGCGTTGCCAGATTGGGATTGCCACTCTTCTGTAGCAATCCACCTCCACAGGCAGCCATAAACGGAAGTAGCAGGCCCAATAGCAGACCGGGCCAGGCAATTGATCGCTTCTTCATAGTGCCTCCTCCGGGCGCATATTCAGTGCATACGCCCATTATAGCAGTAGTATTTAGAACTTGTCTGTGTTATAAATGAAGAAGCTGAAGGGGATATAAAAGATTCCTGAATCTGGCCTGAATGCTGGAAATATACCCCCGTACAGGTAGCTAAGGATGTAACCTTCGAACGTAGGTGCTTTTGAAAGCATCACACCGCTACTTGTAGCGGTTCGTGCGCGCTCAGAAGAAAGAAGAGAAGAAAAAGGCAGGCCGCAAAGGCCAGGAACATAAGTAGACATGCCTCCACCCATGCTCACCACGAAACTGTATATCCCTCGGCTGCGGCCGAACGTGGTCAGCCGCCCTCGCCTGATCGAGCGGCTGAACGAGGGTCTGCAGCGCAAACTGACGCTCATCTCTGCCCCCGCTGGCTTTGGGAAAACCACGCTGGTCAGTGAATGGGCCGAGGGAATCGAGCGACCGAGGGCCCGTACTGCCTGGCTGTCACTGGACGAAGGGGATAACGACCCTATAGGCTTTCTGACGTACCTCGTGGCTGCTTTGCAAACGATGGCGGCGAATATTGGTGAAGGGGTGTTGGGTGTGCTCCAATCCCCTCAGCCACCGCCAATTGAATCGATTCTGACGGCCTTGCTCAATGACCTGACTACCATCTCAGACCATTTCATCCTCGTCTTGGACGACTACCACGTGCTTGATGCCCAACCGATTGACCAGGCCCTCACCTATCTCGTCGAGCATCTGCCGCCACACATGCACCTGGTCATCACCACCCGTGAAGACCCTCACCTGCCCCTGGCCCGGTTACGCGTCGGGGACCAATTGACCGAAGTGCGCGTCACAGACTTGCGTTTTACCCATGCCGAAGCCGCCGAATTTCTCAACAAGGCGATGGGCCTGGGCCTCTCAGCGCAAGACATCGCGCGACTTTCAACCCGCACCGAAGGCTGGATTGCCGGCCTGCAATTAGCAGCGATTTCACTGCAGGGACGGCAAGATGCGACCAGCTTCATCACATCTTTCACCGGCAGCCACCATTTCGTGCTGGACTATCTGCTTGAAGAAGTCCTCGGGCAGCAGTCTGAACGCGTCCAGACGTTCTTGCTGCGCACGTCCATCCTCGACCGCTTCTGCGGCCCTCTTTGTGATGCCGTTATGATGGATCCCTCTGTTTCCGGACGAGAAACCCTGGAAGATCTCGAACGCGCCAACCTGTTCATCATCCCCCTGGACAACGAGCGGCGGTGGTACCGCTATCACCACTTCTTCGCGGATTTGCTGCGGCAGCGACTCCACCAGAGCTTTGCCTCATCTCCAGCAGATGCACAAAGCCAGGTGAACGAATTGCACATCCGTGCCAGCCAATGGTATGAAGACCAAGGCCTTTCGATGGAAGCGTTTCACCATGCGGTTGCTGCCAATGATATTGAACGCGCCGAGCACCTGATGGAAGGCAAGGGAATGCCCCTGCAGTTTCGTGGCGCGGTGACGGCTCTCCTGGACTGGCTGGCGTCGCTGCCAAAGACGGTCCTGGATGCCAGGCCCTGGTTGTGGGCGAGGTATGCCTCGTTGTTGCTGGTGAATGGCCACACGACCGGCGTGGAAGAGAAACTACAAGCTGCTGAAGCCGCCCTGCCAGGCAGCGAGGCAGACGACAAGACCCGAAACCTTATCGGGCAAATGGCAGCCACCAGGGCGACGTTGGCTCTCACTCGCTACCAGGTAGAACCCATGCTGGCCCAGTCGCGCCGCGCCCTGGAGTATTTGCATCCCACCAACCTGTCTTTCCGCGCAACGGCTCACTGGACGCTGGGGTTTGCCTCCTTCCTCCAGGGAGACCGTGCCGCGGCCCGCCAGGCCTATACTGAAGCCATCGCTCTCAGCCAGGCAGCCGGGGATAGCTTCACCACCATCCTGGCGACCATCGGCCTGGGCAACATCCAGGAAGCAGACAACCAGCTCTCTCTGGCAGCCGAGACCTACCGGCGCGTCCTGCACCTGGCAGGGGATCAGCCGCTTCAGATTATCTACGAAGCGCATCTTGGCCTGGCCCGTGTCCTCTACGAATGGAACGACCTGGATGAGGCTTCGCAGCATGGGCGACAGAGCCTCCACCTGGCGCGGCAGTATGAGAGAGTGATTGACCGATTCATTCTCTGTGAGGTGTTTCTTGCCCGCCTGAAACTGGCCCAGGGAGATGTGGCCGGCGCGGCCACTCTGCTCGCTCAGGCCAGTCAGTCCGCGCGCCAGCAAAACTTCGTGTATCGCATTCCTGACATTGCTGCTGCACAAGTGCTGACGTTGCTGCGGCAAGGCCATCTGGCGGCAGCCGCTCATCTGGCTCAGGCGTATGAACTCCCTCTCAGCCAGGCTCGCGTCCACCTGGCCCAGGGAGACCCATCCGCAGCACTGGCGGTGCTCTCGCCCTGGCGCCAGCAGGTGGAGGCCAAGGGTTGGGAGGATGAACGGCTCAAGGTGATGGTGCTCCAGGCGGTCGCGCTCCAGGCACAGGGCGAACAGGACCAGGCGGTGCACCTGCTCTGTGACGCGCTCTCGCTCGCAGAGCCGGGCGGCTTCATCCGTCTCTTTGTCGACGAAGGTCTCCCGATGGCGCACCTCTTGTCCGAAGCCGAGGCTATTGGGATGATGCCGGACTATATCGGGAAGCTGCTAGCTGTATGTGAAGCTGAGGAGCACAAGCGCGAAGATACATCGTCTCGGCCTCCTGCCCAGCCTCTTCTCGAGCCATTGAGCCACCGCGAGTTAGAAGTACTGCGACTCATGGCTCAAGGACTCTCGAATCAGGAGATGAGCGAGCGGCTCTTCCTCGCCTTGGACACGGTGAAAGGGCACAATCGGAAAATCTTTGGCAAGCTCCAGGTCCAAAGGCGCACCGAAGCGGTCGCACGTGCCCGCGAGTTGGGTCTGTTGTAGCCTACACGTCAGTGTGCCCACACACTCGCTCTCAAGAACTGCCTGCAAGCGATTCAGCAAGCCACAGCGTGAGCACTGCTACCCTCTCAACACCCCCACAAAACAACACCTCAAACAACACTTTCGTGTCTAGGCGTGACTACCGGAATGCGGCTATACTCCTTGTAGATTGAGCCAGTAGTACAGGCTCTGCGGGGCGGTCACCCCGCAGAGATAGGAGATCACACAATCATGGAAAACTATGCAAACGAAGCACACACTCCCTATGGTGGATACAGAGGAGCGGCCACAGCGCAGCCGCAGGAGGCTCCCAACAACTTACAGGAAAGCTCTCCAGAGAGCTATTACCCGCCTGCTGAGGGAGGATACCAGCAGCAAGAGCAGCTCTATGGCTCTCAGCAGGACTATGGGTACCAGCAGCCGTACTTTGCTCCTCCTGCAGGCTATAGCAGTCCTTATGAAAGGACCTCGATGGGTAGGGGAGCGCGCACTGCCGGTTGGCTGAGCTACCTCGGCGGCTGGGTCACCGGCCTGATCTTCCTCCTGCTGAAGAGGGAGAATCGCTTTGTGCGCTTCCACGCGATGCAGTCGCTCATCTTCTTCGGCGCCATGAGCATGGTGACGGCCGTGTTCAGCCAAATCCCCCTTCTTGGCTTCATCGGTGACGGGCTGGGGTTCGTCTCCTTCATCTGCTGGATTGTCTTGATGGTTGCAGCAGCTCGCGGCAGATACTACAAGCTGCCCATCATCGGCGATTATGCTGAAAAATGGGCGAATTCGTGGAGGGGCTAGAGGCGGGGCAGCAGGAAGGACAGGGTCATGTCAAACGACATCAACTCGGAAAGTGATCCAGGTCAACCACCGGTCTATCAGATCAGAATCAAGGGCCATCTGGGCCGCGAGTGGACCGACTGGTTTGGGGGCCTGACCATCACACTGGAAGACAACGGCGAGACGCTGTTAACCGGCCCGGTGGTCGATCAGGCCGCGTTGCATGGCGTGCTCAGAAAAGTGCGTGATGTAGCAATGCCATTGCTCTCGGTCGTGTGCGTGACACCTGGCCAGGACGAGGCGTCAGATGTCACACAGGAAATGAATGACCGAATCAAAGCAAACGTGGAGGAAACACATGAAAGCACAACCTGGGGCTAGGATCGAGCCACACAACCCCGAGCCTCGGACAGGAGATTCTCAAGTGATGGAATGGATTGCAGCAGGGTCGCCGCGTGCCAGGGCGAGGATTACCGGTGTCGTTTACACCGCCCTCATCGGCTTTCACCCGGCTGACCCAATCAGAGGCTCCATCAATGGCGTTCTGTCCGAGAAACATGTTCAACTGGGCTGAATGATCGAACGAAAATACTGGGCTGAGGGCCATTGCGTCGAACATTCAGCCCAAAAAAATTGGGTTGAAACTTCGAACTCATTTCGGATTTGGTTCCGAAGGCGGCCCCTCATTCCGATCTTGGTCTTCCTCTTTCTGCCCGCTGGTATCAATGACGTGAATCAAGTCGCGGCGAAGCGTGAGCTGTTCGGTGCCAGCTTCCAGATGCTTGGGGCTGACATCTTTCTCCCCTTGTGCATACGACCACTCCAGCGCCATGGTGACCAGCGGCATCAGATGGTCCATGATCACCCGCCCACTTTTTTGTGGATCGAGTAATCAAATTTTCACTTATGGAATGGCTCATGCCCAGATTTGATACTGGTGGCGAAGTCGAAGAGGGGAGTAGACCTCATCCGTTAGCATAAGGGATGAACAATGTGTTGTTAGCTAGCTGATAAGGAGGCCACCGATGTCGCTTAAGCCCAGTCCGATTCCACCTGTACCAGGAGTAACAGCTCCGTGATGCGCTTGGTACCATCTACACCGATGAAGTCTTTGCCGATTTATTTCCGACACATGGTCAGCCTGCTGAAGCTCCTTGGCGCCTAGCACTGGTGACAGTGTTTCAATTTATGGAAGGCTTGACGGATCGTCAGGCCGCCGACGCCGTGCGTGATCGGCTCGCTTGGAAATACGCCCTCAGCCTGGAATTAACCGATCCCGGCTTTGACCATACCGTGCTCTCGGAGTTTCGCTCCCGTCTGGTCGAGGGGAATGCCGAACAGCGTCTGTTAGATCTCCTCCTGGAGCGGTGTCGGGAGGGTGGCTGGCTGAAAGCCCACGGACGGCAACGCACCGACTCGACCCATGTGCTGGCCAAGATCCGCGCCCTCAACCGCACGCTGTGCGTGGCTCAGACCCTGGTCTACGTGTTGAACGTGCTCTCGGAGGTAGCCCCCGATTGGGTTCGTGCCCATGTGCCAGTCGAATGGGTGGAGCGCTATGGAGAACGGCTCGAACACGAACGCTTGCTGAAAGCGAGGAGCAAGAGCGCCAGCAGTACACCAATCAAGTGGGAAGCGACGGCTGGATGCTGCTCGATGCACTCGAGGCTCCTGACACCGCGGACTGGATGAAAACGCTGCCTGCCATCACCACGCTGCGCACCATTTGGGAACAACAGTTTGAAGCACGGGAACAGGGGGGACAATGGAGGCAAGAGCCGGCCCTGCCTGCGGCGCAGCTCATCAACTCTCCCTATGACCTCGACGCCCGCAAGGGCCGCGAAAAGGACGACGCTCTGGGTGGGGTATAAAGTGCATTTTACCCAGACCTGCGATGAAGACGCCCCGCAACTGATCACCCATGTCGAGACCACTCCTGCTCCTCTCAGCGATGAAGGGATGCTTTCGGCAATCCATAGTGGTCTGGCTGAGAAGGACCTCCTCCCCGATCAACATCTCGTCGATGCGGGATATGTCACGAGCGCCAATCTTGTCAAGGCGCAAACTGGCTATGAGGTTGACCTGGTTGGTCCCACCCTCAAGACCCACTGGTATCAAGCGGAGACCGGCTACGACCTCACGCACTTCTCCATCGATTGGGAAGCGGAGACCGTGACCTGTCCGCAGGGGCGGATCAGTTCGAGTTGGACGCCGGTCCAGGATGCAGGTAAATCGCTGATCAAGGTGAAGTTTTCTCAAAGCGACTGTAAGGTCTGTCCCAGTCAGGCCTCTTGTACGGGAACGACTCGGCGCACCCTGACCTTGCACCCACGAGAGCAGATGCAGGCGCTGTTTGCAGCGCGCAAGCGGGAGGAGACCGATGAGTTCAAGGAGGCCTATCGCCATCGGGCAGGCATTGAAGGAACCCATTCTCAGGCAGTGCGCACCATGGGCTTACGCCGCTCGCGCTCTATCGGTCTGCGCAAAACTCATCTAGGCCATGTGGCTGTTGCCGCCGCCAATGTCATTCAATTGATGAGCTGGCTGCGGGGAGAAGCGCCGGAACAAACCCGCACCTCTGCCTTTAAACGGGTTATGGAGCAAGCAGCCTGAGATGGCGTTTTCGACTTCGCCACCAGTATCAA
>WNGR01009536.1_pt1 | contig 11589 bp, 11 predicted proteins | sample 5407581 | NCBI WGS metagenome assembly WNGR01 (sample SAMN13153383, study PRJNA577476) | soil metagenome | isolation source: 80 cm soil or saprolite under Garry oak tree replicate 2 | place: USA:California | collected 2016-06-15
CAGCCAACACAGCTCCGAGCCAACCACCTCCAGCACCACGCTGACAATGCAGATGCAGACCCTAGCTGCCAGTGCGTGACCCACCAACCACGGTGGTTTGGCCAATGCACCTCCAAGCTGTGTGCGAAAACCACGGCCACCACGACACCAACCATGACACAACTGCAACAATGCGACAATGACAATGACTCCCACAATGATGATTGCGAAGACGACGCCTGCAACGACTCCAATGGGGACAATCACGGCGACAACGACTCCCGCGGTTACGACCCCCGACTCCGCGATACAACTATGACAGATGATAATGGCAACAGCAGTGACAGCAAGGGGCGCCCTGCATTGTAGTTACATACATTAGATAGTTGTTACGATTTTCCGGACACGTTCGCTTTCCTTTCCACATCCTTCCACTACATTCCACTCCATGCCGGACTCATTACTCATATCACTTACGGACTGCTGACTGATCTATGATGTATTGGCTGACTGATCATTCCATATGATGCCATCGCGATGTCACTATGACGCACGCTTACTCATGTATGATAGTTATGACTCGTTTCTAAGATCCGCATAGTAGGATTGCATCATGTGTTTGTCTTGGACAAACACCAGCCTGTACTATATATACCATAGTCTACTTAGCTTGTACAGTAGACTCAATATCTCTTTCAATCACAGCATTCGATCCACTGTCTCTGGGATAGTCACCTTTTGCCCTCCCTAAAGGTGCAAGAGAGGGCCTATCATTTTGCCGCTCACCTACAGACAATATACGTTCTGTGTCCCACGTCAAGAGACTATCCGCTATATCTGGTTGAGCTTGGCTCCCACGATCTTATTCATCCTCATACTGAAGTCCTGATAAGACTTCGCGCTTGAACAACGACTTGTGCACGTCGCACGATAACGCCGGCTGTGGCATTACATTATATCGAGTCTCCTCCAATGTGGCGCTCACCAGTAGAGCCAGAACCAAGTTTCAGCCATCGTACATCGACAGAATCGAGAACGATACCTTATCACAGAACGTCAAAGGAGTCGCAGTTTGGAGACGAGATCCAGGAAGGGAAACAGAAGGGTACTACATCTTCTCGCATAGGCTCCAAGAATATTGGCCTATCCATTACATTCAAGAAGATCGCCTCTGGGTATATATCGCAGTCGACAAAGCCAATAAGTGGTATACTATCAAACCAGTCCCACTAGGACTAGGAGTAGGACCCACAAGATCACCTGCAACCCCGATCAACATAGACCAACCAGAGGACCCTCCCACAGAAGGATCACAGAACACAGGAATCACCTCTTTCGCAATGGTACCACCCACCGACCCTACAGCAACTCTCACCATTTCTCAGCCACCTGCTACCAATATGTCAACTGCAACCACAACTATTACACAACCCACCGGCACCATTCCAAGTGGTGTCGCCACCATTCCCACAGGTGGAGGCGGAGGTGGAGGTGGAGGTGGAGGCAGAGGCGGAGGAGGTGGAGGTGGAGGGGGCGGCGGAGGGCTACCTGCAGGAGTGCCACCTGCAGGCAGAGCCGCACCTCTTCATGGAAAGCTGGGAGGAAACCCACCAGCCAAATTCAATGGAAATCGAGAGAAAAGCCAAGCCTTTCTACTTGCATTTACCCTGTACAGAGGAATGAACCCCACGGTAGAACAATTGGTGGTTCCATTCCAACGAGCAATGACCTTCCTGTCCTACATCAGGGGGCTGCTAGTTGACGACTGGGTCGATGAACAAGGGCAATGGTTGATGGACCAAGTACAAACTGGAGTCGCTATGGCCGAAGAGAATCTATGGAGAACCATCAAAATCAGATTCTGACAGGCCTACATGGACACAGCCAAAAAAGTCAAAGCCCAGCACCAACTTCGAGACTTCAAAATGAAGGGAGACGATATCGACACCTACATCTCTCAATTCCAAAACCTAGCAAGAAAAGCAGGTTACACTCTTGATGAAAACGTAACACTGGGAATGTTTGCCAACGGACTACCACCAAAACTGATGGTCAACTGTATCAAGTTCGATCATCCCGTTGATTGGAACAACTGGACACATTTGGCCCGACTCCATCAAGAAGAGTACATCCAACTCCACGACAGGCTCAAAGGCCACAAAAACCAGGGACATACTCAAATGCAGTGGAGGAATGCACTCAATCGAAACCCAAACGCGATAGACATAGGAAGAACCTGAGCCTGGGCTACCACCATGGGAGTAACAGGGGAAAAAGAAAAGCAACGAGCAGAAGGACGATGTTTCCGATGTAACAGAATGGGACACATCTCCTGGTACTGCCCCCAGAGAAACGAAAATTCCACTTCCACCATCGCCGCCACTGTCGCTATAAATTCTCCAAATCCACTCTCCAATCAACAATGAGCACAGGCTTATCTAGCCACTCTCCACAACGAGCCTGAAGAAGTGCGTAACACGTTCACAGATGAATTATTCACGAATAAACAGGATTTTCTCAATGCCTAAACCTGACAGCCTGGGCTAAGGCACTTCGAATTAGCGTGTATAACAGCAGATACAAATCTATGCGAATATCAGTCCTATTTGAATCTACACACACGACAGCTGAACGAGAAGTCCTCATCAACTCTGGAGCAACCGACAACTTCATATGCAAAAACTTGCTCCAATGACTCCAGATCTCCTGTTTACCTTTAACAACTCCGCTGAAGATCTGGAACGTGGATGGAATGCACAATCAGGATGGACAAATCACCCATTTTACGGATCTACAAGTTCGCACAGGTGCTGATACCAAACTCCTGAGGTTTCTTTTAACCAACCTAGGAAAGGACGAAGTCATTCTAGGATATCCATGGCTCACCGCGTTCGAACCCATAATACACTGGAAAGATGCCACCCTGGATAAAGCCTTCCAACCCGTCATCATATCATCTCTAAACCCAAGAGGAGTGCAGGTATCAAGTGCAATCGCCGAAGAAGAATGGGAGATTGAAAACAAAGACCCGGACCTAGTGCCCTATGTGGCAATCCAGAGGATCCATGCCTGAGCCCTAGACCCTTTAGCAGAAGGAGGCTGGGATGTGAGTTTGGAGATGGAGTCCAAAAACGTGACTCTCTGAAAGACCACTGTGGCGTCCGAGTTAGCCCAGTTGGCTGCAGACAAAAAGATATGAACCTACGAAGAAATGGTTCCAGAGGAATACTGAAGATATCAAAAGGTATTCAGCGAAGATATGTCGCATCAATTCCCACCGACAAGAACATGGGACCACGCAATCGAACTACTCCCAGAAGCACCCCAGACAATCGACTGTAAGGTCTACCCCATGACACAAGGGGAGAAAGAGTCGCTCTTGAAGTTTCTAGAAGAACAACTTGCCAAAGGATACATCCGTCCCTCCAAATCTCCGTATTCCTCACCATTTTTCTTCATCAAAAAGAAGAATGGAGACCTACGTCCAGTCCAAGACTATAGAAGACTTAACAGTCTAACCATCAAAAACCGATACCCACTGCCACTAATTTCCGAACTTATCGACCAGATATGGAAAGCACAGTTATTCACCAAGCTGGATATTCGCTGGGGATATAACAATGTCCAGATAAAAGAAGGCGACGAGTGGAAAGGAGCCTTCAAAACCAACTTAGGCCTCTATGAGCCATGCGTCATGTTTTTCGGACTCACAAACTCCCCAAGTACCTTCCAGACCATGATGGACACCATATTCCGCGACCTCGTAACAATGGGCGAAGTCATCATTTATATGGACGATATCCTAATCGCAACCCCCAGAGATTTAAGTCATCACCGACAACTGGTACATCAAGTGCTCGAAAGACTAGAAGAACACAATCTCTACCTCAAACCAGAGAAGTGTACCTTCGAGGCACTAGAAGTCAAATATCTGGGACTTATCATCGGACATGGAAAGATTCAGATGGACCCAGTTAAAGTGGCAGGAGGATGGAAACCCCCAAAGAACCTCACCGAACTCTGAGGATTCATGGGATTTATCAATTTCTACCGACACTTTACCAAGGGATTTTCAAAAATCGCCAAACCCCTCAACAAGCTGACGAAGAAGGACGTAGTCTGGGAATGGACCCCTAAAAGGCAACAAGCGTTCGAAACGCTGAAAAAGCTCATATGGCACCCAGTGGCATACTTCTCGGAGACACTATCCGAAGCAGAACGCAATTATGACATATATGACCGAGAACTCCTAGCCATAGTCAAATCCCTACGACATTGGTGAACATATCTTGCAGGAGCTCCTCACCAAATCGTCATTCACACCAATCACGCAAATCTGTTATATTGGAAGGAGCCAAGGAAGATAAGCCAAAGAGTGGCAAGAGAGTTCCAAGAGCTATCCGAGTACAACTTCATACTAAAACATATAGCCAGAACAAAGAACGCGAGAGCAGACACTCTATCAAGAAGAAGCAACTACGACACAGGGGAAGGAGACAATGAAGACGTCATCGTCCTACCCCACGAAGTATTCATCAAACTGGCAGGCGAAGAGCCAATAGAAGAAGTTGACATACGGTCAAAGGTCAACGCAAGCAATATGGCCCACGAGAGGACGATCTGGCAATGGGCAAACTCACATCAACTACGACACGAACACGACACATGGTGGAAAGACACGGCATTAGTTGTCACTGGCAGCAACAACCTTAAGCGGGAGGTAATTTCCAGTTTTCACGACCCTCCCTATCGCGGCCACCCAGGAATCACCAATACCTACCACCTACTAAAGCAAGATTATTGGTGGCTGAACACTAAACAAGACACCGAAGAATACGTTAAGGGATGTGCTGTATGCCAAGCAGACAAAATCAACACTCACCACCAGAAACCGCACCTATTCCCCATAACAACCGACCCCGAAGCACAGCCATTCGAAGTAGTCGCAATGGACTTCATCACAAAACTTCCCCCGTCAAACGGCTATGACTCCATACTTATGGTCACGGACCACGATTGCACCAAAGCTGCGATATTTATTCCCTGTAACAAAACCATCACGTCGGAAGGGCTCGCCAAACTATACCTTCAACACATATATCCCCATTACAGAATCCCTAGACAACTCATCACGGACAGAGGAACGCAATTTGTATCAATGTTCACGAGAACCCTCTGCAAAACACTAGGGATTAAACAGAACATATCGTCAGCATATCACCCCCAAACGCATGGACAATCTGAAAGAAGCAATCAATGGCTCAAACAGTACCTGCGACACTGGAGCAACACGCAACAAGACAACTGGGCAGACCTTATGCCCATAGCCCAGTTTGCGCATAACTCCTGGCCCAACGCAACCACAAAAAGCTCACCATTCAAGTTGCTTATGGGAAGCGAACCACAGACGACATGGGAGGAAAAGACGACGAAGACACCAACCGTAGATCAAAGACTACTCGAGATAAAAGAAGCCAGGGACAAGGCACAAGAGTGCATCAAACATGCACAACGCCTAATGGCTGAAAGGGGCAAGACCAAATTTACACCCTACAAGACAGGGGCGTTAGTCTGGCTTGAAGGGGTCAACCTACGCACCCACTACCCCACATCAAAGCTAGCCCTGAAATGATACAGACCATTCCCCATCAAGAAAGTCTTATCGGACATCTCATACAAGCTAGAGCTACCGCCCCAATGGAAGATACACCCGGTGATCCATGCAAACCTCCTGACGCCCTATAAGGAGACGGCGCTACATGGACCAAACTATACCCGACCAACACCGGACCTTATCGATGGAGAAGAAGAGTATAAAGTGGAAGAAGTTCAAAAGGCACACCGACAAGGACGGGGGTGTAAACTCCACTACCTAATTAAGTGGAAGGGATTTCCCACAAGTGACAGCACCTGGGAACCCATAGAGCACCTGAAACACACCCTGGAACTTATCGCCGACTTCTACCGCCAATACCCTAACGCCGAAGGGGCGCCCCCAAAGTTATAAAAAGAGGCCCAGGAAGACAAAAAGGACTCACCATCCCCACTCCCACTCTCACTCCCACTCTCATACTCCTCACAATGACCTCTAACTTCATCGACGAATATGAAAGCGTAGGCAAACGGAGGGTGTATCGCAATGCTGTCCTAGCCAACGAAGTTCGTAGGGCTCGAATCTCCTCGCCAATGGACAGCAGGACAGTAGTCGAGGAGACAACTGTCACCCTGCCACCAGTTATGATCCCGTCCACCGACATGATAAGGGAAATGGCTGAAGACTGTTTCCTCAATTTCATAGGACAAACTACTGCCACCACCATCGAAGAAGTTGACAAACCCATCAACTACCATCGTGAGGCAGAACAGCCAATCGACAACGACCCGGGACTTCCCTTCTTCCCAAATCGACCCTCTTCCCTCTGTTACTACCCCCTCCTCATTCAAACCGACAACTTTGCCACACGTAAGGTGGCCGCATACATTTACTATTGTAACTGAGACCAGGAAGTCGTCAGCATGATGGGGCGCGATCAGCCCCTCTACGCCGCTCCTGTCTACCTCTCCATGCCAAACCCAACACACCTCCCAGTCCCTATGACTAATTCGCAGATCCTCCAGTTCTCAGCTGAGAACCCGCGCGCCTACGCCATTGATGAGATGCTGCGATGCTTAGAAGATCCGCGTATCAATGCGGAAGTGTCGCATCTCCATGAGAAGCTCGAGCTGCAAGTCAAGATCGAGAAGCAGCTTGACGATCTCCGTCAACAAGAAACCCAACTGCGAGGTGCGCAGTTCAACATAGAGCAGATGATCGGTTCCATCCAAGATCAGATGGAACGCGTGGGTCTGTACCAGACACTCGCTGACGCCTACGCCAGCATGATTACAGGGCCTACACATTCGCCCTCCAACGCGCCACTCGGGCTTAGGCCGAGGGGACTGTTGGAGATGCCACGACTCAACGACACCCCGCATTCCAGTCTATGCTGGCAGTGCGACAGCCCAAATCACAAGTGGAGGAGGTGCCCCCAGCGAAAAGGGCCCAAGACTTGCAACTGGTGTGGGAGTCACTCCCACTGGTCAAACTGATGCCTGTTTAAGAGGCTGAAGATCAAGGTACCACGATGGGAGTGTACCACGGAGGAGGCATTGGCACAGAAGGAGAATGTGCCGACATGGTGTGGTAAGTGTCTCCGCAACAATCCGGGACACAAAGAGGTCGACTGCCCAATGCACAAGCAATGCTGGGCGTGTGGAAGTCGTGGCCCCTTGGGGTTCATGTGTGCCCACCACTGCCCACCGATTGACAACGAAGATCCCACAAATGAGGAGGTAGACATCAAGCTCTACGGCGATGGGGAGAGTTGAAGTCGGGCCGACTTCAGACCTGAATGGGGGGTAATGTTATGATTTTCCAGACACATTCGCTTTCCTTTCCACGTCCTTCCACTACATTCCACTCTGTGCCAGACTCATTACTCATATCACTTACGGACTGCTGACTGATCTATGACGTATTGGCTGACTGATCGTTCCATATGACGCCATCACGACGTCACTATGACGCACGCTTACTCATGTATGATAGTTATGACTCGTTTCTAAGATCCACATAGTAGGATTGCATCATGTGTTTGTCTCGGACAAACACCAGCCTGTACTATATATACCGTAGTCTACTTAGCTTGTACAGTAGACTCGATATCTCTTTCAATCACAGCATTCGATCCACTGTCTCTGGGATAGTCACCTTTTGCCCTCCCTAAAGGTGCGAGAGAGGGCCTATCATTTTGCTGCTCACCTACAGACAATATACGTTCTGTGTCCCACGTCAAGAGACTATCCGCTATATCTGGTTGAGCTCGGCTCCCACGATCTTATTCATCCTCATACTGAAGTCCTGATAAGACTTCGCACTTGAACAACGACTTGCGCATGTCGCACGATAACGCCAGCTGTGGCGTTACAATAGTAGACACTTGTATTAATCTGTAGTAATCTATTGTACATAGATTTTGTACATGGTTATGACTCAGTTGCAGTCCTTTGAGAGGTTGTGACTGACTCAAGACGGACCAGTTCAGACTGAATGAGCCAGTCTTTTTGTGCTCCTGCAACTGCAGAGGACCGGTTTCTGTCAGTTCGGTCCGGTTTGGGGCAAAGAATGGGATAGAGGGAACCGGTTGCAGTCTGGTTCTTCCAGATTAGGGCAAAAAACCAGACTGAGTTGGACTTTTAAACACTACCCCCACCTTCATCACCTCCTATCACCATCCACACCATCATGTCCTCACCCATTCAGAACCCAGTCCCCCTTGTTGACTGCATTTCCCCCTCTATGCCCACACCTCTAATTGAACGTCTCTCATCACCACCCCCTTCTCCACTCACTGAAATGGCCACCGACATAGAGAACAACTTCGAGTCAGCAGTGTCATCACCCCCACTCCCTGTTATTCCCCTTAGCAACTGTATCTCAGAACCCACTAGTTTCTCCCTTTCCATCAAGACACAGACACCACCCTATGGCTTGGCAACCTCCACCCCATCTCCCGACAAGGCTCCAGAACTTAGAGTACTCACTCCCCCTACAGGCATGCCCATAGCAAGCCACTACTCTCTTGACATAACAGACAGCCAAGTGGGATCCCCAGAGCTGGTCTACCTACTAGGCAACCAAACCTCGCCCCCTAACCCAGCTGATGATCCCCACTTTAATTCCCCATCACCAGTATCAATCCCAGAGATCGAAGTCCTACACCCTGAACTCCCAGTACCCCTGGGATACCAACGCTATGACCCCTACAATGCCACTCATGTCTGATACAGAGTAGACATCCCCATGCCAGGGGGGAGGCATAAAGAAACCTCACTACATCCAATTCAATATCAATGAGTACAGTCACTGCCACACCATCAAAGCCAAGAGGGTCAATGCCAGTGACCCACTTGGTGACTATGGCACAGACCTGGTAGCCACTCCTTTCTGGGACCCCCTCCCAAACACCATTGACAATAATGACCTCAATCCTTTCACCCCCTCTTACCCTGATGCTCAAGCCATTGATATCGCCGCAGCAGGACTTGCAGACCCAGGGATCATTGCTGATATCGACAGGTACCGTGTCTTGTGGAGCGAAAAGGAGGAGCTACAGAGACAAGAACACGACCTTAGGATGGCTTGGGATCAATGGTGGGATAAGAACCACTCAGTGCAACATCGCCTTCAGGCAGCTTGGACTCACTCACATCTGCACCCCTACCTTCAGGGACAGGTGTATGCCCCTTGCATCCGTAACAACATCAACATGGCCATCTCCTCAGGAATCCCCATTTCAGATGTCCTTCATGGGCGAGTCGCAGACCCCCCTTACTGTCTCCCCATGCCCTGGTTGCATGACGAAGAAAGACCAGAAGTCAGTCACTGGGTAATGTCTATGGGATGACAGTCACATGTCTCCGAGAAGCCTGAGTTCCAGCATCCCCCACCCTCAACTCTCATCAAGTGCACCAAGTGTCAGTTACCTGATGCCAATCACCTGACCAAACATTGTCCCCTATGGCGTGTTTGTCACTACTGTAACCTTGTTGGACACCAAGGATTCAACTGTTGGTTCCCCCATACTGGATGTCAAAACACTGTAGGCTGCGTTGTACCCAGAACTCACAAAAATTATGCAGTAGATGCAGATTGCCCTTGGCATCAGACCCCAACCTGCACTCACCAGCGCAAGTACAAAGAGGAGTGGATGTCAGGTGAGTGGGATGCTAACTTTGACAACGATGGCATCAACTTGGAAGTGGAAGATCAAGGGTAGACACGTGGAAGTGTCCACCTTGAGAGGGGCTTATGTCATGATCCCATGACATACTGTATGATATCTTTTTCTCTTTTCACATGACTCATACTATGACTCACTGTGGCTTACCTTTCTGATGACTCACCTAGCTTGTATGGTAACTCATGACTCCTTACTTCTGCTGACTCTGTATGACTCATTCCTAGTATTGGTATTACTAGTTGTGGCTGCACTCTCTTCCTATATAAACTCCCATAAAACTCAGTAGCGTTTCCCTTAGACTTGTCTTTGTTTATCTACTAGCAAATACCACTGTCTTGTCTCCTCATTCCTGTGTGATCCCTCTATCTCTACCATTCACATTGATTGTCCTTAATCTTGGACAATCACCTTGGAGCCTTTGAGTATTACAGATGCTAAGTGACCAAGACCAACCAGACCAAGCAGTGCCAGGCTGTGCAAACTTGACAGGCCATAATAGACTGCTCCAAATCCTGATATCGGAATCCACCTATCTGATCTGGGTCCTGAGATGTGAAAGGACGATACAGCTAAAGACTCACTCTGCCTGAGAAATCAAGAATAGATGGCTTAAAGTGATCAATGATTGCCTGACAAACAACAAGATAATAGCAACAAAAATAAAGCAAAACAAGCCCACAAATCTTCTTGTGGAGCAAACATGGGAAGCCATCCTTGGATGTGAATGGGAATTACTGCCCAACTGGATGAACCTTCATGAGGTTTTAGTGGGTAGGAGAGCACATCACACCAGGATTGAGGATGCCTGCATGCACTGAGTCCCACACAACCCCAACACCTTGGGGTGTGTGTAAACACATTTTTCCCTCACATCTGGGCTCCGGCCTGGCTTCATGCACACTAGTTAGAGCTGATGGTAAATCTCCTGCTAACTAGCACTTATTCTTGATAATTAGTAGTTAAGCATAGTTACTGGGAATAAACGCTCTCAAAAAAAAAAACTATTCAGTCGCATCACATTCGACGCTCGGCACCGCACGACGTTGGCCAGACGAGCAATGGAGATAGTTTTTGGGGGCGAAATCAGCAAAGGAGATTTGTGATGTATGCGAAGGGCGCGCAAGAGAGCGTGCTACATAGAGTTCTATACTCTCATGTACTTACTCCAATTACCAAAGAAAAATTTGTGTCCGTCCGTCCAGTGACAATTAATTAACAAAAAAAAAAGTCCAGAAGTCCGTACGTATGTCATGGAATTTTACGGTATGCGTATCTCTCTCAAAGCGAATGGGATCATATGCTATCGATGAGTTCTTTTTCCAGCTTTTAGCGTGCGAGCAAAAAAAAGCGTGATCGCGTCAAAAGCCCGACCAGACTTGCGACGATCCTACCAAACGTGAAAAGCGGCGGCGGGCGGTGTCGGGCGGGCGAGCGAGCGCCCCGGTTCAAATCAATTGAACGTCTCATTGACGAGCGCGTGATTGCCACGAATGTTAATAAACGAGTACTACGAGGGGAGGGTTCAGTTTTCAACAAAAGCCCCGGAAGAACGAACGAATGAACACACACACCTCTGCGAGCTCTGGCCGCGCACCGCGCACGATGTTGATGTACACCAGGTTCGGCTCCGTCCAGAACGGCCGGAGGCCCGCCGCCTCGAGCGCGGCCCACCAGTGGGCAAAGTACTCAAAATGCTCCCTGCCGTCGCGCGCGTGGATCTCGAGCTGGAGCTGGCCGACGGGAAGCACGTCCCCCTCGGGGAGTGCGCCGAGGAACGTCGTGAGCGCGTCGAATTCTCCGCCCTCGATGTCGATCTTGAGGATGTCGA
>WNGR01010225.1_pt1 | contig 11588 bp, 10 predicted proteins | sample 5407581 | NCBI WGS metagenome assembly WNGR01 (sample SAMN13153383, study PRJNA577476) | soil metagenome | isolation source: 80 cm soil or saprolite under Garry oak tree replicate 2 | place: USA:California | collected 2016-06-15
CGAGCGCATGGGACGACGCCGCTCCTCGTCGTGCTGCAGTTTGACGATGAGGAGCAGCCCGAACAGTCGTTGCAACGCCGGATCCTCGAAGGCATGTGCATGCCTTACGTGGTGGTCAAGGTTGAGTCGGCGTGGCGTCTTCCTTGGGACCGGCATCCCGACGCGCGCGCCGCTCACGCGATTGCCGTTGCCATCGCGGCTGAGCTACGGAGACGGGTTACCGTCGCAGGCTCGGTCAAATAACGTCTCTGGTTTGCCTGACGAGCTAAACGGCCACGCACTATTGCGACGTTCCTGCGCGGCGCCATGCGAGGGATGGTCCCCTCAGAGCCGGGGGAACTCCCGTTTGATTGGCGATAACTTTTAATATTAGGGCATGAGTGTTTAAGTTATTCACTCCTCGGGGTAGTTAGCATTGCCATCGTAATACAGATGAGAATGTGCACTGGCGCAGGCACGCTTCCGCTTTATCTTTTTGGGGATTTCGCCATCGTCACGGCCCTGCTGAGGCCGTGTCCCCCTGACCATCGGCCCGCCTATCGGGATCTATGGTTGCTGAAGGACGTATGTCTGCGATTCCCCACTCTCACTTGCCTGCAATCCCGACTTCCAGGCTGAACGCACTACACTTGAGCGGTATGCCCGGAAAGCCGGAAGAAGACGCTGGCACGGACCGGCCAAAGGAGCGCTTGCGGCCGCTTCTCTGGTTGAGCGGGTGCTGGGTACTGCCAATTCTCGCACTCGCATATTGGCTTGGACAAGCACATCCGTTTGCCGGAGTTCTGCTGTCTGGTCTCGCTTTTCTGCTTGCGCCGTTTCCGGCGTTGCTTTACTCACATCGTCAACACCGCCGCTTGCTTGCCTGCGCGACGAAGTCCGAGGAAGAAGTGGCACAACTCAAGCTCCAATTGGACACCGTGCGTTACCGCACTTCCCGCTTGCGCGAGGAGTTGCAAGCGGCTGACAGGCAGGCACGGCTTTCTCACCAACTCACGCTGCTGGGTCAGTTCACCGCCGGGTTCATGCACGAGTTCAACAATCCTCTGGCGATTGTGGCAGGCCGCATCGAAGTTCTTCTCGATGAGCGCAAGGAGGACCTCGCTCTCTGCGCCGATCTTGAGCAGATGCTCAAAGAGGCTCGCTACATGGGCAACATTGCAAGCACGCTGCTGCAAGCGCTGCGCCGCGAGCGCGGAGGGGAGGTGTTTGACGCCTCCATTCCGCAAAAGGCCCTGGAAGATGCAATCGATGCGCAGCGGCCCGCGGCCACGAGCCACGGCGTGAACCTCGTGATGGAGGTCTCAGAGGTGCCGCGCGTAGATGTGCCGGAACACGTAGTAGGGGAGGTGGTCCGCGGCCTGCTGAGCAATGCTATCGAAGCACTGAAAGGGCGAGATGATGCGACGATCTGGGTGCGCCTCTTGCCCTATCGCACGGCGGGAGCGAAAGTTACGGTTAGGATCGAGGACAACGGGCCTGGAGTGCCGGAGAGTATCCGTGGGCATCTCTTCGAGCCGTTCATCTCCCACAGCACGGGACGAGAGCGGCTGGGCCTCGGGCTGTTTTTGGCAGCCAGCCTGCTGGATATGTATGATGGCCGAATCCGTTACGAACCAAGAAACGGCGGTGGCGCCGGCTTTGTAGTTGAGCTGCCTCCCGCACGATTCACGCGTGGCCAGCCCTACCACTGGTTTGCCGGAGGAACGACTGAGTGAGTCGCATTCTGGTCATCGACGATGAAGCCGCCCTGGGTGAAAACATTCAGAGAATGCTTCGAATGCCCGGGGTTACCGTTTGCGCATTTGTGGACCCTGCCAAGGGGCTGGCCGATGCTTTGGCAAGTCCGCCCGACCTCGTGCTGCTGGATGTGCGCATGCCTGGGATGACGGGCGAGGAGGTCTTTTCGAGACTTCATGAGGCTCAGCCCGGCGTACCCATCGTCTTTCTGACTGCTTTCGGATCGGTTGAGGGCGCGGTGCTGGCAATGCGCAATGGCGCATTCGACTACCTGCAAAAACCATTCAAGCGCGAAGAGCTGCTCCTCGTGGTGAAGCGGGCACTTTCCCACGCAAAGTTGGAGCACGAAGTCGAAAAGCTGAAGGGCCGCCTTGAGGCTCTGGGTGATGCAGATGCGGCGCAGAGCCGGAATGCCGTAATGCTGGATCAGATGGACAAGTGCCGCAAGGCAGCCGGTACCGATGCGACGGTGATGATTCTGGGTGAAAGCGGCACTGGCAAAGAAGTGACGGCCCGATTCATTCACAACCAGAGCCGGCGCAGGGACGGCCCATTCGTGCCGGTAGAGTGCAGCTCGATTCCGGGTTCGCTCATCGAAAGCGAACTGTTCGGATACGAAAAGGGTGCGTTCACCGGAGCCGAACGCACCAAAAAGGGACTGATCGAATCGGCCGATGGCGGGACGCTGTTCCTCGACGAAATCGGGGACCTGGGAGTGGAACTGCAGACGCGCCTCTTCCGCTTTGTTGAAGAGCGAGCGTTGCGGAGGCTCGGCGGATTGTCGCAGGTGCGGGTGGATTGCCGCATTGTGTGCGCCACAAACCAGGACCTTGTCGCCAAGATCAAGGCGGGGACCTTTCGCGAAGAACTCTACTATCGCCTCAGCGTGATCACCGTAAAGCTGCCGCCGTTGCGGGAAAGACCAGAGGACGTTCCACACCTGGCACGTTTCTTCCTGGAGCGGTTCTCTCGCCTCTATGGCAAGAGCATCACCGGCTCATCGCAGTTCTATGAAGCGCTCCTAAAAGAACGCTGGCCAGGCAATGTTCGCCAACTGAAGAACGTTATGGAAAGACTGACCGCTTTGCATCCCGGTGGCGTTCTGGGACCGGAAGATGTGCAAGAAGATTCGCCGAAAGTTGAGGCGATCGGCAGTCTCTCCGGGCTCCCCTGGAAGGACGCTCGCGAGCAATATCTCGCCAGCTTTGAAAGCTCGTACGCGAATGCAGTGCTGGCCCGCTGCAACGGAAACGTCAGCGCGGCAGCACGCGAAGCCGGGGTGGACCGAAAGACGTTTTATGCGCTTCTGAAAAGGGAAAAGGACACACAAAGTGGGGATGCCAGTCCCCATGCGGAGCGTGAAGATGGGGAATAAGATCCCCACTTTCTCGTTATGGATACAGCTAACTTGGTGATAACAAATAAAGCTTGGATTTGGACCTGGAGTTGCTGTTAAGACTGGCAGGAGCTCCCGCATATGAAAGTCTGGACCTCAGGCCTCAACGCAATCCTGTTGGTGTTCGGCTTGGTCTTGCTGATGCCACAGCCAGGGAATGCGATTCCAGCGTTCGCACGCAAATACGGCGTCAAGTGCTACACCTGCCACACCGTTCCGCCGGCACTCAACAAGAACGGATACATGTTCAAACGTCTCGGCTACCGGCTGCCGCCGGATGAGATGGACGGGACAAAGCCTGCACCCAAGATCACTGCGCTGGACAAGGAAATCAAGTTCAACCTCATAAACTCATTCGCAGTTCTCTTTCAGACCAGCGTCACTGAAGAAAAGAACATTGCTGAAACCGGAGCGACACCATCAACGGCCACCAACACGACCTCGAGCTTGAACCTCGACGAGGCAGCGCTCTTCGTGGCCGGACCTATTCCGGATACCGGCTTCTCCTACTTCGGTCACTATGAAATGTTCCAGGACGGAAGCAACGCCCTCGAACAGGGATTCGGTGTGTACACAGGCGGCAAGGCCAACAGCAGCTACTTCGTCAAGGGTGGCCAGATTCACATGCAGGAGGGCGAGGGAACGCGGGCAGCCATGTTCTACAACCTCTTCCCTGACCCAGCGTACACGCTCACGGCGACTGATCCAATCGGCTTCTCGCTCGATCAGGCTCCTGTCGGAGTCGACTTCGGATACACCTGGGCCTCCAATTACTTCAAGAATGTGTTTGCCATATCCGCTAAAGTCACCAACGGTTTTGACGTCGACGGCAACCCAATTCTGACCGCATCGACGAAGAACTCAAAGGACGTGTGGGTCGACGCCGATTACTGGTTCGGGCCCGATGGCGGCGTCACTGCAATTTACTACCGGGGTTCGAAAGACCAGGTACAGAACGCCGGCCTGGAGAACGAGTTCACTTATCGCCCCACTTTCTACCGAGCTGGGGCGTTCGGCAACTACCTGTTCTTCGACAAACTTGATCTCCTCGGCGGCTTCATCCACGGCCAGGACGACTGGGAGTGGAACCTAGGCGATCCTTTGCAGCATTACACCTCGAACACCTATCGCGGCGAGGCGGACTACTACCTCAAAACCGGAACCGTGATTATGGCGCGCTTTGACCGCGGCACCCAAACCATATCTCCGCAGCCCACGATGCACACGCGGGCCTGGGGAATCGGCGCGGAGCACGCTCTGACATCGGTGGGCAACGTGGTCGCCCGCGCCTCTTATAACCAGGAACACGATGGCGACCCGCTCGCGCTTCTGGGAGCCACCGACAAACTGTTTAAACTCGATTTTCGGTTCATGTGGTAAGGAGATTCTGAAATGCACAAGGCAATTCGAATTCTTGTTTTCGCCGGCTGTTGTCTTTCTCTACTGGTCATGGCGCAAAGCGGCAGCAACGTAACGCTTCCGCAAGACAAGGGGCCCGACAAGATCAACGTATCAACCTATTCGCCTGACCTGCAGAAGGGGTACAAGGTGTTCACGGAGAAATGCTCCAAGTGCCACACCATTGCGCGGCCCATCAACACCACGATGACGCGCGCGGAGTGGGAGCGCTATGTGAAGCGCATGATGCACAAGCCGAATTCCGGCATCGGCGACAGCCAGGGAAAAACGATCTTTGAATTCCTCGCATACGACCAGGAAAACCGCAAAGACAAGAATCCCTCCGCGTTCTTCAAGTCGCTCAGTGACGAGGAGATTGAGAAGCTCAAGGCGCAGCAGCACTAGAACTCCGCCTCCGATTCCCGGCGAGCAACTGGCCGGCTCGCCGGGTCCCTTTCCGCAGCCAGAAGAACGCGCGAGCGAGTTTCGGACTAGAGTTGTACAACCAGATTGGGGAACGGGTGCGCTATTCCATCACGGTTCCGGACCGAGAATACTTCGACAAGAATATCCCTTGCCGTGCTGCGTGCCCGATTCATACCGAGTGCGGCCGCTATGTGCAGGCGATCGGAATATCGAAGGACGAAGAGGCCTATCTGCTGGCCCGTGCGCCGAATCCATTTGCGTATGTGCTGGGGCGAATCTGCGCGCATCCCTGCGAAGACAACTGCCGGCGCGGCAAAATCGACGAGCCGATTGCAATCTGCGCGCTGAAGCGCTACGCAACCGATCGCCACAATCTCGGCACAGGCCACGATCCTGCCAGAAAAAAGCTCCCTCCGGCCCCCAGGCGCGGAAAGAAGATTGCGATTATCGGCGCAGGCGTATGCGGACTTACCTGCGCCCACGATCTTGCCTTGCTGGGCTACACCGTCGAAGTTTTCGAGTCTGCGCCAGTGCCTGGCGGAATGCTCTATCTCGGCATCCCGCAGTTTCGCCTCCCGCGCGAGATCATCAAAATGGAAGTCGATAACATCCTCGCCATGGGAGTCACTCTGCACACGCGCGTGACGCTGGGGCGCGACATCTCATTCGCGGAACTTCGGTCGAAATTCGATTCGGTTCTGCTTGCCACCGGCCTCAACAAAGGCCGCGAACTGAACATCCCCGGCGCGCATCTGGCCGGCGTTTATAACGGCATCGACTTCCTCATCAACGTCAATCTCGGATTCGAGATCGAACTGGGCAAGCGTGTTGTGGTTGTCGGCGGCGGAAATGTGGCCATTGACGTTGCTCGTGCCGCGGTGCGCCTGGTGCATGAAGCCGTTGATTTTGCCGACCGGGACGAGGACGCGAAGGGTCTGCAGCCTGCCTTTGACGCGGCCCGCATGGCATTGAGATCCGGAGCCGAAGAGGTGGAGTTGGTCAGCCTTGAATCCCGCGCTCAAATGCCAGCATGGAAAGGTGAAGTGGACGAGGCCGAGCACGAAGGAATTGTAGTGGACAACGGTTGGGGGCCGAAAGAAATCGTCGGCGAGAACGGCGTCGTTACCGGCCTCAAGGTTCGCCGCTGCCTCACCGTCTTCGACGAGAACGGACGCTTCAATCCTGCTTTCAGCGACGAAGAGAAGATCATCCCCTGCGACAGCGTGATCCTGGCCATCGGCCAGCAGGCAGACCTTTCGTTCCTCAGTGGCGACGATGGAGTCGACGTCACACCGCGCGGAATCCTCAAAATTGATGAGAACCTGATGACCACGGCGCCCGGCGTGTTTGCGGGCGGCGACGTGGCCTTTGGGCCGCGCATCCTTGTCGAGGCCGTGGCCAATGGTCACCGCGCCGCGCGCTCCATTCATATCTTTCTCAGCGGCAAGACAGCCAAGACCGTGCTCAGCCGCTTCCGCATCCTGCCCAACTGGGAGATGCCGCGCGGTTTTCTCACCACTCCGCGGCAGAAAATGCCTGTTCTTGCGGCAAACCGCCGCATTGGGATCGCCGAAGTCGAGTTGGGTTTTGATGAGGCGCAAGGCCGCGCTGAAGGCCGGCGATGCCTCAACTGCCAGGTCAACACCATATTCGACGGATCGAAGTGCATTCTCTGTGCCGGGTGCGTTGACGTTTGTCCCGAGAACTGCTTGCGTCTGGTGGACCTGGTGCAGGTAAGCGGCGACGCGCGCTACGACGCGCTGATTCAAAGCCGCTACGGCGTATCTGCGGATCAACTGCAGGCGGGTCAGGCTGGGGCAATCATCAAGAACGAAGAGAAGTGCATTCGCTGCGGCCTTTGCGCTCAGCGGTGCCCAACCCAGGCCATCACCATGGAAGCTTTGGAACAGCAGGAAAGGGAAGTCTTTGAATAGGGGAGCCCAGGCATGAATCGTAGAGCGTTTCTCAGTTGGGGAACACTAGGTGTGGCCGCACTCTGTTCAGCGGTTGGAGTCAGTCTGGCGGCCGTAGTTCGCTTCCTGATGCCGAGCGTCTTCTACGAGCCGCCTCAGACATTCAAGATCGGTCAGCCGGCTGACTTTCCCTTCGGGCCGCCCACATTTCTGGTGGATGAAAAGATCTTCGTGTTTCGCGATCGCGACAGAGGGTTTGCCGCGGCGAGCGCGGTTTGCACACACCTAGGCTGTACGGTTGCACATTTTCAGAGCGACCAGCGTTTTCACTGCCCATGCCATGGTAGTGTGTTCGCCGCTGACGGCTCGGTAATCCATGGCCCCGCGCCGCGTGCCTTGGAGTGGTTTGAGGTGACGCAGGCCCGCGATGGAATGCTGCGCGTAGACAAAGACAAGGTTGTGCCGCCCTCGTATCGGTTGATGGTGTAACGATGAATTTGATCCGCGAAATCTGGCAATCGATTGTACGGCGGGATCCACTGTCCACCGACAAGGGAAAGTCCGAGCTGGTCTTTCTCAATGTCTGGCTGCACATCCATCCGGCCAAAGTGAAGAAAGAAAACCTCAAGTTCAAACACACTTATTACCTGGGTTTCATCACCTTCTTCCTCTTTCTGATCCTGCTGACTACCGGCATAGCATTGATGGCCTACTACAGGCCCTATCCATCAGCCGCATATCAGGACATGAAGGATCTGCGGTTCGTTGTTTTCATGGGGCCGTTCCTCCGCAACATGCATCGCTGGGCGGCACACGGCATGGTGATCTGCGTCTTCCTGCACATGTGCCGTGTCTTCTACACCGGCTCTTACAAGAAACCACGCCAGTTCAACTGGGTGGTTGGCGTGGTTCTGTTCCTGCTTACCCTGGGCCTGTCGTTCACCGGCTATTTGTTGCCGTGGGATCAGCTGGCCTTCTGGGCCATCACCGTCGGAACCAACATCGGCAGCTACGCACCTATCGTGGGCGGCCAAGTCCGCGAACTCTTGCTTGGCGGTCACTCTGTGGGAGAAGCAGCTCTGCTGCGCTTTTACGCGCTGCACGTCGCCGTGCTGCCGGCGCTCATCATTCTGTTCACCTTCGTTCACTTCTGGCGGGTCCGCAAGGATGGTGGTCTCTCGCGCCCGGTATGGAAGCTCAAAGAGCAAAAGGTTGAAGCGCTGGTCACCATCGGCGCCCCCACAGAGGTCGCTCCGTTGAAGACGCAGGCAGCAGCGCAATCAAAAACATACGGGCTCATGGAGGTCGTCACTGGCAAGCCGATCTTCGAGACCATCTCTCCGGAAGAGGAAGAAGACACAGTCTTCTCTTATCCGTATGCCTTCGTTCGGGAGGCCGTGGTCCTGATGGCAACGGTCACAACCATCATGACCACCTCTCTGTTCTTGAACGCGCCCCTTGAGGAACTTGCGAATCCTGCAAAAACGCCAAATCCCGCCAAGGCGCCATGGTATTTTCTCGGGCTGCAGGAACTGGTGAGTCACTCGGCTTTGTTAGGCGGCGTGGTGGCTCCGGCCCTGATGGTGATCGCGCTGATTGCGATTCCGTATATCGACAGAAACCCCAGCCGCCGGCCTTCCCAGCGCAGGTGGGCGCTGTGGATCTTCGCCTTCTTCGTTGTTGTTAACCTGGCCCTGATTGTGATCGGTACGTTTTTCCGCGGACCAGGATGGGCACTCATTCCACCATGGGTGCATGTTGTAACGGGGTCTGAGTGATGGAACGTAGACTTCAGCAGCTCTTCTTTGCGCTTAGCCTTCTCGCGCTGGCACTGATCCTCGCGGCCGCGTGGCAGGCCAACACACCTTCGTGGAAGGGTTATCAACGCAACTTCCTGCAGCTTGAGGCGCAGGAAGAGCCCAATGCCATTACCAAGGCTGCTGTTCTAGCCACACCGCCTGAGGTTCACCAGGTGATGCTCACCGGATTGCAGCGTGTCGACCGCTGCACAACGTGCCACCTTGGCGTGGAAGATCCGACCTTGAAGAACGCGCCGGAGCCGTACCGTTATCATGCCGGCCTCGGACCCCACATACCTTCCAGGTTCGGCTGCACGATTTGTCACGGCGGCCAGGGACTGGCCACCGAAAAAGACAACGCGCACGGCAATGTGCAGTTCTGGCAAACGCCGCTGCTGCCCAAGGAGTACGTCCGCGCCTCATGCGGACGGTGTCACAAGGAAGGCAACGTCCCCGACGTACCGGAGTTGACCGAGGGACGTCACCTCTTTGAAACACAAGGCTGCCGCGGCTGTCACAAACTCAACGGCGTTGGCGGCAGCATCGGTCCCGATCTTACGGAAGAGGGCGCAAACCGGCGGTCTCCAGAATGGCTCGAGCGCCATTTCCTGGCACCTAACTTGGTTTCATCCGGTTCGGCCATGCCCAACTTCCACTTCACCCGGGATCAGGCACGCGATCTCACATATTACATGCTCTCGCTCACCAACGAACAGATGGGAACGTATTACTCGAGTGTGCGGCTGATTCCGAGCCCTGAATCTGGTCGCCAACTTTTTGTCGAGAAGAACTGCATTACCTGTCATTCGTTCGGCGGGGTCGGCTCAAAGACCGGGCCTGACCTGCTTGGCGTGACCAAACGGCACTCGATCGAATGGCTCGACGAACAGTTGGTGAATCCAGAGTTGGTCTATCCGGGAAGCTCCATGCCCGAATATGACCTCGAGACCAATGCACGCAAGGCGCTGGTTGCATTCATGACATCCGCCACGCCTGAGGAAATGCAATTAATCTTGTCGAAGAAAACGCGGGCTCTCTCTCCGCAAGAGGCTTCCATCGAGGTCGGCAGGCAGGACTTTGCGCGGTTCGGATGCGTGGGCTGTCACGGTATGGAACTGCAGGGCGGTCTGGCTAATCCAAGTGCCGAGTCTGCTGCATGTCTCAGACGACTATACAAAAGACGAAGTCATCGCGATCATCCGCAACGGACGCGTGCCGCCGAAAGACAACGTGTCTGGCCCCACTCCTCCGCTTTATATGCCCTCATGGAAGACGGTGTTGAGCGATGAGGACATCAATCGGATTGGGGACTACTTGTGGTCGAAGCAACAGAAGAAAGAGGCTTGGTAAAGGTAGGCTTTTGTTGCACCAGCGGATGCAATCTTAATGTCGAACACGGGAACACGGAATTCGACCAGATCCTGAATCCGTGAAGAGATTCTTTGCATGAAGCGAACTTCTCAATTTCAACTTACCGTCGCCCCAGCTTGCTTGTTGTGTTTGATCTTCCAACGGCCACGATTGCCCGGGCTTCAGGGGCGCAGCAGATGCCGCGCGGATCCAACTTAACTATCCAACACCCAGGAACCCCAAGGTTCTGCCCCAGGATCTGACTGGACAACAGGTCCACGATCTCATGGAGCAGTGGGGACGCTCGCTCGGTATGCAGGGGCACATCCTCAGAAGCTTCGAGGATTTGGCGTTGCACGGGAACATCGATTGATGAAATCAGAGAGAATTTCCGACTGGCCTATCGCTCACCCGAGACTCTCCTCCAAATCTGCAATCCACTACATAGCAGCAGAAGCGCGATGAGTCTCACGCCAATCGCTTGGTGGTACGCCTTCCCAAACGCGAAAGGCGCGACCAAACGAGTTTGGGTCTTCAAATCCCAGCAAATATGCGGCCTCGTTCAACTCCAATACAGAGTTGGAGAGGTAATACCGCGCCATCTGGTGCCGGGCTTCATCCAGAACTCGCTGGAAGCTGTAATCTGAGTCCTGCAAGCGGCGCTGTATGGTGCGAGAACTCATATGAAGTGCCTGGGCGATCGCATCAATGGAGGGGCGATGTCCAGTCAACCTGTCCTGAATCGCTCGACGCACGAGTTCGACGAAAGTGTCTTCCGCTTTGAACTGCCTCAATTGTTCCTCGAACTGAGGAGCGAGCAGGTCGAGTAATTCCGCGTTGCGGGTAACAAATGGGGCTGTTGCATCTGTCGCGCGGAATACGATCGCATTGCGCGAAGCGCCACAAACCACCTCACAACCGAAGTGTCGCTCGATCGCTCGGACGTTTGTCCTGGGCTGAAGGTATTCGATTCGGAGCGGAGTCAACTGTTGTCTCCCGGTGCCATGCCGAGCAATAGTGAGCATCCAGGCGAGGCAATAATCTGTCAGGACCTGCGGCTCCGCATCGACAGAGAGCAGCCATCGGAACCCGACGCTGAACTCCGGTCCGTCAAGCTCGTAGAGGATTTCCTCGGGCGCCGTCAGTTTTTTGTATCGGGCCATATGCTTCACCGCGGCGATGAAGTTCTCGGTGGAGAGCGCGGCGATCCCCATGGGATGGAAGCGCTCAGTCCTGGTCTCGACTCCCAGTCTGAGCCCGATGAGCGGATCGGAACTCACGCCTCCAATCGCACCCCAGAGCGCGAAGAGCTCGTCCGTTGCAACGAGAACACGCGTCTGTTCAAAGAGATCCTGAGGTAGCCCTGCTCTCCGGAGCACCGCAGGAATCGAGATCCCGAATTCGGCCAGCTTGAGCCCCAAACGGCCTGGAACGCGAAAGTGCTTAAGCATTGGAAATCACTCCCATTTCCCCTTGAGCGTACGCCATTTCGAAGCCCTCTGGCACGCACATCGCGCCAATGTATATGCAAATCACGCCAACACATCTCTCGAGGGGCAGCGTCTCGGG
>WNGR01007472.1_pt1 | contig 11586 bp, 14 predicted proteins | sample 5407581 | NCBI WGS metagenome assembly WNGR01 (sample SAMN13153383, study PRJNA577476) | soil metagenome | isolation source: 80 cm soil or saprolite under Garry oak tree replicate 2 | place: USA:California | collected 2016-06-15
GGCGCGATGTGATCGGCGCGATAGAAAATCTCGCGCACCGGAAAAGCCCCGCGTGGGGTGACGCCATCGCCCTCGCCGCCTTTGAGCGCGATGCCGGCCGGACCGATGGCGGCGCGTTTGCGGCCCGCGCCCCAGTCCAGCCAGGCGCCATCACTGTTCGAAATGACAATCAAGTTCATGAACAAGGTATAGCGTTAGTGGACGCTGGCGAGAACCGGGAGCGGTGCGGCCAACCCCATCGATCGGCGATAGGCGTACAGTGCGCGGCTGGCGGTATCGCCGTCGATCCCTTTGGCGGACAAGGCACTGGTGAGGGTGTCCAGGCCGTCCGGCATATTGGCCGCGACGGCGACCGAGGAGGGCAGCGCCGGCAGGTCGGAGGACGGCAGCGATCCGGCGGCGGTAATGGACGGCGCGACAACCTTGGCGACCTTCGGCCTGTCATCGCCCTTGAACAGGGCCAGCGCGGTGTCTTCGAAGCTTTTTCCGGTAAGGCCTTCAAACGCCACATCGGCAATCGAAGTGACCGCGCCCCACAGCCCGCCATACAAGGTATCTCCGGCGATCTTTTCGATCGGATCCAGATGTTCGCCGGTAATGGCGCGATAAATGGTGCCGATCACCGGCAGATGCTGCAGCGGATTGACCACATCCAGCAGGTGATGAAAGAAACTTTCGTGCGGCGAATCGCTCGCAGGAACGGAAGCAGGCCCGGTTGGGGCCGGGCCCGGCGAACTCACCATGGCGTGATATTCGAGGCTGTAGACGCTCATCCCCAGACATGAAGCAAGCGCCGCGCCAAAGATTTTCCGCTGTTTTTCGCGATATTGCTGGAATTTCATCCCCGGCCGATGCCCGGATCGATGGATGTCCCCGGCAATATTTGCCGCCCCGCCATCCGGCGCGCTAAACTTCGCCACCCCAATCCGTAAAGCGAATCATGCCGACCCGTATCCTTTTGGCCGAATATGACGATGTGCTGCGCGCCAGCCTGGCCGAACAGCTTCAGTTCGAAGGCTATGACGTTGTCGCGGCGAAGGATGGCGACACGGCCTGCGCCGCGGCGCGCGAGCCGTTCGGCTTTGCCATTATCGGGCTGGGCGATGGCATCGCGGGGACTTTGCGCGAACAAGGCCTGACGTGTCCTCTTCTGCTGCTGACCGACGGCGATGCGCCGACAACGCAGGAAAGTCTTGTCCGGCCGTTCCGCTTTTCCGCCCTGCTGGCGCGGCTGCACGCCCTCAACACCCATCACGCGCCGGCCGACGACATGGCGGTTCGCATCGGCCCCTATACCTTCCATCCCAGCGCAAAGCTGTTGCAGGCCGAAGGCCGCAAGGTGCGGCTGACCGAGAAGGAAACCAATATCCTCAAGTTCCTCCATGCCAGCCCCGGAACCGTGCCGCGCGATATCCTGCTGCATGAAGTGTGGGGGTACAGCCCGGCGGTCGCCACCCACACTTTGGAAACCCACATCTATCGCCTGCGCAAAAAAATCGAACAGGACCCCGCCAAAGCCCAGATTTTGCTGACCGAGGGCGGCGGCTATCGCTTGAGCGCGTAATCTTTCTTAACGCGCTTCCCTCGCCATTAACGACTTGTTTAACGGGCGTTAACCACGCTCCCCTAGAACAGCGGCATGGGGAAAAAGCCCGCCAAACCCAACATTCCGCGCAGACGCGCTCCGGGCGCCGCAACGCGCGCGGCCCCGGCGGCGCCTCGGCGCAAGTCGCGCGCCACCTGGCCTTATGTGCTGGCGCTGCTGGCGGGCTGGGGCCTGATTTTCGGCGGCATCTTTTTGTCCCATCTGGTTTCCAACCTGCCCGATGTCGGTAACCTGATGGTCAGCGGACGATCGCAGGACATCACCATCCTGGATGATCGCGGCCGCCAGATCGCGCGCCGCGGCTTGACGCAAGGCGCCATGGTGCGGGTCGAAGAGCTGCCCGCTTATGTCCCCAACGCCTTCATCGCCATTGAGGACCGGCGTTTCCGCTCCCATCCCGGCATCGATCCCATCGGGCTTGCGCGCGCCGCGATGCAGAACATGATCAGCGGACATGTCGTTCAAGGCGGTTCGACCTTGACGCAGCAACTGGCCAAGAATCTGTTTCTCGGTTCGGGGCGCACCTATGATCGCAAGATGCAGGAAGCCGTGCTGGCCCTGTATCTGGAACAGCGCTACACCAAGAACCAGATCCTCACTTTGTATCTCAACCGCGTCTATTTCGGCGCCGGCGTTTTCGGTATCGAAGCGGCGTCGCAAAAATTCTTCGGCAAGCATGCCAGCGAGTTGGGCCTGACCGAGGCGGCGATCATCGCGGGCAGCGTCAAGGCGCCCGCCCGCTACAATGTCCTGTCGGATTCCGACGCGGGGCTGGCGCGCGCTCAGCTTGTGCTCAAAGCCATGCAGGACGCCGGTTTCATTGACGAAAACACCCGGATGCTGGCGCAGGCCACCCGGCCGCGCATTGTCCGCGCCAATGGCACGCCGGGCTCGGGCTGGTTCGCCGACTGGGTGGTGGCGCATCTTGAAGAGGTCGTCGGCGCGCCCGCCGAACCGGTCATCGTGGAAACCAGCTTCGACCTGGAGACGCAAGTGCTGGCGGAACGCGCCGTCAGCCGCGGGCTGGCGGCGGAAGGCGAACATCTCCATGCCGGCCAGGCGGCGCTGGTGGCGATGACGCCTGATGGTGCGGTGCGCGCCATGGTAGGGGGCAGGAATTATGGCAGCTCCGGTTTCAATCGCGCCACCGATGCGGTGCGCCAGCCCGGCAGCGCCTTCAAGCCATTTGTCTATCTCACCGCGCTGGAACATGGCCATGCACCGGATGACAGGGTGAATGACGGGCCGGTGGATATTCATGGCTGGAAGCCGCTGGATTTCGAGGGCCATTTCAAGGGCGAGATTCCGCTGATCCAGGCCTTTGCCGAATCCTCCAACTCGGTGGCGGCGCAACTGACCGCCGAAGTCGGCCCCAAGGAAGTTGCGCGCACCGCGCACCGCCTGGGCATCGCCTCGCCCCTGGCCGAAGTCTCATCCCTGGCGCTGGGCACCTCCGGCGTGACTGTGGTGGAATTGACGGGCGCCTATGCGCCCTTCGCCAATGGCGGCAACGGCGTGGCCCCGTTCGGCATATTGCGGGTCAAAACCCAGTCGGGAAAAGTGCTGTACGCGCGCAAGCCTGCCAGCATCGGCGGGGTGATGAGTCCCAATGACAATATGCAGATGACCCGGCTGATGCTGGAAACCACCGCGACCGGCACCGGCAAGGCGGCGCGGCTGGACGATCGCCCCACCGCCGGCAAGACCGGCACCACCCAGGATTTCCGCGACGCCTGGTTTGTCGGCTTCACCGCCGATCTGGTGTGCGGCGTGTGGATCGGCAACGACAACAATACGCCGATGCTGAAGGCGACCGGCGGCACCCTGCCGGCGCGTATCTTCCACACCTTCATGAGCGACGCGGAGCAGGGCCTGCCGGTCCGCCCCCTGGCCGGCAGCACATTGATGGCATCCGCAGAACCGGCCGCGGATCAGGCGCCGCCTGCGGCACCGGCAAACCAGAAATCCGAACCGGACACGCTGCAGAAACTGCTCAATGGGTTGTTCGGCGGAACTTGATTTTTGGTCGCTCCGCGCCGCTTAATTTTTGCCGGCGGCGTAGCGTTGCAGTTCCCGCCCATTTGCCTTGAGCCAGTCCTGGGGCGCATCCATGTCGGCGACCAGGCTTTTTACATGGGCCCAGAAGCGCGGGCTGTGGTTCATTTCCCGCAAATGCGCCACTTCATGCGCCACCACATAATCCAGCACGAAATCCGGCGCCAGGATCAGCCGCCAGGAAAAGGACAGCGAGCGGCCCGAAGAACAGGAGCCCCAGCGGCTGGCGGTATCGCGCACCGTGATGCGCGACGGCCTGACCTCCAACCGGGAAGCATGATGCAGTACCCGAATCTCGAACGCCTTGCGCGCTTCGCTTTTGAGGAAATCCAGTACCCGGCGCGGGGCGTGGGCCTGGTGGCCGCGCACCCAGATCACGTCGTCGTCCCGCCATACCGGGGCAGGCCCGCGCGCCGCGGCCCGGATTTCGTGACGCACGCCGCGAAAGGGAATCGCCACGCCCGCGGTCAGCGCCACAGGTCCCGGCGCCTTCGCGAGCTGGCCGACAATCCAATCCTTTTCGCCACGGGCAAAATCCAGCGCAGCGGGAAGACCACGGCGCGATGGCGCCGTGACGCTGATCTCGCCGGTGGCGGGATTGACCTTGACGATCATGCGCCGCGCGCGAGGGTTGAGGCGCACGCGTACTTCCAGCATGCGACCGTCTATCTTCAGCAACTCATGCCGAACGGGAGAACTTTTTTTGAACAACACGTGCGGTTTGCCTAAGCTGCGCGGATGGGCGATATTTGTACCGCGAATTGCATCGCCACTGGAAGATTTTTTCCCGTCATGATTCGTGATGAACAGATTGCAAGAATGACAGGTGCGGGCGCGCTGGCGCTTTTGCTGGGGGCGTTGGGCTTTCAATATGTCGCGCATCTGGCGCCGTGCGAAATGTGCCATTGGCAACGCTGGCCTTACATCGCCGCCGCCGCAATCGGTCTTATTGGTACGGTCGTGTGGAAGAAAGATGCGCGGCTCCTGGCGATCTTTACAATTGTCATGGTCGCCGTCTCCGGCTCGATCGGCGCTTATCAGGCGGGCATGCAATGGGGGCTTCTGCCCGGACCGGAAGGCTGCGCCGTCGCGCACGCCTATGTGATGGGCTCGAACGCGCCGGCGCCGGAAATCAGTTGCAACGCCGTGACCTGGAGCCTGTTCGGCCTGTCGCTGGCGGCTTATAATGCGATTTTCGCGCTTCTGATCGCCGCCACGGGCGCGTTTTTGTTGAGCCGCAAACATGCCGCGTAAAACCAAACCTGCCGCGCCCGGATCGGCGCCGGACATCGAATCCATGATCCGGGTGGATCATGCCGGTGAATATGGCGCTGTGCGCATCTATGAAGGCCAGCTCGCTGTCCTGAAACGGCGCAGGGGTGCCGAGACCAGTGTCGAGACGATTGCGCACATGGCCGAGCAGGAACAGCGTCATCTCAAAGCCTTCGACCGGCTGGTGAATGAGCGCCGGGTGCGCCCCACCGCGCTGGAGCCAGTATGGCGCATCGCCGGCTTTGCCTTGGGCGCGGCCACCGCCGCCTTGGGCGAAAAGGCCGCTTTCGCCTGTACCGCGGCGGTGGAAGAAGTGATCGACGAGCATTACGCCGCCCAGATCGCAGCCCTGGAAGACAAGGATCCGGCCTTGAAAGCGGCGGTGCAGGATTTCCGCGCCGACGAAGCCGCCCATCGCGACACCGCGCTGGCCCATGGCGCCGAACAGGCGCCTGGCTACAAATTGCTCAGCGAAACCATCAAGGCGGGCTGCCGCATCGCGATCAAACTGTCGGAGCGAATCTAAATACTTGTCATTCCCGCGAACGCGGGAATCCATTTCTCCGCCTGCACGAAAGTTGGATGCCTGTGCTTGTGCGGGCATGACAAAAAAGGTTTACGGCTCCAGCTCACTATCCCAGTACAGATAATCCGCCCAACTCTCATGCAGATAATTAGGCGGAAACCTGCGCCCATGTTCGCGCAGTTCCATCACCGAGGGCTGATGCGGCCGGGTGCGGGGATGCATCCTGGCCTGGTTGGGCATGCGTCCGCCCTTGCTGAGATTGCAGGGCGAACAGGCGGTGACGACATTTTCCCAGGTGGTGCGGCCGCCCTTGCTGCGCGGGATCACGTGATCGAAAGTCAGGTCCTTGGGGTCGCCGCAATACTGGCATTCGAACTGGTCGCGCAGGAACACGTTGAAGCGGGTGAAGGCGGGGCGGCGGGCCGGCCTGATATAAGTCTTGAGCGAGACCACCGAAGGCAGCTTCATCTCGAAGCGCGCCGAGCGCACCACCCGGTCATATTCTTCCAGAATGACCACCCGCTCCAGGAACACGGCCTTGATCGTGTCCTGCCACGACCACAGCGACAGCGGATAATAGCTCAGGGGCCGATGGTCGGCGTTCAGCACCAGCGCCGGACAATGGGCGGCTGGCCTGGGAATGGCGGCTGCGGCTAGCACGGAAGAAATCCTGTGAAAGCGGTTCCCCTTTCGTGATCCGAATTCTAAGGCCTGACCCTTGTATTGCAAAGGGCCAAGTGTCGCTTGACGGACTAAAGGGAAGCTTAGCCGATTCGTTGTGACGTTTTGCAGACGCAGCGCACGTCGCCGGCATTTTTCAACAAGCCGCGAAAGGCAAGGCTTAAAAACAGCCCCGCCATCGCCATGCCTTCCGGATCGATGCCATGTCCCATGCCGCGCGCCAGATGCCATTGCACCGCCGCGCCTGCCGCGCCCAATTGACTGGCCGCCAGGAACATGGCCTGGGGCGGGATCACGGAATCGCTATCGCCATGGGTCAGCAGAATGGGGGGAATATCGCCGGCATCCAGCGCAGGCGGCGCGCCGGCAAGCAGGCCGGAAAACCCCACGATCGCGGCCGGCTTGCGCCGCAATCCCACATGCAGCGATAGCATGGTGCCCTGCGAGAATCCGACCAACGCCAGCCGCTCGGGCGACAGGCCCAGCCGGGCCAGCTCGGCATCGAGATAGCCATCCAGCGCCGGTCCCGCGACCTCGACGCCCTTTTGCATCTCATGCGGGTCGATGCGGGAGATGGGAAACCACTGATAGCCAGGCCCGCCTGCGATGCGCGCCGGCGCATTGGGCGCGGCGAAGGCGACGGTGGGCAGCAGCGCCTGCCAATGGCCGGCAAGCCCGAGCAGGTCCTGGCCATCGGCGCCATAGCCATGCACCAGCACCACCAGATGCGTGGCGGGCCCGCGCACCGGCGGCAAGGTGGGACCAGAAAGTGCCATGTGCGTTCTTATGCGTTAGAATCACCGCATGATTGTCACAAGGTTCGCACCCAGTCCAACCGGCTTGCTGCATCTGGGCCATGCCTATGCCGCCATCACGGCGCATGAGAGCGGCGACGACTTCCTGCTTCGGATCGAAGACATCGACAAAGGCCGTTCGCGCGACAAGTTCATCCAGGCGATTTTCTACGACCTGAAATGGCTGGGCTTGTCCTGGGACGAACCCACCTTGCGGCAATCCACCCGCATGGGCGCCTATGCCGAAGCGCTGGTGACCCTCAAGGCGCACGGCCTGACCTATCCCTGTTTTTGCACCCGCGCGGAAATTGCCGCCGAAATCGCGCGCGCCGGCGAAGCCCAGCACGGGCCTGATGGGCCGATTTATCCCGGCACCTGCTGCGCCCTGCCGCGCGAGGAAGGCATGCGGCGCATTGCGGCAGGCGAATCCTATGCCCTGCGCCTGGACGTGGCCAAAGCGGCGGCGTTGACGGGGCCGCTGACATTCATGGAACGGGGCTTGCGCTATGCCGTGGATCCGTCCCGCTTCGGCGACATCGTGGTCGCGCGCAAAGACATGCCGACCTCCTATCACCTGGCGGTGGTAGTCGATGACGCCCATCAACAGGTCAGCCTGGTGACGCGCGGCGAAGACCTGCTGTCGGCGACCCATATCCAGCGGCTGTTACAGACGCTGCTGAAACTGCCCGAACCGGCCTATGCCCATCACCCGCTGGTGCTGGACGAGACGGGCAAAAAATTCTCCAAGCGCGACGGCGCCATCACCCTGGAAAGCCTGCGGGAAGCGGGAGCAACGCCGGCCGATATCCGGGCGCGGATTGGGCTTTAGCTTTGAGGCCGTGCTATGAGATGTGGCCATGTCCGACGCACTAGATAGACTTTTCGCCACCATCGCTTCCCGCAAGGATGGCGATGCCGCCCAGTCTTACACCGCCAAGCTGCTGGCGGCGGGGGTGGAGAAGTGCGCCAGGAAGTTCGGCGAGGAAGCCACTGAAACGGTGATCGCCGCCATCCAGCGCGACAAGGCGGAGCTGGCCAAGGAATCCGCCGACGTCCTCTATCACCTGCTGGTGTTGTGGGCGGCCAGCGGCATCACGCCAGAGGAGGTCTATGCGGTGTTGAAATCGCGCGAAGGCCAGTCGGGACTGGAAGAAAAGGCAACGCGCGCGAAATCCTAGCTCTTCTGCTCTTCTTCTTCCGCCAAGCTTTTCACCAGGTCGAGCACGCGCTTGCGCACTTTGGTGTCCTTGATCTTCATGAAAGCCAAAGAGAGCTGCAGCCCTTCGCCACTGGAAACAAATTCCATCACCGGCGCGCCTTCCGCTTCGCCGGCGCCGGGCTGGACTGCAGCCACGCCTTCATAAAAGAAATCCACCGGCACATTGAGAATGCGCGACACTTCGAACAGCCGTCCCGCGCCGATACGGTTAACGCCCTTTTCATATTTCTGCACTTGCTGGAAGGTCAGGCCCAGAAGATCGCCCAGGCGTTCCTGGCTCATGCCGATCAACATGCGGCGGATGCGCACGCGATTGCCGACCTGGATATCGATGGGATTGGCTTGCTTCTTGGGCACGCGCGTCTCGAATTATTTGCCGGGCGCGAACTTGCCTCATCTATCGCGTAACGCAAACACTTAATTTCGCCGCCTCATCCGTCTGCAAACAAAAGCGGCGAAAGCGGCAGAAAATAAAAATACCAGGAACACAAGATCGCCAAGGCGTGCGTAAGGCGGCGGCGTTAACGCTCGCGGCAAGAAGGTGTCCACCACGCCCGGCTTGTTCAAGTCCAACCGCGCCCGCACACGCCCCAAGGGATCGATCATCGCGCTGATGCCGGTGTTGGCGGCGCGGGCGATGGGCAGTCCCTCTTCGATCGCACGCACCCGGGCGGTCAGAAAATGCTGCTGCGGACCCGCCCAGGGCCCGAACCAGGAATCGTCGGTGATATTGACCAACCAGCCGGGCCTGGGCTCTGCCGGATCGACAACGGCATGTGGGAAAATCACCTCATAGCAAATCAGTGGTGTCACAGGCGGGGCGATGCCCGCATCCAGGACATGCGGATGATCCCCGGCCATGAAGCCGGAACCAACCGTGAGTTGGCTGATGCCAATGCGGCTTAGAATGCGGGCAAAAGGCACATATTCGCCGAACGGCACCAAATGGAACTTGTCGTAAGTCTGCGGCCCGCCCGGAGCGAACAGATACAGGCTGTTATAAGCGGTGATGATCTTGTCATCGCGCACCACCCGGTCCGAGCCGGTGATCAAAACCTGGCCCCGCGCCGTCAGGCGCGCGATCTGCTCCAGCGCGCCGGGAGAACGGGCGACGGCAAAGCCGGTCGCGGCTTCCGGCCAGATGATGTGGGTCGGCGTTTGCGCTGCGGGCTGGACGGACAGGGCCAGCAGCCGTTGCCAGTTGCGCAACAACAAGGAGCGGACATATTTTTCCGCCTGTGGAATATCGGGTTGTACCAGCCTGATCCTGACACCCGGCACATCGGGCACGGCTATGGAAGCCAGGCGATAGGCACCGTAGCCCCACAGCAGGATGAACAGCAGCAGCAGCGCCGCGGGAACCCGCCAGCGCCGCGACGCCAGTTCCGCCAGCGAAGCGCCCAGCAGGATCGTGAGAAAAGAAAGACCATAAGCGCCTATCAGGCTGGCCGATTGCAGCACGGCCAGCGACCGGCCCCAGCCATAGGCGGACAGGTTCCAGGGAAAACCCGTGAACAGATGGCCGCGCAACCATTCCGACAGCGCCATCATGAGGGCGAAGACAAAAATGCGTCCCGGCCCATCCTGCCAAAAAAATACCGCCAGCCCGCAGGCCAATGCGCCAAACAGCGCCACACCCGCGGGCAGCAAGCTGGCGAACGGCACTTGCCACAGATTGGCCTGCGGATAGATCAGGAAAGCGTAAGCGATCCAATGCCAGCCGATCAGGAACTGGCCGAAATAGAATGCCCAGCCCAGGCCAAAGCCCCGCCACACCGGCTTGGCCGCCGCACGCGCGCCATCCAGCAACAGGACCAGCGCGGCAAAGCCCAGCAGCAGGCCGGGAAAGAATTCGATCGGGGCAAAGCCTGTCGCCGAGACGGCGCCCGCTGCGAAAGCAAACAGCAATGCGCGCCAGCCGCTCAGCCCGACAATCCAGCGGCCCGGCTGCATCATCATTCCGTGGCGCGTGATGCGGGCAGGATGACGTGCAGTTTGCGCACCCGGCGCGGATCGGCCTCCAGCACCTGGAATTCGGTGCCGTCGGGATGGGTCACGATTTCACCGCGTTGCGGCACCCGCCCCAACAACGACACCACCAGCCCGCCCAGGCTGTCGATGTCGATATCGTCTTCGCCATCCTCCACCAGCAGGTCGTGACCGGTCTGGGTCCTGAAATCGTCCAGGTCCATGCGGGCATCGGCGATAAAGCCGTTGCCATCCGGCTTGAGCACGGTGGGCGCTTCGTCATGCTCGTCGGCGATGTCGCCCACGATCTCCTCGATGATGTCCTCGATCGAAACCAGCCCGTCCGTGCCGCCATACTCGTCGATCACCAGCGCCAGGTGGGTATGGGTGGTCTGCATCTTAAGCAGCAGGTCCAGGGTTCGCATCGAAGGCGGCGCGAACAGGATGGGCCGCAACAGCGCGGTGATGCGCGCATTGGGCGACAGGCAATAGGCGCCGTCGGGTTCGGCTTCCAGAAGGCCCAGCACATCCTTCACATGGATCAGTCCGATGGGATCATCCAGGGTTTCGCGGAACACCGGCAGGCGGGAGTGCTGGGCTTCGCGGAACAGCTTGAGCAGATCGGCCAGGCCGATGCTTTCATCCACCGCCACGATCTCGGCGCGCGGCACCATCACGTCGCGGACTTTCAGTTCGCCGAAGTTGAGCAGATTGCCCAGCATCATCCGCTCCTGCGCCGACAGTGCGGCGGATTCGCGGTCGCTTTCCTCGATCACCTCCTCCAGGCTTTCGCGCATGGCGGCGGCTCCGGTGTCCTGGCCCGTGATCTTGCGGATCAAGCGCTTCAAGGGGTGATCGCTCATCGGGCCGTCGCCATATAAGGATCGGCGATGCCCAGCCGCTTGAGGATCTTCACTTCCAGCGGCTCCATGATTTTGGCATCCCTGGGCCGCTCATGATCGTAGCCGGCCAGGTGCAGCACACCATGCACCGCCAGATGGACGGCATGATCGGCCAAGCTTTTATCTGCTGCCTTGGCCTCCTTCCTGGTGACGCCATAGGCGATGGCGATATCGCCGCCATGCTCGCCGGGAAAGGAGAGGACATTGGTTGGCTTGTCGAGCCCGCGAAAATCGCGATTGAGAGTACGCAGCCTTTTGTCGCCGGCGAGCAGAATGGTGAAGCCGTCCTTGAGCTTCGCTGCCTTGCGCGCCGCTTCGGCCGCGTTTTTCAGCCGCGCCTGCAGCCCGCGATGCGTGCGCCACCTGGGGTCTTCGATCAGCAGGGTGCTCATGATTTGTCGCGTTTATTATAAGCGGCAACGATGCGCGCGACGAGGGGATGGCGCACCACGTCTTTTTCCGCGAATCGGGTGACGCCCACCCCTTCCACCCCTTCCAGGATGGAGAGCGCTTCGCCCAGGCCAAGCGCCACCCCGCCCGGCAGATCGCTTTGTGACGGATCG
>WNGR01007474.1_pt1 | contig 11585 bp, 9 predicted proteins | sample 5407581 | NCBI WGS metagenome assembly WNGR01 (sample SAMN13153383, study PRJNA577476) | soil metagenome | isolation source: 80 cm soil or saprolite under Garry oak tree replicate 2 | place: USA:California | collected 2016-06-15
ACGTCTATCCCGGCGCGCAGCACGGCTTTCACTGCGACGAGCGCGCCAGCTACGACAAGACCAGCGCCGACATCGCCTGGCCGCGCAGCCTCGACTTCTTTGCCCGGCATTTGAAGAAGTAGGTTGTCATGCGCGGGCTTGACCCGCGCATCCATCCTGGTCAAGCCCGGCAATGACAGGCACTCTAATTCAAAACCAGCGTTCGCCGACCAGCACCGTGTCGCCGGGGCTCAGCGACGTACCGGGCGGCACGACGTAGCGGCCGGTTCCGGAGGCATCGGTGTGGGTGACCGTCACCTGGTCGCGCCGCGCGCGCGGCGAGAAGCCGCCGGCAATGGCAACCGCACTCTCGACCGTCATGTTCGGAACGTAAGGATACTGTCCGGGGGCTGCGACTTCGCCGAGGATGAAGAACGGCCGGTAGGATTCGATCTCGACGGCCACGGAGGGATCGCGGATGAAACCGGCGCGCAGTTTGGCGCCGATCTCCGCGGCGAGCCCCGCAGGCGTGCGGCCACGCGCGGCGACCGCGCCGATCAGCGGCATCGTGATCGAGCCGCCGGCGTCGATCGCGTAGGTATTGGTGAGGCCCTCCTGACCGTAGACCACGACGCGCATCTTGTCGCCGGCGTCGAGATGATACGATGCGTCGTAAGACACCGGCATCGGTTCGACATAGGCGACGGACGCCGCGACAGGGACCTGGGCGTAGGCGGCGCGAGGCGACGCGGCAACGGCCGGGCGAAGCGCCGATATGGCGCCGCCGCCGGAATCCGCGACTGCGACGGCGGCCGGCGCGTAGGTCTGGCCGTAGGTCATCGCATCGAGATCGCTTTGCGGCGCGACCGCGACCGGCCCCGTCGCGCGCATGCACCCCGACAGAGCGAGCGCGGTCGTGATCACAGTGATCGAAAATCGAAACGCCCGCACAACAACCCGCACCGGAGCCATCCCTCAAAGCGAGACAGATCTAGTCTTGCACCGAGTATGGTTAACAAAGCGTTTTTTGGGTGCGCTGCGGGCGGCATCGGCCGAGGCGGCAACCGCGGCGGCCGGATGACTTCTATATAAGCTATATAAGCCTCTACGTAGTGTGGCCGCAGCCCTGTTACGCGGTCTTGTGACCCGACCTTGTCAGTCGCGGGAATAGCCGATCAGCGGCTTGCGGGGCCGGAACAAAATCATCAAGAGGATGCCGACCACACCCAGCACCGCGAAGACCGGCTGGTCGAGAATGAGCTTGATGACGCTGTTCCAGAGCCAGGGCGCGGCGCCCTCGACCCAGGTGCGGAATGCCTGTTGGCTCGACTGGTGGATGTCATTCCAGAACTGCCCGAACCGGGTGAAACGCAGGGTCTGGTCGGCCACGAAACGTGCGCCGTCATACACCATGAAGATAAATCCGCCGGCCAGGAGCAGCAGGCCAATCAGCCGGAAGAAACCGCGGATCATGCGTCACCTTATACCTGTGGTGCCCGAAGGGCCGTCAGCCCAATAGCGGGGGGCCCCGATAAATTCAACCTCATCAGCACCTTATGCGCCATTTCCGGCCGGATTTTCCGGTTTTCGAGGGGTCCGGAAAGCGTTGACGGTACAGAACTCGCCCTCTATAAGACCCCCAATGGCGGCGGGCGCAATCCCGCCGCCGCTGTTCTTTGAGCAGCGCTGCTGCGGAAGTATTTGGCTCCCGCGCATGGCATCCTCAAGGACACCTTGGAAAATACAACCAGCGTCGATCACGCAATTTGAACGGCCGGCGCGCTCAAGCCCGACCACCCGAGCGATGTCAGCCGAAGGATAGTTGAGAACATGGCCAATACCACTTCCGCCAAAAAGGCGACCCGCAAGATTGCCCGCCGCACCATCATCAACAAGTCGCGCCGCACCCAAATGCGCGGCGCGGTTCGCACCGTCGAAGAAGCCATCAAGAGCGGCGATCGCGACGCAGCGTTGAAGGCGATGGCGCACGCGGAACCAGAACTGATGCAAGCCGCCCAGCGCAATATCATTCACAAGAACAACGCGAGCCGGAAGGTGTCACGCCTGACGCACCAGATCGCCAAGCTCGCGAAATGAACTGACGGAAAAGGATATTCGTCAAAAAAGCCCGGCCTCGGCCGGGCTTTTCTTTTTTCCAGTTCAATTGTCCCGTTGCTGCACAGCCGAGTGCGTGTCATATTTCTTTGCGCCCCGTAATTCTACGTGGCAGCTTGTTGCACCGGCAATGCTGTGCGCACGCGAGATGCGACAGTATTGCTGCGCAATTCGGATAAAGCCTGCGTCTGCGATCGAAAAAGAGTCGCGCGGGAGTTACCCTGAAAATGAATCGCGAAAAACTTCGCTTCGCTAATCACTTATCCACATAGCGAGTTCAAGCGGTTTGAAAATCGGTCCGCGTGCGGTCGATTGTAACGGTTTCTTAAATTTTTTTGCGAGTGCATCGAAAATTGTCACGATGTTCGACCGCGCGCGATTCTACACGCTCTTTCAAAAACTTGGTGCGGGGTTTTGCGATTGCAGCCTTGCAACTTAGGCGAAGACTCGTTCGTCCTCGTCGAATCACGGATTGTCAGAATTTTCGCTTAGTGTATCTCTATGGGCGTTCGCGACGCCCACGGCTCTCCAGATCAGCGCGGTTTGAGACCCAAGGGCGGACGTGCAAATCGGCGGCGGTGTGCGCGTTAGCGACGCTTTCCAAGCGATGCTAAGTTGGTAACTCATAGCAATATGAGGACGGTTGTTCTGTGTCTAAATTTCTCAGGCGTGGCGAGCGTGTTGCGCGGGCCCCGGATTAGAGAGATACGGCACTCCCGGCAACCGCAGCGCTTGGGAACGCGTAGCTCGAGAACGTGTTGACGACGACAGATTGAGATACGCGGCGGCAGCAGCACCTGGCATGTTTATGTTCGGTAGCGGCAGACTGACTTGAAAACACTTGCGACATGACAACTCGCCACGCGTTCGTCGCGGCGAGAGGGGGAGGTAGTATGCTTTACGGAATCATAGCGGCATCCGACATGCGAATTTCATACGAGGCCGCATCCATTACCTTGGAAAATATTTCCAACCGACCCTCCACGCGATCTCCCGAAAGACCGTCGAGTACGCGCTGACCTCGCGGGAAGCTTCACATCCGAACGATGATCTGACGACGGCGTTGGTGCCGAACGGCGGGTCTATGTCCGGAGCTGAAAGCCCGCTTGAGGTCGCGTTTTGCCAGGAACCCTGTTGGCAGGAACCCTGCAAGGCGTCTTCGCAGATACCATTACTCATTCAGAAAAGTTCACAGGCAATGACAAATACGGAACAGGATCGCTGGTCGCGCGTGAAGGGACGGCTGCGGACGAGTGTCGGCGAGGACGTCTATACCAGCTGGTTTGCGCGTATGGATCTGGAAGGCGTGCAGGAGGAAAGCGTCCATCTGTCGGTTCCGACCCGGTTCCTCAAGAGCTGGATCCAGGCGCATTACGCCGATCGCGTGCTCACCTGCTGGCAGGCCGAGATGCCGGAAGTGCACCGGATCGACCTCACCGTGCGCACAGCGATGCGTTGCGCCGCGCCCGCCAAGGAAGTCGCAGCACCGGCCGATCATCGCCGTGTCGAGCGCGCCGACGGCCGCCCGGCGCCGGAATTGCGTTCCACCGCGACCGCACCGGTGTCCGCCAGCCACGACGCGCTCGGCGGCTCGCCGCTCGACCCGCGCCTGACCTTTGCAAGTTTCGTGATCGGACGTTCCAACACGCTGGCGCATGCCGCGGCACGTCAGGTCGCCGAAGGCCGGCGCGGCGATCCCGTGATGTTCAATCCGCTCTATATTCATGCCGGCGTCGGCCTCGGCAAAACCCATTTGCTCCAGGCCGTCACCTGGGCCGGCAATTCGGGCAACGAGCGCAAGGTGCTTTATCTCACCGCCGAGAAATTCATGTACGGCTTCGTCGCCGCGCTGAAGACCCAGACGGCGCTCGCCTTCAAGGAAGCGCTGCGCGGCATCGACGTGCTCGTGATCGACGATTTGCAGTTCCTGCAGGGCAAATCGACCCAGGCCGAGTTCTGCCACACGCTGAACGCGCTGATCGACGCCGGCCGTCAGGTCGTGATCGCAGCCGACCGGCCGCCGTCCGACCTCGAAAGCCTCGATGATCGCGTGCGCTCGCGGCTGGCCGGCGGCCTTGTCGTGGAAATGGGTTCGCTCGGCGAGGAACTGCGGCTCGGCATCCTGAAGTCGCGCGTCGCCGCGGCCCGCGCCCATCATGCGAGCTTCGACGTGCCGGAACCGGTGCTGGACTATCTCGCCCGCACCATCACCCATAATGGCAGGGATCTCGAAGGCGCCATCAACCGGCTGCTCGCCCACTCCAAGCTCAACGCCCAGCCGGTGACGCTGGAGATGGCCGAGCGCGAAGTCCGCGACCTGATCCGTCCGCAGGAACCGAAGCGGATCAAGATCGAGGACATCCAGCGCGTGGTGGCCCGGCAGTATAATGTCAGCCGTTCGGACCTGTTGTCGTCCCGGCGCACCGCCAATGTGGTTCGCCCCCGTCAGGTCGCGATGTATCTGGCGAAAACCCTGACGCTGCGCTCGCTGCCCGAAATCGGCCGCCGGTTCGGCGGGCGCGACCACACCACGGTACTGCACGCCGTGCGCAAGATAGAGGCACTGGTGGCCCGGGATACCGCGCTGTCCGAAGAGGTGGAATCGCTGAAGCGCCAATTGCAGGAATGAATTCTTCTCTCCCCGCCCTTTTACGGGGGCGGGGAGAAGGTTTTGCTCCCTGCAAAACGTGGGGAACGGCGTTGCGCTCCCTGCCACTTGCCCTTGCGCTTGGCGCCTATCCGCGCCACCTTGCGGTCCCCCCGCGGGTTTGATCAAATCCACCCTTGATCCGGCTTGTCGGGTTTCAATTGCCGCGGCGCGCCTTTCAGGGCCGCCCGGCTTTTCCATCTTAGGGATCAGGCGGGTATTGCAATGAAGGTCACCGTCGAACGCGCGCAACTCCTGAAGTCGCTGGGCCATGTGCATCGCGTGGTCGAGCGCCGCAACACCATCCCGATCCTCGGCAACGTGCTGATCCGCGCCGAAAACGCCAAATTGTCGCTGAAGGCAACCGACCTCGATCTGGAGGTGACCGAGACCCTGGCGGCGGAAACCGCGACCGCCGGCTCGACCACCGTGCCGGCGCATATGTTCTACGACATCGTCCGCAAACTGCCCGACGGCGCGCAGATCGTGCTGGAAGCCGATGGCGATCGTTCGGTGCTGGCGATTCGCGCCGGCCGCTCGCGCTTCACGCTCCAGACCCTGCCCGAAAGCGATTTTCCGGATCTGGCCGCCGGCGACATGACGCATTCGTTTTCGCTCGCCGCCACCGACATCAAGCGCCTGATCGATCGCACGCAATTTGCGATCTCGACCGAAGAGACCCGTTACTATCTCAACGGCATCTATCTGCACTCGGCCGGCAGCGCCAAGGCGGCGACGCTGCGCGGGGTGGCGACCGACGGGCATCGGCTGGCACAGATCGATCTGCCTCTGCCTGCGGGCGCGACCGGCATGCCCGGCGTGATCGTGCCGCGCAAGACCGTCGGCGAGGTGCAGCGATTGATCGAGGACAATGAAGCCGAAGTCGGAATCGAATTGTCGCAGGGCAAGATCCGCTTCACGCTCGGCAGTGCGGTGCTGACCTCGAAACTGATCGACGGCACCTTCCCGGATTACGGCCGCGTCATTCCGCAGAACAACGACAAGGAACTGATCGTCGACAAGAAGGATTTCGAGGCCGCGGTCGACCGCGTCTCGACCATTTCGAGCGAGCGCGGCCGCGCCGTAAAACTCGCTTTGTCGGCCGGCAAGCTGGTGCTGTCGGTGACCAACCCGGATTCCGGCAGCGCCACCGAAGAGCTGGAAGTCGAATACGCGTCCGATGCGCTCGATATCGGCTTCAACTCGCGCTATCTGCTCGATATCGCCGCCCAGATCGAAGGCGAAGTCGCCGTGCTGCGCCTCGCCGACCCCGGCTCGCCGACGCTGGTACAGGACAAGGACAACAAGGGCGCCCTCTATGTGCTGATGCCGATGCGGGTGTGATTAATAACAAGCAACGCGAGAACTTCCCCTCTCCCCCTGTGGGAGAGGGTGGCGCCTCACGAAGTGAGGCGACGGGTGAGGGGTTTGGGCCGCAACCACCACACCATCGACCGACCGCCAAGCGTATCCGCAATTTCGCAAAAAAGATGCGTCAGGAACCCACCGACGCAGAAGCGAAGATGTGGCGATTGCTGCGCGACCGTCGCCTCACCCATTTCAAGTTTCGCCGGCAGGCCCCTTTTCAGAACTTGATTCTCGACTTCGTTTGCTTTGAAAAGCGATTCATCGTCGAGATCGATGGTAGTCAACACGCAGATTCCGAGCGTGACACAGCAAGGGACGCCATTCTGACGGCCGAGGGATTCCGAATCGCGCGCTACTGGAACAATGATGTATTGCAGCAACCGACGGCTGTTCTGGAGGATATTCTCGCAAAGCTGGCCGAGCCGTTAGAACCCCTCACCCGTCGCCTCACTCCGTGAGGCGCCACCCTCTCCCACAAGGGGAGAGGGGAAGAAAGATCGCATCGCAGCCCGTCATGACCCCTTCCCGCATCCACCGGCTGGCGCTGACGCATTTTCGCAATTACCGTGCGGGAAATATGCAGACGCGCGGCGACGTCGTGGTGCTGGTGGGGCCGAACGGCGCCGGCAAGACCAATTGCCTCGAGGCGATCTCGTTTCTCTCGCCGGGACGGGGCCTGCGGCGCGCGACGCTGGAGGATGTCGCCGACAACCAGGGCGACGGTTCCTGGGCGGTCTCGGCCGAAGTCGAGGGCGCGCTGGGGCTTGCCACGCTCGGCACCGGCATCGACGCGCCGGAAAATGAAAACAGCGCGACCGGCCGGCGCTGCCGGATCGACCGCGAGCCGGTTGGTTCGGCAACCGCGTTCGGCGATCATCTGCGCATGGTGTGGCTGACGCCGGCGATGGACGGACTGTTTCTCGGCGCGGCCTCGGAGCGGCGGCGCTTCTTCGACCGGCTGGTGCTGGCGATCGACAGCGAGCATTCCAGCCGCGTGTCGGCGCTGGAGCGGTCGCTGCGCTCGCGCAACCGGCTGCTCGAAGTGCGCAATTACGACGACCATTGGTGCGACGCGATCGAGCGCGAAACCGCCGAGCTTGCGGTCGCGGTTGCCGCCACCCGCGGCCAGACCGTGACGAAACTCGCGGGCATGCTGCGCGAGCGTGGCGCCAATTCCGCCTTTCCGTCGGCGCAGATCATGCTCGACGGCTGGATGGAAAACGCGCTGATCAACGAACCTGCCACCGCCGTCGAGGACCGCTACCGCGATATCCTGCGCGCAAACCGCGCACGCGATGCCGCGGCAGGCCGCACGCTGGACGGCCCACACACGACCGACCTTGAAGTGGTCTACGCGCCGAAAAACATGCCGGCGCGCGACGCCTCGACCGGCGAGCAGAAGGCGCTGCTGATCGGGCTGGTGCTGGCCCATGCCACCCTGGTCGCCGAGATGACCGGGATCGTGCCGCTGCTATTGCTCGACGAGGTGGTGGCGCATCTCGATCCCGCCAGGCGCAGGGCGCTGTTCGACGAACTGGCAAAACTCGGCGCGCAGGTCTGGATGAGCGGCGCGGACCCTGCGGCATTCGCCGATGTCGGCGCATCAGGCGAGATTTTCGACGTGGAATCGGGCCAGGTCACCCGACGCGCCTGAGCGCTTCCGGACTGGCCCGTTGAACCGAACCCCGCACCCGCGCGACTAGTTTAGCGGAAATGGCGTCACTGGCGTCGCGGCCGCGTTGGGCCGCGCGGTGCGCGCCTTATAATCACCTAATCACCGGAGACGAGCAATGCGGGGAACGAAGCGCCGGATCATCCCGGCCAGAAAACGCCTGTTGCCCGTGATCCTGCTGATCGGAGCCATCGCGCCGCTTGCGGCAAGGGCCGATGACGGCATCGTCGATGTCCGTTCCCTGCCCCGCCTGGAAGGCGCCGTCGAAGATACCTCCCGCACGCAATCCTCCAGCCTGAACTACGGCGTTCCGACCGTGGTCGCGGTCACGGCCGCGGCAACGAAGAAACTGCTCGCCGCCGACGGATGGGTACAATTTCTGGAGCCGCTTGAAGAGAGGAGCAGTTCCCTGAACTTCAAGAAAGCCCAGCAAGGGCTCGGCAGGCCCGACCAGTCGGCGGTGTACCTATTCCCCCGATCGGATCACGGCCAACGTGCCGTTCCCGCCAAATGCAAGCGACATCGTATTTGACCGGCACCGGCCCTATCTCGGTTGTATCGCGCCAACAGCGCTCGACGCCACCGTCGACTTCTTCCGCAAGGAGATGGAAGCAATCGGCTGGAGGCCGCTATCGGCCGCCGACGCCGCGGCGCGCTGGCCGAATGCGGCGCTCAGCGAGACGATCGCAAACGGCGTTCGCGCCTATTACACCCATGAGGATGGTGACAGTTTCTACCGGCAGAAACCGATCATGGTGACGCTGTTACGGCGCGACGACGGCAAGACCGGTGTGGACATCCGGATTGCGCCCTTTGCGTTGCCGCAGACGCTCGATGCCGATTCCGACATGTCCGGGCTGCCGAAGCCCAAATCGACCAAGAGCGCGCAGGGTTCCGGCGATTCCAGTTCGGCCCGCCGCAAGCTCGACGTTGCCGTCATCGCCGAGATTCCCGCAACGCTTGTCTTCTATCGTCGCGAACTCGCGGCGCGGGGCTGGACTGAAGAGACCAATGGCGCCGTCGTCGCGGCGGACAATGTCTCGCTGAATTTCTCCTCCACCGAGCAGACTGCGACGCTGAAACTCAGCTACAAATACGATTTCACGATCGTCAACCTCGTCACCCAAATGAAGGAATCGGCATTGGCCGCGCGCGCCAAGGCCAAGAAGGAAGCCGACGACCGGTTCTTCAGCGACGCGGCAGCGGCAGCGAAGCAGATCATCGCCGCCGACGAGGTGCGCCGGGCGGCGCAAGCCGCCAATCTGTCGGACGCGCCGCTGCGCGCGCTGGCCGACAATTCGAAGCCCGTGCCGTTGCCGGAGAGCGCCGAAAACATCAAATTCGACGGCACCGACGGGAGGCTCGAATTCGATTCCTCGTCGAGCGTGCGGGCGATCGCCGCGTTCTATCGCGCCTCGCTGAAGGCCCAGGGCTGGAAGGAACAGCCTTCGGTCATCAACAAATCCAACATGGTCGTGATGGAGTTCTCCAGGGGCGGCAAGGCGATGTCGTTCACCGCCATGCAGATGGGCGCCAAGGTCAAACTCAGCGCCGATGGATCGGGCCTCGTGATGGCGAACGCCAAAATGGCCGCCAAATCCGGCGCAGCCGGCGCCCAAGCGAGTAACGAACCGGCGGCCAAAGCAACGGATAAGACAACCGATCAGCCGCTCGAAGCCGATCCGGACTCCGCCCTGCCCGTGCCGAAACAGCGCACGATGACCTCGCTCGGCACCGGCAAGATGCCCGGCAGCGACGCTCCCTTCCGCCGGGAGCTCGAAGCCAGCGTCCCGGCCGACCTCAGCGCGGTGCTCGCCTTCTATCGCAGCGAGCTCGGCAAGCGCGGCTGGAGGGAATACGCCGACCGCGCCGTCGTCAAGCCGGACCAGGTGCAACTGGCGTTTGCCGCGCCCGACGGGCCGGCCACGCTGAAGCTCAGCCGCAGTAATGGCGAGACCTCGGTCAACCTCGCGCAGAAATATCCGCAAGCCGCCGTCAAGGCCAACGTCATGCCGAAGCCGGGCCAGGCCAAACTCGTGTTCGGCAATATGGGCGGCGCTGCGGCCGACCTCACCATCAACAAGCAGACGATCAGGATCGCCGGTGGCGCCGGCGGACCGCAATCGCCTGATCGGCCGATGCTCGAATTGCCGCCGGGCAAATACCCATACGCGCTGAAGCTCGCGGGCCGCCCGGCCGGGAACAATACCATCGAGGTCACCGCCGACGACGCCTGGGGTTTGATGATTGCCCCGAGCGGCGAAGTGTTGTCGCTCCAGATCTACTGATTGCGACGCATATCTACTGATGGCGGCGCGCCGCGGGACCGACCCGCGGGGCCGAAAAAGCTGCTCCGAGGGCAGCGGAACGAGCCCTCGAATCACGCTTTTCAAGCGTGCCGGAATCGGCCTTCGAACGCCTTGAAAAAGTGCTAAAAACCACCACCTATTCAACAGGTTGTGGATGGAGACTTTGCGCTAGGCGCATGGCCTCTTTCATGGCACAAATAGATCAATCAGCGCCTCATTTTGCGCAGCTGATTCGGGACACCCTAAGGCCTCACATGACAGAACCTGCCCGGCAGACACCTGCCGACACCGAGCATCCCGTTCCCGTCGAATATGGCGCGGAATCGATCCGGGTGTTGAAGGGCCTCGATGCCGTGCGCAAGCGGCCGGGCATGTATATCGGCGACACCGACGACGGTTCCGGCCTGCATCACATGGTCTACGAGGTCGTCGACAACGCGATCGACGAAGCGCTGGCCGGCCACGCCAGCGCGGTGGAAGTCGTGCTCAATGCCGACGGTTCCGTCACCGTGCGCGATGACGGCCGCGGCATTCCCGTCGACATCCACAAGGGCGAGGGCATCTCCGCGGCCGAGGTCATCATGACCCAGCTGCACGCTGGCGGAAAGTTCGACCAGAACTCCTACAAGGTTTCCGGCGGCCTGCACGGCGTCGGCGTCTCCGTGGTCAACGCGCTGTCCAGCAAGCTGTTGCTGCGGGTCTGGCGCGGCGGCAAGGAGCATTTCATCGAATTCGCCCATGGCGATGCGGTGGCGCCGCTCCGCATGGTCGGCGAAGCCCATGGCAAGCGCGGCACCGAGGTGACGTTCTTCGCTTCCTCCGAAACCTTCACCAATGTCGAATATGATTTCGCGACGCTGGAGCATCGCCTGCGCGAGCTCGCGTTCCTGAATTCCGGCGTCAACATCGTGCTCTCGGACATGCGGCATGCGGTCGAGAAGCGCGAGGAGATGCGCTATGACGGCGGCGTCGAGGAATTCGTCAAATATCTCGACCGCAACAAGAAGGCCATCGTGCCTGCCCCGATCATGGTCCGCGCGGAACTGAACGGCATCGGCGTCGAAGCAGCGCTTTGGTGGAACGACAGCTACCATGAGAATGTGCTGTGCTTCACCAACAACATCCCGCAGCGCGACGGCGGCACCCATCTGGCCGGCTTCCGCGGCGCGCTGACGCGCCAGGTCAACGGCTATGCCGAAGCCAATGCCAAAAAGGAAAAGATCGCGCTGACCGGCGACGATTGCCGCGAGGGCTTGACCGCGGTGCTCTCGGTGAAAGTGCCAGATCCGAAGTTTTCCTCGCAAACCAAGGACAAGCTGGTGTCCTCGGAAGTGCGGCCCGTGGTCGAGAACGTGCTGAATGAGGCGCTCGCCGCCTGGTTCGAGGAACACCCGAGCGAGGCCAGGGTCATCGTCGGCAAGGTGATCCAGGCCGCGGCGGCGCGCGAGGCCGCCCGCAAGGCGCGCGAGCTGACGCGACGCAAGGGTGCGCTCGA
>WNGR01008573.1_pt1 | contig 11585 bp, 8 predicted proteins | sample 5407581 | NCBI WGS metagenome assembly WNGR01 (sample SAMN13153383, study PRJNA577476) | soil metagenome | isolation source: 80 cm soil or saprolite under Garry oak tree replicate 2 | place: USA:California | collected 2016-06-15
TTGTAGCAAGATCAAGGTCCCGATGCTTGCCGAAAGCGACACGACAGAACCGCTGGCGCCCGGGACTGCGCCGGTAAAGCGGATCACACCGTAGTGGCCGCCTGGCTCACCGCTGGCGGGCACAACAATTGGGATGCTGAGTGTCTTGGTCTCCTTAGCCGCAAGCGTAAATTGGCTGGGCAGTTGCACCCAAGCCCGCAGCGAGTACGGCACGGCTGCCGACGTATTAAGAATAATGTTGGGGTTGCCGTTTTCGTCTTTGGCCGCGAAATCGTTGGCCTGAGCCGTCATAACCATAGGGCCACTCGAGACGTTCGTCAGTTGAATAACCGCCGTAACTGTTTGGCCCGGGTCGGCTTTTAGGTTAAGCAAGGGCGGGGCGATCGAAAAGGCTTGACCACCGTCAGCAACCGCGGCCGCCGGCATCAAGCTTGCGACGAGCAGCACGATAAGGCCGCCAAACACGCCAGCCATCATTCGAAACGTTCTGTTTGCTTGTCTCCGCTTCATATGCAGTTAATTATACAGCAAGCGTAAGCATATTATTAGAAAGTTGCAGTGCAAATATACGTTAGAGTTGTCGAGTACGTCCCCGGCGGCGTCACCGGAGTAATGTTGGCAATGTATGACACCGTAAAGAGTCTGAAGTTGTCAGCACTCGCACTCGAAGCGATCTGATCAGTATTGTTGAACGTAAAACTGTTGACGGTATTGTAGTTGCTGGTTGGTGCGGCCGTACCAGCGCCTGCCGGGTCGCTCCCAATAGTGGGGGTGGTATTGGCGCGTAAATTCATGCCGAATTGGGCTGAGCCTTGGGCTGAGCCAGTCGGCGATGCCAGGGCTGCAATTGTGTTTGCTCCTGAAGTTAACGCCGATCTGTGAAGTCCCGCTGCCTGTTGAACTCGTAGTCAGCACGCCGAGCGAAACGCTAGTGCCTGTAGCGCTCGCACAGCTTGAGCTCGTAATACCAGATGTTCCCGTGCAAAAGGTGAGTGACTCAGGCACGGTTGCCGAAACCGTAATTTGGTTTGCCGTAGCAGCCGCAACCGCTCCGGCGTCGATCGTTGTTGTCCAGGAGGCATCAGAGTAGGTAGTGATGCGCGCATAAAACGATGTGTTAGCGGTCGTTGGATTCGTGATGCCGCCAAACACCAGCGTAACAGCGCCAGCCGGGTTAGTAGCGTTGCTGCTATTGGCGACTTGCAGGCGATTGTTGGTTGTAAATGTTCCCGTCCAGCCACTCGCCGCGCCAAGCCCGGTCGGTTGCGAACTCAGCGAACCGCCAGTTGTGGTGCCGGACGATCCGGTGCAGGTACCCGAAGCAGTGGTACATAGTAGAATGTCGAGCGACTTCACCGGCGTGCCAGTCGTCGGTACTGTAAAATTAAACGTATAGGTTACGCCCGTGGCTGAGGCCGCGGAACTCGACAGTGTTACTTTGCGAGCAGTAATCTGTGCCGCGTGCACGGGCAACGCTGGCAAGGTAGCGGCAAAAAATAAACAGGCGATTGCCATGGCAATTGCAAGACGTCCCGAAACGATGCGCTGAAACCGTGTTCTCCAATTTTTCGTCAATCTTTGCATGTCTTATATATTTGCTGTCTCTGTTTTATTTACATCATTCCCGAAGTCTGTAGCCTAGCACTGTTTGCTCACATCGTCAACAAGCTTTTGCTTATATTATTGTACTACTTACAGCAATTTACAGCAACCGGTTCGTCAACTATATTCTAGGACTAATAGGTGCCCGTGCAAATCAAGGTCTCAGCACCGCTGTAACTTCCGGGAGGAGTAGTGTTGCCGATGTTGGCAACGTAGGAAATAGTGTAGGTAGTTTGTCCTGAACTCTTGGTTGCCTGAGCAATGGTGTCGCCGGAGTTGTACTGATAGGTGTTCGCTGTGGCATAGCCCGTCGCAGCGCCACCGTTACTAAAGCTGCTGGTTGGGACTTGCAGCGGATTGGCGCTCGTACCTATCAATGCAGATGGCACTGTGTCGGCAACCAAGTTAATGCCGAATTGTTCAGTTCCCGCACTAGAGCCTCCGCCCCCGCTCAGAGCAGTCAAGTTGTGAGCACCAAAGTTCGGTGTGTTGCCTACGATCTGCACCACGTAGCCGTAGCTCGTGTAATTCAACACGCTAAAGGCAGCCGTGGCCGTGCCAGTCGTGGCCGTGCTGAGTAAGCCGAGACTCACGCTGGAAGTATTGACGGAAAACGATAAGTTCGGATCGTTGGTGGTTGTGGCACCGGATTGCGAACGGTATAACGTGCTGCTCCCATTCCCAACGGCAGCCGCGCCGGCGCTGTCAATCGATTTGTAGGTTGCCGAGCTGGCAGAGCTACCGCCGACGCCGCCGATAAAATCTTCCTGAATTTGGTAAGTCGTCGACTTGCTGGCTACAGCGGCGATAGGCCATATCAAAATCACGACAGCACTTATCGTAGCGATAAAGTGGGCAACGGATTGACGCGGTGTGTTCGCGCGAGCCACTCTCATGATCCTTATTGTAACTGAACTATGCCGCTCATGCTATAGTGGGGCATACAAGTGGCACGATTACAATATTGACGCCTCACTAAACGCTTATGTATGATAGAGTGAGGAGTTATTATAGACTCCACCGGTTGAGGGGTACACGTTGGAGGAGTTTCCGCATTTCAGATTAACGCGCTCCTCGGGCTTACCGTTTGGAAAGACCCGTCTTGGGTTTTCGCAGTGCGTTTTGCGTACGGCTTTTTTGGGTTGTCTCGTTTTTGTAGGCTTACTGCTGTTCCGACCGGCACCAACTGACGCTGCAACTGGCATCAATCAACAGATCAATTACCAGGCCCGGCTTTTAAACAGTCAGGGGGCGACTGTCCCAGACGGAACGTATAATATTCAATTCAAGATTTATAAAAATGGTGATGGCACGGCGGCCGGCGATACGAGTGGCGGCGGAACGCTGCTGTGGACCGAAAACTGGCAAAACTCAAACAGTCAACCCGTAACTGTCACGAACGGCTATTTGTCAGTACAGCTGGGCGCGATTTGCGCGCTGAGCGGCAGCACATGTCAAGGCAATACCAACACCGGAGTGGACTTTAACCAAAGCGTGCTGTGGCTGTCCGTCAACATCGGCGGCACATCCGGCGGTGCGTCGCCGACCTACGATGGCGAAATGCTGCCGATGCGCCAGCTCGCCGCCGCGCCGTACGCCTTAAACTCCAACATGCTGGGCGGGCTGACGGCCACACAGTTTTTACAGCTGGCGCCGAACGCTGTGCAGACCGATTCGTCCACGAACAGTTCAATCTTCGTCAACAAAACGGGGGCGTCTGGTTTGCTGCTTGAATTGCAAAGCGGCGGCGTGGACGAGGCAACCATTTCCAAAACAGGCGTTCTTAGCTTGCCGGCTTCAACGGGCAGCCTGACGATTAACGGAACGAGCGTTTGTGACACAGCTGGCGGGACAGGGTGTATCGCCAAATCCGGCTCCGGGTTTTATATTCACAATTATCAGACAACGCCGACACTGCAAACTGCCGCCGGTTTTGACATTCAAGGCCCGTCCGGACAAGTAACGGCGATCGTCGAGGCCAACGGTGCCGACATACTTGATCTGCAAAACAGCAGCGCCGTAAACGTGGCGACGTTCGGCAGCACCGGCTCGGTTTTGCACAAAACATCCACGAATGCTACGAATGCCTTCCAAATCCAAGACAGTAGCGCGAACTCCGTTTTAACGGCTGATACCACGAACGACCGCGTTGGTATCGGAACGAACATGCCGTTAAATAGCCTGGGCGTTTCGCCTTTGCAATACAACACTGGCACGGCCAGCCATTCCACCACGCCGATCACCGGCTCGGGCACGACCTGGACGAGTGCTATGGTCGGCGATCAAATCGTATTCGCCAACGGTGTCAGCGAAACGATTACGGCCTTCGGCAGCACCACGAGTCTGACTGCTTCGGTGTCGCAAACGGTCACAAGCCAAGCCTACAAGCTGTACTATCCCGGCTTGCAAGTCAGCAGTAGCGGTAACGTCGGCATCGGCCAGACCAGCCCGTCGACCTTGCTCGATGTCGCCCAAAACAGCGCCCAAACAACCGCACCGATGGCTTTGCTTGAACAAAATGGCACTGGCGACGCTACGCTCAAAATCAGCAACGCAACCAACTCGAATAGCTTTTATCTCGGCCAAGACGCCAGTAACGGCGGCTCGTTCCGTATCAACTCGTCAACGTCTTCCGTGACACCGACCAGCCCGACCGCGCCAGCGCTAGTGCAGGCAGCCAATAACGCTTCATCTGCCGGAGCCCAGACGATAACCAAAGCCTTTACTACTGCAAACGTCACAGCCGGTAATGCGATCATGGTGACATTTGGTTGGGATTTTACAGGTAGTATCACCGCTACAGGCTGTAGCGACGCACTAGGGAACAGCTACACGATAGCGAACGTCACGGTCAGCGACGCCACGTCGACACAAGCGCTTGGCATGTGTTACGCCACTAACGTTGCCGGCGGCACCACTGACCTCGTAACCGTAACCTTCAGCAACGCGGCCACCACCTTTCGTACTATTATCGTTCAGGAATATAGCGGCGTGGCGGCTACTAATCCTGTTGACGCTTTTACATCTCAAGACGTTGCCGTCAGTAACACCAATACGGATGGCATTACAAGTGGCAACATCAATACTACCCAAAACGGCGATCTCATTTACGGCGCGGTCGAGGATATGAACGCTACGCCGAACACTACAATTAGCGCCGGCACTGGCTTTAGTAGCATCGCCGCCCAGGCAAGTGCGACAGTCAATATCTTAGATGAAAATAAGTCACTTGCCACAGCGGGGCCCACGGCTGCAACGTTCACTTTTAGTCTGGCACACCGCTATGCTGCTCTTGTGGTTGCTTTTCGAGCAGCGAATACTGCACTGAGTGACACATATAGTAACTCGCTCTTCACCATTGGCCAGGGCGGTTCGGCCACGTTCCAGACCACGCAAAACTCAACCACCGGCTTTTTGTTGCAAAACAACAACGGGATCGCGCTGTTAACCGGCGATACAGTCAACGAACGCCTAACCGTCGGCCCATCGGCCGGCGACACGATAGGCGCGCTCTTAGTACTCGGCAACAAAACCAACAGTGGCGACCCGACCGGTATAGCCGGCGCCATGTACTACAACTCGAACACTGGCAACTTTCGCTGCTTTCAGGGAGGGGCGTGGGTGAACTGCATCGGCTCGGCCATTGCCGCAACTACATCGACGGCGGCCGCCACCTGTACTACAGCCTGCGGTGCCATTGCCACGATAACTAGTGGCTGGACAGCGAATTACTGTTCGGCTGGACATGTGTTCCATCTCTATGCGAGCGGCGTCTATAGCACTACCGGAATTCCGACACTGGCGGTTGGCGTTTACCTGGGAACAAATGCTGCTCTCGCCTCTGATACATTGCTTGGCGGCGGCAGCAACACCCTTACAACAACGTCAGTAACGGGGTTAGGCTGGGAGTTTGACGGCTATATAGTCTGCAACTCAACGACGAGTGTTTTTATTCATGGCAACTTCAGTTTACTAACAAGCACCACGACCGGCGCAACGCAGGTGCTTAAAATCACGGCCGGTTCAGCCACTACCATCACCAATGCCACGCAAAACGTCTACATCTTCCCGACTTGGGGAACATCGAGCGCCAGTAACACTATTACTTGCAACCAAGTCATCCTCCAGTCGCTTTAGAGCATTACTTTACAGGGCATGGGCATATATAAGGATCACGTTGCATCGAATGCGCCGCGCCACTATCTAATCCGGGAAGTTCGGCTCCGGCTACAAAGCTACAGGTTTCAACGACTGCAAGATAGTTTGAGCAGTAGCCGCGCTCACCGCATCAGAAGCGTTAAGGGAAATCAACGCTCGTGGATTACGGCTCGTAATAAAATTACCGACCAGTCGGCCGTCGTTATCGGAAACAGCGGCCGATCCGTCCACGCCTGATATTTTCCTATTGCCTTGCAACTGCTGATTGGCAAACGCCGCAGGCAAGGCCTGTTCCGAAACGACGACTTTGTTGCCATTCTGGTCATTGAGCTGAAAGAAAAGAACGCCATCGCTGTAGCTGATGCTGGCAGCCCGTACAGTGATGCCGGTCGGCGCGCTACCAGAAAAATAATATGGCACAAAATCGCTAATTTGACTTCTGATCGCAGCCGGTAATTGCGGCGGCGCCTGCCAGGGTTGCCAAATTGCCACAATCACAACCGCAATCACTGCGAGCGTTCCGACTACCGCCCACTGAGGTCGTAAACGATGCGGAAGTCGCCGAATGAGCCGCTTATAAAACGTGCCAGGCAAAACGTCAAGCCGCGGCGCGATGTCCGGCGGCAAAACGTCAAGAATAAACGGCCCCTGAACCGCTGGTTGATGCCGTCGCTTGCCCTGCATATGCTCAGTCTATAAATTTTCAAAGCTTTATGCAATGCATATACACTAGCGCTGCATCACACAATCTGTTATGCTTGAAAAGCTAGAATATGCTGCACCGGTTGTAAAACCTTATTTCTAGAAGCATTTAGTAAAGATCATTTCCATGAGAGGAGCAGCTAGGGCCGACATCGCGCCTTACCTCATCGGGAACAAGAGAGGAAAATAAACTCACCCTATGGCAACTAAGTTATTCGTATCGCTGGCTTACTCAGTAACCGACGACGAGCTTAAAACACTATTTACAGAAGCCGGCACCGTTGAATCGGCCCGTGTCATTATGGACCGCGAAACAGGCCGTTCAAAAGGTTTTGGCTTTGTCGAAATGAGCAGCGAGGCTGAAGCGAAAGCAGCCATCGATAAGCTAAATGGTCGCGAACTCAACGGTCGCACCGTGAGCGTCAGCGAGGCTCGCCCCCAAGAAAACCGTGAGCGCCGTTCATTCGGTGGCGACAACGGTGGTGGCGGCGGACGTCGTTACTAGTCGTTCCGAAGTAAATCGACTGCAAAAAAACGAGGCAATCTGTGTGATGTGCCTCGTTTTTGTTTGCGACTATAGGGGGCGCAGCGCTTAGGGGCTACAGCTGGTAATCGTGCAACGGAACAAACGTTAACGCAGTGCCGGCGCGGCCGGCGCGGCCGGCGCGGCCCACGCGGTGCACGTAATCTTCGTAGGCATTCGGCGCACTGTAATTAATGACGTGCGTAATGTCGGCGACGTCAATTCCGCGGGCTGCGACGTCGGTTGCCACTAAGATCGTAATGTCATTGGTGCGGAACCGTTTGAGGGCCCGCTGGCGCTGGCCTTGGGTTCTGCCGCCGTGCAGGGCGTCAACCTGAAAGCCGCGAGCGGTGAGTTCTTGGCCGAGCCGTTCAACATCGCGCTGCGTTTCGTCGAAAATCAGGACTTTCGCGACTTCTGAATGGTTCAAAACGTCGTGCAGTTTGCTCATTTTGTCGGCACGGTCACGGTAAGTCACAACGTCTTGAGCAACATTATTGCTCGTTTCGGCCGTCTTGACTGAGACTGTTACAGGATCGCGCAAAAAGCTGCGCACCAGTTCTTCTATTTTCGGATCGAGTGTGGCCGAAAAGAACAATGACTGCCGGCCCGGCTGGACACCATCGAGCAAAAATCGAATATCAGCAATAAAGCCCATATCGACCATGCGGTCAACTTCGTCGAGTACAACAGTACTGAAATCGCGCAGCGCAAGCGTACCACGCTCAACGTGATCCTTGAGGCGGCCTGGCGTGCCAATAACCAGCTGCGGACTTGTGCGCAGATCGCGCAACTGCGGACCCATAGGCGAGCCGCCGATCAGCAGGGCACCATACAAGCCGCTGCCTTTTGCGAACGAGCGAACTTCTTCTTCGATCTGCTGGGCGAGTTCCCGAGTCGGGGCGATAATTAAAGCTTTGGCACCCGGCAGCGTCATGAGCTTGTGCAGCATCGGCAGCGCAAAGGCGGTCGTTTTGCCGGTTCCGGTGTCGGCCAGGCCTACGACGTCGCGGCCTTCGAGGGCCGGCGGAATCGCTTTGTCCTGAACTTCGGACGGCGCAACAAAGCCCTTATTACTAACGTTTTGCTTGAGCAAATCGTTGATGCGAAAATCGGCAAACTGGTGCACGGGCTGATATTCTTCCGTGCGTTCGACGGGTGCGGCAGCACGAATAAATCTACTCGGATGAATAAATTGTTTGGTGGGTCTTGTGCGACGGGCGCGCTGCGGGCGGCCGTTATGGCTCCAGGAAGAACCGGAGGAGCGGCGACCGCTCGATTTTGGAGAGGCGTGATAAGCCTGTTGATACATAGATAGAATCCTCTTAAAGGGTTAGTGTGAATTGCGGCAATGAAATCATCAAGGCATGCAACTAAAACTAACCGAGATTCATCGAAACAATTGCTTTAATAATATCATACAAACCCTCGTCGGTCAATAGCATGAAGGTAAAATCTGCGCTGTACGGGGGCATTATAGTATTTGTTTTATTATGATAAAATAGCGCAGAAAGAGATCACATGACAGAGATGCAGCGCGGCCCCGAAGACGCATCCATGAAAGGTCGGTTAGAGCGGCTTTTTGGATTCACAGACCAGTCCCAAGGTAACCTTGGCGCGTTATTCGTCGCAATTGCATCGCGAGAGGATGTTGGCGCGCCTGACACGGTCGAGCATTTGGCTGATTTTGACAATGTTACGCAGCGAGGTCAACTCAAATTCGATCAAGATATCGCTGCCGTCCAACATCAGGACACCTTAGAAAGTGCCGGGCTTGGTTTCGACGCGGACGTTTTTAGTGGCAGCCTTTGCATCAGAGACGGCGAAAAATTTGTACAGGCGCTCGGTACGGTTCCAGAAACGAGCGAAATCCTGCAAAAAGGATTGAATTCGATTCTGCGCCACTTTTTGCATGACGTGGCTTACGCCTACATCCCCACGCCTGCTGCATTTGACAGAAATACATACGAGAAATTCATTTTTGATCCCTCGCCAACTCCGGCTCCGTGGGCAGATGCCGCAATATTCCTGGGAGTCTTGCTAACTACAGACCATGCCGTTCGAGAATTCGCAAGGCTTGAAGCCAGCCATCACGCGTTGCGAAACCTCCAGGCGCTGCACGCGGCAGGACTAGAAAATATGACAGCCGAATGGGCCATTGCTCACCACTGGGGACTGTTTACACCGCCGACTACCCGCTGGGGCGACTCAGCTTGGACACAGTGGAGCAGGCAAGAGCACTGGAACGTTTTTTTTGAGTATTTGGAGCACGCACGACTGAAGGCACCTACTAATTCGGAGTTTATAGCGCTCTTGATAGGAGGCATGCTACATAATGTCGATAATTTACGCAATGGCATGCTTGAACCTACCGAGCGACCACGAATGCCCATTGAATCCGAGGACGAGGATAACGACTTTGTGTTTCATTCCTCTAGTGGCGCCACCGCCGATGAAGAGGCGCGCATGGCTGCGGAGCAGGATAGACAATACAACCAGATGCTAGACGGCGTGCTCCAGCGGCTAAGCACTATGCTGTAGCCATACTCTGCCAAACTACCAAAGCCAATTGCGAGCCTTTACCATGAGAAGCTGATGTGCAGCACAACAGGGCGGCTTGCCACTGTTTGAGCTCCGCTTGCGGCCCCGGCGAAACCCTAGAAGTGCTGGCGGATATGGCTATAGCTGTACTCCCAATTGGCGTCGGATTTTTTGTGCGGATTAAAAATGTTTTCAGCATCCATGATGTGCTTGACCTCACGAAAAAGCGCCAGCACTTCTTTGCCGAACTGCTGCTCCAGCCACGGCCCGCGCACCAGTCCGTCGTTGTGTTCGCCCGACAGCGAGCCGCCGTAGTGCAGCACTAGATCGTCAACCTCTTTCATGGCCGGCAAAAGCTTGGCACGCTCATTTGGATCTTCAATTTTCATGAGCGGGATAATATGAAAATTGCCGTCGCCCATGTGCCCGGCAATGGTCGCGAACAGGTCGTATTTTTTGACGATTTTGCGCAATTTCGGCAAAAATTCCGGCATGTATTTGGGCTGGACGATGAGGTCGTCGATGAACGGCGCAGTGTGCTTGTCTTTGACCTTGCTGCGCAGCAGGCTAAAACTTTGGCGGCGCATCAGCCAAAACTTTTCACTCGCCGCCTCAGTCGGGTCCTCTTCCATGCCGTTGATTTCGTAGCGAGCGCGTTGTTTGCCCAGATCTTTGTGCAAGGCACGGATCTTGGCACGCACTTCGTCCTCGGTCTGGCCGTTAAACTCGACCATCAAAATAAGTTTTGGTATGCCGCGCAGCAGTTGCAAACCATCGGGAATAAGTGAAATTAACAGATGAATAAAGCGTTTGAAGCCGATCAATTTTAAAAAACTCGGCATGAACCGGATCGACAACCACAAGGTTTGATCGTCGAACGACTCGAACGTGGCCGGTTTGTACTGCAAAACCTTCGGAATAATTTCGCCAAGCTTGTTGATGTCGCGCAAAAACATAACCAGCAGGCCGGAGTGCGGGCGATGTGGCACCAGTCGATACTTAATGTCGGTTACAAAACCCAGCGTGCCCTCGCTGCCGACGATCAATTTAGTCAGGTCGAAGACGCCCGTTTCGCGGTCCCACACTTCCCACAACGTGTAACCCATGGAATTTTTGCTGACGTTCGGCTTCGCAGCCTTGATGGTATCGTAGTGCTTTTCGCACAGATTGAATATTTTTTTGTAAACGCCGCCTTCGAAATCCTTTTGCGCCATCTTCAGAATCAACTCTTTTTTGCTGAGCGGCTTGACGACGTATTCGTTGCCGTCGGAAAACACAACCTTCAGTTCGTTCACAAAGTCTTTGGTTTTGCCGTATTCGAGTGATTTTTCGCCGCCAGAATTGTTGGCGACCATGCCGCCGACTGTGCACAAATCCCGCGAGGCCGGATAACTGGGCATCAGCGCTCCGTGCTTGAGCGTTTCTTTTTCGAAATCGCGGTAAAACACGCCGGGCTGAGTTTGCGCCTCTGTCGCGCTCACTTTTCCGATCTTGGTAAAATGCTTGTTAAAGTCGACGATGATCGAGTCGTTAATTGCGCCGCCAGCCATGTCCGTGCCAGCCGAGCGCGCGGTAACTGACAAATTTTTTATGCGTTTTTTTTCGGTGGCCACCAATTTTACGAGCTTTTGGACATCGGCCGAAGTTTTCGGCATCACCACGAGTTGCGGCCGAATTTCGAACAACGACGCATCGTGGCTGTACGTGTCCTTGGTTTCGGCGTCGTCAAGCATTTCGCCGTTAAAGCCGGCCTTTTGCAGTTTTTGTTTGAACTCGTCCATACACACAAGCTTAAGCGTTTCAGGGTGCTTTCGCAAGCGACGGCCGGCGTTCACCTAACTCTAACAGGCTGGGACGTGCGGATCGACTACGGTGTTATAGCCGTTTGCGCCCACAGGATCGCCGTTGGCAAACTCGTTTGAGATCCCGTAGACAACAACATGGCCTTCGTATTTAAACCTGTAGAAACCGGGGTTGGCGCTTGACATGCCGCTTAGGTTCGGCGCCAGACACTCGACAGCCACAGCCGTACCAAGCGGCAGTGAGCCGCCGCTCATTT
>WNGR01020750.1_pt1 | contig 11585 bp, 11 predicted proteins | sample 5407581 | NCBI WGS metagenome assembly WNGR01 (sample SAMN13153383, study PRJNA577476) | soil metagenome | isolation source: 80 cm soil or saprolite under Garry oak tree replicate 2 | place: USA:California | collected 2016-06-15
AACAAGAGGAAGTCGTTGGGAAATTTGTCGACGGTATCCTCTTCACAGAATTTTTTTCGACCTCCGGGCTTGAAGCGAGCGAGCAGTTACTCAGCAGAGGCTATTGGAAAGGGAAGGTTATTCAGAAACGGAAAGATGGCACTCCTCTGACTATTCTAGCGAGTGTATCTGTGATAAAAGATGCTTCAGGAAAGATGGTTGGAGCAATTGCAGCGAATCGGGAGTTGCACAATCTCACAGTTTGAGGCCTACAAAAAGTGGAGGTCTGCTCGGTATCCAGCAGACCTCCACTTTTTGTAGGAATTTCCTGGAAAAATTACCCGATATTCTTCTGGAAAGCATCTTTTAGGCAAATGTTTGTAGTATAGGTGCTCTTTGTGGGTGCTTAAGCAGGATGAATTTCACAGGAGAAAAGACATATGACTACTATATACCCGGAAGCAGCGAACGTCACTCCACGACAACTTGAGGTACTTGCATATTTACGACGTCGTCAACATTGGTCGGTAGGAGAGATTGCATCTGCTCTCAAGGTAAGTTCAGCAGCGGCTACTAAAGCCGTAACTCGCCTGGAACGCAAAGGTTTGGTCACGCGTACAGTGGATCAAATGGATCGTCGCTTTGTGAATGTAAGCCTTACAGGCGCTGGGGTTGACGTTGCGCGTCAATTATCAAGCGCTAGCTAGTACATCGCTTGCCAGCGCCGCTGCCCGGAGCCATTGTCACTAACACCATAATCTGACTCATGCTCATCTCGTCACACATATACCCACACCACTTCGTGTTGCAGAAGCCATGCTGCCTGCTTTGCTCCCAGAAGGGGTCTCCTTATGCACACATAGGCCTGGTGCGGCTCGTGGAGAGCGGGGTACCAGGAGTCTCCAGGGCATAAAGGGAAATGACGCATCTGCTCTCGCACATCCACAGTGGGATGGAAGGACATTTTGACCAGGTCACCGCTCACCAACTGAAATGACAGAATGACTTCTTGTTGGAGTTGCTGGCTGAGGATGGTCACATATCTCCTCACGCTGGTCGCATTCACGAGCTGGACAATGAGCAGAACTTCGTTAATCTGCTCATAAACGCTACGACCAATGAGTAGATCGCCGGTCACTTGACAGCTTTCTTCGATGAGAGTGCACACGGCCTCTGCTTTACCAACGGTGCACACAATTTCAATTAAGATGGGCATGTTGGATCTCCTCACCACCAATACAACGGTGCTACTTCCTGCTCCTACTCTCTCCTCATGGAAGACCCAAGGTGTCCACGTGGATACGCCTGTCCACATGGTACTGTTGCCACTCTTTGCTGTTTCTTCAATGCGATTGCCATCATCGGCATGGCCAGATGGCTGCCCGGCAGCCATCTCTAGCTGAGTATGAGAAGCAGTATAGGGTAAATGGAAGGCCTCTGTCATCGGTCATCTGGCTGATACAGTATAGGCCACATGACCTATTTGTTCTGAAAACCACCCTCAGGAGCAAATACTCCCTCATGTTTTCTTCCAACCTCACTACGATGGATAGTTTCCAGCCGGCGGGTTTTCTTTCTGACAGTGTTATCACTGCCTTACTCGTACGTCCTATCTGTAGTGAAGCAAACGGTTACTTAGAGAAGTGTGCTCTTGGTGGAAGTAGGGAAAGAGAGGGTGGGAATGAGCAGAGACGAACGAGATAGACAAGCGATAGGTAAGCATGAGTTTGTCGTCTTCATACGTGGCACCGGCGTGGTAATGGCGACCTCAAAGGGCAAAATGGAGTGCCAATATGAGCCTGATGAAGCCCTCGCTCTCTTAGCCTGGCTGTATCTGCATCGGGAAGAACTCTACAGTGCGGCGCTTGTGGATGAAGCACAAAAGACACATCGGTTGATGCTCCACACCCCTCGACCCAAGGTCAGATGCTAAGCTGATTTGCCGTGTTCTCCAAGCGTTTCCCCTGCTCAAGCCATGGTAACCAACGTGGCCTTTATTGCGCTGCCTTCTCCTTCTCTTGACTCCTCTCTCCTACTCGATATAATCAAACGGCCTCAGCAACCTTAATAAGCTTATCACTGGCGATAAGGTAGCCAAGTTGTTTCGCTTTGGCTCTTTGACAGATTGTTGCAGTCAATTCCCAAGAAAGAAGGTGTCGCGTGAATGACCTCTTATTAGAACCAGAAGCACGTATTTTTGAATGTCAAAAAGGGGTTAGGAAGCCAAGCAGGGGGGTAAAGGGCATGGATAGGATCATGTGACTCAGCCGGGTCACAGCGAGATTGCAAGCTCAGCTTCCTACATTCAGTGTACCGTAAGCTCCAACAAGCAAGATGCGTATCGTTACATATCATCAGCCGGGTTGACTTATTTATGTCGACGCCTATACCTCTGGCGTCACGCATAATACTGGCCTGGGTAAGGGTGCATCCTTGCGAAAGAAGTAAGGATAGACGCTCAGATCAGGTTTTTTTGGGGATAAGACTAAAACAAAACGAATATGAGTCATCCCGAAAAGGATGACTCATATATCTTGTGCAGCAGTATTGGAGCGATATCAGGCGGATAAGGGATATTGCTTATGCGAGAGCCCTGGCTTTTGTCTGCACCTGCGTCTGCGAAACCAGAACGAGCAGGATAACACCGATACCGGCAATAAGGTGTGGTAACCAGACGTTCGGGGCTTGATGCCAGAATCCAAACAGAAACGGTGAGGCAGCAAGCAGCGCAGAAGCAACAAAGTCCAGCAGCAGGTGCACTGGCATGGGGATAAATTTCAATGCAGGAATGCCGCGCTCATAGTTCGTCAAGAGACTGTAGAGAATGAGGCCGGCACCGAGAACCATGGGGAGAATAACGGCTATCCCACCCACACTGAAAAATCCAAAGACGAACGGAGCAGCAATTAAGCCAATACCCCCAATATAATCGAAGTAGCCATGCAGCCCTGTTGGGACGAAACGAATACTGTTCATAAAAATCCTTTCTTCTTGACCTTGCTGAATAAAGCAGCGAGAATGACGATACGCACTTGTCTCCAACCCCTTTAGCACTTTGTGAAGGCTTCAAGGGTGTTGTTATCTGTACTTACGGGACAAAATAATATATGGATCACTCAATCAATACGTTCTGTGAAAAGATGGAACGGATTCAATATGCGACAGAAATGCGAGTTCACACGCCATCTGCAAGGGGTGCCGTGTGAACTCGCATTCTCCAACGCTATCTACTTTTTGAGCGATACCTTCTGAAATTGCATAAATGGCCCGCTGTGGTTAGCTGGCATATGCCCGCATAAGTGCGTACCGCCTTCCTCGTAACCTTCGTGTTCAATTGTGCCAAATTGGTGGAACTGGGCTACCAGGTCACCGCGATCGTAAGGGATAAGGACGTCGAGGAACACGAACTGCAAGACGAGATTCTCGCTGATACAGCGCAAGAGGTCATCGATGCCGTATTTCTGAAGGGCCGATACGCGCACGGCAGGCAACTTTGCGGCCAGGCCTGTCAGCTCGAGGGGTGCACCGGCGGACAGGAGGTCGACTTTGTTGAGGGCGATGACCATGGGGCGACCGCCTGCTCCAATCTCTTCCAGTACCTGTTCGACGGCCTCGACCTGGCGGTTAACGGCAGGATAGGCAGCATTGACCACGTGTACGAGAAGATCTGCTTCGGCAACTTCTTCCAGGGTGGCCCGAAATGCAGCTACCAGGGTAGTGGGCAGGCGCTGGACGAAACCTACGGTATCCGTCAAAAGGATTTCTTGCCCTCCTGTGAGACGCACACGGCGCGTCATGGGATCAAGAGTGGCAAAGAGCCTGTCCTCGGCAAGGCTGTGCGAGCTGGCAAGCGTATTGAGCAGGGTAGACTTGCCGGCGTTAGTGTAACCAACCAGGGCCACCACGGGCGCTCCCGTGTGTTTGCGCCGTTCGCGATGCAATTGACGGTGGGTACGTACATGCTCAAGTTCTTCTTGCAGTTGATCTTTCTGGCGGCGCAGTAGGCGGCGGTCTACCTCGATCTGTTTCTCACCTTCACCGCGCTGCTGCACACTACCTTTCTGGCGCGAGAGGTGCGACCACTGTCGGGCCAGGCGCGGCAGATCATACTCGACCTGCGCCAGTTCAACCTGCAAGCGTCCCTCTTTGCTATGGGCGCGCTGGCCAAAGATGATGAGGATCAGCGCAGTCCGGTCAAGCACCTGTGTTTCTAGTGCGCCCTCCAATCTGCGATGCTGTCCGGGCGTCAATTCAAGGTCAAAGAGAACGGCATCGCAGTTGTGAAATTGTACAAGGTCGGCAATTTCCTGTACTTTCCCCGACCCCAGTAGTGTACCGGGGTGAGGACGTGCCAGGCGCTGAATGACCCGATCAACGCAAACCACACCCGCCGTCTCCGCCAACTGCGCCAGTTCGTCCAGTGACTCCTCGACAGGCCAGTCGACGCCAGGCATATCCACGCCGACCAGGATAGCCCGCTCGGGTGCGCGTGAAAGCAGGGTACTGGATTGTTTTTCTTCACCTGCAAAGGGCTTAAATTGTTCTGCCATCGATAGCTCCAATTCTTCGTTTTATCTCGGCCTAGTCTTTTGGTTGAATGTAGTTTTTCAGGTATACCTTGCAGTTGAGAACCACGCGAGACTGCACATACCTGTCAGCAGCGAGGGCAGATAGTCTGAAAGATAGAAGCAGTTTCAAAGTTGGAGTGCAATGGGAGTAGATTGCAGGCATGATTTTGATGCTATTATCCGGAGTATCCCGCAGTCAACAACGATGGAAGCCTTCTTTACTATCTACCGTTCGTGTGAGACACGTGCAATGCAAACAAGGCGCCACGGCTACATGGGCATCGTATTGCAGTTGGTCGTGTTCCGCGAACCGGGTTAGATTAGACGAAGGTCCTCATTGTTTGTTCTCTCCTATGGATTATCTGGTACAAAAGTACAGTACACCAGACCTGGTGAAAAGTCAAGGACATATTTCCTCTTATTCATCAAGGATGTGTATTAGTTAAAGAAATGGCTGTTGCGTTTAGTGTCTCAGCGGAAGAGACTAGAGTTTCCGTAGGAAAATCTTCATGGACATTGCCCCAGAATTGCAATTGCTCCCGGAGTCTCTGGATTTAAATGATGAACAGCGTGCAATCATAACTCATGATGATGGTCCTCTGCTTGTCATAGCTGGCCCGGGATCAGGCAAGACGCATAGTCTCATCCTTCGTGCTATGAATTTATTGTTGCTTGATAAGGCCAAACCGGAGGAGTTTGTGCTCTGTACGTTTACGGAGAAAGCGGCCAATGAGAGCAATAAACCTTTTCAAAAACAAGTGGGGATCAGCATGGTATGTTGCTAAAGAATTGCAAAGGTACTTCGACAAGATCATGGAAGAGGATGTCGATGTTGATCAATCTTGTTTTCGGAGCAATCCATTCCGGTCTCATCTGGCTCGCGCCTATCGAATGTATCAAAGAGTTCTGATGCTTGAAAACTGCGTGGGCTTTGCCTCCGTACAGAAAATTGCCCATAAACTTCTGTATAATGCTGAGCATTCTTGTAAAATTACTCAGGGGATTCGATACGTGTTTGTTGATGAGTATCAAGACACGAATTATATTCAGGAGCAGATAGTTTTGAGGCTTGCCTCTGCTACTGGAAACATTTGTGTCGTCGGTGATGAAGATCAGGCATTATATCGATTCAGAGGGGCAACCGTCCGCAACATTCTTGAATTTCCTGATACAGCCAATAAGTTTTTTGGTTTAACCGATGGTTGTAAATGTATACAATTGACCACGAATTACCGCTCACATCCCAAAATTATAGATGCCAACGATCGTTGGATGAAATCTGCTGATTGGTCAAGTCAGAATGACCAAAGATTCCGCTTTGACAAAACCATTCGGCCAGATTTAAACACAATGCACTTCAACTATCCCGCCGTGCTCTCCATTTACGGTGAGGATACCTACGATGAGGCTGAGCAGTTCGCAGAATTTGTATTGTCACTGAAATCTCGCGGCACCATTAGTGACTATAGCCAGGTAGCTTTGCTTTTGTATAGTGTGAAACCGGCCTATTGTGATGTGTATGTAGAAGCTCTCAAAAAGAGAGGTATTCAGGCCTTCAGCCCTCGCTCTAGATCCTTTTTTAATCAAATTGAAGTCAGCCTTATGGTGGCCTGTTTTGCTGAGCTCTTTGGGTATTGTGGTGAAAAGCAAGACAATCTTTTAGATCAAGAGTCCTTCTCTGAGTACGTAAAGGACTGTATTCAGAAACTTAATAATGGTTACATGTCATCCCATCCGTTGCTTGTAGCAATGCGAAAACTCGAGGCAGAGATTATAGGCGGTGAAGAAGATCTGAGGGAGGAGCTTGCTGTTCGTCTAGCTGACTACTTCTACCAGATTCTTGCAATAGAACCGTTTACAACTTTTCTCAAAAATGAGCATCAGATGCGTAACCTGGTGATCTTCTCGAAAGCCCTGGATACATTTCAGTACTTCTATCGCCATACAAGTATTGCTGGAGCTGGCCGTGAGCAAATCAAAGCTCATTTTTTCCATGTTTTCTTGCGCCTTCTACACGATGCCGGTGTCTATGATTATGAAGATTCTCAAGAGCCGTTTCCAAAGGACCATGTCCAGATCATGACCATTCACCAATCGAAGGGCTTAGAGTTTCCTGTTGTAGTAGTTGGTAGCCTCAATGAAAGATTATCAGAGGCTGATAAGGTGGATAGTGAGCTACAACCCTTTTATAAGCGAAAGTCGTTTGAGCCTGAGAGCCGCATGCCATATTTTGATAAAATGCGCCTTTACTATGTTGCCTTCTCGCGTGCTCAAAAGTTACTTGTACTGACATCGCATAAACGTAAGCCACCAGAGAAATACTTTAGAGTTATCTGGAATGGTTTATCTCAGTGGCGAGATGTACATAATGATCTGAGTAAGATGCCATTACCTGAACCAAAGCAGCAACTTCTACCAATGCTCCGCTACAATTTTACAGGTCATATCAAGATGTATGAGACGTGTCCGCGCCAGTATCAGTTCTTTCGTGAGTACGACTTTAAGCCGGCTCGTTCCAGAGAGGCTTTCTTCGGTCAGCTTGTACATTACACCATTGAAGAGATGCACCGGATTAGCCTTAAAGGAAAGTTCGCCACTCTTAATGAGGCTACGCTTCGAGAAGCGTTTGAAAAAACGTTTTCTCTACTCTTACACACAGATATGCGTCCGATTGATCCTATGGGGAAAGAGCAGGCGTTCGGCCATATCATGAATTACTTTTTACAAAATCGGGAAGAGATACAGTCCACCGTAGGAACCGAAATTGACGTCTCGACGGAGATGGAGGGATACATTCTGACAGGTAGAATTGACCTCCTTATGAAGAGACATGGCAGGCTGGAAGTCCTTGATTTCAAGACTGGCAGGAGGCCTGGCGATGGCGATACTCCTGATGGGCTTGAGGATTATAAGAGACAATTGTACACATATGCCTGGGCCTTGGAACGTCGCTATGGAGAGCGGCCTGCCAGGCTTTTTCTCTACTGGACCGAGGAGTTGCGCAAAGAAGATGCTTTGATGGAAGTACATTGCGACCCCGAAGTGATGGGGCAGACCAATCGCTTATTTGATGCTGTGATTGGCAAAATTCAAAAGAAAGATTTTCGTGTTCTTGTTCCCCCTGAACCCCGGATCTGCCGGGGCTGTGACATTCAACATATTTGTCTTAAAGAAGGGATAATAGGGCTATGATGACCGGCAGCTTTGGCCCAGAGCTGCCGGTCATATCAAAAATCAGGCCCGTTTCAGTAACTCGTCATGTTCGGTCTTGTAGAACATGGTGCGGCCTTCAGGCATGAGCAGCAGCGTGTCGGGCTGCAAGTAGCGCACAAATTCGATATCATGCGTTACAGCGATGATAGTGCCGTTGTAGTTGCCCAGGGCCTCACCGATGATATCGCGTGACAACATATCAAGGTGGGTTGTTGGCTCGTCAAGGACGAGGAGATTGGGCCCTGCCAGGACCATTTTCGCCAGAGCCAGGCGCGTCTTCTCGCCACCACTCAGGGTTCCGACCTGCTGAAAGACCCTGCTGCCACTGAACAGGAAGCGTCCCAGTATTGAGCGTACGCGCCTGGGGTCTTCTTGCAATACGTCTGTCGCTTCGCTTAACAGTGTGCTGTCATAGTCGAGACCTTCGTTTTCCTGGGCATAGTAGCCCACGTGCACGCGGTCTCCCATTGATACTGTACCCGTATCCAGTGATGTGATGCCAAGCAATGTGCGCAAAAGCGTCGTCTTACCTGCACCGTTTAGCCCGACGACTACCAAACGCTGCCCTCGTTCAACCTGAAAGCTCATGTTGCGGAAGACTTCCTTTGTGCCATAACGTTTAGCGAGACGGTCGGCACGCAGGACAATCTGCCCGCTCTGCTGGCGCACCGGGAAGTCAATCTTAATGCGGCGACTGGTCTGTGGCAAGATTGGCTTACTCACTTCAAGCGTGGCGATGCGCTTGTCCACGGCGATACGCTGGCTTACACGGGTCGCGCCATAGCCTCGCAGCTTCTCGGAAGTTTTGCGTAGTCGTGTGATTTCGCGTACCTGCTGCGTCCTTGTGCGCTCCATCAGAGCCAGGGCGTCTCCAGCCAGCTTGATATAGCTGCTATAGTTGCCCTTATACTCTTCGAGTTTGTGAGTGAACTCGTTGAGGCGCAATATTTTGTTGATACTCCGGTCGAGCAGGTCCAGGTCATGCGAGATGATTAAAAGCGCGCCTTGATAGCGTTCCAGGAAGTCCATCAGCCAGGCCGTTGCTTCTACGTCGAGGAAGTTGGTCGGCTCGTCAAGCAGCAAGAGATCAGGAGCCTGGAAGAGTAACCTTGCCAGGGCTAGCTTCGTTTTCTGGCCGCCGCTCAGCGTCGATACCTGCCGATCTAATGTCACACCACCGAGATTCAGGCCAGCAAGCAGTTGCTCGGCTCGCGCATCGGCATCATAGTAGCCCAGGCGGTCGAGGGTGTCCTGTGCCTGTTCAAAATCATTCAACAGGATGGGTAAATCGGCATCGTTCGCCGCTTCCGCGATCTTATGGGTCAGTGTCTCATAGGAATCAATAGCTGTATTCAAGCCGGTGCTGCTAAAGATGAAATTGCGCACGCTGGTACCCTGGCCAGCTGCGGTCTCATAGTCATGGGCGACATCCTGTGACAGGTAGCCCTGGCTGCGCGGTAACATGACTGTACCGCTATCAGCCTCTTGCACGCGCGCAACTATCTTTAGCAGCGAGCTTTTACCGGCGCCATTCACACCGATGAGCCCGGCTTTTTCTCCCGGAGCTACTGTGAACGATACATCATCCAGCACGAGACGTGGGCCATATGAAAGAGAAACGTTGTTAACCTGTAACATAAATCCTTTTTTATTGTTGTATACATCCGCTATAGAGTCTTTGAATTTGTAACTTACGCCTGGTTTGCCAGCACGAGGCGGCAGGCGTAATAGTTGCCGTGCACGCACTCGTGCAGAGATGTGATGGGCGGCCGGTGTGGCGCACTTTGCCGCGAGACGGTCAGCAACGAGAAAATCGGTGCCCGGCGATGCGACGCACGCCAGATGTAGTTGGGGAAGGAAGGGAAGGTAGGAGATGCGAAAGCTAATGTAAAACGCTACTCACTTAGTCTTTTATAAACTGCAAAGTGAGCAGATGCATCAACGAGTGCCACTTCCTGCCGCCTAAGCCCGGCGCGATCGCTTAGGCGGCGGCAGAGCTCATTTGGATTGTTGTAGAGATGAGCATTGTCATTAAGTGTATCATGATATCCTACTTTGATTTCTGCGCTGAGTTATTAATCACCTACAAAATATTAGCATGAGATAATGGTCATTGTCAAATTACATGTACCGTTTGTTTTGTGACCTGTATCACTGTACAATTGTTTATTATTTCATAGTATTGCCTCAGTTACTGTGCTAAGCTTGCAAAAGAGTTAGTGGTGGCATCTATGCTCCTATCCGAGAGCAAGGGAGTGTTTGACATGCTCAAAGATCCATATCCTTTAAAAATGTTCCGCCGCGCCCTTATACAAGGTGATTCTCAGGCCAGGGAATGGGTGCAGCGCTCTTATTGGAAGACCGTGCTTGACTGGCTGCAAAGCAACCCTCATAAAGAAGAGATCTACCGTTTTTACGATGAGAATTATTACGTGTCTCAAACCTTTACATGTTTCTGGCAAGCTGCGACCGGTAAGCAAGAGTTGAAATTCGATACGTTGGATGGTGCGCTCCAGTACCTGTACGCGAGCTTAAACGGTGTGCTGGTAGATACCCTGCGATCTTCCTTACACCGGCCGGTTTCGCCTGAAGAAGACCTTGATGATTCTGCTAAGTTGTGGGAGACGATACAGAAGCTGATTTCAGATGTACGCGAACAGCGGTTGGCCTACTTGCTCTATCACTGTGGCCTCAAACCGGGAGAAATAGTACGTACCTGTCCGCAAGAGTTCACTAATGTGCAAGAAATCTCTCGCTTGCGCTGCACCATCCTCGAACAGTTACTGCACAATTCAGAGACTATTCGTCATTGGCTGGGTAGCGGGCAGCTTCAGGCGTAGATTGCCCGGTCTATCTCATTTGACCCAGATAGGCATCTCTTCATGGTCCATGCCAAAGTGATGAGCGACTTCATGCAGGACGGTGCTGCGTACCTGCTTGCGAATGCGCTCGGGGTCTCCAAGGCAGTAGTCTTCGATGGGACGCTGGTAAATGGTGATGCTCTCTGGTAGCATAGGCCGGGCATGTCCTTGAGCGGTCAATGGAACACCTTGATACAGGCCCAGGAGGGTGTAGCCTTCTTTCACACCCACGCGCCTCAGCACTTCTTCATCCGGTTGGCTTTCCACCAGTATCACCAGGTTTGCCATCTTTTCCTGGAACTCAAAGGGGATTGAGGAGAGGGCATCTTCAACCAGCAGCTTGAATTGACTCAGTTCCTCATCGTCCTCATCGTCCTCATCGTCCTCGCTGTCTTCCTCATCCTCTCGATCGACATCAACTATTGTGCTGTCGACTATGGTAAGCCCGGTTTCGCTATCGCCTCTATGCATGTAAGAGCTTACATGGTGTTCCTGGGCAGGTTTTCGTTCCAGGAGGAGCATACCGCCAATGCCAAAAATGAGGACGCCAAACAGTACAAGCAGGCCGGTGATACTATCGAGAGGTTTGGTAAGGAAGATTGCCAGGCAAATTACCGCCATCAGAAAACTCAGCAGCGAGAAGAAAGGGCGAGCGCTCTGCTCGTTCTTTGCGCGCATGCTCTCATCCTCGTACTCTTCCTCAGGAGGCTCCATCTCAGGCATATTAAACCTCTTACGAGTGTTAACTATTAGTTTTCCTGTACAATAGTGTTGAAAGAATTATACTCCAAACTTGGATGAACGTAGAAAAAGATGGGCCCGTAGAAATAAATTTTCTTCCTTGCACATATTTGTGATATAATAATAACCTATGATGACATACGGATGTCCATAATTCCATCCCCATCTTTTTTGGCAGTCTTCACCTTTTTAAGTGGGATATCATCATGACAAATAACAATTT
>WNGR01017538.1_pt1 | contig 11577 bp, 10 predicted proteins | sample 5407581 | NCBI WGS metagenome assembly WNGR01 (sample SAMN13153383, study PRJNA577476) | soil metagenome | isolation source: 80 cm soil or saprolite under Garry oak tree replicate 2 | place: USA:California | collected 2016-06-15
CGGCAGCACCTGATGCTATGCACGTTGCAGCTTGTCCTGCGAAGGCGCTCGATGCAACGCATGTTGCGGTATTCCAGGCGTGGCTGAACACGTCGATTACGAGGAACAGCAAGATGCCGATGGATAGGGCGTTGAGGAAACCTTTCTTGCGCGAACTCACATTCTGAAGAATGGCCAAGGGTAGACCGAGAAAGATTGTGAAGCCAGCTATGGCACCTAACAACAGAAGCTGTGCATAGTCAATCAACCCACGGCACGGGATACGGGACGATTGAACTCCATGTTATAACTTATGTCATAATTGATCGTGACTAGCTTTGGATGCACGGGCTGGACCCGTTCAGCCTCGTCGCAAAAACGTTCCCAGAATTATCTTGGGTAAACTCGACCATTGGTAGCGGAGAAAGTGCCGGTCCCTGTATGACATTCCCGTTTTCGTCGAATAGCGAACCGTGACATGGACAGTAGAGCTGGTTTCCGGAGACGTAGCTCAGCTGGCAGCAAACATGCGTGCATAGCATACTGAGTGCGATGAGGTTGCCGTCGCTTTTCTTCAACAATATGTTAGGATATCCTGTCGGGAACTCGAAATAGGCCGGGTTTCCCGACGATACCTGATTAACATTTGTCACTGCTCCGGCAGGTAACCCGCTCGGCGTAGTGGGCAGGCTCGGTCTAGACTGCCCGACGACACTGAACACGGTGGCTACTGCGACGACAATTCCCGAGAGTACTATCGCTTTCAAGAACTCTCTCCGGGACGCGCTGAACTCGGGTATTAGATCCCCTTGTTCACTTGTCAGGGTCCGGACGTGTCCCCTGCTTACGACGCCAATCAATATGACTAGAATCTGTGTCGCTAACAGCGCGTCGAAGGCCCAGAGGCCGAACAGATATGAGGCAAAGTAGGCAATGGTCATGTTGTACTGAGACGCGGTAACAATGTCTCCGACCTGCAATAGCGCCCCGAGGAGTGCCCCCGCGATGCTTGGGAGAAAGACCTGTTTCACAGCGAACAGGTTTAGGACACCAAGGACTAGGTCAATGGCGACTATGGCTACGAGTCCGTAAGCGTGGGAAGCAGCTAGAATCCAGAGGGAAGGGTCAGTGGCCAAAAGATAGATGCCAAAGAGAGCTGAAGCTAGAAGAACTAGGCCGACGAAGAACTGTGATGCTGCGAGCGACCTGCGAGACCTGCTCCGGGCAACCCTTTCCTTCCTTTCTTCCCGCTCGGCCTCAGCCCGTGCGATTTCTTTTGGGTTCTTCTTCGGCAAGCCTCAATCAACCTTAGCCCATGATCTCGTGGTCGCTTCGACAGTTGGACTTTTGAACAATTCCGATAAGAGTTCTCTGGTACATTCCTCGGCATTCTCAACATACGTCATATCTGGAAAGGGCGCATTCTACCCGAGGACTCTTGGTGCGCTGGTGGAGGAATGCGATGCCTACCGCAACGAAGAGACCCTCCTCTTTCTATCCATCGGGTCAATCTTCCCAGAAACCGTCGAGTATTCGACTGTCCTACTGTATCGTTGTGTTGGACTGATGTTCTCGCACATGATATTTCGTTGGTAGCCGTTGATTCAACGAACCCATGTATTCGGGTAGCGAGATTACTAAGCCTGGCTTTCCAGCATAGGCTGATAGCCATTTGGTGAGGCAATCCTTCTTGTCGAAAATATGTGTTGATTCACACTCGACGCCGACGTGTCCCTCCCCCATTCCGAATTCGACTACGTGAAGTGTTGGGTCCTTGGGCTCAAGATCTTCGATTCCCCTGTTGACAATGTGGAAACAGGTCACATACCCGCAAACGGGGCATCGAGCCTCAGCCCCGAGGTCGATCTCCAGCCCGTTGAGAAGTATGTCCGCTCCACACTTGACATAGACATCCCCTCTCTGCGGCAGAGTCATACGGTATAGTGTAGGCTTGTCAGAGAACCCGACAAGTCTTATCGGACCATAATAGGACACTGCGTTCAACCCCTCGGAGCTTGTTACTCAGCGCAGCAGCTGAGCTGGTCTATATCCTTCCGGAAAGATGTCGCGGCCAGCTTAATCGACTCGGTCATTGTCGGGAATACGTGAACCGTGTCGATAATGTCGTCGATTGTCAGCTTATACTTGACTGCCAGAACTGCCTCATGGATAATGTCAGCCGCGTTGTCCGCAAGAATGTGAACACCCAATATCCTTCCGGTCGATGCATCAGCAACCATCTTGACCAGACCTCTCGTGTCCCTGATGACGATGGCCTTCGGCACCTTTGACATTGGTATGGTTCTGCAGGCGCATTCGTAACCGTGTTCGTGGGCTTGCTTCTCAGTAAGGCCCACCGAGGCCACTTGAGGCGAGGTGAATATCGCTCTTGGAACGGGAAGGAAGTCTATTTTTCTATGTGTCCCCAACAAGGCATTCTCGGCGGCCGTGGCTCCTTCCTTCGCTGCCATAGTTTCTAGCATCGGTTCGCCTATGACGTCCCCAGCAGCCCACACGTGTGGGGCGGTCGTATGCATTTCTCGGTTAACTTTTACCGCGCCATCCTTTCTGAGCCCTACTGGCACCTTCTCCAGGCCTAGCTGATTCGTGTTGGGGTCTCGCCCTGTGGCCAATAGCAACTCATCTGCTCTAGCCTCGAATTCTCTACCCCTTGCCGTGGCAACTACAACCTTCTGGCCTTGGGTTTGATAGACGCGTTTGACTTGCACTCCAGTCTTGATCTCGATTCCTTCGTTTTCCAAGTACTGGCGCAGAGCCTCAGAGATTGCCGGCTCCTCTTCAGGGATTATCCTATCGCTTCTTTGCAAGAGGGTCACTTTTGTCCCCATGTGTGAGTACATCTGAGCGAACTCGAGGCCCAGGGCCCGACCGCCGAGCACAACCATCGAAGCGGGTTTGTTCCTCAGGCTGAGAGCCTCGACATTCGTCAGATAGTCCACGTTCTCAATGCCTGAGATGCTAGGTATCCTGGGCGATGATCCCGTCGCGACTATGAACTTTCTACCGTCAACATTGATTCCATCCACCTTTACCCGTGTCTTTGAGACGAATCTTGCGTTTCCGCGGAAGAGTTTGGTTGAGGGTAGTGACCTTAGAACGTCGGTATACTTCTCCTTCCGAAGTCCTCTAACGATCTGATTCTTCTGTTCAATGATTCTGTTGAATTCGAGAGTTGTCCTTCCAGGACTTATTCCAGGGAATTCGCGATGGCAATCGTAGTATCGAAGCTCCCCTGCTCGGAGAAGGTTCTTGCTAGGGACGCAACCAACGTTGACGCATGTTCCACCGAGAGTGCTTCTCTCTATCATGGCCGTTTTCGCTCCATGACCGGCTGCCTTGATTGCAGCCGCGAATGCTGCTGAGCCGGACCCTAGAATGACCAGATCAAACATGCGCTTCGACTGTCATATGACGGAATTGTCATATAAGCTTGGTACCAGCCAGGGCTCGCTCGATTAACTTAATTGGAGAGAGGCCTATTACAAATGGGCCGCTAATGAGCCAACGATTGACTCTTCAAAAGACCGACGTGACAGCCGTCTCCTTGCTGTTCAACGCTCTCTCGAACGAGTACCGAGTCGGCATCGTAAACCTGCTCAGAAGCGGTCCGAAGAATGTGGGCGAGATTTCAGGGGCCCTCAATATCGAGCAAACCATGGCTTCCCACAACCTCAAGTGCCTTGCATTCTGCGGACTGGTAACGAGCCAGAGGCTAGGAAAAACGATCGAGTACACTCTTAACCGTGAAACAGTCGAGCCAATTCTTCGTCTAGCTGACAAACACATCTCGAAATACGCCGTCAACCTTCGAAACTGCAAAACACTCGAGCGGTGAGAGAGAACGGAGATTTGCTTCAAGAAGCCGATCTGTGAGAATGTCATGCTCACTCTAAGGTAAGACCAACACATTTCGCACGCCTATTTTCGAAAAATTCTACCGTTGAAAACCGGGATGAAAAATGTTAAATTCATAACCGGTCTTTCGAAACTCGGTAGGTATGGCAAAGGAAGTAGCGTGTAGCGCTTGTTCCTTCCGAGTGCGCGCCGACACGGACGATGAGCTAGTGGCTCATTTCAAACAACATGCACTGGAAATGCACAAGAACGAGCCGAACCGGGAGCAGATCCTGGCGATGGCTAAGACCGTCCAGATAGCAACAGTTTAACAGACAAAACAACCGTCTCAAGAAATCGTTGTGGCCTACTAGCCGTAGCCACCTTTGTCTATGGGTCAACCGTGGTAGCTCATCTCTCCTGCAAGTATCCTTACCTCTAGCCAGTTTTCCTTTGGGGGTAGAGGACAAACGTAGTCTTCGCTATACGCGCAGTATCTCGCAGCGGCGTAACTTTCTTTTCCGGAAGTCCTGTCCCTGAAGGGAATGAAAAGCTCGTTGCTTTCCCGCTCCGTGGACTTTGTAGGCTTGAAGCTTTACCTTCTTTCCCTCGATGTCGAACTCAAAGTATCCGAGCCGGTGGAACTGTTGCCTTGTTCCCTTGCTCGTGGTCATCGAGACTCTTTCGGGATTATCGTATTTGTGCAACGTCGTGTGAACTTTGAACTTCGGGTCGGGCGGGAAGTAGCTCAGCGTTTTGATCGAGTGTGTCTTGCTGTGTGCCAATGGAGATTCGTGGCTGGTTGCGAAAAACTCGTCTTTGCCCTTTCTGAAATCTTCCACTTGACGGATCCAATCTTTGCTATCGATGTCAATCATTTCTTGCCATACCAGTCTATTTGATCGTCCAATTGATCTGCTTGGCGTGCTTTCAATCCTTTACCCAGCCGTTCACATGCGAATTACCGCCTAATAGTTTCCTGGAGATCGCTCGTTTTTGTAACTATTTTTTTCTCCTAACTTTTCTTTTCCTGTAACTATTCTCTTCTGCTAACTAATCTATGACCCCCCGGGGGGTCGATTTTTCGCGCGCCCCGCCCTTCGTGGCCCGCACTCCCCGCAAGGCTAACTAAATACGAGAGATGTTTGGCCTGAAGGGAGGCTTTCCGTTGCAAGAGACCCTTAGCCCTGACTTAGTCAAGCTCGCTGCCAAGTCCGCCAGGGACGAGTACACGGATGGCGCTGTCTACCAGATGCTCAGCCGCCATGAAAAGAACCAGGCGTTCAAGAAGGCACTAGAAGATCTCGCCCGCGGCGAGCAATCGCACTACGAATTCTGGAAAGCACACACGCCCGAGACCACGGTCAACGTGAACAGGCTCAAGGTCTACTTCACACTCCTCCTCCGCCTCACCCTCGGCCTAACCTTCACAATGAAATTCCTAGAGAGACACGAGGATGCGCTTCACGAACGCTACCGGCAGATGGTGAAGAACATCCCGCCAGCAGACAAGGCACGGTTCGAAGCCATGATGGAAGAAGAGGAACATCAAGAGAGCTACTTGATGGGCGAGATCCATGAAGGACGCGTCAAGTACATGAGCTTCATCGTCCTCGGCCTCGCAGACGCGGTCGTCGAGATATCAGGAATCCACGCCGGCTCGCTTGGAATATACTCAAAGACAGAACTCGCCGGCCTGGCAGGTGTAGTCGCGGGAATGGCCGCCTCCATAGCCATGGCATCCGCCGCCTACGCCCAAGCCAAACAAGGCTTCGAAGGATCCGCAAAATGGAGCGCGATCTACACTGGCGTATCGTACATGTTCACCGCCATATTCCTCGCCCTACCTTACTTCCTAACCCGCTCAATGATCACTGCCCTTGGAGTCTCACTAGTGGTTGGAGTAACCCTAGTCGCCGCGATGACCTACTATGATACTGTCATATCGGCGAGAAAATTCAAGAGACAATTTGCGGAGATCGCAGGGATCATACTCGCCGCCTCATTCGCCCTCTACATAGCCGGAACCCTAATCAGACAACTACTAGGAATCGTAATCGGATAGGCCAGACTACGAGGCTACTTGCTCCAGATGCTCTAGAAGCATCCTTCCCCGTCCCAAAGTCCCTAACGATCCCTTCGCCGCATCCTTCTCCGTGAACCTAGCCGACCCATCTGACCTGGTCTTCCCCCCCAGCACAAGGACAGGAACCGGATCACCGCTATGTCCCTTATCCTCGACAGGCGTCGAGTGATCACAAGTAACCGCAACAACCGTTTCTTTCAACCGAGGAGATTTTGCCAACACCGAGAAGAACCCCTTGTCAACCTCCTCAATTCTCTCCCTCTTCAGATCGAACAATCCATCATGACCCGGCTCGTCAGGACCCTTCAAATGAACATACACGAAACCATGCTTTCCAACAGAATCCAAGACAAGCTCAGCGCGCTTACGATAATCGTCTGGCCGTGTCCCGGGCTCCAGCTCCCTAACGTCCATCCCGAGCAATCGTCCAATCCCGAGTTCAGCCGGAAGATCCGCGATCATCAAAGGGTCCAAACCCCACTTAGCCTGAAATCCTTGGACTTGCGGCTTGGAGGTTCCCGCGTCCCGCATCAACACGAAATTCGCCGGGACCATACCCTTTCTCCTCCTCTCTCCGTTTGCTGGATGATTAGTCAGAATCTTTCTGGCTTTGAAGCCGAACTCGTTGACCAGCGCCGCAGTAACAGCGGCCTCGTCAGATCCGTCCAGCGGCTCGCAGCGGGGAATATCATACTCCTTCATGCCCGGCTGAGCTAGACTGATGTTGCCCTTCCTAACGTAGGCGGGATCAAAGTTGGATATGTTCGATGAAAACCGAATCCCATCTGCACAGAAGACAACTACGGCTCTATGACCCACAGTCGGCTTGAAAACAAACCGCGCACCCGACTTGAGACGTAGTTCCCTGTTCAGAGCAGCACCTATCTCTTGAGCCTCGGGAGTCGAGAGGTTCCTACCGGCTCGCCGGTCTACAAGCTTGTCACCCTTGACAGTCGCAAAGCCCGCCCTGAGCGCAAGATCACCATCATGAAATTCGACGCCAGCACCAAGAGCCTCAACCACGCCCCGCGACAGATGAGTCTCGAGCGGATCATATCCAAGAAGAGAGAAAACGCCCGCGTCACTCTCAGGAGCAATACCCTCTCTGACGGTATACATCCGTCCCATACTACCTCTCCTCGCCAAGGCGTCGAGATTCGGCGTCGAAGCCGCTTCCAGAGGCGACTTCGTGATACCAACCCTACCACTGGCGCCATCGAGGACGACCATGACAATTGGGAGCATTATCCCGAAAGCCTGGGGGCTTGAAGTTAGGGATTGGTAGAAAAAGAAGCCCTAAAAGAACAAGCCTCTTGCTCGGTCCGAGCTGAACAACTCTGTCTGACGGTCCATCCAGCCATGTTTCCCATCTCAAGCGTACAGCCCTGACCTCTCAGCTCAAAGAGCACTTGGACAAGGATGTCGTTCTGGCCGGCTGGGTTCACGATGTTAGGGTCCTAGGAGGAATATCTTTCATCCTCCTCCGTGACATGAGCGGAATCGTCCAAGTAACAGCTCCCAAGACAAAGGTCAGCCCTGACATCGTCAAGGAGATCAGCACACTCCACCAGGAAGACGTGATCCTCGTCAAAGGCAAAGTCGTCTCCAGCAAAATCGCCAAGAAGGGAATCGAAGTCATCCCCGAACAGCTCGAAGTGGTGAACCGAGCCGAGACACCTCTACCACTCGACCCGAGAGGCGTCCAGAACACTCTCCTAGAGACTAGGCTCAACTGGAGATTCCTAGACTTCCGAAGCGAAGAATCCAACGCCATCTTCAAAATCCAATCCAAGATCCTCCAAACCTTTCGAGAATTCTTCACCACCCGACATTATGTGGAGATACAACCACCAGTAATCATAGCCTCGGCAAGCGAAGGAGGAGCCGAACTCTTCTCGCTCAAATATTTCGAGAAAGACGCGTACCTAGCCCAGTCACCCCAGCTCTACAAGCAAATGTGCGCCATATCCTTCGAAAAGGTATACACTGTTCTACCAGTATTCAGAGCGGAAAAATTCGAACAACCAACCCATCTAAACGAGGTCCGACAGATGGACATCGAACAAGCATTCTCGACAGACGAGGATGTCATGAAGGTCCTTGAAGAATTTCTCGCCGAATTAATCAAGAAGATAAGTGTATCATGCAACGAGGAGCTAGAGAAAATCGGTCAGAAACTCGAACCACTGCACCTGCCGCTAAAGCGAGTGCAATACAGAGACGCGATCGAACTTCTACGCGAAAGTGGTGAAGACATCCAGGTTGGAAATGACTTCTCCAAGACGCAGGAGAAGAGACTGTCCCAGCTTCTGAAGGAGGAAGCATTCTTCATCGTTGGTTGGCCATCAGAGCAGAAAGCATTCTACGCAATGCCTAACCAGAACGGTGACACCTCCCGGGCATTCGATCTCATCTATCGAGGATTGGAGATCGCGTCTGGAACCCAACGCATACACGTGCCAGCTCTTCTGATCCAGCAGCTCAAGTCCAAAGGCTTGAACCCTGAGAACTTCAAGTTCTACATCGACTCGTTCAGATATGGCGCCCCGCCCCACGCTGGCTGGTCCATTGGATTGGAAAGGTTGACCATGAAAATTACTAGTAGAGAAAATATTAGGGAAACCACTATGTTTCCTAGAGACAGGAATCGACTAAGCCCTTGATTCCTATTCGCCCGATACCTCCTCGTCAGGGAAAAACTAGTAGTCACGCTCTTTCTCATCAGGTTTGCAATCGGGAAGAGGCTTCGGATCAGCAAATCTCTTTGAGGCTCTTTTTCACGGTGCCCCTTTCCCTCAGAAGGTAGTAAGTCGCCTGTCTTGACCTGAGACTTATCTTAGCAATTCCCTCAGTGACAAGCCGAATTAGCTTGGTTGGATGCGTATCGACATCGTGCCACTGCCACCCCTGACCGTCCGAGGACCCCTCTGACTCCTCATGAGCAACCGCCAGCCGAAGCGTTTTCTCGTATTCCGGGTACCGTCCGAGAAAGAGTTTGACTTTCTCCTGAGATGCCGCCCTTTCCTCTTCCAACTTAGTTTCCAATCACGCCCTTACCCCATATCCGGACGACGATGAGCGGAGATAAACCTAACTCGGCACATTGTTAAGATTCCGCTTGGCAAAACCACCTCAGAATAACATAAGTTAAAGACTTATCCATTACTGGGCGAGGTGAATCTATTGTCCCGTGGAGGCGACGAAGGTCCCCCAACTCCCAATACGATCCCTATGTAAGCAAAACCTTGAAAGGTTCCGACTGCCCCCTATTTTCTTCAGATCATATTTGAGCCAGATCGCCCCGGAAGATTACTTGGAGAGAATCAATCGTTTTGTCTCCTTCTTGGACCCGGGGAATGTTAAGATTGTCACGGCGATGAGGAAGTATGGTCTCAGAAACCTCCAACTCATAGCTAACAAGACGAACATTCCTCGGCCGACTGTCCACGCGAGAGTGTCCAAACTGGAAAAGGAAGGGCTTCTCCGAACCTGGATTCACCCCAACTACGCCAAACTGGGGTTGGTGAGAGCGATGGTCTTACTCAATACGAAACCTGGTAGAGAACTGTTAGCCCCTGAGGCTCTTCGGATTCCAGGCTACTGGCTTAGGCTCATCCGTTGCATGGGAGAGTGCAATGGTTACTACTCCACCCATGCAGTTCCGTTCGAGAAACGCTGGGACTTTGAGCAATACCTTGAGAAAATTGTCGCCTCGGGTATCGCAACGGAATATCGTGTTTTATGGCTACGAGAAGCCAGATCGCCACTCCCCGACTTCAGTTATTATGACGCAAAGAAGAGGACATGGACTTTCGACTGGCCGAGATGGCTCGAAGAGCTTGCTGCCAAGCCTCCTCAGACGGAACGAAAAGACGCGCCGCTCACCGGAACCTTTGACAAGAAGGACCTTATCATTTTGAAGGAGTTGGTCAAGGATGGCCGAACGAAACTTTCCCAACTAGCCCGCTTGCTGGGTATGACAGTGCCTGCCGTTAAGTATCGTTTCGACAACCTAGCTCGAACTGGATTCATACACGAATATGTTATCGATATGCTGCCTTTCGCGCCTGAGATCTCTGACCTCTATGAAATGATCTTAGACTTCAAGACGAGAGAAGGTCTTTGTCACGGAGAGAGAGTGCTAGCGACCCTTCCAATTGTCAGAACCTTATCCCGGGTGGAAGGTTCCAGTTCCATTGCTGTGAGGATGTATCTTCCCCGAACCCAGATGAACAACATGTTGACCCTGCTCTCAGCACTGTCCCGGACGGGAATTCTTACAGGATTCACCTACGTACTGCTTGACCCAATGACGATCCGAACACAGACCTTCGCATACAAGTTCTACGAGGATGGCGCGGGATGGCGTTACGACAATATGGAATACTTTGAGGAGCTGAGAAAGGTGTCATCCGCGTTCGATAGGGAGGACGGTATGCAGGTAACATTCCAAAATGCGCCCGTGCCGACGTTTCAATGACGAAATGTCAGAACAAAACTGGCTTCGACAGGAGAAACCTGAGCCTGTTGGATCGCCGCTACATCATCGTGACCGTTAGGCCTTTCGACGGTTGGAAGGTTACCGGAGAAGCCTCCGTCTTGTCGGATGCTGCAAGTTTACGGAGGGCGGCAAGGTATTCGTGGTTGTCGTAACGCCATCCTGACTTGTCGTCGAAAGCCTTGTAGTGGAAGGTCTGAGCTTGGATCGTCATTGGATCCAGCAGCATGTACGAGAACCGATCTATTGCGCCGCCTCTGACGAGAGCCGATAGCAGCGTCAAGAGATTGTTGACCTCTGTTCTGGGGAGGTAGACTCTGGTGGTTATCGAGTTGGTCCCTTTGATTCGTGAGTAGTTCAAAACGAACGGTAGTCGTTTGAAGAAGTTCTCTTTTACCAGCATTGCCTTGTGTTCGCCAAAGTCTAATCGAACCTCGTAGAGGTCCGATATCTCGGGCGGATAGGGCAGGACTTGGATAACGTAGTCTTGTAGGAATCCTCGCCGGGCTAGGTTGTCGAACCTATACTTCGCTGCGGGAAGGGTCATACCGATCATCTGCGAGAGTTCGGAGAGCTTCTTTCGCGCATCCTTCATCAGCTCTTTGAGAATCAAGAGATCGTTCTTGTCGAAGTCATCCTTTGATGATTCCTTCTCCTCGGGAACATTCCCGACCTTGCCTTTGGTAAACAAGCTGAGCCAGGCTGGCCAGTCGAATCTCCAGGCCCTCTTCTTGAAATCATAGTATTCGAAGTTGGGAATGTGAGAGTGGTAGTCGCCTAGCCAGAACAGCCGGTAGTTCGTGGCGAGACCGGATGAGACTATCTGATCTAGATACTGAACAAAGTCTTGGCGGTTTTCGACGGGGACGGCGTGCTGTGAGTAGTATCCGTTGCATTCGCCTGTGCATCTTGCGATCCAGAGCCAGTAGCCGGGGATCTTGAGAGCTTCGCTAGCTGTAACTTCCCGACCTGGGGAGGGAGTTAGTAGAACCATTGATCGGGCTAATCCGATTTTGGCAAGGTTGGGATAGGTCCATGTGTCGAGCAGTCCCTGGGTTCCGAGCTTGTTGACGCGTGTGTAGACGGTTGGGTATGGTACGCCCGATTTTCGGGCGATCGACTGAAGGTTTCGAGGTCCGAACTTTTTCATCGCACCAAT
>WNGR01025727.1_pt1 | contig 11576 bp, 12 predicted proteins | sample 5407581 | NCBI WGS metagenome assembly WNGR01 (sample SAMN13153383, study PRJNA577476) | soil metagenome | isolation source: 80 cm soil or saprolite under Garry oak tree replicate 2 | place: USA:California | collected 2016-06-15
GCACGCTTGCCGAAGCGCGCAACGCCAATCCGGCGCAACTGGCGATTGCCTGGGCGTTGTCACGTGGGGACGACATCGTGCCGCTGATCGGCGCGCGTCGCCGCGCGCAGCTAACCGATGCGCGCGCAGCGACCGAGTTGGAGTTAAGCGCCGACGAACTGGCGCGTATCGAGGCGGCGATTCCGCCCGAAGCCGTGGCAGGCACGCGCTATAACCCGGTGCAGATGGCGCATCTGGACAGCGAGCGCGGCGGGCATTGATCGAATAACCGATCAGGCGGATGCGCGTAAAGAGAGGAGTAAAAACATGCGCGCTTTGGGAAACCGATTCCCCAAGGCGCGCGATTTTCTGATTATGAATATCGGACTACATATTCACTTTCAGTTCATGACGTAATTCTGAAACAGAATGCCAACGAGCACGCCGAACGGAATGCCGAAGGTTCGGCCGCGAATGGTGGCGCTCAGATCTTCATCGAGAATGAAGCTGCAGCGGCGCTCACGCCAGACGGTTTTATAGGCCAGCGGCTTCGCATCCACGATGACGATCGAAATCAGTGCGGTCAGTACGATCTGTTCCAAGGCGTGCAGCCCGGCAATAAACGGAGAAAAATCGCCGGCATTGCACAGCAGCACCATGATGACGGCAGCGATCAGGGTGCCGAAGAAAAACCCGCTCATGAATCTGTTTGCTGAATTAAGAGAATCCACTTAAACCTCAACTTCATTCGCCGGCTATAAAAGCTGACGACGTAAAAAAATATACCTACGGGAATGGCTGCCCATTCGATACACCTGCGTTGCTCGAACACGGGTGTCGGCAAGCCTCAAAGGGATGCGTAAGAATATTTTTTTTACGTTCTTCAACATATCGTCCTATTCCTAATGCCGGGTGGGACTAGTCCTAAAAGGATGGCAGCGGAATCAGCGGTGAGAGGGCGCGCGCCGCAACACGCCCAAGCACCGCCGCCCGCCGCAAGCGGTTCCGTGGTCTGCCGCCTTGCTTGCACGGACGCCTGAGCCTACGCGTCGAACAGATTCAGCTTTGCGTACTGCAGCAACATGATGGTCTTTCCGTCGACGATCTCGCCGCGCTCGATCATTCCGAGCGCTTCTTCCACCGGCATTTCCAGCACCTCGATATCTTCGCCTTCGTCGGCGAGGCCGCCGCCCGCGCCGACCTTCGCCACCGCATCGTATTCAGCGACGAAGAAGTGCAGTTTTTCCGTCACCGAGCCGGGGCTCATAAAGGCCTCGAATACCTTGCGCACCTCATGCACGCGATAACCGGTTTCTTCCTCCACCTCCGCGCGAATCCGCTCTTCAGGCGAGGCGGCTTCCAGCAGGCCGGCCGGCGCTTCGATCAACATGCCGTGATGACCGTTGACGAACGCCGGCAGGCGGTTATGCGCCGGGGCAACGCCGCTTAGGGCACTTGAAGCCGCCTGGGCCGCTTCAGGCCGCGCGCGTCAATCCGGCTCTTCGAGCAACGCCTTCAGCTTGCGCAGATCGCGTTCGACCCACTGCGCGTCGGCGGTAAATTTCTCGTCTGTCATGCCGGGCTCGCGAAATAGTGTGAACTGCACGTCGCAGCCGGCGCCGTTCGCGATCACCCGCAACGGAATATATATTTCGGTGCCGTCGGGCAAGAGGACGTAGTGGTCGAGCACGCCGTACGCGTTGACGGCGGAAAAGCGCACCGTCACCGGGCCTTCGCTGCCTTCGAACGTCCAATTCGCGCCTTCGTGGCGCAACGGTTTGCCGAGGCCTGACGCCCACTTCGGAAATGCAGCCGGTGGCGATGCGAAAGCGTAAACGTCGCGCCAGTCGCGCGCGATATGAACGCTGATGATTTGCGCTTGCGCGGGCTGAGTCATCGTGTCTCCCGTGAACGGCGCGCAATGAAATCCCGCGCAATGGCCCGGCTCAAATGGTATCGCGCTGCAGCCCTTGGCGGACGCTTAACGTTGCTGCAAGCGGTGATTCAAGTTTTAGCGGCGTTCTGCCGTTAACGCATTCGTTACCGCCTCCTTGAAAAGGCAGGGCCGTTTCCGCAGTCGTTGTGCAAGAAGAAACTCAGCCGACATCGGCGTTTGAAATGAGGACCGGCAAGCTGCACCTAAACTGCGCCAATCGACGATGAGCCGGCTTGCGCTCTACTGGCAGATGCCTAAGGCGCACACCGTGGTGCAAGTTGTACGCGCAACGTTTATGCAACACCTTGCGTAACGTTTGTATCAGACTGTGTGGGACGACGCGTTTTCTTTAAAACACACTTTACAATTCCGCTTGAATTTTAATCGGCAATCTGGCCCTTTTCGCGGAAGATCGGCTGTTTACGCGCCCGGATGGGCGCGCGGCGTACGCGAGCGAAGGGCGGGATGGCTTCGGCAGGTCACGGATGAGCACCGCACGAGGCGGCTTGCCCGTGTCGCGGAGAAAGGCAGCGCGGCGTGAGAACGCGCGCATCTCGCGCGAGACGGCGGCATCCGGCCCGCCAATGAATAAGGCAGGAGTCGAACATGGTAGGAAAGCGTTTCGACAGAACAATGATGACCGGCCTGGCCGGCGTGTGGGTCGCGCTGGCACTCAACGGTTGTGCGAATGTGGGGCAGCAGGACGTGCAGACAGGCGCGGCATCGAGCGCGTCGGCTGCTTCCGGCGTCCAGGCGGCTGCGGCGCCTGCGTCCGATGCGGCGTCGAGCACCTCGGTCAACAGGATCGTCGCGGACCAGGGCGCGCCGCTGAAGGCGCCGCCGCTGGTGTATCGCGTCAAACGTGGCGACACGCTGGCGCGCATCGCGCAGCAGCATCATTGCAGTGTCCGGCAGTTGCAGGCGTGGAACGGCCTGAAGGCGTCCTCGCGATTGAGGTCAGGGCAGGTGCTGCGCGTCGCGTCGCCGGAAACGGTGCGGGCGGTGAATGCAGCCAACGCGGCCGCGGCGGTTTCTGCGAAGACTTCGTCCGCGCCGGCAGCGCCGCTCGCGGGGCAGCAATCATCGGCATCGACGGCCGCGCAGTCCACGGCACAAACAGCCGCACTGAGCGCCGAGGAGGCGCGTGAAGTCGCGCAGCAAACCACGCGGCGCGCGAACGGCGTTTCGCTGGCGTGGCCCGCGGGCGGACGCGTCGTGGAAAGTTTTCAGCCGGGCGAGACGCGCGGCATCGAAATCGGCGGCAAGCCGGGCGATCCGGTGCGGGCCGCGGCCGACGGCAAGGTGATGTACGCCGGCACCGGTCTGAACAGCTATGGCAGCCTCATCATCGTCCAGCACAACAAGGACTTTCTGACCGCCTACTCGCACAACCGCAAGCTGCTGGTGAAAACCGGCGACATCGTCAAGCAGGGGCAGCAGATCGCCGAGATGGGCGACGAAAACAACTCACGCGTTTCCGTGGGTTTCGAATTGCGCCGCGACGGCAAGCCGATCGACCCCATGCCTTATCTGCCGCAAGGCCGCGGCTAGGCACGCGTCCAGGCAAGCGCCTTCAATCGAGCCAGCGCAGCGCCGCCGCGACGATCGCTTCCGGCGCGTCTTCCTGCATCAGATGGCCGGCCTTCGGGACCGGCTGGAAACGCGCTTCCGGTATGGCCGCGGCCAGTTGACGGCCGCGCTCCGGCGCAATCCACTGGTCCTGTTCGCCCCACAGAATCTGCGTGGGACAGCGCACCTGCGGATAGCGCGCCTCGACTTCGTCGGTATAGCGCTGGTCCATCTGTGCGATCTGCCGGTAGAACGCGGTTTGACCCGTCGCGCCGAGCCATGGCGCCACGTAGGGCGCGAGTTCCTCGTCCGGAATCTCACGCGCGATGGCGCCGCGCACATACGCCTTCACCACGGCTTCATGAATATACGGCGGCAAGCCGGCGAACGCGTCGCCGTGCTCGCGCACGTGCCGCACGAACGGCGAACCCCACGGCGCAACCGCAACCGGATCGATCAGCGTGAGACTGCGATACTCGCAGCCGTCGATCAGATGCGCGCGCAATGAAGTCGCGCCGCCGAAATCATGCGCGATCACGTCCGGGCTCTTCAGTCGCCAATGCGCCAGCAATTGCGCGAGCAACACATTCTGCACGCCGAGCGAGACGTCCTGGCCGTCGCACTGTTGCGACTGGCCGTAGCCGAGCAGGTCGTAGTAGTAAACAGTGCGGATCTGCGCAAGATGGGGCGCGATGCGATGCCACACATACGAAGAAAACGGCGTGCCGTGAATCAGCACCAGCGGCGGACCCATGCCGGTCACGTTAAAGCGCACGGTTTGATCACGGAACGTATAGCGTTCGGGAAGCGGCCAGTTTTGCATAGCGATGAGCGTCGCGAGAAAGTCTGCTTACCTTAGCAGGGCTTCATGAAGCATGCTGCACGACGTTCCGTAGCCTGCTGTGAATGCCTCCCGCAAAACCTCACCTTTGTTTTGGTCAGCAAAGCCAGGTAAGTTCAGAAGGCGTTCAACGGGCGCTCGTTCGAGTAGCAGTGCAGTGCCGCCGGCATCGGATACTTTTGCGAATCGCGCATGAATCGCCTTGAAATAAGGTGTCTTTATGCCCGCGCGATTCGGAAAGCCTGGTAATCAGTCGACGGCGAGCGAATGCGCCATTCAACTCGCCAGCACACGATCAACCGAAGAGGCCCGCTTTTCAACGGTGAGGAAATTCGGGAGCCGACGCTATTTCGCTTGAGCCCCGCGCAGCAGTTGCGAGACCTGGCCGTGCAGATGCAAGATCGCCGGGTCGGCCTGCAACAGCGGCAGATAACGCGGCAGAAAAGCATTGTTCGGCTGGTCGGATGAAAAGAGACCGGTGATCGCTTCGGCTGCGGCGAGACGGTCGGCGGCCTCGGCTTCCTTGTCGTCGAGAATTTCGTCGACGTTCGCAATCAGCGTCGACAGCGGCGTGAGCCAGCGAAACCCCGAGCCGTTGATCAGCACTTGCAGGAAGGCCGCCGGTGTGACCTGACCGAATTCCTTTTCATACGATGCGCGCTCGTGATCGAGAATCGATTTATGCAGCGCCAATAGCGGTCTGCGAATGTCCGAGAGGAATTGGGTGCATTGCTGGTCGTTCATCGTGCTGCTCCTTCGGATGGTCAGGCGGTCAGACGGTCAAGCCGGTTCAGGCCGGGCGATCTTGTCAAACTCGAGTCAACGAACCGATGGTAACGCATTGATTTGAATTTCGTCCCTTCCATGCCATGCGCGTGGGCAGCGGCCTTCCTGTTGCGTCGGCACGCCTGGGGTCGCGGCGAAATTTTTCATCCACGGCTACAATTTGTCGGTCCCGTTCCGGCGCGTTCGCGCCACGCATTATCTTCGATTCAATTGCACGCCGGCCGCATTGCGCATTAGTACGGCTTATCGAATAAACGCGGCAAGCATATACGTTTTGGTTCGACGTCCCGTCTAAACAGACTGATAAACAATAATCCCCACTCGGAGCCGCCCATGACAACGTTCAACATCAACGGCCAGACCCATACCGTCGACGCACCGCCCGACATGCCCCTGTTGTGGGTCTTGCGCGACCTCGTCGGCTTGACCGGCACGAAGTTCGGCTGCGGCATCGCGCAATGCGGCGCATGCACCGTGCATCTCGACGGCGTCGCGGTGCGCTCGTGCGTGTTGCCGGCGGCGGCTGTCGGCGACAGGAAGATCACCACGATCGAAGCGGTCGGCAGCACGCCGGCCGGGCAGAAGGTGCAGCAGGCATGGCGTCAACTGGACGTCGTGCAGTGCGGCTACTGCCAGTCCGGCCAGGTGATGTCGGCGGCCTCGCTGCTCGCGACCAACGCCAATCCCACCGATGCGGATATCGACGCCGCCATGGCCGGCAACATCTGCCGCTGCGGCAAGCAAGCCGCGAAGGGAGTCTGACATGTCCCAGGGATTGCTCGATGCACAAAACAGCGCGCAGCCGTCTGACAAAGCCACGGGTCGCTTCACACGCCGCACGTTTCTCAAGTTCGGCGTGACGGTGGGCGCGGCGGCCGGCGGCGGCTTGCTGCTCGGCTTCAGCATGCCGGCCGCGAGCCAGGATCAGAAGACCGGCAAGTCGGTGATCGGCGGCGACGCCAGCGAAGCGCCGCAAAACGGCGTGTTCGCGCCGAACGCATTCATTCAGATCGACACCACGGGCAAAGTGACGCTCGTGATTCCGAAAGTCGAGATGGGCCAGGGCGTCTATACGTCGATCCCCATGCTGATCGCCGAAGAACTCGAAGTGCCGCTCGATTCGGTCACGCTCGACCACGCGCCGCCGAACGAAAAGCTCTTCATGGACCCGCTGCTCGGCGGGCAGCTCACCGGTGGTTCCACGTCGATCCGCTATGCATGGGAGCCGATGCGCCGCGCCGGCGCGACGGCGCGCATCGTTCTGATCAATGCGGCCGCGCAGCAATGGCAGGTCGATCCGGCAAGCTGCCATGCGCAAGGCGGGCAGGTGATTCACGCGGCCAGCAACCGCAGCATCGGCTATGGACAACTGGTGGACGCGGCGGCCAAACTGCCCGCGCCGCAAGACGTCAAGCTGAAAGACCCGAAGGATTTCAAGCTGATCGGCACTGCCGCGAAGCGCCTCGATTCGCCGGAGAAGGTGGACGGCACCGCCATGTTCGGGCTGGACGTGCGCGTGCCCGGCATGGTGTACGCGGCGATCGCGAATTGCCCGGTATTCGGCGGCACGCTGGCGAGCGTGGACGATACCAACGCGAAGAAGATTCCGGGCGTGCGCCAGGTCGTCAAGATCGACAATGCGGTCGCCGTGATCGCCGACCACACGTGGGCCGCGAAACGCGGCGTGCAGGCGCTCGACATCAAGTGGAACGAAGGCGCGGGCGCGAATCTTTCGATGAAGCAGATCGTCGACGATCTCGCCAACGCATCGCAGCGCAACGGCGCGGTGGCGCGTAAGGACGGCGACGTCGGCAACGCGTTTTCAAACGCGAAGACCCGCGTCGATGCCGTGTATCAGCAGCCGTTCCTCGCGCACGCCACGATGGAGCCGATCAATTGCACCGTGCACGTGCGCCCCGACGGCTGCGAAATCTGGCTCGGCTCGCAAGTGCCGACGCGCGTGGTGGATGCAGCCGTGAAAGAGACCGGCTTGCCCGCCGGCAAGATCGTCGTGCATAACCATCTGATCGGCGGCGGCTTTGGCCGGCGGCTCGAATTCGACATGGTCACGCAGGCGGTCAAGGTCGGCAAGCAGGTGTCGACGCCGGTCAAGGTGCTGTGGACGCGCGAGGAGGACATTCAGCACGACATGTACCGGCCGTACTACTACGACAAGATCTCCGCCGGACTCGACGCGAACGGCAAGCCCATCGCGTGGCAACATCGGATTGTCGGCTCGTCGATCATGGCGCGTTTCGCGCCGCCCGCGTTCAAGAACGGCCTCGATCCCGACGCGGTGGAAGTCGCCGCGGACCTGCCGTACGACCTGCCGAATCAACTGGTCGACTATGTGCGGCAAGAACCGCATGCGGTCCCGACCGCGTTCTGGCGCGGCGTGGGGCCGACGCGCGGCACTTTCGTGGTCGAGAGTTTCATTGACGAACTCGCCGCGCAGGCCAAAGTCGATCCGGTCAAATATCGTCAGGATCTGCTGGGCAAGACACCGCGCGCGCTGAATGTGCTGAACACGGCGACGCAGGCGGCGAACTGGGGCAGCGCGTTGCCGAAGGGGCAAGGGCGCGGCGTCTCGGTGATGCATGCGTTCGGCAGCTTCTTCGCGATCGTCGTCGACGTGGCGGTGGATCAGGGCGAGGTCGCGGTCAAGCGCGTGGTGTGCGCGGTCGACTGCGGGATGGTCGTGAATCCGAACACGATCGAGGCGCAAGTGCAGGGCGGCATCATCTTCGGCATTACGGCCGCGCTTTACAGCGAGATCACGATCAGCAACGGCCGCGTCGAGCAGAACAACTTCACGGACTACAGAATGCTGCGTATCGATCAGACGCCGCCCATCGACGTGCATATCGTGAAGAGCAGCGAGGCGCCGGGCGGCATCGGCGAACCCGGCACGGCGGCGCTCGCGCCCGCGCTGACGAACGCGATTTACGCGGCCACCGGCAAGCGGCTGCGGCAATTGCCGGTCGGCAGCCAACTGCAAACCGCCTGACGGGAGCGCCGACATGAAAAACACACTCAAGGGTTTCGGTGCGGCGCTGTGCCTCGCGTTGCCGTTCGTCACGCAAGCGCCGGCACACGCCGCCGACCAGGCGCTGGTGCAACGCGGCGCGTATCTGGCGAAGGTCGGCGATTGCGCCGCCTGTCACACGGCGCCGAGGGGCAAGCCGTTTGCGGGCGGCTTGCCGATGAGCACGCCGATGGGCCACATCACCACCACCAACATCACGCCCGACCAGCAGACCGGCATCGGCGGCTATACCGAAGAGGACTTTGCGCGCGCGATGCGTGAAGGCGTCGCGAAAGACGGCCACAACCTGTATCCGGCGATGCCGTATCCGTCGTACGCGAAGGTCAACAACGACGACATGAAAGCGCTGTACGCGTATTTCATGAGCGGCGTCGCGCCGGTGCGGCAGGCGAACCGCGAGCCGGACATCAAGTGGCCGTTGAACATGCGCTGGCCGTTGAAGCTCTGGAACATGGTGTTCCTGGAGAAGGGCGTCTATCAGGACAAGCCGGGCAAGGACGTCGCGTGGAATCGTGGCGCGTACATCATTCAGGGTTTGGGGCACTGCGGCTCGTGCCACACGCCGCGCGGCATCGCGTTCCAGGAGAAGGCGCTCGATGAAAGCGGCAGCGAGTTCCTGACCGGCGGCCTGCTCGACGGCTGGTTCGCGGCGAATCTGACCGGCGAGCACAACGTCGGTCTGGGCCGCTGGAACGATCAGGATTTGCAGGCGTTCCTGAAGACCGGCGCGAATCGTCATGCCTCGGCATTCGGTTCGATGACCAGCGTGATCAACAACAGCACGCAGGCCATGAACGATACCGACATCGCGGCGATGACGACGTATCTGAAGTCGCTGCCGCCGGTGGGCGGCAACGGCGCGCCGCCTTATACGTTTGATCCGCAAGCGACCAGGGTGTCGTTGAACCGTCCCGCGAACGATGCCGGCGCGCGCGTCTACACGGCGTATTGCATGCACTGCCATGGCGTCGACGGACGTGCCTTCGCGCCGATGCTTGCGCCGTTGGCGGGCAATCCGAACGTGCTCGAGAAAGATCCGTCGTCGCTGATCAACGTGACGTTGAACGGCACCGAGGATCTGGTGATCGGCGGCATTCCCGCGCCGTATCCGATGCCGAAGTACGCGCCGGTGCTCAACGACCAGCAGATCGCCGACGTGCTGACCTTCGTGCGGGCCGGGTGGAATAACGGCGCGCCGGCTGTCAGCGCGGCGGACGTGGCGAAGTTGCGGAAGTCGACGCAGGCGGCTCGCTAGTCATACGAGGCAGCAGGAAAAAAAGCGGCAACCGTTGTTCTGCACGGTTGCCGCTTTTTTCATGCCTCGCTGGGAATTCTAGCTAGCGATGCTGTCCCACCTTCTGCCGCTTTTCCAACACCCGCGCATACCAGGTCAGCGGGAAGCACATCGCGAAGTAAATCATCGCGACCATGCCGTAGATCGGAAACGGACGGAACGCGGCGTTGGTGATCATCGTGCCGGTCTTGGTCAATTCGACAAAGCCGATGATCGACGCGAGCGCGGTGCTTTTCACCACCTGCACGAGAAAACCGACCGTTGGCGCCACCGCGATTTTCAGTGCCTGCGGCCACACGATATAGCGCAGTTGCTGGCCGAACGTCATGCCGAGACTCGCGCCCGCCGCCCATTGACCGCGCGGCACCGCTTCAACGCAACCGCGCCAGATGTCGACCAGATACGCGCTCGTGTAAAGCGTCAACGTGACCGCTGCCGCGACCCAGGGCGATACATCGACACCCACCAACGGCAAACCGAAGAACGCGAGAAAGAGCTGCATCAGCAGCGGCGTGCCCTGAAACACTTCCACATACACGATCACGATCCGGCGCAGCCACGGCAGAGGCGACACGCGCATCGCCAGCAATATCAGCCCGACAACACCGCCGCCGACAAACGCGATCAGCGACAACAGCACCGTCCAGCGGGCGGCGAGCAACAGATTGCGGGCAATGTCCCACAGCGTGAATTCAACCATGATCAACGCTCCGTCGGCAGGGTGCGCGGGCCGCGCCACATCAGGCGAGTGCGCCAGTTACGCTGCGCGCGGTCGGCGCCGCGCGCAGCGCGGCCGGCGAACAAGCCGCGGCCAAAGCGGTTCAACAGTTGCCGTAACAGGATCGACAGCAGCAGATAGGTGGCCGTAATGATCGCGTAGCTCTCGAACGAACGGAAGTTGCGCGACTGGATGAAGTTCGCCGCATACGTGAGATCGGGCACCGAGATCTGCGAGACGACCGCCGAGCCGAGCATCACGATCAGCACCTGGCTCAGCAGCGCGGGAAACACATTGGCGACCGCCTGCGGCAGCACGACATAGCGGAACACTTGCCGCCCATGCAGCCCGAGCGCCTGCGCCGCCTGAACCTGGCCGCGCGGAATCGAATCGATGCCGGCGCGCACGATCTCGATCGCGTAGGCGCCGAGATTGACGGTCATCGCCAGAATCGCGGCCTGCACTTCGTCGATATGAATGCCGAGGCTCGGCAAGCCGAAGAAGATAAAGAACAACTGCACGATGAACGGCGTATTGCGGATCAACTCCACATAGCTTGCGATCACCCAGCGCGCCCATTTCGGCCCGGCCACCGCGACGCTCGCGCCGGCAATGCCGACCAGCCCGCCGAGCACGGTGGACACCGCCGTCAGCCCCAAGGTCACGGCGACGCCGCGCGTGAGCATCCCCGCATAGAGGCCGAAGCCGCTGAAGTCGAACGCATAGGTCATGGCGTGGCGCTCATCGTGAGGTCAAACTCCGGAGCGGACCGGCGTGCCGGTCCGCTCAAAAAAGGTTCAGAGGTCGGCCGGCAGCGGCGCGCGCAGCCATTTCTGCGAAATCGCGTTCATGGTGCCGTCCTTGCGGGCCTTGGCAATCGTTTCGTCGACTTTCTGCTTCAGACGCGGCTCGTTCTTGTTCAAACCCACGTGATCCGGCGAGCTGAAGAGCGAAAACTTCTGCTCCGGATCGTTCGCGGGATGACGCGCGAGAATCGTCGCACCGACGTCGTTGCCGACTACCATCAACTGTACCTGACCAGAAAGAAACGCCGAAATTGCGCCGTTAGGATCGTCGAAACGTTTGATGGTCGCGCTGGGCGGCGCGATCTTGCTCACGCTCAGGTCTTCCAGCGTGCCGCGCGCGACCGAAATCGACTTGCCGGCGAGGTCGCCGGCGTTCTTCACGCTCAGCGCTTTCGGGCCGAACACGGCAAGGTAGTAGGGCGCGTACGGTTGCGAGAAGTCGATCACCTTTTCGCGTTCCGGCGTCTGGCCCACTGAAAGCAGCATGTCGGTCTTGTGGCCGGCGAGGTAGGCCATGCGGTTGTCGCCCGTCACCGGCACGAGCTCCACTTTCACGTTGAGCGACTTGCCGATCAGGTCGGCGACGTCGATGTCGTAGCCC